>Ga0268265_10001906_pt1 | contig 16580 bp, 17 predicted proteins | sample KBSSwiS52_FD_190355 | JGI IMG/M metagenome (GOLD analysis project Ga0268265, IMG submission 190355) | Switchgrass rhizosphere microbial communities from Kellogg Biological Station, Michigan, USA - KBS Switchgrass S5-2 (SPAdes) (version 2) | ecosystem: Host-associated > Plants > Roots >... | reverse complement strand
GGAGCGCCTTGGCATCCGCGACGTCGCCGGCCTCGTGAGATATGCCCTGCGCACCGGGCTGGTCCCGCCAGAAGGTTAAGAACGTTTTACAGTCCCATCAGGGAATGCCTGCCGTTTTCTAAGGGACCCCCCGATTGCCGGGCCTGCGAGCGGGGACTACCCTGCCGGTCGAATGTCCGACGCACGCCCTCTCAAGATCGCGATCGCCGACGGAAGCCCCGCCTTCCTCTCCGCCGCTGCCAACTATGTCGCACACCTGCCTGGCTTCGTGCTGGCCGGGACGGCGAATACGGCGCTGCAGGCGATGACGCTGGTCAGCTCGGCCGGGCCCGACGTCCTGCTGCTGGACCTGGGGCGCTCGCCGGTGCGCGGCCTGGAGATGGTCAAGCAGGTGAAGGCGGCGCCGCATGCTCCGGCGGTCGTTGCCATGACGCTGTTCCATACGCCGGAAGCCGCGGCCGCCGCGAACAAGGCCGGCGCTGACGCCCTGGTGGGCAAGGAAAGCTTCGTCAACGGCCTGAGCCAGGTCCTGGCCCGGCTTTTTCCTTAGCTATTTCCTCAGTCGTTTCGCAAACACCGTCATTTCCTTCTCGGCCTGACGGTCGCCTTTCTGCTGCGCGGCCGCGATGCCTTTTTCGTAAGCCGCCAGGGCATCTTCATTCTTCTTTAGTTCAGTAAGGCTTTTCCCCAGGGCTTTCCAGGCGGCCGAGTAGAGCACGTCCCGCCCGACGGCATCGCGCAGATACTCCACCGCCTTCTCGTGATTACCGACCTTCGCGTGCTCGAGGCCGAGCGAATAACGCAGCAGCGCACCGTCGCGCGGTGTGCCGAGCAGCTTTTCGAGCTGTGGAATCATTGGGCTAAGATACCCCCGATGAAAACCCCGATCCAGACGCCCGGCGCACCGGAGGCGATCGGCACCTATTCGCAGGCGATCAAGATAGGAGGAGAGGCCGGCGGCTTCACGGTCTACCTCTCTGGCCAGATCGGCCTCGATCCCGCCACCATGCAAATGGCAGAGGGGGTCGAGGGGCAGACGCATCGCGTATTCCGCAACCTGGCGGCGGTCGCCGCCGCCGCGGGACTGACCCTCGACCATGCGGTGCGCATGACCGTGTACCTGACCGATCTCGCGCACTTCGCGCGGGTGAACGAGATCATGGCGCAGTACGTCAAACAGCCCTATCCGGCGCGCGCCGCCGTCGGCGTCGCGGCGTTGCCGCGGGGCGCGCTGGTCGAGATCGACGCCATCCTGCACGCCAATTAAGGCGTCGATCGACAAGCAACTGCTGAAGCTCGGGCTGCGCTCGCGCTTCGACCGCGTGCTTCACCTGCCGCTGCGCTACGAGGACGAGACCGTCCTGACTGCTCCCGATAAAGCGCCGGCGGGCCAGCCGGTCTGCGTCGAGGCCCCGGTTCTGAAAGCGCAGGTGATGTACCGGCCCAAGCGTCAGCTCGTAGTGCATGCCGAGGGCTTGGTGCTGCGCTTCTTCAATTTCTACGGCAGCCAGCTAAAGCAGTTCCAGCGCGCGGCCGAGGACGGCAAGCGCGTGCGCGCCTTCGGCGAGGTGCGCCCCGGGTTCTTCGGCGCCGAGATGGCGCATCCGCGCTATCGCATCGTCGCCGAGGGCGAGCCGCTACCCACGGCGCTGACGCCGATCTACCCCACGACCGCGGGTCTCAAGCAATCGGACCTGCGCGCCTACGTGCTCGAGGCGCTCGACAGCGGCCCGCTCGACGACACGTTGCCCGAAAGCTTGCGCGAGCGCCTCCACCTGGTGGATTTCGCCGACGCGGTGCAGTTGCTGCACCGGCCGCAGACCGGCACCGATCCGCAGGCCGCGTGGCGGCGGGTCAAGTTCGACGAGCTGCTCGCGCAGCAGCTTTCGATGCGCTTCGCCTACCGGCAGCGGCGCAGCCGCCAGGCGCCGGTGTTGAAAGTGAACGGGCCCTTGCTCAAGTCGTTCCTGGAAAAATTGCCGTTCAAGCTGACCAGGGCCCAAACCCGCGCGATGAACGAAGTGCTGCGCGACCTGCGCGAGCCGCATCCGGCGCAGCGCCTGCTGCAGGGCGACGTCGGCAGCGGCAAGACGGTAGTCGCGGCGATCGCCTGCCTGGCCGCGGTCGACTCGGGCGCGCAGGCGGCGGTGATGGCGCCGACCGAGATCCTTTCCGAGCAGCACTGGCACAAGTTCCGCGAATGGCTCGTGCCGCTCGGCGTGCGCATCGGCTGGCTGCACGCCGGCACACCGAAGGCCGAGCGCAAGGAAATGCTCGCCGCGCAGGTCGTCATCGGCACCCACGCGCTGATCCAGAAAGGCGTGGAGTTCACCAAGCTCGGCCTGATCGTCGTCGACGAGCAGCACCGCTTCGGCGTCGAGCAGCGGCTCGCGCTGCGCAAGAAAGCCAACGTCGTTCCGCACCAGCTGATGATGAGCGCGACGCCTATTCCGCGCACGCTGGAGATGACCTATCTCGCCGACCTCGACGTGTCCACGATCGACGAGATGCCGCCGGGGCGACGAGCGGTCATGACCAAGACGGTCTCGAGTTCGCGCCGCAATGAAATACTCGCTCGTATCCGGGAGGCGTGCGCCGAGGGCGAGCAGGCCTACTGGGTTTGCCCGGTGATCGAGGAATCGAAGGACGGCGACCTGCAAACCGCGATCGACACCTATGAGACGCTGCGCAAAGAGCTGCGTGGCCTCAACGTGGGACTGCTGCACGGAAGACTGCCCACGGCCGAGAAGGCGGCGATGATGGACGCGTTCGCCAAGGGGCGGATCCAGGTGCTGGTGTGCACCACGGTGATCGAGGTCGGTGTCGACGTGCCCAATGCTTCGCTGATGGTGATCGAGAGCGCGGAGCGCTTCGGGCTGGCGCAGCTGCATCAGCTGCGCGGCCGGATTGGGCGCGGTACGCGCGACAGTACCTGCATCCTGCTTTTTGGCTCAGGCCTTTCCGAAGCCGCGCGCGAGCGCCTGAAGATCATCTTCGAGCGCACCAACGGCTTCGAGATCGCGCAGCTCGACCTGAAGATGCGCGGGCCGGGCGAGCTGCTCGGCCAGCGCCAGAGCGGCCTGCCGATGCTGCGCTTCGCCGACCTCGAGCGCGATGCCGATCTGGTCACGCTGGCGCAGCAGACGGCCGCCGAGTGGATCGAGGCCGATCCGAAGGCGGCGCGGGCCCATGTCGAGCGCTGGCTCGGGTCGAGGAAGGAACTGGCGGGTGCGTAGCGAAGAAACCTCCCTCGCCTGAGTTATCCTGTCGCCCCTATGGATCTGGCGTTAATCGCCAAGCGCCTCGATGCCTACGAGCGGCTGGTGCGCCTCGACAAGCCGATCGGCACGCTGCTCCTGCTGTGGCCGACGCTGTGGGCGGTGTGGCTCGCCTCCGACGGGCGCCCGCGCCCGGAGATCCTGATCATCTTCGTGATGGGCACGCTGCTGATGCGCTCGGCGGGCTGCGCGATCAACGACTTCGCCGATCGCGACTTCGACGGCCACGTGGAGCGCACGCGCGCACGCCCGCTCGCCACGGGCGAGATCCGGCCGCACGAAGCCCTGATCGTCGCGGCGCTGCTCGCCGCCACCGCGTTCGCTTTGGTGCTGTTCCTCAACTGGCTCGCGATCGCGCTGTCTTTCGTCGCCCTCTTCATCACGGTGACCTATCCGTTCGCCAAGCGGGTGTTCGCCCTGCCGCAGGCCTACCTCGGCGTGGCCTTCGGCTTCGGCATCCCGATGGCCTTCGCGGCGATCCAGTGGCGTCTGCCCTGGGAATGCTGGGCGCTGTTCGCGGCCAATCTGTTCTACGCCTTTGCCTACGACACCGAATACGCAATGGTCGATCGCGAGGACGACGCGCGCCTCGGGCTGCGCACCGCGGCGCTTACGCTCGGGCGCCTCGACGTCGCCGCCGTCATCGCGAGCTACGGCGCCATGCTCGCGATCCTCGCCTACCTCGGGGTCGACCGCGAGTTCCGCTGGCCGTACTTCCTCGGCCTCGCCGTCGCGTGCGGGCTGGTCATCTACCACTGGTGGCTGATCCGCGGGCGCACGCGCGCGGGCTGCTTCAAGGCCTTCATGCACGCCAACTGGATCGGCGCCGCGGTCTTCGTCGGCCTCGCGTTCGGGCTGTGAGATGAGCGAGACCGCGCCGGCGATTACGCGCTTCACCTTCGAACGGGGCGAGCTGCGCGGAACGCAGCTCAGCCTGTTCCCCGCCTGTCTAGTACATCGCAGCGACAACTACCTCGAGACGCTCCCGCTCGGCGGCGTGACGGCGGTGCGTGTCGCCTTCCAGCGCGACACGCGCAAGCTCGGCTGGGGCATCGCTTTGGTGGTCGCGGCGCTGCTCATGCTGGCGATCGCCGGGCCGATCTCGAGCTTTGCCAGCAGCGCCGCGAACGACATGGCCTCGGCCGGCGCCCAAGGCGTGCCGCGAGCGCTCTACAGCTTCTTCCGCACGCTCGAGGCGCTGGGCAGCCTGCTGCCGGTCGCAGCGCTCGCCTGCGTGATCGGCGGCGGCGCGCTCGGCGCCTTCGGCTGGCTCGGGCGCACCACGCTGCAAGTCAGCCTGCCGGGTGCCGAGCGTCTCTACTCGGTGCGCGGGCGCGACACGCTGCTGCTCGACTTCGCTGAGGCGCTGAGCGAGCGGCTGATGCTCCTGCGTCGATGAAATATTCCGATCTGCGCAGCTTCCTCTCGCAGCTGGAGGCGAGCGGGGAGCTGAAGCGCATCCGTACCGAAGTTTCGCCGCACCTGGAGATGACCGAGATCTGCGACCGCGTGCTGCGCGCCGGCGGCCCGGCGCTGCTGTTCGAGCGTCCCAAGGGATACGACATTCCGGTGCTCGGCAACCTGTTCGGCACCGTGAAGCGCGTGGCGGCGGCGATGGGGGTCGAACAGGAGGACGAGAATCGCTCTTCGCTGCGCGACCTGGGCCGCCTGCTCGCCATGCTGCGCGAGCCCGAGCCGCCGAAAGGGCTGCGCGACCTCTGGGACAAGTTCCCGGTCTGGAAGCAGCTCCTCAACATGCCGCCGAAATCGGTCTCGGGCGCGCCTTGCCAGGAGATCGTCACCGAGGGGAAGGACGTCGACCTCGGCCGGCTGCCGGTGCAGACCTGCTGGCCGGAAGATGCGGGGCCCCTGATCACGTGGGGCCTTACGGTGACCAGAGGCCCCGCGAAACCGCGCCAGAACCTCGGCATCTATCGCCAGCAGGTGATCGGCCGCAACCGCGTCATCATGCGCTGGCTCGCGCACCGGGGCGGCGCGCTCGATTACCGGGATCATTCCCTGCTTTCAAAAGATCCTTTCCCGGTCGCCGTCGCCCTGGGTGCCGACCCCGCGACCATGCTGGCGGCGGTGACCCCGATCCCCGATACGCTCTCCGAGTACCAGTTCGCGGGCCTGCTGCGCGGCGCGCGCACCGAGCTGGTGAAATGCATCGGCAGTAACCTCGAAGTGCCGGCCACCGCCGAAATCGTTCTCGAAGGATCCATCGGATCCGAAACAGCAGAGGAGGGCCCGCACGGCGATCACACCGGTTACTACAACGAGGCCGAGAAATTCCCGGTGCTGACGGTCGAGCGCATGACTACGCGCCGCTCGCCGATCTATCACTCGACCTATACCGGCAAGCCGCCGGATGAGCCGGCGGTGCTCGGGGCGGCGCTGAACGAGCTTTTCGTGCCTTTGCTGCAGAAGCAATTTCCCGAGATCGCCGACTTCTACCTGCCGCCCGAAGGCTGCTCCTATCGCCTCGCGGTGGTGAGCATGAAGAAGCAGTACCCCGGCCACGCGAAGCGCGTGATGTTCGGTGTGTGGAGCTATCTGCGCCAGTTCATGTACACCAAGTTCATCATCGTCTGTGACGACGACGTGAACGTGCGCGACTGGAAGGAAGTGATCTGGGCGCTGACGACACGCGTCGACCCCACGCGCGACACGACGCTGGTGGAAAACACGCCGATCGATTACCTGGACTTCGCCAGCCCGGTTTCCGGCCTCGGCTCGAAGATGGGCATCGATGCGACCAGCAAGTGGCCGGCGGAGACTTCGCGCCGCTGGGGACGCCCGATCGCTATGGATGCCGAGGTGAAGCGTCGTGTGGATTCCCTCTGGCAGGAGCTCGGGCTCTGACCCACTGCAGAAGGGCGTCGAACGCGGCGTCGGCGTACGGCGCGTTCGGGTGGTTTGCGATCATCACCACCGCGTAGCGACGCCCGCCGCGGTCGAGGACGTATCCCGCCATCGCGCGCGCATCGGCGAGGAGACCGGTCTTGATATGGGCGTTGCCCGATACGCCCTCGCCCTGCAGACGACGGCGCATCGTGCCGTCAGCAGCGACCACGGGGAGCGAGGCGACAAATTCGGGCATCACGGAGCTCGCCCAGGCCGCCTGCAGCAGCTTCATGAGCGTCGCGGCGCTCGCGCGCTCGTTGCGTGAAAGGCCGGAACCGTTTTCCAGCACGAGGTCCGGCGCGGAGATGCCTTTGAGCGTGAGCCACTGCGCGATAGCGCGTGCCGCGGCGGGCCCCTGCGCCGGCGCTCCGCCCAGCTCCGCGGCGAGCGTGAGGTAAAGCTGGCGCGCCATCACGTTGTTGGAAAACTTGTTGATATCGCGCACCAGCTCCGCGAGCGGCTCGGACTCGTGGGTGTACACCAGCTTCGCGAGCGGCGAGGGCACGCCGTCGCGCACTTTTCCAGACCAGGTGCCGCCGATTTCCGACCACAGCACGCGCATCATCGCCGCGACGTACTCCTCCGGCGGATGCAGCGCCACGTTGAGCTCACGCTCGTCGCATGAGACCGGGTAGTAGCCGGTGAACGCGGCGCGCGGCGGCTTCGAGTCGAAATACGCGTCGATGCGCTCGCGGAACGCGCGTCCCTCCGGACAGGCGCCATCGGTAAGGCGCAGCGCATTCACCACCTCCAGGCCCGGAAGCGCCGGCTCGTAGAACATGCGCACCTTCCCGTCCTCGGGCCAGAACACGAAGCGCACGGTCTTGAAATTGACGAGCAGCGCATCCGGAATCACGTTGTAAGGCCGGAAAACCTGGTCGTCGATCGGCTCGTACTGGGCTTGCGCGAAGTAGCTGCGGTCGAGCACCAGGTCGCCGCGAATCTCGCGCATGCCGCGTGCGCGCAGGTTGCGCAACAGCATCCAGAAGCTCTCGTAGCTGAGCTTGGGATCGCCGCTGCCTTTCAGAACGAGGTTGTCGCCGTCGACGTAAGCCTCTGTCTTCCAGCGGTACGCGGGTCCGAGCAACTCGAGCGCGGCGTAGGTCGTCACCAGCTTCATCACCGACGCCGGATTGCGCGCGATGTCGGCGTTGAGCGCGATTGACGGCCGGCGCGCACCGACCTCCTGCACCACGATGCTGACGCCCGACTGCGGCACCTTGGCGTCGCGCAGCGCGCTCGCTACCGGCTCGGGCACCCCTGCGCCGAGGGCTGGAGTAAGCGCTGACCAAAGCAGGAAGATCTTGAAATACCGGACCATGAGCGCTATTATTAGCACTCGGAGTTGAGGAGTGCTAAACCCCTTTAGCCGTCGCTTGGTTCATCCAAGCCATTGTAATACATCGACTTTTTAAATTGGGAGCTACCGCATGAAAATCCGTCCGTTGCATGACCGTGTGATCGTCAAGCGCATCGAGGAAGAGCGCAAATCCGCGGGCGGCATCGTCATCCCCGACACCGCCGCCGAAAAGCCCGATCAGGGCGAGATCGTCGCCGTGGGCAAGGGCAAGAAAGACGACCAGGGCAAGCTGATCGCGCTCGACGTCAAGCCCGGCGACAAGATCCTGTTCGGCAAGTACTCCGGGCAGACCGTGAAAGTGAAGGGCGAAGAGCTCCTCGTCATGCGCGAGGAAGACATCATGGGCGTCATCGAAGGCTCGTAACGCTACCAGGCGCAGAAGCAGCAGCTCATCCATTTTCGTAATCAGGAGAAGAAACAAATGCCAGCCAAAGAAGTACGTTTCCACGAAAGCGCCCGCGCCAAGATGGTTCACGGCCTGAACATTCTGGCCGACGCCGTAAAAGTGACGCTCGGGCCCAAGGGCCGCAACGTCGTGCTCGAGCGCTCGTTCGGCGCCCCCACCGTCACCAAGGACGGTGTGTCGGTCGCAAAAGAGATCGAGCTGAAGGACAAGTTCGAGAACATGGGCGCGCAGATGTGCAAGGAAGTCGCCTCCAAGACCTCCGACGTCGCTGGTGACGGCACCACGACGGCCACGGTTCTCGCCCAGGCGATCGTGCGCGAAGGGATGAAGTTCGTCGCCTCCGGCATGAACCCGATGGACCTGAAGCGCGGCATCGACAAGGCGGTCGCCGCGGTGACCGAAGAGCTGAAGAAGATTTCCAAGCCCTGCTCGAGCTCGAAGGAAATCGCGCAGGTCGGCTCGATCTCGGCCAACGCCGACGCCGACATCGGCAAGATCATCGCCGACGCGATGGACAAGGTCGGCAAGGAAGGCGTGATCACGGTCGAGGACGGCAAGTCGCTCAACAACGAGCTCGACCTGGTCGAGGGCATGCAGTTCGACCGCGGCTACCTCTCGCCGTACTTCATCAACAACCCCGAGAAGCAGATCGCGGTGCTCGAGGACCCCTACATCCTCCTGTACGACAAGAAGATCTCGTCGATCCGCGAGCTGCTGCCGATCCTGGAGCAGGTGGCCAAGGCCGGCAAGCCGCTGCTGATCATCGCCGAGGAAGTCGAAGGCGAGGCGCTCGCCACCCTGGTGGTGAACAACATCCGCGGCATCCTGAAGACGGTCGCGGTGAAGGCGCCGGGCTTCGGCGACCGCCGCAAGGCGATGCTGGAAGACATGGCGATCCTCGCCGGCGGCACGGTGATCTCGGAAGAGCTCGGCCTCAAGCTGGAGAACGCCACGCTGAAGGACCTGGGCCGCGCGAAGAAGGTGGAAGCCGGCAAGGAGAACACCACCATCATCGACGGCTCGGGCGACAAGAAGCAGATCGAGGCGCGCGTCAAGCAGATCCGCGTGCAGATCGACGAAGCGACCAGCGACTACGACAAGGAGAAGCTGCAGGAGCGCGTGGCGAAGCTCGCCGGCGGCGTTGCGGTGATCAAAGTCGGCGCGGCCACGGAAGTCGAGATGAAGGAGAAGAAGGCCCGTGTCGAGGACGCGCTGCATGCGACCCGCGCCGCGGTGGAAGAGGGCATCGTCCCGGGCGGCGGCGTGGCTTTCCTGCGCGCCAAGCAGGTGCTCGAGGGCAAGGTCAAGTCCGACAACCACGACCAGGAAGCGGGCGTGAAGATCGTGATGAAGGCGCTGGAAGAGCCGCTGCGCATCATCGTCGACAACGCCGGCGCCGAGCCGTCGGTGGTGCTCAACAAGGTGATGGAGAACAAGGGCAACTACGGCTTCAACGCGCAGACCGAGGAGTTCGGCGATCTCGTGCAGCAGGGCGTGATCGACCCGACCAAGGTCACGCGCACCGCGCTGCAGAACGCCGCTTCGGTGGCGGGCCTGATGCTCACCACCGACGCGATGGTGGCCGAGCTGGTGGAAGAGAAGAAGGGCGGCGGCGGCCATTCGCACGGCGGCATGCCCGGCATGGGCGGCATGGACGGAATGGATATGTAAGTCCAGTCGCACGCTGCAAACGGAAAGGGCGCCTTCGGGCGCCCTTTTTGTTGGCTATAATCCGCGCCTTCCCGCAGGTGCTCCACGGCAGGCCAAGTAGCTCAGTTGGTAGAGCAGAGGACTGAAAATCCTTGTGTCGGCGGTTCAATTCCGTCCTTGGCCACCACTCCCCTTTTCTTGCTGACGACGCGAACTAGCGTTCGGCGTATTTCGCGCTGCGCGCCGGCGCCGCTTCCTCGTAGCGCGGGTCGATCGTGATCTCGTCGTAGTAATAGGTCTTGCTGGTGGCGGCAGCCTTGCGCAGCTTGGCCGGATTTAGCTCGCAGATGTAGATCGGGGTACGCACGCCGCCGGCGTCGATCCAGCCCAGGACCGCCTTGGGGCGCCCGCCGACGTACACCAGCTCGGAAACGCGCCGGAAGAGCTGCTCCCCGGCGCGATGGCGGTGGATGACCTTCAGGCCCAGCCGGACTTTGCGACGGTTCTGCATGACGGGATCCCCAAGAGCATGCAGGGTTCGTGCCGATAGTCGAAAAGGCGACAGCTTCTAGGGGCGCTCCGCGACCAGGACTACGTTCGACCCGCCGAACGCGAAGGAATTCGACATCACGGCGCGCGGCTTTTCGACGCGCTCGGCCACCCCTGCTACGTGGCGCAGCGCGCACGCCGGGTCGGGCTGCTCGAGGAAGGCGGTCGGCGGAAGGATCCCGCGCTCGAGCGCCAGCAGCGCCGCAGCGAATTCGAGCGCGCCCGAACCGCCGAGCAGATGGCCGTGCAGCGACTTGGTCGAGCTCACCGGGACTTCGCGCGCGGCCGCACCGAACACCGCATTGATGGCCTCGGCTTCGACCACGTCGCCCACCGCTGTCGCCGTGCCGTGCGCGTTGATGTAGCCGATGTCCTGCGGCGAAAGCCGCGACTCCGCGAGCGCTTCCTTCATCGCGCGGATCTGGCCATCGCGGTCGGGGCGCGACATGTGAACCGCATCGCAAGAGTTGCCGTAGCCTGTCAGCAAGGCATAGATCTTCGCGCCGCGCGCGCGCGCGCGCGATTCCTCTTCCAGCACGAACGCCGCCGCGCCCTCACCCAGCACCAGGCCGCCGCGGCGCTTGTCGAACGGCTTGCAGCTCGCCGCCGGATTCGTCGCGTCTGCGGGGGCGAGCGTGCGCAGCGCCTGCCACGCCACCAGCACGCCCGGAACCAGCAGCGCTTCGGCGCCGCCGGCGATCATCGCGTCGGCGCGTCCATAAGCGATCGCGCGCATCGCTTCGCCGAGCGCCATCGCCGACGACGAGCACGCGGTGCAGTAGTTGCCGAAGGGGCCGCGCAGTCCGTGGCGCACCGCGACGTTCGAGCCCGCCGCGTTGGCCATGCCCATCACCACGGTGAGCGGCCGCACGCGCCATTCGCCGGCGCCATAGACCTGCTTGTAGCTCGCCTCCGTGGTGTGCGCGCCGCCCATGCCCGTGCCCCAGGAGACGCCGATGCGCTCGCGCGGCGCGCCTTCATCGGCGAGCAGCCCGCTCTCGGCGATCGCCTGGCCGGCCGCGGACAGCGCAAACTGCGCGACGCGGTCGAGGTTGGCGATCTCGGCCTCCTTGAACAGGCCCGCCGGATTCCAGTCGATGGTGGCGCCGACCTGGACGCCGGAGGGCCCGGTGACTTCCGGAGGGAGGCGGCGGATGCCGGAGCGCCCGGCGCCCAGCGACTCGTGGAATTCCTGGAGGGTGACGCCGAGCGGGGAGACTACGCCCGCTCCGGTAACGGCGACGCGCCGCATTCCCTGCAGATCAGGCCTTGCCGGCGGCGGCCAGCGCGGCGGCGACGTGCTTCTCGAGGTCGGCGAGCGTCTTGATCGACTTCAGGTCCTCGTCGGACACGCTGACGCCGAATTCCTCTTCGACCTTGAACATGAACTCGATGAAGCTGAGCGAATCGATGCCGAGCGTGTCGAGCGGCGCCGCGGGATCGAGCCCGTCGGGGTTGATCGAGAACTCCTTCGCCGCCAGCTGGCGGATGCGCCCGAGCGTGTCCATCGGGGATGAATTATAGTCTGCGGCGGGGAACCCGATGGCCGCTGGACACCCAACGCGCATCCTAGACCGCAACCGGCGGAATTAGTCATGGCTGCCTCAAGGCCGCGCCGCAAGGCGCCCGCCAAGCCCGCGCTGCGCATGTCGGCGCTGCTCGGCCTGCAGAAGGTCGATCTGTTCAAGGGCCTCGACAGCTACACGCTGCGCGAGATCGCCGCGCAGTGCAAATGGACGCGCTGCAAGCGCAACCAGGTCGTCATCCACCGCGACGGCACCGACCGGGATGTCTATTTCGTGATCGCCGGCCAGGTGCGGGTGACCGCGCTCGCCGGGCGCGGGCGGCGCATCATCTTTCGCGACCTCGCGGCGGGCGAATTGTTCGGCGAGCACTCCGCGATCGACGGGCGCGCGCGCTTCGCCGACGTGCTCGCGCTGCGCGAGTCGCTGCTGGCGTCGATGTCGCCGGAAGCGTTCCGCGCCATCTTCGCCAACCATGCCTCGGTGCGCGAGCGCCTGCTGCGCCGACTGACGGGCTCGGTGCGCGAGCTGACCGACCGCCTGCTCGAGCTCGGCGCACAGCCGGTGCAGCGCCGCACCTGGGTCGAGCTGCTGCGCCTCGCGCGCCTGGCCGGCGTCGAGGACAACTGCGCTCGAATCGAGCCCGCGCCCACGCACAAGGACATCGCCAGCCGCGTGGGCACTTCGCGCGAGCAGATCACGCGCGAGCTCTCGCACCTGGTGCGCGAGGGGCTGCTCGAGCGCTCGGGCCGCAGCCTGGTGCTGCACGACGTCGCCGCGCTCGAGCGCCTGGCAGGCGACGTACGGCCCGAGGCGGAAGCCGCTCCCGGCCCGGACGCACCCGAGACCCGCACCTTTACCGGCATCACTTCGCCACGCCAGCGGCGCGCCATCCTGGTCGCCGAGATGAGCGACTCGATCGCGGCCATGGAGCGCGACGAGGAGCGCACGGTGGAGCGCTGCCGCGCGTTCCTCGCGCACGCCACCTCGCACACCGTCCCGACGCATTCCGGCCGCAGCATGCTGAAGATCCCGGCCGACGGCTTCATCGCCGAGTTTCCCGACGGCGCGCAAGCGCTGCGCTGCGCCTTCGAGCTGCACGCCGACCTCGCTCGCTCGAACACCCACCGCGACGCAGCGAAGCTCGGCATGCGCGTCGGCATCCACATCGCGGAGGTGATCGTCGAGGCGTTCAACGTGCTGGGCGACGGCGTGAACGTCGCCACCGGCCTCGCCGAGCTCGCCAATCCCGGCGAGACCATCGTCTCCACGCAGATGCGCGACCAGCTCACCAGCGGGGTCGACGCTTCGGTCGAGGACCTCGGCGAGCAGCGCCTGCGCAGCCGCAGCCGCGCGGTGCGCGCATTCCGCGCCTGGCCGCCGTCGCAGAACCAGGTATGGACGCCGAGCGCCGCAGTGCAGGCGCATGGCCGGCCGTCGATCGCGGTGATCCCGTTCCAGCTGCGCTCGGACGACGTGCGCTTCGAATCGATCGGCGACGGCCTGGCCGACGACACCATCGCCGCGCTCTCGCGCATGGCCGACTTCTTCGTGGTCTCACGCCTGTCGACGATGGCGTTCCGCCACGCGCCGGTCGGCGTGCGGCGCATCGGCGAAATACTCGGCGTGCAATACGTGCTCTCCGGCAGCGTGCAGACCGCCTATCCGAAGGCGCTGCTGGTCGCCGAGCTCGCCGACGCGCGCGACGGGCGCATCGTCTGGAGCCAGCGCTTCCAGGGCGACGTGGCCGACATGTTCGCCCTGCAGGGCGAGCTCGCGCGCAAGGTGGTGCAGAGCCTGGCGCCGTACGTGCGTTCGCTCGAGCTCAAGCGCGCGCGCATCACCAGCTTCGAGCAGCTCGATGCCTATGCAATAACGCTGCGCGGGGTCGACTTGATGCACCGCCTTTCGCCCGAGGATTTCCTGCAGGCGCGCACCGCTTTCGAAACCGCGATCGCGCGCGACCCGGTGTCGCCGCGGGCGCATGCCTGGCTCGCGAAATGGCACGTCATGCGGGTAGCGGTTGGCGCGAGCAGCGATGCCGCGCGCGATGCCGTGGAAGCCACGGCGAGCGCGGAGCGCGCGCTGGCTTGCGATCCGGAGGATTCGCTTGCCCTGGCGGTGGACGCATTGGTCGCCGCCTGGTCTCGGCACGACCTCGATTCGGCCGAACGACGGCTGATGCAGGCGCTGGCGGCAAACCCGAACGAACCCCTGGCGTGGCTGTGGAGCTCGATGACACACGCATGGCGCGGCAACGGCGTCGAAGCCGTGCCCCGTGCCGAGCGCGCGCTCTCGCTTTCACCGCTCGACCCGATGAGCTACTACTTCAACTCGCTCGCCGGCACTGCCAACCTTGTCGGGGAACGGTACGACCAAGCAATCGATCTCGCGACCCGTTCCTTGCGCGACAACTCGCTGCATACGCCATCGCTGCGTTGTCTCGCGGTAGCCCAGGTCCTTTCGGGACGTTTGGGCGAAGCGCGAAGCACGGTGCTGCGATTGCGCGAGCTCGAGCCGGCGCTGACGGCTACCGCATTCCGGGAGCGCTACCCGGGACGCGATAGTCCGCAAGCGGCGCGCTTTGCTGCGGCGCTGGAAGCAGCCGGATTGCCTGCATAGAAACGCCAGCCGAAATCGCCAGAAACGCGGCGATCTCGAGCGCCGAAGGAATTTCACCGAGGAAGAGAAGCGCCAGCAGCGCGGTGAGAACCGGCACCATGGCGACCAGGGCGCTCGAGCGCTCGGCACCGAGGCGGGTGATCGAATGATTGAGCGCAACCAGCGCTATGCAACCGATCAGCACGCCCTGCCACATGGTCTGCCACAGCAGCTCCCCCGGCGAGAACCGCAAGAGACTCGCCGACGCGGTCCAGAAGTGCCAAGGTACGACCAACATCGCCGAGTAGAGTGAAACGATGGCGGCGCCCTGCATGGCGCCGATACCCCAGGTTCGCAGGTGGAGCACGTAGAGCGCACCTAGCGCGGAGGCCGCCAGGAACATCCCGTCTCCGAGCAGCACAGCGGTGGCATGTCCCGCGGCACTCCAGACCACGAGGATGATCACGCCGCCCAGGCACAGCGCGCTTCCCGCCACCACTCGTAGCGACGGCCGCTTTGCGAACAGGAGAAAGCCGAGCACCGCGACCCAGGCGGGCGACACGCCGGGCCCCAGCGCCGCCGCATGATAGGCGGGAGCGAATTGCAGACCGCAAATCACCAAGGCTCCCATGCCCACGCCCTGGAACAGCATCAACGGGATCCCTTTCAACCAGGCTGCACGCCTGATCTGGCGGAAATGCAGGAACAGAAACGGCAGGAAGAGCAATCCGCCCACGCCGAAGCGCAGCGCGACCAGCTCTTGCGGCGAGAACGAACCCGTCACCCCTGCTCGTGTGGCGACGGGATACGAGGCCCAGATCAGCACTGCTATAGCAGCAGCGGCGTATCCGCTCATGCATCCGCCGTGGCGTGCATCGGGCATACCCCGCGGCGGCGGCGCCGTACCGAGGTGGCATAGGCGCCCACCGGCCGCGCCGGATCCCGGTTCGGCTTGACGATGGTCTCCTCGTAGCGCTGCCAGGCCTCGCTCGGGAACTTCGCCAGGTCGTCCACCAGGCCGAATTCATTCGACACCGCCTCGGCGTAGGTACTGCGATGAAGCGGTTGCACCTGCACCAACGGCGTTTCGGTGCTGAAGTGGATCGGCACGTCGGTCTTGATCAGGCGGATGTTGGTGAACAGAGGGCCGAACCAGCGATCGGTTTCGACGATGCCCTCGTACAAGTCGTAGCCCAAGCTGCGCGGCAGGTTCGCCGGCGGACGCACGAGGATGCTCCAGTTTTCCGCGCTGCCGATCATCAACCCCGTCCACAGCTGGACGATGCCGGGTTCGGGAACGGCGGTCAGGAACGGCGGCGCGAACCCGCGCAGCCGCTTGGGTGCTGCGCGGTCGAACACGGCCGAGTACCCGGGGAATTGCGCGCTGGTCAGCGGATACCAGGCCTTGGCGCCGCGGTACGTCCAGAGAATTTGCGACCCATCCCACTGCAGCGTGAAGTCGATGGGGGGGAACACGTACCAGCCGAAGGACGATGCCGCGCGCAAGGCCTCGCAGTATTGAAACCCGCGCGAGGGCAGCGTCCCGAGCACCGAGGGGTCGGCGCGCATCGGCGCACGGCAACCCGGTACCGCCCCGTAGAAAGTGACTGCTGGGTTCGGCTGGTGTGTTGCGCTCATGGCGGCCGCCTATTTCCTCAAGCTGGCCGGCGTCATGCCCGAGCCAAAGCGGACGGCACCGGTGTCTTGGGTAGCCGGATCCTTGGCGCGGACACTGGCGGGCGCCATCCCGGACCCGAAGCGCACGCGGCGCGGATCGGCGATTTTTTTGGAAGGTTTGCGCACGATGGGCTGTTTCCTGCTCGACATGAGGGGTTTCTCCTTGAACGGGTTATGGATCGGGTTCAAATTGCGAATACCGCACCGGATGGGCGGCGGCTCTCGCAAGGTGCCCGGTCGGCGAGGCCTTCATCAACCCGCCATCCCTGCGGAACAATGAAAGGTTTGGCCGAAGCAATGCGCTACTAGGGGCACCTCGGGCGCGAGGGCAGCGGTTCTTCCCGCCGCAGGGCACAGTCAGCAGCCAGACAGCTTCCAGACCCCTTTTCCCCCCGAACGTGTGCGTAAACGCACACCCAACGGGCGAATCTTCGAGCCCTTTTTCTCGCTGCTCGGAGCGCGCGTAGGCGCGCGCCTTATCGTTTCTCCCAATGATCCGGGTAGTCCTGATTGACGACCATGCGCTGATGCGCGAAGGCGTGACCCGGCTCCTCGAGCAGGAGCCGGACATGCGCGTGGTCGCGGCGTTCGCCGACGGACACGTAGCGGTACGTTTCGCCGCGCGCGAG
>Ga0268265_10001900_pt1 | contig 16602 bp, 16 predicted proteins | sample KBSSwiS52_FD_190355 | JGI IMG/M metagenome (GOLD analysis project Ga0268265, IMG submission 190355) | Switchgrass rhizosphere microbial communities from Kellogg Biological Station, Michigan, USA - KBS Switchgrass S5-2 (SPAdes) (version 2) | ecosystem: Host-associated > Plants > Roots >... | reverse complement strand
CGGCGGACTTGTGGTTGCGCCGGCCTTTTTTTCGTTGCCCCTTCGGGGTAACTTCCCAGGGTTTTGATGTCTGCTCCGGGGAGCGACCCCCGGACCCCCGAGGTAGGGGCTTCGCCCCTACAACCCCCTTTGGCTCGTCGCCTGGCGGCGACATCGGCGGACTTGTGGTTGCGCCGGCCTTTTTGTTGATCTTTATGGAAAACTGGGGCTCCGCCGCACATCCTCTGTTGGTATGGCAGGTCCTGCTGGCCGCTTGGCCGTTCTGGTCATACTGCTTGTTACGGCCGGTGCCGGCTCAACTCGGCCAGCTTCGCACCGCCTTGTTCTATGGCGTTCTTCCCTCACCTGGATGGAGCGGTTTACGCCCATGTCGGTCTTCGGGGCCCGGCGTGGGCAGGCGTGAGTACCGCCGCCGAAATTCGGCCCAGGTACATCGGCGGCGCTGGGGGCGCCCGGTTTCGATGGTTTGAGGCGGCAGGTTTTGGGGGCGCGCAGGCCCGAAAGGCGCCGACGCGGAAAATGAGGTAGCGAGCGGGCGGGGCTGGGTATACCCAGCGGTCGGCTTGCGGGCGGCGCGGGGCGTGCAATAGTCGTGGCGACCGGAAAACTAGCGCGTGACCATGATTCCGTGGAAGGCCGCCACACCGCGCGGCAATGATTTTTTTCAAGGTCGCGGACCAGGCGTGGAAAAGGGCTTTCGGCGGGGTCGGCGCGCACAACCGATCCCAGCCAGGAGGTACCGAGAATGGCAAGGGTTGTGGTGTTCGGCGCGAGCGGCAAGATCGGGCAGGCCGTTGTGAGCGAGGCCGTCCGGCGTGGCCACCAGGTCACCGCGGTGGCGCGCGACGAGGCGAAGCTCGCCAAGCTTCCCCGGAAGGCCCAGGCCGCTGCCGGGGACGCCACCTCGCGTGACTCGGTGCACAGCCTCGCGGATGGCGCCGACGCGGTCGTCGTCGCCGTCGGCGGCAACGACAAGAAGGTCTGGGCGAACTCGGCCCGCACGATGGTCGACGCGCTGAGCAAGCAGGGCGACAGCGCGCCGCGGCTCATCCACGTCGGCCACGGGGGCACCCTCGAGGACGGGCAGGGCGCCCGCATCCTCGACGACCCCGAGTTCCCGAACGGCCTGCGCAAGGACGCGCAGGGCCAGGCGGAGGCGCTCGACACGCTGCGCTCGTCCAAGGGCGTGCGCTGGACGGTCATCTGCCCGCCGCCGGTGAACCTCGCCCAGGGCAAGCGCCGGGACACCTACCGCACCGGCACCGACCAGCCGGTCCGGGACGGCCGCGGCAACATGGCGATGTCGGCCGACGACCTCGCCGTCGCGATCTGCGACGAGATCGAGAAGGCCAGGCACATCAACCAGCGATACACCATCGGTTACTGACCGGCAGGCGGCCGCAGGCGGCGGTCGGCAGTGGCGGAGTCTCGCGGAGTTTCTCCGTCCACCGTCGGCCGCCCGTGTCGTCCGCTCATTCCGATCGGCCACGGCCTGAACGTTCTCGACGAGTCCACGGCGGCGATCCGGACGCCGCACCGACGACAGGCAGCGAACCGCCACCGGCCGTCAGCGTCGACGCCGGCACGGCGGCGCGTTTCCTGATCACACCCGCCCCCGGGGCCGCCCAACGTCGCGCGGCTTCCGGGGGCGACTTCTTGCGATCGCACTTGCGTTTTCAGTCTTCGCATTTTCGCGCTTTCGCGCTTTCGCGTTCTGCTGCTTTCGCATTCTCCTGCTATCGCGCCTTCGTCTTCACGTACCGCTACGCCCGCATCGATGCCGATGCCGGCACCGGGTCTGCGCGCATCGTTTCGAGAATCTCGGCCGTGTCTTTCGGGGTGGTCAGCGGCGAGACAATCGCGAAACGGGCCAACGTCTCGCCTCGATGCACTGTCGGCGTGACGAACGCGAACCCGTCGCTCAGGAGGCGTTCGGACCAGGCGTGGTAGTCGCGGGCGGACCAGCCGAGCCGGCGGAAGACGACCACCGACAGCTCGGGTTCGCCGACGAGTTCCAGATAGGGGGCATCGCGGATCTGGTCGGCGCAGGCGGCCGCGGTGGCCAGGGCCTGCTCGACCGCGTCGGTGTACGCCCGGGTTCCGTGCACCGCGAGCGAGAACCAGAACGGCAGGCCCCTGGCCCGTCTGGTCAGCCCGACCGCGTAGTCGGCGGGGTTCCAGGCGTCCGGCGCGTCGAGCACCTCCAGATAACCGGCCTGCTGCGTGTGGGCGGCGCGAGCGAGTGCCGGATCACGGTAGATCAGTGCGCAGGCGTCGAACGGTGCGAAGAGCCACTTGTGCGGGTCGACGATCAGCGAGTCAGACAGCTCCACACCGTCGAACCGGGGCCGCGCGGACGGTGCGGCCAGCGCGGCCAACCCGTAGGCCCCGTCGACATGCAGCCACAGCGCATGCGCGCGAGCGACACCGGCGAGCCCACGCAGGTCGTCGACGACGCCGAACTGAGTGGTGCCGGCAGTCGCCACCACCGCGAACACGCCGGCCCGCCGATCGGCCGGCAGCTCGTCGAGGGTCGCGGCGAGCGCCAGGCCGGTCAGCCGGCCGCGCTCGTCGGCGGGCGCCTTCACGATGTCGACGTCCATCACCCGCGCGGCCTCGACTAGCGACGAGTGTGCCTCCTGCCCACAGGCGAAACTCCACCGCCGCGGTTCGATGCCCACCGCCGCGCACCTGGCGCGCGCGGCGTGGCGGGCGGCGACCAGGGCGGAGAGATTGCCGACCGTTCCACCAGGCACGAACACACCGCCGGCCGAGGCAGGCAGGCCGGCCAGATCCATGAGCCAGCGCAACGCCTGGTTCTCCGCGTAGACGGCGCCCGCCCCTTCGAGCCAGCTACCCCCGTAGATCGACGAGGCGCCGACGACCAGGTCGAACAGCACGGCAGCCCTGGTCGGGGCGGCCGGGATGAAGGACAGGTAGCGCGGATGGTCCGTGGATATGCAGGCACGGGCCAACACTTCGTCGTAGAGGCGCAGCGCCTCGGCGCCGCCAAGGCCGTCGGGGGTGACCGTCTCCCCTACGGCGGCGGCGAGTTCGGCCGGTGACCGCGGGGCGTCCAGCGGCGCCGGGTCGAACCGCATCCGCTGCTGGGCGTACGCGAGGACGGCGCGGGCCAGCTCGGCTGTCTGGTCGTCGTAGCGGTGCACGGTGTGCCCTCCCCGTCCAGCGCTGGGCAGAAGAGCTACCCGCGGGCGGCTACGTGCAGTCCGTCGCCGCCCGCCCGCCGTCGCCGCCCGCCCGATCCCGCGGGTAGGCCTCCTCGGCACGCTCGCGCCGTGCCTACCCGCGACGCCACGGGACCGGACTCCGCCTGGGCGGAGTCCGGTCAGGCCTCCTGCTTGCTCTTGCGCTGACGCAGGAAGAAACCGCCGGTGGCCAGGGCGACCAGCAGGACGACGATGCCGACACGCTTCATGACAACCTCCGAGATACCTGTTGATGACTTCTGGACGCCGGCCCAGAGGGCCAGCGCCGCCGGACCAGGTTCCGACCGAATGTCACGGCGAAGTTTCCGCCCGGCATGGCCAGAGCATGCCACGCCCCGCGTGGCCACGAGGTACCGGCACCGTCACGCGCCCGGCATGCCCCAAAGATCCGGCGCGTCGGGGGCGACGCCAGCAGCGGTTTCTCGTCCCGGTGAGCGGGCGGACCAACCGGATGTCTTGGTCCTCACATCGGCCATGCTCCCGCCCAGAACGCTCGTTGTCGTCCTGTGCGCTCGGCACTGTGCTGATCACCGGCGTCCCACGGGGCCGGTCGATCGGCGCCAATCCGCCCATCCGACGCGAGTCTCGGTCAACTCGCCGACAATCCCCGCCGGCCGGCAGCCGGCGAGCCGCCGCGCGGGGATTCTCGACGAACTGCCGGCGATGGTGGACGCCGGCTACGACGAGACGCTCGGGGACGACACGCTCGGGCCTGACCATCCGGAGACGCGCGCCGCCATGTTCCAGCACGCCCGCATGGACCTCGACCTCGAACCCCCGCCGATGTGACGACCCGTCGCAACCACCGCCGGTCCGCCGCGCCGGTTCTCCGGTCCACCGGTTCTCCGGTCCTCAGCCGGCGCCAGGCGGCTCGATGACCGTCGCTCCGAGGCCAACCCGCAGCAGTTCCATGGCGGCGGCCTCACCGGTCAGGGCCGCTCCCGGATGCATGGGCGCGTCGTCGTCGTCCAGCGACGGCTCGTCGATGACGTCACCGTCCGCCGCGAAGCCAGCCGACCCACCGAAGACGCCGCCGGTGGCGGCCGGGCCGGCCGGGCCGGACCCGCCGGCCAGCGCGCCGCCAGGGATGGAACCCGATCCGGGCACACCGACCGCATCGGCACCTGTGCCCATGACGGTGGCGGCGGCGGCTCGGGCCGCGGATGCCACTGTGAGTGAGGGCGCCGACGTCGACGAGCCGAATCCTCCGCCCTGGCGGGCCGCCGTGGGGCGCTGGCCCTCCTGTGGGCCCGGGCCCAGCGGTCCACGCACAGCAGCGGCGGCGGACGAGCCCGCAACGGCGGACGAGCCCGCAAACCCGCCGAAACCGCCGCTGGTACTAGCGGGGCCGCCGGTACCAGCGGGGCCGCCGGCACCGGCGTTGGCGCTGCTGGTCACAGCCGCGGCCGCAGGCGCGGTCGCGACCGGCCCCGCCTCGTAGGACGGCCACGCACCGGTGCCCGGGCCTCCCGGGCCTTTGCCTGCTCCTACCGATGGCGCGGCCGCGGAACCGCCTGGCAGCCGAGCCGACCACGTCGCCGGCCCCGCTGCCGCCGACGAAGGCCCCGCTGCCGTCGACGCGGCCGAGGGACCTGCGGTCGATGCCGGCAAGGACCCCGTCGCGGGACCGGCCGGTGCCGGGCGCGCCGGCCCGCTGCCAGGCGCGGCAGGTCCGCCCGGTGGGCGGCTCGGTCCGCCTCGCCCGCCGGCGGCGCCCGGACGTCCCGCGCCGGGCTCGCCGATCGTCACCCGCCAGATGCCGCCGAACGTCTCGGCCAGCGCCTCACCCAGCACGTCGGCGTGGTTGCTCTGGCTGAACACCTTGGCCATCGGGGGTGTCGACAGCGCGAGGAACACCTCGTTCGAGCGGACGTCGAGCACGCTGACGTGCTCCACCAGGAGGCTTGCCGTCACCACCCTGCGCCGCCGTGCCGCCGCGAGGACCTGGTCCCATCTGGCGCGCACGTCGGCGGCCTCGGGCCCGCCACCGCCCGACCGAGCCGCGGAGGCTCCCTCGGCGGGCCCGGCCGGCCCAGGCGGCCTGGCCGCCGACGCGGGCACCGGCATCGCCGGAGGCGCGCCCATCGCCGCGGACGTCTGCCGGGGTGCGTTCGGGGGGTCGTTCGGGGGAGCCGAAGAGGTGGGCGGCCCGGTCGGGGCCGCGAGCTCGGCCGCGGGGGCCTGGCTACTACCGGGGCCGGGCGGCGCAGCGGTGGGGAAGGCCGGGGCCGGAACTCCCACGGCCGGAACTCCGAGGGACGGAGCTCCTGCGGCCGGAACGCTCACGGCCGGAATGCCCGCGGCCAGTCCGCGTTCGAGCCGTTCGAGGCGGACGAGCAACGCCGCGGGATCGGCCGCCGCGCCCGGCAGCAGCGCCCTCGCCAGGACCAGCTCGAGCAGCAGCCGAGGGCTCGCCGTGCCGCGCATCTCGGCGAGGCCCGCGTGCAGGACGTCGGCGGTCCGTGACAGCTCCGCAGGGCCCACCCGGCTCGCCTGGGCCTTCATCCGGTCGATCTGGTCGGCGGAGAAGGCGTCCAGCAGGCCCCGCTCGACCGCGTCCGGCACTGCATTGATCATGATGAGGTCCCGCAGCCGTTCGAGCAGATCGGCCGTGAAACGCCGCGGGTCATGGCCCGAACCGACCACTTTGTCGACGACGGTGAACAGCGTCGCCCCGTCACGCGCGGCGAGCGCGTCGACGGTCTCGTCGAGCAGCACGCCGTCGGTCATCCCGAGCAGGGCCACCGCCCGCTCGTAGCGCAGCCCTTCCGGCCCCGCGCCGGCGAGAAGCTGGTCGAGCACCGACAGCGAGTCGCGCACCGAACCCGCGCCGGCCCGGACGACCAGCGGGAGCACCGACGGGTCGACCTCGACGCCTTCCTGGGCGGACACCGAGGCCAGGTGGTCGCGCAGCACACCCGGCGGGACCAGGCGGAAGGCGTAATGATGCGTCCTGGACCGGATGGTGGCGATCACCTTGTCCGGCTCGGTCGTCGCGAACACGAACTTCAGGTAGGGCGGCGGCTCCTCGACGACCTTGAGCAGCGCGTTGAACGCCGCGGCGGTCACCATGTGCGCCTCATCCACCACGAAGATCTTGAATCGGGCCGAGGCCGGCGCGAAGAAAGCCCGCTCCCGCAGGTCACGGGCGTCGTCGACGAGGCCGTGCGAGGCGGCGTCGATCTCGGTGACATCCATCGACGAGCCGGTCCGGATCGACACGCACTGGTCGCACACGCCACACGGCTCGGGCGTCGGCCCCTGCTCGCAGTTCAGCGAGGCGGCGAGGATCCGCGCCGACGAGGTCTTACCGCAGCCACGCGGGCCGCTGAACAGATACGCATGGTGCAGCCGGCCGGTGCGCAGCGCCTGCATCAGCGCCGTCGTCACGTGCTCCTGCCCGACGACCTGGCTGAACGTCGCGGGCCGGTACCGGTTGTACAGCGCAGTACTCACAGTGCCTCGAGCTCACTCCGTCGCCGCACTCGTTCCGCCGCCTTCCTCGTCCCTCGGAAGGCGGCTCCACGAGCTTGCTCCTGCGCTCGCATACCCACCCTCGCAGCCCGCGTCGCGCTACCCGCCCCGATCCGGCGCCTGGATTGCCAGGGGGACGGGGCGACCCCATTGTCCGCCTCCCCCGACCGCCGCCGCGAAGACCACCCCGGCCCACGACCACCCGCCACCGCCTGAACCCCACGTCCGCCCGCGCCCCGCCTCTGTTCGCGGATCAGCCAGAGCCTCTGTTCGCGGACTGCTCAGGCGTCGCGCCTCACCCAAGGCCTTCCACAGGGCCCCCGACTGGGCGCGGGCCGGGCCAGCCGGGCCAGCCGGGCCATGGATCCAGGCGCCCTCCTGAGCGTCGAGGCAGGCGAAATTGGTGGTCTGCCCCCGTTCTCGCCACGATTTCGACCGCCTCGACGAAGATCAATACCCGGAGGTGGAGACCCGCGAACACCATCGCCCGAGCCAGACCGCCGGCGTCGATCAGTCAGCCGCAGCGCGCGGCTCTTGACGCGCAACCTCTGATTGACCAAGGACGACGAGCAGAAGGACCCACCCCTCGAACGGTCGCGCGAAGCGCGACACCGAGGGTCCGGCGATCGCCCCCGGGCAACATCACGAGCCCCGGAAGGCCCCGCAATGGCGGCAGCCAGACGGCCCCACCCACAGGTCGCGCGAAGCGCGACACCGGGAGTCCGGCGATCGCCCCCGGGCAACATCACGAGCCCCGGAAGGCCCCGCAATGGCGGCAGCCAGACGGCCCCACCCACAGGTCGCGCGAAGCGCGACACCGGGGGTCCGGGGGTCGCCCCCCGGGGCAATATCACGAGCCCCGGGAAGCCGCCCCGAAGGGGCGGCGAACAGGAGGACCCCTCGCGCACCCGCCAGAGCCCGCTTATCCTTGCTGCCTTCCGGCCCTGGGGAGGTTCACGAGGATGACGCCACACGAGGGGTCTGCTGTGCAGTCTAGCCCCCCGGGGCCGATCTTGATTCCCGGGCCACCTCCGGCCTTGAGGCCACCCGGCGACCCCGGACCGAAGTCATCGGCGATCAGTCCGAGGACACCGCCCGCCGACCCCGAAGCCGGCGCGATCCGGTACTCTCGTCGACGGAGGACTCGCCTAGTGGCCTAGGGCGCACGCTTGGAAAGCGTGTTGGGCTTACACCCTCGCGGGTTCGAATCCCGCGTCCTCCGCAAGGTTCTCGATCTTCGGGAACTCGTACCCGGGCCGCTGACCAGGCGCAATGCCAAAGGTCGCGGCCCGCTTCACGTGTAAGCCGGGCTTGCTGAGCGCGCGCCGCGCGCGGAATCGCCCGAGAGGCCGCCTCAGCCGCGGCACGGCCGGCTGGCCGGAGCAGAACTGCGGGTGGCGCGCCGCAGCATCCGCGAGGCTGGCCTGCTCACCTCCAAGCGCCGCGGCCCCTGGGTCTACTACCGCGTCACACCCTCCGTGCTGGCCGTCCTCGGCCACACCCTCGCCGGGCAGTGATCGCACCCCGCTGGTCAGCTGGTCTCACGAACATCCCGCGCCGGTGCTGAGAGCGCCCCGCTAGCGGCGATGGCGCAGCCTGCCTGGCGCGGAACGCAGCAGGCCGGCGCGGCTGGATGGGCGTCGTGCTGACGGGGCGGACAGCTGAGACGCCGCGCACCACGTGTGATGTCCGCTGGCGCTCAAGCGGCTTCGACCGTAGCGGACCTTGGTGTGAGCACTGCGGCGAGTGCGGCCATCGCGCCGGGGACGGGACGGTAGTAGGCCCAGACGCCGCGCTTCTCGCGGGTGATCAGGCCGGCGTCGACCAGGACCTTCAGGTGGTGGCTGATCGTGGGCTGGGTCAGGCCGAGGGGTTCGGTGAGCTCGCAGACGCAGGCCTCGCCTCCGTCTCGGGCATAGATCATCGACAGCAGGCGTAGCCGGGTCGGCACGGCGATCGCCTTGAGGACGGTGGCGAGCTGTTCGGCGTCCTCGACGGACAGCGGTTCGCGGGCCAGCGGTGTGCAGCAGCCCGAGAGCGCCCCGGAGAAGACGGCGGGAGCCTCGGCCCCGGCCCGGAGGTTGGGCAGGGGGCGCGCGGCCTGCGGGGGTGTTGTCGCCATGGCACCAGCATGCCTCAGGCATTGACAGACGTCTATCTCGTCGTCCATCCTCTGCTCGTCAGGACATAGACCGCTGTCGATGTGATTGTGGAGGTGCGTGATGGCACGGGTGCAGCTGGCGTTGAACGTCTCGGACATCGAGGCGGCGGTGGCGTTCTACGGGAAGCTGTTCGGGGCCGAGCCGGCGAAGCGCCGGCCGGGCTATGCGAACTTCGCGATCGACACGCCGCCGCTGAAGCTGGTCCTGATCGAGAACCCGGCCGCGCGCGGGACCGGGGTCGCCGGGGCCCTCAACCACCTGGGGGTCGAGGTCGAGACGTCCGAGGAGGTCTCCGCGGCGACCGCCCGTCTCGCCGACGCCGGTCTGACGACGGCGGTGGAGGAGAACACGGCCTGTTGCTACGCGCTGCAAGACAAGGTGTGGGTCGACGATCCGGACGGCGCGCCGTGGGAGGTCTACACGGTGTTGGCCGACGTCGCCGAGATGGCCCGTCCGGGCGCGACGCCATCGGTCGCCCAGCGTGCGGACGCGCCGGGCTCGGCCTGCGACTGCGGCCCGATCTGCACCCCCGCTGCCAGCGACGACGAGCCGGCCACGACCGCGACGACCGCGACGTCGATGGAGGCTGCATCGTCCGCGGTGGCGGCCGGTGCGCGCACGGTGCTGGCGGTCGAGCCGGCCTCTGCCGGCTCCTGCTGCTAGACCGCCGCCGGTGACGAACGTATCGGCGGGCCAGCCGCCGTTGGCACGGCGGCTGGTCGCCGAGGCGGTGGGCAGCCTGTTGCTGGCGGCGCTGGTCGTCGGTTCCGGGATCGCCGCGCAGCAGCTGAGCCCCGGCCAGGCCGGCCTGCAGCTGGTCGAGAACGCCGCGGCGACCGCCGCCGGCCTGTACGCGATCATCCTGATGGTCGGGCCGGTGTCCGGAGCCCACTTCAACCCGGTCGTCACCGCGGTCGACGCGGCATTCGGCGGGCTGTCGTGGCGGGACGCCGCTGCCTACCTACCCGCCCAGATCGCCGGCTGTGTCGCCGGCGCGGTCCTGGCAAATCTGATGTTCGCAGAGTCGGCGGTGTCGATCTCCACCCATCACCGGGCGTCGGGTGCGCATCTGCTCGCCGAGGTCGTCGCGACCGCTGGCCTGATTCTTCTGATCTTCTCACTGGTCCGGTCCGGGCGTGGGGAGCGGGCGCCGGCCGCGGTGGGTGCCTACATCGGCGCGGCGTACTGGTTCACCAGCTCCACCAGCTTCGCCAACCCGGCGATCAGCGTCGGACGGATGTTCTCCGACAGCTTCGCCGGCATCGCCCCCGCCTCCGTGGCGCCCTTCATTGCCGCCCAACTGGTCGGCGGGATGGTCGGCTGCGGCCTGGTCCGCCTCCTCTACCAACCCGCCCCCGCCCCCGCCGGGCCGGGGCAGGCCGCCGACGTGCTGCTACCCCACCCCGCCACGGCCGCCCACGACCCGGCGCCGGTCAACGGCGCCACCCCGAACCCAGCAACGCGAGGTGTCTCATGACCACATCCGACAGCGCTGGCAGCGGCGATCCGCGATGACCTCGATCACCGCGTCCGCGGCCTGATCGCCAGCCTGTTACCCGACCTCACCCTGCCCGCCCCCCGCACCCCGCACCCCGCACGTCCTCCTGACGTCACCACACCGGCCCGACGACGCCGCGGCCGGGCTGGTGGCCTTCCATACCCACGAAGGGACTCGTCCGTGTCCGACCTCCCGTCGGTGCTGTTCGTCTGTGTGCACAACGCCGGCCGTTCCCAGATGGCCGCCGGCTTCCTGACCCACCTCGCCGCCGGCCAGGTCGAGGTCCGCTCGGCCGGGTCGATGCCCGCCGAGAAGGTCAACCCGGTCGCGGTCGCCGCGATGGCCGAGGTCGGGATCGACATCGCCGCCGAAACCCCGAAGATCCTCACCGTCGACGCCGTCGAGTCCTCCACCGTGGTCATCACGATGGGCTGCGGCGACGCCTGCCCGGTCTTCCCCGGCATCCGCTACGAGGACTGGAAACTCCCCGACCCCGCCGGCCAGGGCATCGACGCCGTCCGCCCCATCCGCGACGAGATCCGCACCCGCGTCGAGGCGCTGCTCGGCGAGCTCCTGCCCGCCGCTGGCTAGGGCGTGGTCGCGGGTGGATCTGTGGGGAGTAGCCGCGGAACGGCGCGGACGTAGGCGACCATGCCGACGACCTCGACGAGGGTCTGGGTGACGACGGCGACGGCGGCGATGGCGAGGTGGTCGGGCAGCGCGAGCGCGAGCGGGAGCACGACGAGGGAGTTGCGGGTCGCGCCGGTGAACACGATCGCGCGGCCGGCGGGGGCGTCGAGACGGAACAGCCGGGCGACGGCCAGCCCGAGGAAGGCCATCACCAGCAGGAACAGCGCGTAGAACGGTGCGAGCCGGGCGATGTCGGCGAGGTTGTCGTCGATTCTGGGGACCTGCGAGGCGACGACCGCGATCAGGGTTGCGACCATCAGCGGCACCATCGTCGTCCCTGCCGCCGTCATGAGGACCTGCCCGCCCGTGCGGCGCGCGGCCCACGCCTGGACGGTCCAAGCCAGGGCGAGCGGGGCGACGATCAGAAAGGCGAAGGCTTTCAGGAACGGCTGCACGTCGACCACGTCGGCCAGCCCCGAGCCGAGGAAGGCCAGCAGGAACAGCGGCAGCAGCGTCATCTGCGCGACGAGCAGCAGCGGAGTGGCCGCGAGCAGCTGCTGGTTGCGGGCGCCGGCCAGGCCGCTGAACACGATGACGTAGTCGACGCACGGGCAGAGCAGCACCAGCAGCGCGCCCAGCCGCAGCGCCTGGTCGGCGGGCAGGAACGGGAACAGGCCGGCGACGACCAGCGGGACGACGAGGAAGTTCACCGTGAGCGCCGCGCCGAGGAACCGGCCGGCCCTCAGCGAGCGGACCAGCTCCACGGCGGGCACCTGGAGAAACGTCACGAACAGCAGCGCCGCCAGAACCGGGTTGATCGCATGCTCGAGCCCGGGGCCGGCGCCCGGCGCCGCCCAGCCGACCAGGCCGCCGACCGCGATCGCAGCAAGGTAGATCGCCACCTGGTGGCGTTCCATCGCCGCCACGACCCTGTCGATCACATCCAGCTCCCGCCCTGTCCCTCCCGGCCACCACGGCCGTCCACTCATCCTCACCGGCGGCACACTCGCCGAAATCGACAGGCCGGTGGGCTTGCATCCGGGCACCCGGATGGCCCAGCTGAACGCTTCGGATCGGGAACAGCCGAAGCACTCGCCTGTGTCACGACGCACGGTCGACCGCAACCTCGGCGGCCGACACACATCCGTCGGCCAGTCCGGGGGCCAGCCCGGGGGCCGAGCCTGGGCCGCCACGGGCCGGCCCACGCGGGCGTCGGCACGGCTGACGGCGGAACGGACGTAGGATCATGGTCATGTCGAGTGATGGTTCGACGGGCCCGTTCGGTGACCTGGGTGGCGGCGGCCTCGGCGGCTTCGGGGCGATCTTCGAGCAGGCCCAGAAGATGCAGGCCGCGATGATCGACGCGCAGCGCGAGCTCGCCGACGCCCGGGTCGAGGGCAGCGCGGGTGGCGGGCTCGTGACCGCGACCGTGAACGGCGGCGGCGAGCTGGTCAGCCTTACCATCAGCCCGGAGGCCATCGACCCCGCGGACACGGAGACACTCGCCGACCTGGTGGTCGCGGCCGTGCGGGACGCCACGACGAACGCGCACAAGCTGGCCGAAGAGAAGATGGCCGGCGTCACCGGCGGCCTGGGCGACGTGCTCGGCGGTTTCGGTGGGCCCGGTGCGGGCGGGGGCTCGGGTCCGGCCGGCGGGCTGCCGGGGCTGCCGGGGCTGCCGGGTGGATTTCCCCAGCTCGGCTGACACACGTCCGGCGCGGGCATCGCCGCCGGCACACGGGTTCGGAACATGCGGATCGGAACATTCGGGACATTCCGAGCAGCGGGACTGACGACGGCGCGCCCGGCGCAGGAACGGTAAGGCACACGTGTACGAAGGCGTCGTCCAGGACCTGATCGACGAGCTCGGGACGCTTCCCGGGATCGGGCCGAAGAGCGCGCAGCGGATCGCGTTCCATATTCTCGCCGCCGACCCGGCGGACGTCCGCAGGCTGGCCAAGGTGCTGGTCGAAGTGAAGGAGAAGGTCCAGTTCTGCCGGGTCTGCTTCAACGTGGCCCAGGCTGAGCTGTGCCGGATCTGCTCCGACCCGCGCCGCGACACCACGGTGATCTGTGTCGTCGAGGAGTCGAAGGACGTCGTCGCGGTCGAGCGCACCCGGGAGTTCCGCGGCCGGTACCACGTGCTCGGCGGGGCGATCAACCCGATCGGCGGGGTCGGCCCCGATGACCTGCACGTCCGGGAACTGATCGCACGGCTGGCGGACGGCTCGGTGACGGAGCTGATCCTGGCGACCGACCCGAACACCGAGGGCGAGGTGACCGCGAGCTACCTCGCGCGCCAGATCGCCCCGATGGGCCTGACCGTCACCCGGCTGGCGAGCGGCCTGCCCATGGGCGGCGACCTGGAATGGGCCGACGAGGTGACGCTGGGCCGCGCGTTCGAGGGACGTCGAGCGGTCTCCTGAGAACGACTCACGGCACCGGGACGGCCGAAGTCCCGAACTGAAGGTCGGGATAACGGCCACGATAGAAGCGGCTAGAAGCCGAGGACCGGCGCGTAGGTTGAGCTGGGGATCGCCGACAGCGTCAGCAGGATGACACTGATATCCAGTTCGTCCGCCTCGGGAAGGAAGTGTCCGAGCATTCCGCGCGTCCGATAGATCGGCTGGCCGCCGCGGCTGACGCGGACGCCGAACATGCCTGTCGCGCGTAGCCACCAGACGCGGTCGGCCGCCCTGATCCGCACCCGCCGGCTGTCACGGCGCAGGTCGGCCACGTACCGGCGCGGCCAGGGACGGTCGGCACGGGGGCGGCCGGGCTGGTCGACCGTACCGGTGATCATCCCGTCGGGAGCGTGCACCGCGAGGCGAGCCGGCTTCGCCGTCAGCTCGACCAGCGAACTTTCCCGCGAGATCTCCTCACCGGCCGGCCACATCGTCGCCGGCCGGATTCCCTCCCCGGCGAGGATGCGGGCGCCCAGTGGGCCGCCGGTCGGATGCCCGGGGGGTAGCAGCGCACCGACCACCCTGCCGGCCCCCTCGAGCCGCCAGGCGACCGACACGAGGGCGCCGGTGACCAGACCAGGCAGCGGCTGACCGTCCTGCTCCACGTCGGCGCGGCTCGCTCGCACGGGAAGCATGCGCAACATTCGGGTGGGCGCTGCACTGCGGGAGACGGCCCACGACTGGGTCAGACCGATCATGCATGCGCCTCCTCCGGCCGTCCATCATCCCGGCCCGGGAACAGGTCTTGGGCCCAGTTGGGCGTCCGGACACTAGCCGGCCGCCTTGAACCACGCTCCGTCTTCAATGCATCGACAGTCTGCCATCTGATCCTTACGCATCTCAATAACCTGCATCTTGCGTGCTATCACGGCATCCGCCGACCTGGTCGAACGAGTCCAGAACGCCGGTTCGCCGTCGGACCCGGTCGCGGGGCGCCGGAGGCCGGATGGCAGCGTGGAGGCGTGGGACCGGGCCAATCAGCATGTCAGGAGCGGTAACCAGATGATCATCAGTTCGCACGTCGGCGCAGGCGCCCTGGTTGGCATGGTCATTCGCCGGCCGGAAGCGGCGCTTGCTGTCGGCTTCCTGTCCCACCTCGTGATGGACGCGCTGCCGCACTGGGGTACCGGGCCGAACACGGAATCGGAGTGGCTACCGATCGCGAAGAAGGACGGCGTCGCCGGACTCGCCGCGATGGCCTTGCTGACCGCGTCCGCACCGTCGACCGCCCGGTTGTCCGTCCTCGCCGGGATGACCGGCGCCTGCCTGCCGGACACCGACAAGGTCGGCCGGTTCTTCGTCGGCCACAGCCCTTGGCCGGCGCGGTTCGACCGGTTCCACGAGGCGATCCAGAACGAGGCCCGCCACCGCCTCCCCCGCGAGGTCGCCACCGCCGCGGCGCTCACCGCGGTCGGCACGCTCACCCTGCGAGTCTGGTCGGGCCGTACCCGTCGTGCGGGGCTGCGCGAGCAGGATGCCGGCACGGTGTACGCCGCGGCGCGTGGTTGACGGTCTGGCTGATCGCCTGCCCAAGCAAGGCGTGCCTGGACCGCGGAGGCTACGCACCAGCGGGAACCGAGACATTTGTTCGGAAGGCGCGGGCAGCGTCCGTCCTACGCGGGTCGGCCGCGACCAGGCCCTGACCATCCGCCTCTTGGCCGGTCCTTGAACCGCGAGGCCGGACGTCTCAGCGGTCGAGGAGCACGCAGTCAGGGGCCGGGGAAAGCGATCAGTAGTCGGGGAAGAGGACGGCGGCGCCGGTTACCCGGTCCGCGGCGAGATCCGTCAGCGCACGATCGGCGGCGGCGAGCGGGTAGGGCGTCACCGTCACCTCCAGCCGATGGCGGGCGGCGATCGACAGGAACTCGACGCCGTCCGCCCTGGTGTTCGCGGTGGTACTGCGCACCGAGCGCTCCTGGAAGAGATGCCGCTGGTAGTTCAGAGACGGCACGTCCGACAGGTGGATGCCAGCAATCGAAAGAGTGCCACCGCGGTCGAGCGCCTCGAGCGCGACCGGCACCAGGTCCCCAACCGGAGCGAACAACACCGCCGCATCCAGCGGCTCGGGTGGGGCCTCATAGGCGCCGGCGACCGACGATGCCCCGAGCGCCAAGGCGAGCCGCTGCGCGGCCGGTGAACGCGTCATCACGTGCACGGTCGCACCCTCGGCCAGCGCCACCTGGGCCGCAAGGTGCGCAGAGGCACCGAAGCCGTAGACGCCGAGCCGACCGCCCGGCGGCAGTTCAGCTCGCCGCAGCGCCCGATATCCGACGATCCCGGCACACAGCAACGGTGCGAGCTCGCCGTCCTCATAGCCGCCCGGGAGCCGGTAGGCATAGTCGGCGTTCACGAGGGCGTACTGCGCGTAGCCGCCGTCGACATCCCAGCCGGTGTAGGTCGAGGTAGGGCACAGGTTCTCCGCGCCACGACTGCAGTAGACGCATATGCCGTCCGTACCGGCCAGCCAGGCGATACCCAGCCGCCCATCCGGCCCAAGCCCCGGCCACCGGTCCTCGACGTCAACGCCAGGCCCGGCCGCATCCAACCGGCCGACGACTTCATGGCCCGGAATGGTGAACGGCCGACGGGGCGTGAGGTCACCTTCAGCGAGATGCAGATCCGTCCGGCACACCCCACAGGCCAGCACGCGCAACCTGACCTGCCCAGCGCCCGGCTCGGGCACGGGAAGCTCGACCTGCCGCAAGGGCCCGGTCGCCGCCGGCCCCGGCCGCCCCACCTGCCACCCGATCATCGTGCGCACGCCGGAGCTCATGCCCAAAGGCTCCCAGCCCGAGCCCCAGCTGTCCGGCCAAGCGTCAGCCGCCCGCGTGGGCGGGCAGTTTCGGGTCGGGGTGGAAGGTTGTTCCGCTCCGCTCCGCCCGGGCGGCACGCTGTATCTCTGGTCCGCTCCGTCCGGGCGCCGCGCTCCGGCCCCTTCCTCGCTTCGCTTCGGAAGGGACCTCCGCGCGGCGTCCTCCTCCGCGGACGTGCCCTGCGGCGACCTCCGCTGCGGCCCAACCACGACCTCCGAAATCGCTTACCTCCCAGCAGACCTCCCAGATCGCCTTCGGCGATCCGGCAGGAACCCCGGACTTCGTCGATCCGGCAGGGACCCTGTCGCCGATTCCGCAGGAACCCCGTCGCTC
>Ga0268265_10001899_pt1 | contig 16611 bp, 17 predicted proteins | sample KBSSwiS52_FD_190355 | JGI IMG/M metagenome (GOLD analysis project Ga0268265, IMG submission 190355) | Switchgrass rhizosphere microbial communities from Kellogg Biological Station, Michigan, USA - KBS Switchgrass S5-2 (SPAdes) (version 2) | ecosystem: Host-associated > Plants > Roots >... | reverse complement strand
AGGCTTCGGCCTCTCGGTGCATTACCACAACCGCCGCCGGGTGCATCCCACTCTCGAGCAGCAGCTCGAGGCGACCTATTGGGAAAGCCTCGACCAGATGCTGGCGCGGATGGACATCATCTCCATTAACTGCCCGCACACGCCCGCCACCTATCACCTGCTCTCCGCGCGGCGGCTGAAGCTCCTGCAGAAGCATGCCTATCTGGTGAACACCGCCCGCGGCGAAGTCGTGGACGAGAACGCGCTGACGCGCATGCTGGAGAAGAAGGAAATCGCCGGCGCCGGGCTCGACGTCTTCGAGCACGAGCCCGCAGTCAATCCGAAGCTGCTCCGCCTCGACAATGTCGTCCTGCTGCCGCATATGGGCTCGGCCACGATCGAGGGCCGGGTCGATATGGGCGAGAAGGTCATCATCAACATCAAGACCTTCGCCGACGGCCACAAGCCGCCCGATCGGGTTCTGGAGGCGATGCTCTGAACACCCAACCGGCGCCGGCAACCGTCGGGATCGAAGATCCCGACCAGCCGGAAATCCGCGCCCTCCTGGAAGAGGCGGACCGCTACTATGCCGGCCTCTATTCCGCGGAAGAGAACTTCCTGATCGACGTCGCCGAGTTGAAAGCGCCGGGCGTCGCCTTCTATGTCGCGCGCGACGGCAGCCTGCTGCTGGGTTTCGGCGCCATTGCCGCGCGTGGGACCGACGAATCGGGTACCGAATGGGGCGAGCTGAAGCGGATGTATGTGGCGCCCGCCGCGCGCGGCCGGCGCATCGGCCGCCTGATCCTGGACCGGCTGGTGGCGCATGCCGAAGCGCAAGGCCTGGCCGCCCTGCGTCTCGAGACCGGCGACAAGCAGATCGAGGCCCTGAGCCTCTACCGCTCGGCCGGCTTCGTCAATCGCGGACCCTTCGCCGACTATCCGGAGAATCAGTCCTCGATTTTCATGGAAATGCGGATCGCCTGAACTGGCGGCGCGGTGCTACCCTCCGGCGTTCAAGAAAAAACGCGGGAGGATAGATCATGGCATTCCAGGGCAGCTGTCACTGCGGAGCCGTGAAGTTCTCGGTCGATGCCGAGATTCCGAAAGAGGCCATGAGCTGCAATTGCTCGATCTGCCGCCGCAAGGGCGTGCTGATGGCGTTTTTCCCGATGACGAAATTCAAGCTCGAGCAGGGCGAAGGCGCGCTTGAGGCCTACCAGTTCAACAAGCACCGGATCTCGCACTGGTTCTGCAAGACCTGCGGCATCCACGCCTTCGGCGGCGGCATCGGTCCGGACGGCAAGGAGATGCGGGCGGTCAACCTGCGCTGCGTGCCGGACGTGGATCTGGATTCCCTCAAGATCCAGAAGTTCGACGGCGCGTCGGCTTAGCAACAAAGCCGAATCCAGGCAGTGCCGCGCGGGTCGTGAACCCTGCACGAAAGCCGCGCGGCAACGCCCGCCACCTTGACCCCCCTTTCAGTTCACGCCCTGGTTCATGGCCACGTCGAGCTGCAGGTGTGCCGTCTGGTTGCCGACCTGGGCCTCATAGAGGTTGTAGGTGTGGCCGTTCTCGAACTGGGTGCCCTTGAACTGCCAGCCCTGGCCGATCGACGAGACGACGTCGTCGCTGCCGCCGGTGACGGTCAGGGTGCCGTTGTCGCTGATGTCGAGCACGTCCTGGCCGTCGAGCACCAGGCCGACGCTTACATTCGAGAAATCCAGCGCATCGATGCCCTTCTCGTTGGCCTTCATGGCGCCGAGATCGAAGGAGCCGCCCTGCAGGAAGTCGAGCGTGTCATGGCCGGCGCCGCCGTCGATGACGTCGTTGAGGAGATCGCTCGGCATCACATTGATGGTGTCGTTGCCGCCCTCGCCATGCACCTGGTCGTTGCCGTCGCCGGCCTGGATCGTGTCGTCGCCGAGGCCGCCATGGATGTGGTCGTTGCCCGCGGCGCCGGCGAGGAAGTCGTCGCCGCTCCCACCGCTCATCGTGTCGTTGCCGGCGCCGCCGTACATATGGTCGTTGCCGTCCTGGCCGACCATGTAGTCGTCGCCGTCATCGCCGTAGAGCGTGTCGTTCCCGGCATCGCCGGCGACCGTGTCGTTGCCCGAACCGCCGGAGACATAGTCGTCGCCGTTGCCGCCCTCGACGTCATCGTCCGAAGCGCCGCCATAGACCACGTCGTTGCCGTCGTCGCCATAGGCATAGGTCGTGTCATTGCCGGCATAGAGCCAGTCGTTGCCGGCATCGCCGTGCATCACGTCATGGCCGTTGCCGCCCATGAGGAAGTCGTCATCATTGCCGCCGGACATCGTGTCATCGCCGTCGCCACCAAGCAGCGTGTCGCGGCCGTCTTGGCCGAGCAGATGATCGTTGCCGCCGTCGCCCTGAAGCCAGTCGTTGTCGGCGCCGCCCCACATCCAGTCGTCGCCGTCGCCGCCGTAGAGGACATCGTTGCCGGTATCGCCCAGCATCACATCGTTGCCGATGCCGCCCCAGAGCCAGTCGTTGCCGTCAAAGCCTTCCATGAAGTTGTAGGTGACGCTGATGCCGTGGATCTGATCGTCGCCGCTGCTGCCGTAGTAGTAGAGGGGCGAGAACACGAACTGGATCGGTGCGTAAGAGAACTGACTGAACATGGCTGCTTCTCCTCCAGGAGACGCAGGCCGGACCATCCGGCCCGCTGTTGAGGGAGAGGTCGCGCAGCATGGGCCTGCGGATCACGGCGGAGGTGACGATCCGCACGATGTCAGGTTGTGGCAGGGGTCCGGCGTGACGACCGGCACAGCGCGCCGCGCATGGGGATACACCGCAGCGTCAAGGTCGCGGAAATAGTTTATCGGGCCTAGCGGTCCCAGTTCTTGTTGGCCAGCACCACCCGGTAGCCGTCTGGGTCCTCGAAGGTCATGCCGTGCTGCTGCCAATAGGGATTGAGGGAGGCGACGGGCTTGAAGCCCGCATCCACCATGGCGCCGATCCCGGCCTGATAGGCCAGGCGCTGGGGCAGATAAAACACCAGCAGATTGTCCGTGCTCGGCGCGCGGCCGACCTTGTGCCCGTAATGCTGGGTGAATTCGAGGTGATAGGCCTGACCGGGATGGCCGAGCACCACGCCCGAAAAACCCTGATGATCGTTGAACCGGGTCAGGACCTGGAACCCCAGGCCATCGACATAGAAGGGCAGCAACGCCTCGATGCTATCCGTCGGACGGGCGATCCGGAGCGTCGGTGTCCAGATGTCATAGCCCTGGGACATCAGCGGGTCTTGCATCGCCCGCGGACTCAAACTTTAGAGCAGCAGGGGCAGTCGGGGTCCTTGGCGATACGGACGGTACGGAAGGCGGGTGCCAACGCGTCGTAGATCATCAGCTTGCCGGACAAGGAATCGCCCAAGCCCAGGATCTCCTTCAAGACTTCGGTCGCCTGCAAACAGCCCATGACGCCGGCAACCGCGCCGAAGATGCCGGCTTCCTCGCAGCGTGGGATCAAGTCGGCCGGCGGCTGTTCCGGGAAGATGCAGCGATAGCAGGGATGTCCCGCGCCGAGATGCGCCTTGTAGGTCGAGAGCTGGCCGTCGAAGCGGAGCAGAGCGGCGCTGACCAGGGTCTTCTTCAGCTTGAAGCAGACATCGTTGAGGAGGTAGCGCGTGCGGAAGTTGTCGCTGCCATCGGCGATGATGTCGTAATCGCCGAGCAGCCGCTCGACATTCTCGGCGTTCAAGCGCTCCTGATGGGTGACGACCTTGATATCGGGGTTCAGCTTGGCGAGCCGCTGCTTGGCGCTATCGACCTTCGGCAGCCCGAGCGTCGTCTCGTCATGGATCACCTGGCGCTGCAGGTTGGAGAGATCGACGGTGTCGTCATCGACCACGCCCAAGGTGCCGACCCCCGCCGCGCCCAGATAAAGCAGCAGCGGCGCACCCAAGCCGCCGGCGCCCACCACCAGAACGCGGGCGGCGATGAGCTTGGCCTGGCCTTCCTCACCGACCTCGTCGAGGATGACGTGGCGGGCATAGCGTTCGAGTTGGCGGTCGCTGAGTTCGAGCATCACGCGGCACTTCCGGGCTGGCGGCGCTGCTCATCCAGCCCGCAACATGCGCGCTATTCTAGACCCTCGAACAAGGCCGTCGAGAGGTAACGCTCAGCAAATGAGGGCAAGATCACAAGTATGCGTTTTCCATCCATGCCCGGCCGGCGGCCAAGCTCACACGCGGCGGCGAGCGCACCCCCGGAGGAAATGCCGACCGGCATGCCCTCGACTCGGGCGGCCTTGCGCGCCATGGCGAAGGCATTGGCATTGGAGACAGTGAGGACTTCGTCGATCACGGCGCGGTTCAGGTTGTCCGGAATGAACCCGGCGCCGATGCCCTGGATCTTGTGCGGGCCGGGCTGGCCGCCCGAAATCACCGGCGAATCCTCGGGCTCGATCGCGATCACTTTCACGCCGGGGATCTTCGCCTTGATCACTTCGCCGACCCCGGTGATGGTGCCGGCGGTGCCGACGCCGGAGAGGAAGTAGTCGAGCTTGCCGCCGGTGTCGGCGATGATCTCCTCCGCCGTGGTCTTGCGGTGGATGTCCGGATTGGCCGGATTGCTGAACTGCTGCGGCATGATCGAGTTCGGAATTTCCTTCAGCAGCTGCTCGGCGCGCTGGATCGCGCCGGACATCCCACGCGGTGCCGGTGTCAGTTCAAGCTCCGCGCCGAGCAGGCGCAGCATCTTGCGCCGCTCGATCGACATGCTCTCCGGCATGGTGAGGATCAGGCGGTAGCCCTTTGCCGCGGCGACGAAGGCCAGCGCGATGCCGGTATTGCCGCTGGTCGGCTCGACCAGCGTGGCGCCGGGCTTCAGCTTGCCCTCGGCTTCGAGCGCTTCGATCATCGCCAGACCGATCCGGTCTTTGACCGATGAGAGCGGGTTGAAGAACTCGCACTTGGCCATGAGATCGGCCTTCACGTTCTCGGACTTGGCGAGCTTCGCCAAGCGCACGATCGGCGTCGCGCCGATCGTATCCAAGAAGGTGTCGTAAATCCGCCCGCGAAACTGGGCCGCTGCTTCGGTCATGACCGCCCCTGAAACTGAAGAAGATGGCTAGACCGTTATGGTCTAGATGCTGAAGTCCAAACGTTGATGCGCGTCCGAACGTATGCCGGCGTTCTGCGCCTTCGTGCACAGATCCTCCAGCGTTACGGCATCGAGTTTGGCCAGCATTTCGAGCTGCAGCTGGCGCCAGAGCGGACGAACGACTTCGAGCCCGACCCGCGATCCGGAAGCGGTCTCGACCGGATCGCTTCCGCCCTCGAACTGGCGGACCGCGCGAACGATCTCGCCCATGGAAATGCGGCGCCGCTCCTTGGCCAGCATGTAGCCGCCTTTCGGGCCACGATGCCCTGCCAGGATGCCCGCCCGCACCAGATGCTGCAAGACCTGTTCCAGATAGCGCCGCGGGATGCCCTGGCGACCGGAAATCTCGCCGGATTGCACCGGCTGCGAGCCGCCGTAATAGGCGATGTCCAGCACCGCCTCGATCGCGAAGAGGAGGCGCTTGGAAGGGTGCAGCATGGCAACCGCCCTATCCATGGAGTCCCTCCGGTTTGATGACGATTTCCGCGCGTTTTCCCGCCACGCCCCCAGCGACTCCCCCAGCCACTCCCGTCGAGCCGAAGCCGCCGGTCCCGCGCGCGGTCTGATCCAATGTCGCCGCTTCCGACCATTGCAGCCGGGTCACCGGCGCCACCACCATCTGCGCGATCCGATCGCCGCGCTTGATGGTGAAGATCTCCTGGCCGTGGTTGATCAGGATGACGCCGACCTCGCCGCGATAATCGGCGTCGATCGTGCCGGGCGTGTTCAAGGTGGTGACGCCGTGCTTCAAGGCGAGACCGGAGCGCGGCCGCACTTGCGCCTCGTAGCCCGGCGGCAAAGCCATCGCGAAGCCGGTCGGGATCAGCGCGCGCTCGCCGGGCGCCAGTCGGAACTCATCGGCGACCGCGGCGACCAGATCGAGCCCGGCGCTGTCGGCCGTTGCGTAATGCGGCAGAGGCAGATCCGCGCCATGGGGCAGGCGCGTCACCTTCACCGTAATGGGGGGCGCGGTGATGACGGACTCAGGCATGAACGCGCCCTGTGTTCTTGGCAAAATGTGCGGCGATGCGTTGGCCGAGACGATCGGCGACTTCGAGCTTGGAGAGATCCGGCCAGTCCTCGCTGCGATCCTGGGTGACGAGGTGAATCCTGTTGCGGTCGCCGCCGAAGGTGCCGCGGTCCGGCGAGACGTCGTTCGCCAGAATCCAGTCGCAGCCCTTCTTCTCCAGCTTCGCCTTGGCAAAGGCGACGAGGTTCTCGGTCTCGGCGGCAAAGCCGATCACCAATTTCGGGCGCCTGGCTCCTGCATGCGACATGCTCTGTAAAATGTCGGGATTGGCGGCAAGTTCCAGCGCCGGCGTCCGGCCGGAATCGTCCTTTTTGATCTTCTGGTTGGCGGGTCGCGCGACTTTCCAATCGGCGACCGCGGCGGCGAACACGCCCACATCCACGGGCAAGGCCGCCTCGCAGGCGGCCAGCATTTCGGCCGCGGTCTCGATATGCCGCGTGGTGACACCCGGCGGATCGGGCAGGCGCGTCGGGCCCGAGACCAATGTGGTCTCCGCACCCATGCGTGCGAGCGCCGCCGCGATGGCATGGCCCTGCTTGCCGGAGGAGCGGTTGGCGATGTAGCGCACGGGATCGATCGGCTCGAAGGTCGGACCCGAGGTGACCAGCGCCTTCAAGCCTTTCAAGGTGGCATCGGCGAGCAGGGTCTCGATCGCGTTGAGGATGTCCTGCGGCTCGGCCATGCGGCCGGATCCGACTTCGCCGCAAGCGAGATCGCCGGCATCGGGCCCGACCATCCGGATATGCCGGGCTTTCAAGATCGCCACATTGGCCTGGGTCGCCGCGTTTTGCCACATCAGCACATTCATCGAGGGCGCGAGCAGGACCGGCGCCGAGGTCGCGAGCAGCGTCGTGGTGGCGAGATCGTCGGCCAACCCATGGGCCAGCTTCGCCATCATGTCGGCCGTCGCCGGGGCGACGACCACAAGATCGGCCTCGCGGGAGAGCCGGATATGGCCCATCTCGCTTTCATCGGTGAGCGAGAACAGCTCCTGGTAAACCTTGTGCTCGGAGATGGCGGAGAGGCTCAAGGGGGTCACGAACTCCGCTCCGCCCTTGGTCAGGATGACCCGGAAGGAGAGCCCGCGCTCCCGCCCGCGCCGGATCAGCTCCAGCGTCTTGTAGGCGGCAATGCCGCCGGCGACGATCAGCAGAATGCGCTTCCCCGCCAGCATTGGACCTCCAAATTCCACAGTTCCTGCCAGTATTTATTCCGCAGAAGCACTATTTTCAAGTTCGGCGGAATTAACCGTCAAGGGTACCCCATGGGGGTCGTGGATTGATTGAGGCGCGTCCCAGCGTGAATAACAAGCGGCCGGTCCTATCGTTCCCCACCGCCGGCCGGGCATATGTTGAATCGGGCGGATTCAGGACTTCAGGGCGTAGCGCCCCATAAGGAACATGTCGATTCTGGAACCCTGGTCCGAGAGCGGCAGGATCAGCCGGCCGTAGCGCACGGACTGGCCCTCGTCGAAGCGTTCCAGCTCCTCGTAGTCCGGCTCGCCGCTCTCCAGCGCGCGGAGATAGGTGCGGCGCACGGTCTCGCGGTGCTGCGGCAGGGGATAGTCGTCGAGCGTCTTGCCCTGCATGTTGAAGCCTTCGTCGCGATCGATGTTGGTGCCCGAGAGACGGAAGCGAAACACCAGCGGATCATAGGTGATCTCGACCAGATCGATGTTGCCGAGCGCGAAACGCATCTCGACCGGATCGATGTCGTCGCGGGTCGGCCAGCGACGACCGGCGCGCTTCTGATCCCAGTAGTCGTAAAGCTCCACGAGCCGGGGATGGGGCAGGCGATCCCGAAACATAGCGGAATGCTCGGTGCGCGGTCGCACTCTGTCAATCTGCGGATTGACTGCTCTAGTATGCGCTTCGCCGATTCCGCCTTTTCTGGAAAGAATAGATTCTCATGGGCCCGACGCCCGATCCCATCACCAGCGATACCACTTTGCCCGCCAAGGCCGACGTCGTCGTCATCGGCGGCGGCATCATCGGCACCTCGGCCGCGCTCGAATTGGCGGAACGCGGCATCTCGGTCGTGCTCTGCGAAAAGGGCAAGATCGCCGCGGAGCAGTCGAGCCGCAACTGGGGCTGGGTCCGCAAGATGGGCCGCGATCCCAGGGAACTGCCGCTGATCATCGAATCGCTCCGGCTGTTCGAGAACCTCAATGCCCGAACCGGATCCGAAACCGGCTTCCGTAAATCCGGCATCCTCTACACCTGCGAGAACGAAGCCGAGGTCGCGCGCAATGCGGGCTGGCTCGAACACGCGCGGCCCTATCAGCTCGATACTCGCATGCTCTCCGCGGATGAAACCGCGGCCCTGCTGCCCGGCATGAAGAAGCGTTTCGCGGGCGCGCTCTACACCGCCTCCGACGGGCGTGCCGAGCCGCAGAAGGCGGCGCCGGCGATCGCCCGCGCGGCCCAGGCGAAGGGTGCGGTGGTGATGGAGAACTGCGCCGTGCGCGGCCTCGAACGTTCCGGCGGGCGCGTCTCCGGCGTGATCACCGAACGCGGGCGGATCGATTGCTCCGGCGTGGTGCTGGCCGGCGGCGCCTGGTCGAATCTCTTCTGCGGCAATCTCGGGATCGACCTGCCGCAGTTGAAGGTGATGAACTCGGTGCTGCGCACGGAGCCTTTGAGCGGCCTGCCGGAAACGGCGGCCTGGTCGTCGAAATACGCGTTCCGGAAGCGGCTCGATGGCGGCTACACCGTGGCCGACGGCGATGCCAACGATGTCGAGATCGTGCCGAACACGTTCCGCTATCTCACCAAGTTCATGCCGGCGCTGCGCAGCCAATGGAAGGCGCTGCGTGTCCATTTGAGCGGCGCGTTCCTGAACGAATGGAACACCCCCCGCCACTGGCAGCTCGACCAGGTGACGCCGTTCGAGAAGCTGCGCATCCTCGACCCGGTGCCGAACCAGAAGGCGACCGAAGGTGCCTTGAAGAATCTCATCGCGGCACATCCGGGCTTCGCCGGTGCGAAGATCGCGCAGCACTGGGCCGGCATGATCGACGTGACGCCGGACGCCGTGCCGGTGATCTCGCCGGTCGACACGCTGCCGGGCTTCGTCATCGCCACGGGATTCTCCGGCCACGGCTTCGGCATCGGCCCCGCCGCCGGCAAGCTTGCCGCGGATCTGGTCACCAATGCGCGCCCGGTGGTGGACCCGACGCACTTCCGCCTCGGCCGCTTCTTCGACGGCACGAAGATCGAATTGATCGGCGGGATTTGAGCGGGCGTCGCTCTAGCGCGTGAACAACAGTCCCGCGGCCAGCACGGCGATGATGATCCAGAGCCACCAGCTGGAGCCGGTGCGGTTGATGACCTTCAAGGCTTCCGGATCGAGCTTCAACCCGCCTTCGGCGAGGTGACCGACCAGGCGGTCGATGTTGCGCATCACCGCGGGCAGGCGTTCGACCGCGTGGATGAACTCGCGGCCGGCCTGCTCCATGCGCGCCTGGGGGCCGCGGTTCTCGACCATCCACTGCTCGATCAGCGGCGCCGCCAGGCCCCAGATGTTCAAGTGCGGGTTCAACTGCCGCGACACGCCCTCGGCGATCAGCATGTTCTTTTGCAGCAGAAGCAGTTGCGGCTGGACTTCCATGTCGAAGGTCTCGGCGGCGGCGAAGATCTGGCCCAGGATCCGCGCGAAGGAGATCTCGGCCAAGGGCTTGCCATGGATCGGCTCGCCGATCGAGCGCAAGGCGAGGGTGAAGTCCTCGACCGACTGCGAGGCCGGCAGATAGCCGGCATCGACATAGACCTTGGCGATGCGCGCGTAATCGTGCTCGACGAAACCCATCAGCATGTCGGCCAGGAAGTAGCGGGTCTTCTTGTCGATCCGGCCCATGATGCCGAAATCGACCACCTGAATCGCGCCGTCCAGACCGACGCTCATATTCCCCGGATGCTGATCGCCGTGGAAATAGCCGTCGCGGAACGCCTGGTGGAAGAAGACCGCCGCCGCCTTGCCGAGGATCGCGTCGACATCCAGCCCCGCCGCCCGCATCGCCGGCCCGTCGTCGAAGGGAATGCCGGAGAGGCGCTGCTGGGTCATCACCCGGCGCGCGGTGCGGCTCCAATCGATCTCCGGCACGCGATAGCTGGGATCGCCGTCGAAATTGCCGCGCAGCTCCGAGGCCGAAGCGGCTTCGAGGCGGAGATCCATCTCGACCCGCACGGTGGCAGCGAAGGTCTTCACCACTTCGACGGGTTTCAAGCGGCGAAGCTTCGGCTGGGTGCGCTCGATGACTTCGGCGATCCAGAGCAGGAGATCGATGTCGCGGGCGAAGGCGAGCTCGATCTCCGGCCGGAGCACCTTGACCGCGACGGCGCGGCCTTCGGGATGTGCGGCATCCGGCGGGGTGACCGCGAAATGCACCTGGCTGATCGAGGCGGCCGAAACCGGCACGTCGTCGAATTGCAGATAGAGCAGGTCGATCGGCGCGCCCAATTCCGCCTCGACCGTGCTGCGCGCCTCGAAGGCGCTGAAATGCGGCAGCTGGTCTTGCAGCTTGGCGAGATCCGCCGCGACTTCTTCACCGAGCAGATCGGAGCGGGTCGACAGCACCTGGCCGAACTTGATGAAGGCCGGGCCGAGCTCGCTGAGCGCATTGGCGAGGCGCTCGCCGGGACGAAGATCGCCGACCGGCCGGCCGAAGATCACGCGGATGAGGAAGAGGACGACCGGCGTCAGGCCGGCGCCGGCCAAAGCCTCTTCGAACGGCGACAATGCGCCGTGCCGCGCCGCACTGCGCGCCATCTGGAACAGGCGATAGAGCGATCTAAGCGCGCGCAGCATTCAGATCCGCCATCCCGAATGGAGCGCCGCGATTCCGGCGGAGAGATTGCGATAAGAGACGTTCTGGAATCCGGCCTCGGTGATCATGCCGGCGAGATGATCCTGGGTCGGAAAGCGGCGGATCGATTCCACCAGATACTGATAAGAGTCGCGATCCTGCGCCACATGCTGCCCGAGCCAGGGCAGCACCTTGAAGGAAAAGGCGTCGTAGAGCTTGGCGATCGCCGGCACGGCGACATGCGAGAATTCCAGGCAGAGGAATCGCCCGCCCGGGCGGAGCGCGCGATAGGCTTCGCGCAAGGCCTTGGCCTGGTCACCGACATTGCGAAGGCAGAAGGCGATCGTGTAGGCGTCGAAGCCCATCTCGCCGAGCGGCAGCGCTTCGGCATTGCCGGAGACCCAGTCGATGCCGGAAAGAATGCCACGGTCGATGGCGCGATCGCGCCCGACCGCGAGCATCTCCGGAGTCAGGTCGCAGACCGTGATCTCGCTCTCAGGCGCGCGGTCATGGATGCGGAAGGCGATATCCCCGGTGCCGCCGCCGACATCGAGGAAGCGCTGGCCGTTCCTGGGATTGAGCCAGTCGATCATCGACCCTTTCCAGAGGCGATGGATGCCGCCCGACATCAGGTCGTTCATCAGGTCGTAGCGGGAGGCCACCGAGGAGAAGACCCCGCGCACCAAGTCGGTCTTTTCCGCGGCATCGACACGGCGGAATCCGAACCAGGTTTCGTTCTGTTCGTTCATGCGGCGGACAATAGCGAGCGGAGTCTGAATAGGCCAGTGCGCTTACCTGTGCCGGGGCGTCGCAACCTACTGACAAGCCTTGGCAGTTGCGGGGGAGGCCGGGCTTTAAAGCCGACAGCCGAAGGGCTAAGTTGGAACTTCCGTCGAACATCTCCCCCTCGCGGTCCAAGGGTCCCATGCCCGAGTTGCCTGAAGTCGAAACCGTCGCCCGCGGCCTCGCCAAGCGCCTGGAGCGCCACAAGCTGGTCAAGGTCGAGACCCGGCGTGGCGATCTGCGCTGGCCTTTCCCGAAGGGCTTTGCCGAGAAGCTGACCGGGCGGAAGGTGATCAAGGTGCGGCGGCGCGCGAAGTACATCGTGGCCGAGCTCGACGACGGCAATGCGCTGCTCGCCCATCTCGGCATGTCGGGACGCATGCTGCTCACCAAGGGCCGGCCGGAAGTGCTGGAGACCCATGACCATGTGATCATGGAGACCGATGACGGTTGGTGCTTGCGCTTCAACGATGCGCGCCGCTTCGGCATGATGGATCTGGTCCGGACCGACAAGCTGGAGCAGCACAAGCTGATCAAGGGCATCGGCCCGGAACCGCTCGGCAATGAATTCAGCGGCCCGATCCTCGCTGCGGCCCTCGAAGGCAAGAAGACCTCGATCAAAGTGGCGATCCTCGACCAGAAGGTGGTCGCGGGTGTCGGCAACATCTATGCCTCCGAGGCGCTGTTCCGCGCCGGCATCAGCCCGAAGCGCCTGGCCTATACGGTGCAGAAGGACCGGGCCGAGAAGCTCGCCGCTGCGATCAAGACCGTGCTGAACGAGGCGGTCGCGGCGGGGGGCTCATCGCTTCGGGATTATGTCCAGGCCGATGGCGAGCTCGGCTATTTCCAGCACCGCTGGCGGGTCTACGAGAAAGAGGGCAAACCCTGCCCCAACGGCCAGGGCACGATCCGCCGTATCACCCAGGGCGGTCGCAGCACTTTCTATTGCCCGAAGTGCCAGCGATAACCATCTAAGCCCGAATACAACCGCAAGAGTTCGATTTCATGCAGGAAGAAGCCGTCACCGCCGCCGTCGACTGGCTGATCCAGGCTGCCTTTGCGGGTCGCACCGAAGCGGAATTGCTGCAGGGCATCTGCGAGCGCTTCGTCGCCGGCGGGATTCCCTTGAAACGCGTCGCGGCGGGATCCGGTCTGCTGCATCCCACCATCGATTCCCGCGGCTTTCGCTGGGAACGTGGCGAGCCCGTGCAGCGCGAGGAATATTTCCATGACCGCCTCGCCATGGACGATTGGGAGAAAAGCCCGTTCCGCACCCTGGTCGAGGGCAATGAGAATTCGATGCGCCGTCGGCTCGATGGCGATTACCGGATCGGCGAATACGAACTCCTGGACACGCTGAAGGCGAACGGTTCGACGGATTATTACGCGCTGATCCATCGCAACGGCGATCCCGAGATCAGCGGCAAGGTCGGAAGCCTGGTCTCGTCCTGGACCATCGATCGGCCGGGTGGCTACAGCGACTTGGAGCTGACGCAGATCGAACGCGTCGCCTGGGCCTTCGCGCTCAGCTATCAGAGCCGGTCGCTCCACGGCACGATCCGCACCTTGCTCGAAACCTATCTCGGCCGGGGTGCTGCGCGGCGCGTCTTGCGCGGCAACATCAACCGCGGCCAGGCCGATGCGATCGAGAGCATCATCTGGTACAGCGATCTACAGCACTTCACGCGCATCGCCGACGAGGTCGAGCGCGAGCATCTGCTGAGTTTTCTCAATGAATATGCCGCCTGCCTGGTCGAATCGATCGAGGCGCATGACGGCGAGGTGCTGAAATTCATCGGCGACGGCATCCTCGCGATCTTCGCCCATGACGACACCGGCATATCCTGCTCGAACGCGCTCAACGCGGCGATGCGCGCCGAGGCGAGGATCGCGGCCCTCAACGAGCAGCGCCTGGCGAAGGGCCAGCGGATCACCGACTTCTATCTGGCTCTGCATTGCGGCGATCTGCTGTTCGGCAATTTCGGCAGCACCAACCGCCTCGACTTCACCGTGCTGGGGCCCGCGGTCAACGAAGCAAGCCGCATCGGCGGCATGTGCCGCTCACTGGACCAGCGGGTGATCGTGTCCTCGGCTTTCGCGGAAGGGGCGGGGCCGCGCCGCCGTGATCTGGTCTCCCTCGGCCGCTATGCCTTGCGCGGCGTCGGGCAGCCGCAGGAGCTCTTCACCATCGACCGCGGCGCGCGGCCGGCTGCGTCGATCTAAGCCGTCGCCACCAGGCGCACCGGTGCATTGATCGCGCCGGGCCGGTCGGCGGCGGGGACGTATTTCACCCGGTCGGCCGGCAGGATGATTTTCACCGTGGTGCCGGAATGCCGCGCGCTCACGATCTCCAGCGTGCCGCCGTGAATCTCGACCAGCGACTTCGCCAGCGGCAGGCCGAGGCCGGCGCCGTCATGGCCGCGGTTGAGATCCTGCGTGGAACGGCCGAATGGTTGTAAAGCGGTGGCGATATCAACTTCGCCCATGCCGATGCCGTTGTCCTCGACTGCGATGATGCAGCTGCGGTCCTCGGCGAGACGCGCCGAAAGCGCGATGCGGCCATGGTCAGGCGTGAATTTCACCGCGTTGGAAATGAGATTGAGCAGGATCTGCCGCAGCTTGCCGCGGTCCAGCATCAGCATGAAGTCCTCGGTCACGGCTGCGATCCGGAAGTCGATCATCTTCGCCGCCACCTGCTCTTCGAACAGGCGCAGGCAGATCTTCGCCTCGGCCATCGGATCGACCAGGATGTTCTCCAGCCGGAGATGGCCGGATTCCGCCTTGGTGTAGTCGAGCAGGCTGTTGATGACCGTCAGCAGGTACTTGCCGCTGCGGTTGATATCATCGACATAGCCCGCGTAATTCGTATGGCCGAGCGGCCCATAGGCGCCGCTTTTCAGCACGTCGGAGAAGCCGATGATCGAGTTCAGCGGCGTCCGGAGCTCGTGACTGATATTGGCCAGGAACTTCGACTTCGATTCGTTGGCGGATTCGGCACGGGCCTTGGCGGCGCGGAGCTCGCCATGGACCCGGTTGCGCTCGGTGATGTTGCGCAGGTTGATGACGAGGCCGTTGACGTCGGGATCGTCCAGCCGGTTGGTGCCGCGGAACTCGAGATCGACGGTTTCGCCGGTTTTGGTGCGGCAGCGGAACTCGCCGGTGACCATCTCCTCGCGATTGCCAGACAGGCGGTCGAGCAGGGTGCGGGCCGCGACGTCATCCTCGTTGACCACGATGTCGGTCAGCGGACGCCCGATCAGCGCGCCCCTTCCATAACCCAGGATGCGCTTGGCGGAAGGCGTGTCGAAGACGATGCGGCCCTCGGCGTCGAGCACGGCGACGATGTCGGAGCTGGCGCTCACCATCGCGCGGAAGCGCCGCTCGCTGCTGGTCAGCTTCTCGGCATCTGCTGTCGCTTGGCGCGTCAGCCGTTGATCGAACAAAGCGGAGGCAAGCCCCAACGAGAGGATGACGAAGGCAGCACCCGCGATGATCACGGCCAGCAGGCGTGAATCGAGCCCACCCGCCGCGATCGACGGATCGGCGGTGAGGCAGAGCGAGAAGGTGGCGGCGAACATGCCGGTGAAATGCATGCCGGCGATGGCGGCGCCCATCACGAAGGAGGCGCCGAGCTTCATCAGCAGGCCTTCGAGGCGGAAGCTCAGCCAGAGCGCCACGCAGGCGGCGGTCACCGCGATCGCCACCGAGGCGATGAACAGGGTGCGGTCATAGGCAATGGTGGCGCGCATCAGCATCGCCTCCATGCCGGAGTAATGCATGATGACGACGCCGATGCCGGTGACCAGGCCGGCGAGCAGCAGTCGCATTGGTTTCAATGAGCCAAAGGCGATCAGCGCATAGCCGGCGCCGACCGCGACGATGGCGAAGGCCATCGAGGCCGAGGTCCAGAGGAAGTCGTATGAGATCGCCACCGGCATCGAGAAGGCCAGCATGGCGACGAAGTGCATCGACCAGATGCCGCCGCCCAGCGCGATGGCGGCACTGCACAGCCAGAGCACCCGCGCCCCGCCGGAGGAGGAGCGGATCCGCCCCGCCAGATTCAGCGAAGCAAAGGAGGCGAAGACGGCGATGACGCACGACAGGGCAACCAGCCGCAGGTCGTACTGTCCGTGCAGGATCAGATCGGCGGCGGTGGGCGGCAAAACGGGGATCCCCAGGTATTCGTGCTAAAACCGATTTTAATCGATTGGATGTTAACGAGTTGTCACCGCAGCGCGCTTTTAGGCCCATTTGCACACACATGGATGTGCATGCTCGGCCCCTGGCCACCTGGAACGATCCGGGCTAGAAGGATCGCCCCTCAGTTCCGGGAGAATCCGCATGCACCGCTGGGTCGCCGCTCTGGTTCTGCTGTTGGCCGCGGTCTCGCCGGCTTTTGCCGCCGATTACTTGAAGGCAGTCAGCGACCTGCCCCTGGCCGACGGCTTGAAAGAGCAGGTCGAGAAGGCGACGGTGTTCGACACGCCGCTGGGGCGGATCGTCAACGCCTACGCGACCGGCAATCTGAAGCCGAGCGCGGTGCTCGACTTCTACGATGACACCCTGCCGGCATTGGGCTGGGACCGCCAGAAAGCCGGCACCTATCACCGCAAGAACGAGATCCTGAAGATCGACGTCTGGGGTCCCGATGCCGGCCCGACCAACGTCAGTTACACCCTTTCTTCACAGAATCAGTGAGCCCGCCCGTGAGCAATCCGGCTTTCGAAAACCTCCTCGTTTCCACCAAGGGCCGGGTCGGCCTGATCACCTTGAATCGCCCGAAGGCACTCAACGCACTTTGCGACGCGCTGGTGGCGGAGTTGGGGGCGGCCTTGGACGCGTTCGAGGCGGATCCGGAGATCGGCGCCATCGTGATCACCGGCTCGGAG
>Ga0268265_10001898_pt1 | contig 16616 bp, 17 predicted proteins | sample KBSSwiS52_FD_190355 | JGI IMG/M metagenome (GOLD analysis project Ga0268265, IMG submission 190355) | Switchgrass rhizosphere microbial communities from Kellogg Biological Station, Michigan, USA - KBS Switchgrass S5-2 (SPAdes) (version 2) | ecosystem: Host-associated > Plants > Roots >... | reverse complement strand
TCCATGCGAAGGTTTCGCCATGTCGCGCCGCTGCGAACTCACTGGGATTGGCCCGATGGTCGGTCACAACGTGAGCCACTCGAACGTCAAGACCAAGCGCCGCTTCCTGCCGGCGCTGTCGCCCTCGACCCTGGCCTCCGAATCCCTGGGCCAGAGCTATCGCCTGCGCATCTCGAACGCGGCGCTGCGCACCGTCGACTTCCGCGGCGGCCTCGACGCCTTCCTGCTGAAGTCCCGCGACGAGCAACTGTCGCCCCGCGCCCGCAAGATCAAGCGTCAGGTGAAGGCCAAGCTCACGGCGCAGCCCGCCGCCTGAGGCGCCACTCCATCTGTTCCGAAAAGGCCGCCCGTCTGGCGGCCTTTTTTGCTTACGGGTCATTGGCGCACGAGGAGTGTGACGATGGTGCAAGCAGGATCGCTATGGTCTGTTGAAACGGCACAGGCGTTAAGCGTGTCCTCCGGGGGCGCGGAGTAACCTCCCAAGCTTCGCTGCTAAAAGGGATACGGGGCCTCGTCGAGCGCTACTTGCGGCGCGGGAATCGAGAGATATCCACCGAACTCGCCGAATATGCCAAGCGTGCCCGTCCTGTATTCCTCCGAGCAGTACAGAGTTACGGAAAGGGCGCTTAGTGCAAGGGCAAGAGCCTGCATGCTGGTTTCGCCATGGATGCCCGCGGCGTAGTCGAACGGTTCGCCGATCTCGAACCGGCATGTCCACTCGTTTCGGCCAGCGACCTGTTCGGGAGCGAACAGCCTGGCGACCACCTTCTGGTCCGAGTGCGCCCAATCGAGCACGAGTTCTCCGGTCACAGCCATGGCCGGTCGAACCTATCTGGTTTGCAGAGGAGGCCAGCCAACCTCGCCGTCGTGACTGGTGCAATAGGCGCCACGCCCGCCGGCGCTGGCCCAACACTTTTCGCGGCGCTGCGGACTGGGCAGCGTTCTGCAACGCTCACTGTCGTGATCGTATTGAACGTCACACTGGGGGAGCCGACGCTTGCGTCCGCCCTCTTGTGTCGACGGCGTGTCTCGCGGAACTGGAAACAACCCAGGGAACGGAAGAGGGAAAATCACCGATGGTGGGACGCGCCCGTGGAAACTCACACAATCGGTAGCGTTTGCGCCGGACCAATCCTGCAGCGGTCACTGCTTAGTCGTGATTGCGCGTGCGGATGCAGTTGGAGCGCAAATTGGGATCGTGCAAAATCTCATAGAATTCGCCGCTCGACAAGAACATAACAAGAACGTCATGGCGCGCGGTTGTCGGGGCGACAGCGGCCTGGAACTTGGGCGACGCTACCTCAGGGTGGTGTCAAACAGCGCCAGCATCTCGCGCCAGTGCCGTTCGGCGGCGGCCTCGTTGTAGACCGGCGTGTCCTTCGGGGCGTAGCCGTGCAGGGCGCCGCGCCAGATGGTCACCTCGGCGTCGACGCCGGCGTCCTTCATCGCCTTGTCCAGCCGCGCACAGGCGGCTTCGTCGAAGCCGGCGTCCTTGTCCGCGCCCGCCACCAGCACCTTGGCCTTGATCTGGGGCGCCAGCAGGTGGGGGCTTTCGGGGGCGTCGGTGGCGACATTGCCGGCGTGGAAGGCGCCCACGGCGGCGATCCGGTCGGGGTAGGCGGCCGCGGCCCGCAGGCAGATGGCGCCGCCCATGCAGTAGCCGATCATCCCGATCCTGTCGGCCTTGGCCTGCGGCTGCTGGTCCAGCCAATCGAGGCAGGCGCCCACGTCGGCCGTCGACCTCGTCGGGTTGGTGGAGGGCAGGAACTTGCCGAACAGCGCCTTGCGCTTGGCCTCGTCGGAGAACACCGCCTTGACGTCCATCGGCTCATAGGGGCCGACGCGCCAGAACATGTCCGGCAGCAGCACGTAATAGCCGTTGGAGGCCAGCCGCTCGCCCATCTCGAAGAGGGCCGGGCGGATCGCCAGGCCGTCCATGATGAACAGCACGGTGGGCCAGGGGCCCTGGCCCTGGTCGGGCTTGAAGACGAAGGCGCGGATGTCGCCTTCCGGCGAGGGGATGGTGACGTCGGTGCGGCTCATGGCCGATCTCCCTCTAGGGTTTGGGCGTCCAGTCGAAGGCGAACAGCAGGGTCCGCTGGTTGGGCGCGAAATTGTCGTCCGAGATCAGGTAGAAGCGGATGCGGCCATCGGCGGCGGGCAGGGCGGCCAGGCCCTCGAAATTGTCCACCGAAAGCGGCGGGGCGAGCGTCATCCGGTCGACCTCCGCGCCTCGCGCGTCGCGCACGGTCAGGGTGACGCGCACGCCGGTGAGCGGGCTCCAGGCGCGGATCAGCCAGGCGATCCGTCCATCGGGCAGGGGCGCGGCGGCCACCAGGCCGGCGCCGGACGGGACCTCCACCGCATAGCCCGCCGCGCACCCCCCGGAGAGGCGGCAGGTCCAGGTGTGGCCCGTGGATTCCGCGCCCACCACATAGGCGTCCGGCCCGGCGGCGGGCAGGGCGGCGAGAGCCTCCATGCCCTCGTTCTCGGGAAAGGCCTCGTCGGGCGCGGGGACCGCGTGCGGCGCGCCGCCCGCCGCCGGGTAGAGCCAGATGCGGTGATGGCGCTCGAAGCTCACCAGCCGGTCGCCGTTCGGCATCACCGCCAAGCCTTCGGCGTCGCTCTCGAACTTGCCCTGCAGCGGCTTGCCGCCCTCGTCGGTGAGGACGCCCAGCTGCGCGTCGGTCACGCCCACGAGCCGGCCCGCGACGTCCAGCGCCAGCCGCGCCTGCAGGAGGTCGCCGCCGTCGTCGCTCACGCTCCACAGCCGGCCGTCGGGCGCGACCTTCAGGTCGGAAAGGCCGTGCAGGCGCGAGGTCTGGTCCGAGCTGAGCTGCAGTCCGCCGGCGTAGGCGAAGTCGCCCAGGCGCTCCCGGGTCGGGTCGGAGGGGTTCAGCGGCTCCGCCTCGGCCTTGATGACGATCCCGGGCCCAGCGGGGAGCGGCGCCCGGGGCAGCGGCGCCGGCCCAGGGGCGCAGGCGGCCAACGCGGCGATGGCGATCAGGCCGGACGTTCGCCCGGCGCGGATCACGCCACCGCCCTGCGGACTTCCTTGAAGGTGGACCGCCGTGCGCCGCCCTGCGGCCCCTGGGTGTTGGGCGGCGGCTGCAGCAGGGCGGCGGCCGCGCGCGTCACCCGGCGCGGCTCCTCCTCGAACAGCTCGGCGAGCTGTTCGACGATGGCGCCGGCCAACTGCTCCACGTCGACGATGGTCACGGCCCTGCGATAGTAGCGAGTCACGTCGTGGCCGATGCCGATGGCGATGAGCTGCACCGGGCTCTTGGTCTCGATCTCGCCGATCACCTCGCGCAGGTGGCGCTCCAGATAATGGCCGGAGTTCACCGACAGGGTCGAATCGTCCACCGGCGCGCCGTCGGAGATCACCATCAGGATGCGGCGCTGCTCGGGCCGGCCGATCAGCCGCTGGTGCGCCCACATCAGGGCCTCGCCGTCGATGTTCTCCTTCAAGAGGCCCTCGCGCATCATCAGGCCCAGGTTGCGCCGCGCCCGGCGCCAGGGCGCGTCGGCGGACTTGTAGATGATGTGGCGCAGATCGTTCAGGCGGCCGGGCTGGGCCGGCTTGCCGGCTTTCAGCCAGTCTTCCCGCGACGAGCCGCCTTTCCAGGCCCGGGTGGTGAAGCCCAAGATCTCGGTCTTCACCCCGCACCGCTCCAGGGTGCGGGCCAGGATGTCGGCGCAGACCGCGGCCACCATGATCGGGCGGCCGCGCATGGAGCCGGAATTGTCGATCAGGATCGTCACCACCGTGTCGCGGAACTCGGTGTCCTGCTCCTCCTTGAAGGAAAGCGGGGTGCTGGGGTCGATGATCACCCGGGTCAGGCGGGCGGCGTCGAGGATGCCCTCCTCGAGGTCGAAGCTCCAGGCGCGGTTCTGCTGCGCCAGCAGCTTGCGTTGCAGGCGGTTGGCCAGGCGCGAGACCACGTTCGACAGGCTGGCGAGCTGCTGGTCGAGGTAGGCGCGCAGGCGGCCCAGCTCCTCCGGCTCGCACAGCTCCTCGGCGGCGACCACTTCGTCGTGGGCGGTGGTGAAGACCCGGTAGGTGATCGCCTTGGACTCGCCCCTCATGTCCGGGCGGGCGGGCTGGTCGCCGTCGCCCAGCTCCGGCGGCTGGTCGGAGTCCTCGGCCTCGGCGTCCTCGTCGGCCTGCATGGACTGGCTGTCGGAATCCTCGCTTTCCTGGCGGGTGGCGTCCTCGTCGTCCATGACCGTCTGCTGCGGCGACTGGCCTTCGCCGTCGCCGTCCTGGTCCTCGGAGTCCTGGGGCTCGCCGTCCTGGCTGGAATCCTCCTCGTCCTGGTCGTCGTCGGAGGGGTCGGAAAGCTCGTCGCCCATGGCGAGGTCGCGCAGAATCGCGCGGGCGATGCGGGCGTAGGCCTTCTGGTCGGCCAGGGCCTCGCCAAGGCGGTCGAGGTCGGGGCCGGCCTTGGCCTCGATCTCCTTGCGGAACAGGTCGACGATCGGCCGCGCCATGGGCGGCGGCGGCTCGCCGGTCAGCCGCTCGCGCGCCAGCAGGCCGACCACCTCGGCCAGCGGCGGGTTGGCCAGGGCCTCCGCCTGGTTGAAGGCGCGCTTGGCGTAGGCGTGCTCGAGCACCGCCTTGAGGTTCTGGCGCACGCCGCCCAGGGCGTTGGCGCCGATGGCCTCGATGCGCGCCTGCTCGATGGCGTCATAGACCGGCGCGCCCTGCGCCGAGCGCGGCCGGCCGCGGGCGTGGGCCAGGGGGTCGTGGTGGGCGACCCGCAACGCCATCTGGTCGGCCAGCCCGCGGATGCGCGCGGCGTCCATGGGGGTCAGGTCGCGCGGCGGGTGCGGCAGCACCACCCGCTGGCCGGCCAGCAAAGGCCCCTCGCCGGAATAGACCACCTCCAGGTCCGCCGACTCCGCTAGCGAGCGGGCGGCGTTGGCCAGGGCGCGCTTGAACGGCTCCAGGGGGCTTTCGGGGGTCTTGACCATGTGGCTTCGTCAATAAAGCAAGGCGCCGGCGAGGCGAAGGCGGAAATCGGCCGGCGCGCCGACGGCGGAACGGGACGCCGGAGGCGGCGTTCCCCAAGCACCACACCTCGCGTTGCATGACCTGGAGTTCGACATGTTGAGATGGGCCCTGATCTTCGCCGTGGTCGCCCTTATCGCGGGCGGCCTGGGCTTCACCGGCGTGGCCGGCGCGGCCGCCGGCATAGCCAAGCTGCTGTTCTTCGTCTTCGTGGTGGGCTTCCTGCTGTTCCTGGCGCTCGGCGTCTTCGCCGGCCGCAAGATCACCGGCGGATAGCCTCCCTGCCCCCCGAAAGTGCGCGCCCGCTCCGGCCTCCGGGGCGGGCGTTTTGTTGTCGGCTCGGCGGCTGGGCTGGATGTGGCTCCCGGCGGGCGAAACGATCAGCCCCTCAGCGCCCGATCGGTAAGCGCATTGGCAGTCTATAAGATATATAAAATCAACTATTTATGAACAGCGTGACGCCCCGCGCCTTAAGGCGGTGAGCGCTTTTTTGGGGTGGTGAGCAAACGCCTGCCGACCGTCGATACAGCCCTGTAGGAACGAAACGAGAATATCACCACCGGGCGGATCGGCGAAAATATTTCGCGCCGCACACCCAGCCCGGCAGGCTTCGTCATCGGCCCCGCTGTGAAGGGCGCTTGTGATTGCGGGAGGTCCGCCAGGCGGCTGGCGCGGCCGTGCAAGCACGGCCGCGCTCCATATGCTCCGATCAGGGCGTGGTCACCTTGGTCGTCGTGGTCACCGTGCCCGTAGGGGCCGCCACAGGAGCTGTCGTGCGCCGTGTCACGTGCGTCCGCGTGGACCGATGAGAGCTGGACGGCTGCTGGGTCGTGACGGTGGTCTCGACCTGCGCCGGCTGGTTCTGCGCAGCCAGGGCCGCAGCGTTGCGAGCGGCCGCCGCGTCAGCCGCCGAAGTCGCCGCGGACAGCTGAGCGGCCTCGGCGCGTGAGTTGGCTTCCGCAGCCTGTTGCTGTGCGGTGACGGCCTGCTGCTGCGCGGTGGCCGCCTGGTCCTGGGCCGCGGCGACGCCTTCCCTCTGGGCGTCCTGCGCCGCAGCGACGGTCTCCTCCTTACGCTGCTGCGACTGGCCGATCGCGGTGTCGGCGAGGGCCGAGGCCCGGATCGCCGCTGCGATCGAAGACGATTTGTGACCGGCGGCCAGATTTTCCTTGGCGATCGCCAGGGCGGCCCGTGCTTCGGCCGTGGCGCCCGGCGCCTCGGTGCTCGTGCCGATGGATTCGGCCGTGTGGATCTTGGCCTCTGCGGCGGCGATGGCTTCGTGGGCGCGATCGCCCTTGCCGGCATGCGCCGGGGTCGTGATCGCCAAAGCCATAGCGCTCGAAGCAAGGAGCGATGCGAAGAATGTCTTGTTAAGCATGGTATCTCTTCCTAATTGGCGTGCTGCTGCAACGGTTGAGTCTGATAATTGTTGCAAGGCCGCCAAAGAGCTGGAGCGATCTGAACTTCGGGGCTTGAATCGACGACCCGCGAAGCGTCCTCTCGAACCTGGGCTGTACCAACGCCCTCTACCTCCTATTTCGGAATTTGGTGCGATCTGCTTGGCGAGGTCCTCGCCGAAATCGGCTTGTGGGGGTCACAGGCGAGCGGCGGCAGGCGATCGTGGGGATTGCAGGCGCAGTCTCGGGCGCCGCTTGCGGATTTTGAGGACGCCGGTCGGCGATGAGAGAGTGGCGGCGCATGCAGATCCTTGTCGTCTTCAGCCATCCGGACCCGACGAGCTTCCAGGCCTCGATCCTGGCCGCACTCGTCGAGCGACTGAAAGCCCGGGGGCACGCCCTCCGGGTGATCGACCTCTACGGCGAGGACTTCGACCCGGTGCTCGACCTGGAGTCCTGGCGGGCGCACCGGCACGCCCGGGGCGTCGAGGCCGGGGTCGCGGCGCATGTGGCCGCGCTGCGGGAGTGCGATGGGCTGATCTTGGTCTATCCCACCTGGTGGTACGGGCTGCCGGCGATGCTCAAGGGCTGGCTCGACCGGGTCTGGCAGCCCGGCGTCGCCTTCTCCATGGAGGGCGGCGTGTTCCGCACGCACCACCTGACGCAGGTGCGGCGGTTCGCGGTGATGACGACGCACGGCTCGCCGGGCTGGTTCATCGAATGGATCGTCGGCAATCCGGCGCGACGCCAGCTCCTGCGCGGCCTGGCCCTGCAATTCGCGCGGGGCGTGCGGACCTGCTGGCAGGCGATCTACGCCGTCGACAGCAGATCCGTGGCCGATCTGGCGCGCGCCCGGGCGAGGAGCGTGGACCGGGTCGTGCGGTTCTTCGACCGGGGCTGAGCGCCTTCGCCCAGCCGCGGCGCGTCTACGCCACCCGCACCCGCGCCGTGCTTTCCGGCAGGTCGGTGCCGAAGGCGCGCTGGAAGAACTCGGCGACGGTGCCGCGCTCCAGCTCGTCGCACTTGTTCAGGAAGGTCATGCGGAAGGCCAGGCCGATATCGCCGTTGAAGATCTCGGCGTTCTGGGCCCAGGTGATCACCGTGCGGGGGCTCATGACGGTGGAGATGTCGCCGTTCATGAAGGCGTTGCGGGTCATGTCGGCGACGCGGACCATGGCCGCGATGGTCCGCTTGCCCTCGGCGGAGTTGTAGCCGGGCGCCTTGGCCAGCACGATCTCGGCCTCTACGTCGTGGGCCAGGTAGTTGAGCGTGGTGACGATCGACCAGCGGTCCATCTGGCCTTGATTGATCTGCTGGGTGCCGTGGTAGAGGCCGGTGGTGTCGCCCAGGCCGATGGTGTTGGTGGTCGAGAACAGCCGGAACCACGGGTTCGGCCGGATCACCCGGTTCTGGTCGAGCAGGGTCAGCTTGCCCTGCGCCTCCAGCACCCGCTGGATCACGAACATGACGTCCGGGCGGCCGGCGTCATATTCGTCGAAGACCAGGGCGATGGGCCGCTGGATCGCCCAGGGCAGCATGCCTTCGCGGAACTCGGTGACCTGCTTGCCGTCCTTCAGGACGATGGCGTCCTTGCCCACGAGGTCGATCCGCGACACGTGGCTGTCCAGGTTCACCCGCACCAACGGCCAGTTGAGCCGGGCGGCCACCTGCTCGATGTGGGTCGACTTGCCGGTGCCGTGATAGCCCTGGACCATCACCCGGCGGTCGAAGGCGAAGCCGGCGCAGATCGCCTTGGTGGTCTCGGGGTCGAACTTATAGGCCTCGTCCAGGTCCGGCACGTGGGGGTCGCGCTCGCTGAAGGCGGGCACCTCCATGTCGAAGTCCACGCCGAAGGTGTCGCGCACCGAGACCTTGCGGTCGGGCGTGAGGGTGACGAGCTTGTCCTCAGTGGTGTCGAAGGCGGTCATGGCGCGGAGCGATTACAGGGTATTGGGCGTGACGCAAGGGTGTTGGCGGGCGGGCGGGCGGCCCAGACGGCGCATTCGCAAGCCTGTCAGACCATTCCGGCCTTTCGCAAGGCCTGATAGGCGCGGATCACGCGCTGAAGCTTGTCTTCCGACGATCGGTCTCCGCCGTTGGCGTCGGGGTGGCAGCGCTTGACCAGCTCGGTGTAGCGGGCGCGGATCTGCGCGCCCTCGGCGGTCTCGTCGAGATCGAGGTCGGCCAGCGCATTGCGCTCGAGCTTGCCCAGCTGGCGGCCGGCGGGCTCGGCCATCGGCTTGCCGGCGTTGTAGCCGAACATATTGAACGGGTCGCGGAAGCCTGGCCGGCCGCGGCCGGCGCGGGCGTTGAAGGCGCCGCTCTCGCGGGAGTTGGACGAGGCCTTGAAGTCCCAGGTGGGCCGCCCGCCGGTGAACAGCTCCTCCTCCTGGCGGGCGCGGATCTCGCCCTCGCTCATGCCGGCGAAGAAATTCCAGTTGCGGTTGTACTCGGCCGCGTGCGGCTGGCAGAACCAGTAGTGCTCGTCCAGCATTTCCCGGGACTTGGGGGCGCGTGCGGTGGCGGCCATGCGGCAGCCGGGATTGTCGCAGGCCCGCTCGCCGGGCTTCAGCGCGTTCACGTCCTCGGCGGCGGCCTCCTCCTCCGGCTTGGGCGGCCGCACCCGGATGTCCAGGAACTTCGGCTTATATTGAAACGCGTTGGCCATGGCCCAAGTATGCGGTCCCGAGAGTCCCTTTTCCAGAATTGAAGATGCCGACGATGGGCGCCATATTAGAAAGTATCCGTGACAAGCTCACCGCCGAGTTCGCGCCGACCCGGCTCGAAATCGAGGACGATTCCGCGCGCCATGCCGGCCATTCGGGCGCCGCGCCCGGCGGCGAGAGCCATTTCAACGTCACCATCGAGTCCGAGAGCTTCCGCGGCGCGCCGCGGGTCGCCCGCCAGCGGATGGTCTATCGGGCGTTGAGCGCCGAGATGGCCGGCCCGGTGCACGCGCTTTCGGTCACGGCGCTGGCGCCCGGGGAGGGGTGAGACCTCCCGCAGGGAAAATTCCCCACATACGCCGCTCAACCCCGCGCAGGCGCTAAGGCGTTCACACATCTCACGACGCTGGCGCCGTGCGCACCCCTCGCCCCGCTTGCGGGGAGAGGATGGGTGAGGGGCGCGCCGAGAGGCGCGGGCGTCGAAGACGCCACCTGCGGCCTTGCCGGCGGCTCGATGCGGCGGAGAGGCCCCCCTCACCCATCCTCTCCCTCCGATTCCGGGTGGAGAGGGGGGCGTTTCCGGCGAGACCCTCAGTCGGGAGATGTGTGAATTCGATAGCGTGCAGGGGAGAACGAGCGGCTATCGATCATCTCCGTTTAGCGCGACAGCGCCCGGAGCTGGCCCAGCACCAGGGCCAGGTCGCCTTCGCGGAACGGCTTCTGCAGGACGGGAGAGCCGCGGTCCACCTCGCGCAGGCCGGCGTCGCCATAGCCGGTGGCGAAGGCGAAGGGCGCGCCCTTGGCCCGCAGGATGTCGGCGAGCGGGAAGATCGGCTGGCCGCCCAGGTTGACGTCCAGGACCGCGCAGTCGAGCTCGGCGGAGTTGGCGAGCGCGATCGCCTCGTCCAGGCGCGAGGCGGGACCCACGACGGTGCAGCCGAGGTCGCCCAGCATGTCCTCGATCAGCATCGAGACCATCATCTCGTCCTCGACGACCAGCACGCGCAGGCCAACGAGACTTTCGGAGTCGCTCATTCGTCCGGCTCCAGGGCGTTCAACGGCAGCTCCATACGGCAAGACAGGCCGCCGGGGTCATAGTCAAGTCGAACCTTCCCGTCGAGTTCTCTGGCCAGGCCCTCTTCGAGCAGCCGGCCGCCGAAACCGCGGCGCGACGGCGGGGCCACCGGCGGCCCGCCGAGCTCGCGCCACTCGATGACCAGCATCTCGCCTTCGACCCGCGAGCGCAGGGCGACGCGGCCGTCGGGAACCGACAGGGCGCCGTACTTCACCGCATTGGTGGTCAGTTCGTGCAGCGCCATCCCCAGGGCCACCGCGGCCTTGGGCGTCAGGCGCACGTCGCGGTCGCTGTCCAGGCTGAAGCGCGCGCCGTCGCGGCTGCGGCCGGCGTGCGGGCTCAGCTCCATGACCAGCAGGGCGTGCAGGCTGGCGCCTTCCCAGTTCTGGTCGGTGAGCAGGTTGTGGGTTTGCGACAGGGCCACCAGCCGGGCCTCGAACGAATCGCGGAACTGGTCGGCGGTGTCGGCGGTGCGCAGGGTCTGGCCGGCGATCGACTGGACCGTGGCCAGGGTGTTCTTGACCCGGTGGTTCAGCTCGTTGAGCAGCAGGCGCTGGCGTTCCTCGGCGCGCTTGCGCTCGGTGATGTCCATGGAGACGCCGGCCATCCGCCGCACGCCGCCTGAATGGGCCGCGTCGGCGGCGCGACCGCGCACATGCACCCAGCGGACCTCCCCGGACGGATGGACGACGCGGTATTCGACGTCGTACTCCGCGCCGGTGCGGATCGCGGCGTCCATGGCGCTGCGCATGCGCTCGCGGTCTTCGGGGTGGATCGAGGCGACGAGGTCGTCGAAGGTGAAGGTCTCCTCGGGCATGCGCCCGTAGTTCATCTTACACTGGTCGGAGGCCTCATAGGTGCGCGAGGGCACCTCGAGCTCCCAGGACCCCATGCGGCCGGCCGAGAGCGCGAACTGCAGGCGCTCGCGCGCCGAGGTCTCGGCGGCCACGTTCACATTGACCCCGAACCAGCGGACGATCTCGCCGGTCTGGGGGTCGAGGGTCGGCTCGATGCGCGTGAGGAACGGACGGAAAACGCCGTCGGCGCCGCGCAGCGGAAACACCATCTCGAAGGGTTCGCCGGTGGCGAGGGACGTGGCCCAGCGCGCCTCCACCTCGGGCAGCGTTTCCGGCGCGTGGACGGTGCGCCAGCCCCAGCCGGTCACCTGGTCCGGCGTCGTGCCGGTGTATTCGTACCAGCGGCGATTGTACCAGACGATGTGCCCGTCGGCGCGGGCCATCCAGCACAGGGTTGGGATGGTGTCGGCGATCAGGCGGAACCGCGCCTCGGTGTCGGCCAGGGCCAGCTCGGCGCGGCGCCGTTCGGCGACCTCCAGCCGTGCGGCCTCGTTCAGCCGCATGTTTTCGATGGCGACGGCGGCCTGGCCGGCCAGACCCTCCATCAGGGTCTCCAGCCGCTTCGGGAACACGGCGGCGTCGGGGTGGCCGAAGAACAGCCCGCCCAGCACCTCGCCGTCGCGGCCCTTCACCGGCGTAGCGAGGTAGCTGCGCACCGGCAGGTGACCCTCGGGCATGCCATGGTGGGGCGCGTTATGGCCGTAGCGCGGATCGCGGGTGATGTCCTCGGAGCGCACGATCCCTTCGCCGGTGAAAGTGGGCTCGAACACCCGGGTGTTGCGCGGCATCGGCAAGCGCTCGAACGCCGAACGCAGCGCGCCGGACAGGGCGTAGAGGGTGTAGCTCTCGCCGCGCGGGTCATCGACGTTGTAGAAGAAGGCCCCGAAGGCTGCGCCGGTGAGCTCGACGCCGCCGTCCACCACCGCCTGGACGACGCCCGCCAGGTCGCGGCCCGCGGCGATCGCGGCGGCGATGCGGTTCAGGGCGTCGGTGCGGCGGCGCTCTTCGGCCAGCGCCGCCTCGATCTCTGCAGTCCGCGATTCCAGCGTCTGAACCCTATGCAAATTGTCCAGATCGGCGATGCCCACGGGTCGGCTACCCCCCAATCCAGCGCAGCGACGGCCTTATAGAACGCCGGTCGGCCGTCGAGAGTTCCGCCGGCCACATCCTAGTCCAGAAAGCCCTCCGGCTCCGGGGCCGGCGCGGAGATCTTCAGCAACGTCAACTGATTGCCCTTGCGCTGCAGCACCTCGAAGCGCCGGCGGTGGAAGGCGAAGGTCTGTCGGGTCTCGGGGATGGCCTGGGCTTCGTGGATCACCAGGCCGGCCACCGTCACCGCCTCGTCGTCGGGCAGGTCCCAGTTCATCGCCCGGTTCAGGTCGCGGATCGCCACGCCGCCGTCGACGATCACCGAGCCGTCGGGCTGGGGCTTCACGCCGCGCACGGCGATGTCGTGCTCGTCCTCGATCTCGCCGACGATCTCTTCGAGGATGTCCTCGAGGGTGATCAGGCCTTCCAGCGCGCCGTACTCGTCCACCACCAGGGCGAAGTGGTTCTGCCGGCGCAGGAAGGCCGTGAGCTGGTCCTTCAGATTGGTGGTCTCGGGGATGAACCAGGGGTCGCGGGCCAGGCCGGCCACGTCCAGGGTGTCGACCCTGCCGTCCGCCTCGTCGATCGCCTGCAGCAGGTCCTTGGCGTGCAACACGCCGATGATGTTCTCGGGCTCGCCGCGCCAGAGCGGCACGCGGGTGTGGCCGGTGGCCAGCATCGCCCGCATCAGTTCGCGCGGCGGCTGGTCGACGTCGACGACCGCCATGGCTGTGCGGTGCACCATCACCTGGGTGACGTCCATCTCCGAGAGGTCCAGCACGCCGCCCAGCATCTGGCGGTCGCGGGTCTCCACCAGGCCTTCGGAGTGGTGGTACTCGACGGCCCCGCGGATCTCCTCGTGCGCGGCCAGCACGTCCACGGCCATGTCCAGCTTGACCCCGAACAGCCGCAGCGTCCGGCGTACGATCCACTGGATGGTGTAGATGATCGGCCCGAACAGGCGCACCACCAGCAGCGTGGGCGCGGACAGCCAGCGGGCCACCTCGTCCGAGCGCACGATGGCCAGGGTCTTGGGCAGCACCTCGGCGAACACCAGCACCAGCACGGTCATGATGCCGGTGGCCGCGGCGACGCCCCAGGCCCCGGGGATGGCGCGGGTGATCACCTGGGTGGTCAGCGCCGAGGCCAGGATGTTGATCAGGTTGTTGCCCAGCAGCACCGCCCCGATCATCGTCTCCTGGTCGGACAACAGCCGGTTCACCCGCCGGGCCGAGCGGTCGCCCTCGCGCTCGAGCTGGTGCATGCGCGAGCGGCTGGCCCCGGTCAGCGCGGTCTCCGCCGCGGAGAACAAGGCCGAGACGGCGAGCAGGGCGAACACGATCGGCGCCAGCGCCATGATCGCGGTCATGCCGAAGCTCCCTCCTTGATCAGAAAATCCCGTACGGCGCCGGCCTCGACGCCCTTGGCGAGGAAGGCCTCGCCGAGGCCGCGGACGAGCACGAAGGTCAGCCGGCCGCCCTCGGCCTTCTTGTCCTGCGCCATGTGCTCGACCAGCCGGTCGGCGGCGAACGGCCCGCCCGGAACCTGGTCCAGGGCGACGGGCAGGCCGGCCGCGGCGATGGCGGCCTCGGCCCGCGCCGCGTCCTGGCGCCGGCAGAGGCCCAGCTCCGCCGAGAAGCGGAAGGCCAGGGCCTGTCCCGCCGCCACGGCCTCGCCGTGCAGCAGGGCCGCGCCGTAGCCGGTCTCCGCCTCCAGGGCGTGGCCGAAGGTGTGGCCGAGGTTCAGGAGAGCCCGGCGGCCCTGCTCGGTCTCGTCCTCGGCGACGATCTCGGCCTTCATCTCCACCGAGCGCGCCACGGCGCGGGCCAGGGCGTGAGGTTCGCGGGCCAGCACGCCGGGACCGTTCGTCTCAAGCCATTCGAAGAAGGAAAAGTCGCCCAGCAGGCCGTATTTGATCACCTCGGCGTAGCCGGCCCGCATCTCCCGCTCGGGCAGGGTTCCCAACACGTCCAGGTCGGCCAGCACCAGCCGCGGCTGGTGGAAGGCGCCGATCAGGTTCTTGCCACGCGGCGTGTCGATGGCGGTCTTGCCCCCCACAGAGGAATCCACCTGGGCCAACAGGGTGGTGGGGATCTGGATGAAGTCGACGCCGCGCTTGTAGATCGCCGCGGCGAAGCCGGTGAGGTCGCCCACCACGCCGCCGCCGAAGGCCACGAGCAGGTCGCCGCGGTCGAAGGCGAGCGCCAGCAGCCGGTCGCTGAGCCCGGCCAGGCCTTCGAAGCTCTTGGTCTGCTCGCCGGGCGGTACGACGATGGGGAGCGACTCGATCCCGGCCGTCGCCAGCGACACCGTGAGTCGCGCCCCGTGCAGGGCCCAGACGGTCTCGTCGCTCACGACCGCCACGCGCCGACGCTTCAGGAACGGCGCGATCCGCGCCCCCGCCGCGTCCAGCAGCCCGGGCGCGATCAGCACCTCATAGGCCCGGGCGCCCAGGCCCACCGCCACGGCGGTCGTCATTGCGGCTGGCTTTCCAGGTAGGCGGTCAGGGCCTGGATGATCTGATCGACGGTCACGTTGTGGGCCGCGTCGCCGGTCTCCACGGTGATGTCGGCCAAGGCGTAGATCGGGTCGCGCTTGGCCGCGAGCTCCGTGAGCACGGCCAGGGTGTCCTTGCCCTGTAGCAGCGGCCGGTTGTCCTTGCGCGCCAGCCTGCGGGCCAGCACGTCCAGGTCGGTCTTCAGCCACACGGAGATGGTCCTGGCCTTGAGCAGCCGCCGGGTCTCGTCGTTGATGAAGCCGCCGCCGCCGGTGGCCAGGACGTGGGGCGGCTCGTCCAGCAGGCGTGCGATGACCCGCCGCTCCCCCTCCCGGAAGGCCGGCTCGCCCATGTCGGCGAAGATGTCGGTGATCGAACGCCCGGCGGCGGCCTCCACCTCCAGATCGGCGTCGCGGAAAGGCATGTCGAGGGCGGCCGCCAGACGGCGCCCGACGCTCGACTTGCCCACGCCCATCAGGCCCACCAGGGCGATGGTGCGGGTTCTCAGCGGTGCGTAGCGATCCATGGGCGACCCACGCATACACGAGCCGCCGGGCTCGCGCCAACTTCCCGCAATGGGCTATGGTGGCGCCATGACCCAGCTCAAGCTTGCGGCCGCCTGGCTCGGCGCGATCACGCTCGCAGCGCCGGCCGCCGCCCAGCCGGTGGAAGTGGCGCCCCTGGCCGCCCCGGACCTGTTCTCCGCCGCCGGCCGCGACACCGGCCTGCCGCCGGAACTCTGGCGGGGGACTTCGGCGGAGATCGCCCGCGCGGTGTTCCCGCTGCTGGCCGCCAAGCCCCTGTCGCCGGCCGCCGCAGCCCTGGCGCGGCGGGTGCTGGCGGCGGGCGCGACCGGGCCGGCCGGCGCCGGCCGCGACGGAGCCCTGGCGGGAATGCGGGTGGCCGCGCTGATCGCCCAGGGCGATCTCAAGGCCGGCGCCACGATCCTGTCGCGCACCCCCGGCCTGGAGCGTGATTCGGAACTCTCCAAGGCCGCCGCCGAGGCCGCGCTGCTCACCCGCGACGACGACCGCGCCTGCTCCATCGCCGGGGCGCTCGGGTCCGGGCGCGACGATATCTACTGGCTGCGGCTGCGGGCCTACTGCCAGGCCCGCGCAGGGCAGGCCTCCGCCGCCCAGCTCACCTTCGACCTCGCCCAGGCGAAGGCCGCCGACGCGACCTACGCCCGGCTGATGGGCGCAAGGCTGGGCGGGGCCGCGAAGCCGGGCGTGGCCTCCCTGCGCAACGGGCTGGACTACGCCCTGTCGCGCGACCTCGGCCTCGACCTCGCCGCGGCCAAGCCCTCGCCCGCAGTGGCCGCCGGCTTCAGCGACGCCGACCCCGGGCCGCCGACCTGGGTGGTGGAGCCCGGCCCCGGCGAGGCGCGGGCGGCGCTGATCGCCCTGGGGGCCGGCGACCTCGCCCGGGCGCAGCAGATCCGCACCGGGCTGGCGCAGGACCCGCCGGCCGCCCCCGTAAGCGCCACCGACCTGGCGATCCTGGACGCGGCCCTGGCCGTGGCGACGGGCAAGCCGGACGGACCAACGCTCGACCGGCTGGTGGAGCGCGGCGGCGTCGGCGATCCCAAGGCGCGGGCGCGGCCGCAGACGGCGGCGCTCTACCTGGCGGCGCTCGGGGCGCCCCTGGGCGAGGGCCCGCGCGCCGAGCTGGCCGCCTTCCCCGTGGCCGAGGGCAAGGGCTCGGCCGCCCGCGACCTGACGCTCGACCTGGCGGCCGAGGCGCGGCGCCTGGGCGAGACGGCGCTGCTGGCGCTGTGGATCTCCGCCGACGCCGGCGCGGCCGGCCCCGCCCCCGGCGACCGGGCCCGCATCGTCCGCGCGCTCGCCGCCGTGGGGCTTGAGGCCGATGCGCGCGCCTTCGCGCTCGAAGGCCTGCTGGCGCTGAAATGAGCGCCCTGGGCGCTGGCTGGGCCGAGGCCTTCCTGGAGATGATGGCGGTGGAGCGGGCCGCCGCGCGCAACACGCTGACGGCCTACGCCCGGGACCTGGCCGACGCCGAGG
>Ga0268265_10001896_pt1 | contig 16631 bp, 18 predicted proteins | sample KBSSwiS52_FD_190355 | JGI IMG/M metagenome (GOLD analysis project Ga0268265, IMG submission 190355) | Switchgrass rhizosphere microbial communities from Kellogg Biological Station, Michigan, USA - KBS Switchgrass S5-2 (SPAdes) (version 2) | ecosystem: Host-associated > Plants > Roots >... | reverse complement strand
GTGGGCTCATAGGTGGGTGAGCTGGGTGGTGTTAGAGAAAAATCAAGTCGCATGGCCGACATAAGCGAGGGCTCCGCTTTGGAATCCGGAACGACTGTCATGAAAACCGTTGGCTTGGTTGGCTTGGTTGACTTGGCTTCTTGAAGAAGCCATGGAATGACCGACGGGTGAACGGTCTGGTTGGTCATCTTGAATTGAGGGTCTTGTTCCAATTGGGATGTGATTTGAGCCAACAGGAGTGATCCATCCTCGTCCTGCCCAACTGACATGCAGAGCCGCTTGAGGGCAGGCGGCGTCACTTTTTTATCTTCGTCTTCGGCATTTGGAGCGTGGTGGTGTTTCGCTTTCGTTGGGGCGTTGGGGGTTGCCGGGTGCGTAGGTCGCTCAGGAGTTGTGGGCACAGAGATTGTGGGCAGAGAGATGGACATCTAAATGGAGCCACGTTCGATGGAGAGGCAAATGGAAAAGTGGCAGAGTGGTGGGAGCGCCGGAGGAGTTTTCGGCGAGAAAGGGCCTGGGCCCTAATTAGAAATTAGAGGCCCAGGCTTTATATATTTCAAGGGCCTAGGCCTTTTTGATTCTGGAAAAGGATGGCTCACAGCGCATTTGGCAAGGAGAAGGTCTTGATTCCGAAAATGACGCTCGTCGAGTCAACTTGGTGTTGTGGCAGACACGACTGTGGATTCAGCGCAATCCAGATGATGATCTTGAACAACTTCCGATCGTGGCCATCACCATCTATGGCCCATATGACATGCTTCGGGATGGCGCTGTGTTGGTTGATCTTCCAATCACGGACGACTCTTCAGCTCGACACCAAGATTTTTTGGGATCTTTGGATCAAGTCGAGCTCCAGCCGCAGGGATGGCATCCGCCACAGATTACCCAACTGTGGCTCATGTCAAACACAAAACATGTGTTGACCCTCGGCGAGGAGTGGCTTTCGTTGCACAAGGGTCAAGAGTCGATTGCATCGGCTACTGTCTGGGAAGAGGCGGAACGCGACGATCAAACTCGACGCCAAGATTCGTGGTTGGAGTACTGGAAGGGACTGTGGCGAACCAACTGGAGCAAAGTGATGGTCTCTCCTGCATGTTATGTGACAAGTGGCGCGCATTGGTCAAGCCATGCAGAAAATTTGGCATTGCTGCGATGGACGTTTGGAACCGCGCGACCTCCATCTCCGATTCCTCCTTCGCCTCCTTCGTCTCCATCTCCTCCTTCGCATAAGCGGAAAAGTCAACAAGACGCAAGTGCACCAAAACGACAATGTGTTGGTCGATGAGAGAAGATGGATATTGATTTTTGCTTTCGTCTTCCATCCTCTCACCTCCCCACCTTGTAGATGATGAGTTTGGCACCGCTCAAACCGGGTTCCAAAAGTTACATCAAACAAAGACAAGCCGCTTCAGCATTTCAGGAGAAGCAATCTGCTTGGATTCGCGTTATTACACCCGTCGCCGACAATGATGTTCAACATATTTTTTTGGAAGAGGGTGACATCGAAGCCAAATCCAAGTGGCTTGAAAAGTTGGATGCGCAGGCTCAAGACCCATTTGCGATTCCGGGGCTCTTTGGAGTGCCAGGGGGATTACACGGTATGATCACTACCAAGCAGGGAGTGAAAGCGACTGTTGCCGATTTCCACGACGGAAATGTCTTGTATCGACGCTATTTTACACTTGTCATTCACAAATTAGGCGATCTCGTACGGATTTCTATCAAGGAATACATTGGCCCACCACCATCCGTCGATGAATAGTTTTTTCGAGTTTTTTTTTCGACTTTATTTACAGAGATGCGACCAGTAAATCAGATTAAAGGATGCGTTTTTGTCGTCCTCTTTTTTGTAGATGGCTGCGGACAAGACCACAACGGGCAAAGCAAACCAAGGCTACATCCAAGCATTGGAACTCAACACAGAGGGCGAACCGCCCAAGACTTGGCATATCCCCATTTCTTCATTGCCCGCAAATTTCGATCTCAACGATGACAAGGCTGCGGAACAACTTCGCCTCTGGTTAGCCGGTCCGGCGTACCCACTCCTCAATGAAGGCAAGATCGCAGGTGCTGTGTGCGCGACGCCCGGCAAGGTGGCCATTTCAATTATGTTTCATGTCGTCTTTGGCGTCGACTGACAATTTTGTGCATAAACATACGCGCCACCATTTCTTGCATAGTCTCTCATCTTCGCGCATCTAGATGGACAAACATTCGGCGATTGGAGCGTTCTATGCTCAGACTCGTTCGATCTCAGTTAAAAAATTACTTGCCAGCTCGGTTGGTGAATACAAGCTCTCTGACCAAGATTTTCGCACCCTGACTCTGAATATAATTTGGCGGCGACGCACCTACTGCAAACGGAGAGCGACAGTAGAACCCTCTTTAGCCGCATTCTGCCAGCAATTGGAGCAGTGGTGGAAAGCAACCGAAAAGAAAGGCTCGTGGAAAGAAGAACGCGAAGCGTTTATTTGCCACGTGTCGGAGTTCAAGTTTGCAGACATAGACTATGTCTAAGAATCTTTTTCTGACATTGCTTTCTTCTTTCTCTCTCTCTCTCTCTCTCTTTCAGAGTCGAATGCAAGATGAAAAGATTGTGATTGAAGGGGCTTGTGGTGTGCGAGTCGGTGTGCGAGTCACTCTTTACATCAACCCACAAACGAATTTGATGCAAGTGGCACCAGCCGTGGCTCAAATTGCCAATGCAATTTCCAATAACAAAGAAATCAAGATCGACAATCCCAAACCCCCCGTTAGCATCGAAAAGGCGGAACCTCTCACCCTGCACTGCGGTGGAGGAGAAGCTGACCGCTGCACAAAGACCGCCGGCCAACATAGCCAACACTGCCACTACCACTGCCACGAGCACCATCACGCCCGTGGCACCATCGCCACCACAACCACAGCCTTCCTCTACTTCCTCTTCGTCGTCATCGCTCTCCTCATCGCTGGCCTCGTCGATCTCCGAAGAGGTGGAAAAGAAGGATGATTTTGACTCCATCTGTCCAAACCCTCACTGCTGTAACCCAAACTGTCCGAATCATCACTGTGATGAGCAAAGCTGTTTCGATGTGGGAGGGTGTCAGCATGAGAAATTGAATTGTCGGTGTGAATGTCATGAGCGCAAAGATGCAATGGAGCGGGGCTGTCCTCGCGGTTCACGTGGACGTGGACGAATTGGGCTAAGATCCATTGACCATGCGTCCATGAGCTTTTCGCAACTCGTAAAAAAATACGAAGAAGAATTCACATACCCTTCATCAGTATCCTCCTCCTCGTGTTTCTCTTAGATGGCAAAAGAATCAGCATCAACGCTACCGACGGTTTTGAAATTGATTTCCTTCCGTGAAACCAATCAACCCAAAATTTATTGTGTGTTGAAGAATGTATCGATCAACATCACAATTGAAGATTTTTTCAAGTCTTACGATGAGGGCGCAAGCGCTGCACTCAAAAGCCCAAAACAAAGATCCTCAAGAACAAAAGGGCGAATATACACGAATTGAGAAAACCAATCTCAAAACCAAAACGCTCAAGGACTATGGGTTGGTGGGTGGAGAACATCAACTCATTTTGGTGACAATCAACAACAAAGCAGACGACGCGCAACAAAAATCAGAGGCAGCAGCCAAAGAATGGGCATTAACCACGTCGTCGTCGCATCAAAAAGAAGAGAAAATCCACAAACTGACAGTCAACACACAACTCGAACTCGACAAACGGGCAGTCACCGAAGGCGAAATCGAGCTCGCGTGTGCGAATCGGGTCGGCGTTGAAGACGGCGACGATGTGTTGTTCGAGCAAACAAATTCCAGGACGGTTACATCCGGGGGTGGAGCGGGTTTTAATCTCTCGTTAAACAATGACATCTTTATTGGTGCTGGCGGAGGAAACCATCAAGAACAACAGCAAAAAAAAGAATCCGTGACGCAAGCCAGTGCATGCGATTATGCCAAACCCACCGATTGGAACACACACTCGAAATTGCCACCCTGGCGACACGTGGGTCCTGGCCTCCATTTTAATGCCGATTGTTTGAATGTCATGTGTCCTTCCAAACGACCATGGAAAGAAGATCAACAATGCTACCAAGCACTCGTTATGCTTCCGATCGGGCAAGCATTTGAATTCAAAAATGGGAGCATCACCGAACCGCAAGTGTTGGAATGCCAAGCCTGCCACGAGAAAAACAACAACATCGAACTGGATTTGTTGGAGCCGAGATTTGTTCAATGTGAATATCGCAAAATCGGCATTTTGGCCAAGGACAATAAAATCGACAATTCCGATTGGCAAGTGTGTCCAAAAGAAGGATTTATTTCTTGGATCACGGCCAAAAAAGACAAGGCTGGATTTCAAATTGGACCCGACGATCCCAAAAAGAGCCCCTATTGGACATTCTGGCGTCTGGAGACTCGAGCTTATAGCAAAAAATAGCCCCTCCCATCATTTTTGTTTTGATGTTCTTTACGAAAGAGGAGATGAGTTGAAAGAAGCGCACTCCAAAGGGGTTCAAAAGGGTTCAAAAAAACGGAAACGGGTGATCTTCATATTGAATGGCCAATGTAGTACTCAAGAGTGGAAATGTTAATTCACGATCGGCAATCCAATGCCAAACGAAATTATGTTGTACTGGCTCAAAGAAAACCACATAGTTGATGACCATTTCTGCGCTATTGGTGACTAGAATCAAACGATACGCATCTTTGTTGTTGTACGGGGCTGCGCGATAACGTTTATCAGTAAACGTGCACGACCAGTAAAAGATATTGAGAATGTGGTCACTCAAACTAGATTCGCAAAACGCATCCCAAGTTTGAAAGGTTTGATCTTCGGCCACGGAAAAGTGCAACGCGGGGTGATGCCATAAGCGATCATTGTCTGTATCGCGAAACGATGGTTGGTTGATTTGTATGAGAGAAATTCGTAAATAATCAATGACTAAACTCATAAGGGGTTCGAGCACGATGTGTTTTTGGAGGAACGAGACGACTTGTTCAAAAACCGTTTGTGGTGATTGACGAAACTTGGTACGTATTTGCGCAAGCATCTATGAACAAGAACGATAGGATATGAGAATTTTTTAAACTTTGAGTTTTTTTCGAGGAGATTCAAGAACTTCTACATCACTATCTTGTTCATCGCTCGATGATGATGATGACAAAGTTTCGTCATCATCCGAAAGTTCGATTGTATCTGAAATTTTTTCCTTGTCCGAGTTCTTGACTTGTTGGATCAATCGATTCAAATCCAAATTGAGATATTTCCGGTCGAGTTCTTTTTCTAAAAATACATAATCACGAATCAATTGTAGTAATTCTCTGGGCATGTGAAAAGTATCAAGTTCTTTTGCTATTTGGAGCACAGCTTGCTGTTGAGAATCTTTTAGAAATGACAAATGAGCAAAAAACCGAGTATGACTCATGGAAATGACATCCATATTCTGCGTTGCAATCGTGCATTCTTTTTTGGTTAATGTTTTAAATATAAAGCTTTGAGGTGTATTGAGATCGTGATTGCGACGATATTGCATCGAGTCAGATACAAAATCACGTTCACGCGGTGTGGAAAACGTACATCGATGTTCAGCCGACAAATTACCCAACAAAGGAAAGGTGATCATCAAGTATTGAGGCATTTCAAACAACATTTGTCGGCGTGTGACCCAGGAAACTGTTCCCGCTTTGAAATGGGTTGTTAAGTTCGAAGGAGTTACCACTTTAAACATCATTCTCATATATAATGCGTTATTGAAAAGATTACAATTGAGTCGAGCATAACGCATGACCTGAAGATGAATGGTCAAAATATCATCCAAAGGTGGGAGTTTGACTTGAATTGGAAACGATTCGGATGGGCGTCCACGATTGTCAATGTCGTGATATTGACGCAAATCAGAATAAAAATCACGATCGACGATTATGGGAGGCGTATCGTATCGAATTTCAGGATATCGAATTTGTTTCCACACGATCGGTTCGGGCCGAGCCTGTTCAAGTTCGTCAAGAGGAATTCCCCAACTTTCAATTAATGTTTGATATTCATCCAAGGTGTGGCTGAGATGCTCACGTGTCCATTCATCTTCCTCTTTGTATTTTTTTTGTGTTTCTTTTTTCTCTTTGCTCAATTGCAAATCGCTCTCACACTTTAAAAGCAAATCGTTCATTTTTAGACGTTGGCTTCTTGTCATGGGTTCTTTGATTTCTTGAAAAAATTTCTTTAGATCAGCGACCATCCCGTCTCGCTTCCACGTACCATTTTGATGCAAGTCTGGAGCTCCGTTTTTCCTCCAGAAATCAATCATGGATCGTAACATATACGTAGAGGGCCCGCCTTGAATTGGCATTTTCGTAATCCAGTCACACGCCGCTTTCCATTCCATCTATAAAAGAAAACAGAGTGAGTACGAACAAATTTTTTTTTTATTCTGCTTGCTAATCATCGTCTTTTTCATCTTTATTATCGTCGTCGTCGTCCTCTGATGATGATGACGAAGAATTATTTTCTTCTTCTTCTTCCTTCTCCTCCTGCTCTTCATCAGAGCCATTCGAGGATGGATCACTTGCTCCCGAGGCGGATGCCGATGCCGAGGCGGATGCCGATGCGGATGCAGAAGAAGATGGGGTAATACGTCGACGTTTCACTCGAGATCCCTCGATAGATGATGACGAGAGTCGTCGTTTTTTGGTTTGTTGTTGTTCCGGCTTCTTTTTGGTTGTTAAATGTTGATTCATCGACCCAAGCCAAGATTCCATGTCCAAATTCAAAAATTTTTGATCGGAATCATGGGCAAAAAGATAGCTTTCCACCAATTTAAGCAACTCTCGAGGCATATGAGCGGTATAAAGTTCTTTACCAACGAGACAGGCTTGTGCTTCATGTTGTTGTTGCAAGGCCAACAAAGGAGCAAAAATGGCAGAATGTTTAATATCGAGAGGGAAATAATAACCATCGCTTTTCCTGAGATCGGATCCAGCTTGATAGATCGCACTGACAAAGTTGAGACCCACATCCAATTGATTTTCAATTCGATGATGATATGTACGTTTGTATTTTTTCGGTACAAAATATTTGTATTCTTTTCTCTTTTTCGTAACACGAATACTTCCGATCAGCGGAAAATCCACCAAGATAAATTCTGACAGTTGGAGTGTCATTCCACGCCAAGTCCTCCATCCAAGATCAGGTTCAACCACCCAAACACCATCGAGGCGCGACGGATCGGAACGATTACACAGGCGGGCCAAGTCAAAAGTGCCATGCGGTGGAGTTACAATTTTCAATAATAATTTCATGTAAATCACGCCTTCATAACAATATAACCGCCCGAAACAAACCAGTTGTGCATACAATTCAATCTTGTCACCCGTTTCAGGAATGCTCACCAGGATTGGAAATGAATGTAAAGGTCGATTCGAATTATCGATACCAACGTCTTTAAATTTGCGGTTTTCTTCTTGGGTGACACGCCAATCTTGCATGATGATATGTTGGAGTCGCGGTTTGACGGGATCTGTGATTTGGATGAATCTCCAAATCACGTGACTTCTAGGTAAAACATCGAGTGGTAATCCCCAGGCTTCGATCAGATCTTGATATTCTCTTAATGTGTTGCCCAGCTTGGATCGTGTAAGCTTCAACTCGCTTTGATCTTGGCCGCGCCTTTCCTTGATTCGTTTGATTCTTTCAGCTGACAGTTGAGTGAAACGAATTCGACGGTCCAACATTTCCAAAAAGGCTCGTTTCCATTTCGAAAGGCTTTTGGATTTGAGAAACAGGGTGCGAATCGTGTCGACTCCCTTTTTAACGAGTTGTTTGCGAGGCATTTTGTTTTTGGTCCAATCGATTTCGAGAGGTTTACTTTGAATGCCTCGTTCTTGAATCCATCGCAGATCACGTAAACTCGGCCCACCACTTTTAGCTCCTGTTGTAATCCAGGTTTCATATTTTTCAACGCTTTGCATCTAAAAATTTTTTTTGCAACCAGAAGACAAGATCAAAAAGTCAAGCAAGATGGCGACGACGTCAATGGAAAAAACAAACCAAAAAAAAGAGGAGCAAACGCATCGACTATTGATTGTGTCTCCAGAAGGATCGTTGGGCGCACAATTGTCTTGTATTGCCGCAGCATTGGATTATGGGGTACAAACCCGCCGCCAAGTGTTTTTTGTCCCGGCATTGAACATGCTACAAAAAACATACTATTGGTCGACGCTGTTTGTGGGGCTACCCCAAATTTTGGATCCCAATGCTTTTGCACCCATTGTCAATTTGCCGGCCAATTGGCATTTAAAGGCTGCACGAAGTTTACTCAAAAACATCCATTGTTTCGACCTGAAAGAAATCAAGGAAAAAAAAATACTCGATGTCAAAGAGGCATGTGTGCTTTGGGAAAAAACTCAGATTCCGATGGAATATATTGACCATCACAAGTCGCGCTTGTTGGAATTAAAAGAAGGATTTTGGGCACAATGCTTTCCCGATTCTTACTGGGCACATGCTTTGCAGATAGCCCAACAATCTGACTGGGAGGTATTTAAAAACAAAAACGCAAGGGTGGTCCATTTGCCATTGTCCTTTTTGAGCGACAGCAAGTTGGATCACACTAAAATCTTGAGTGAGGCGATGACAACAGAAAAAAACAACAAACCGATTCTTGGGATTTCGCAACTGAAAGGAATGGAAAAGGCAAAAGAATTATTGCAAGTCATAGGAGGGCAAAATGGAAAAGTGACTCTCTTAGAGACTTGGAAGTGGCCAGATTTTATCAATTTGTTATTGTTGGGAATTTTATTTTGGTATAGCGGGGGTGGGATCGTCCATTCCAAATCCAAATTTGCAAGATGGGCGATGTATGCGGCCGAATATCTCCAGCAGTATTCTTCCAAGCTAATCCAACCGCCACAAGCAACAACAACAACTCGACCAACTACGAAACCACAAGTTGAGAAATTAAATTGGGTGTTTTTTTGCTAAGTTATAGCTAATCATCCCCCCCGTCAAAATAGTGAAGAAACGCATATGCGTTATAACGCTTGTCGAGTCGATGATAACAAATTTTTCTTTTGTTTCGACAGCCCAAGTCAACAGTGCATCGTGCGTGACGGTCGAGATTCGAGGCAATTGGAGATTGAGCCCGCGATCCAGGAATCAACTTGTATTTGGCTCGGGTGTTGGGGTTATTTAATTCCAATAGTTTGGCACACGATTGATGCAATTTGTAGAAATAATTATTGATAAACCCTCGATAATTGACATGTTGACGGGGAATTGGCCGAAGATCAAAATATATGCGAAACCCACAAACCACATCATGACGACTGAAACATTGACCACACAAGCCACAGTTTTTATGAAAATAAAACAAATTGATTTTCTGGATGCCCACGAGTGTATCCCGGGTGTAACGAAATCCAAATCCATTGGGCGAGCTCAATACATTGCCAATTGTGGTATAAACATAATGTGAGACAATTTGCAAGACACCTCGTTCCCGCAACAACGGCTCTAACGTTTCTTGTAATACAACATCAAATTGTGGGCGGATTTTCGCATACAAAGCCAGCTCGGCCATTCGTTCTGACTCTTGTTTTTGTTTGTGCCAATATTCTTTTTTTTCATGTTCTTGACGGGGTGAATGGTATTTTAAACATTTAGAATTGAAACAGAGTTGTACGTTACAAGGTTCAAGCGAATCGACTTTGGGGGTGATTTGAATCACTTTTTGGTTGTGTTCGTCGATTAAAGCTTGAACCTGCTCTTTCATTTTCGTTACCATGCGGTTGTGTTCGGCGATTAAAGTTTGAATTTTGTCGTTTTGTATGCGTATCAATTTCAGTTCTGTTTCCGTTTCTTGATATTCGCGTGAGTGGATGCGAGTTTGATGTTCTTCTGATGTTTCGACGCGAGATTGAACGTGAGACAGAGTTGGGACCGAATTGGCTCCATGACTGATCCCCCAACCGACCCCCCACATGTCTTGATCTAGCCAAAAAAACAAAAACAAATTCTCTTGTCAGAAAAAAAGAGGGAAAAACACAAATTTCAAAAAATCCAAAAGGCATAGCGGATATGACTATTATGTTCGGGATGATTGAGCGCAGCGAAAATTAAAAGCATGTTAATGGCAACGGCATAGGGCCCCATAAACTTGTCATAATAGCTCGCGGCATTGATGGTAGGATGATCATGTTGCGATTGAGGAGTGCCTGCGGCTTCCCATTCTAGAGAATTAATCAAGTGAGGAAAATCAATCAACAAACACATTTTGACGTCTTCTTCCAAAAAAGGGTCGATGGTCCTCAAATGTTCGAGATGGTTGCGAATATGAGCTCGACTGGCCAAAATATCGAGATACTGGCGGTTCATATATTCCGCAACCACCCAACTTGTTGTTCGACAAGCAATCAAAAGCGTCCATTTACGCCAATCCAAAAGACTTGTAGCATTCTCTGGTTCAAATGTGGGCTGCAATTGGTACAAGACTGGATTGTCGAATGAAAATGAATAAAACCACCCACTAAGAACGTAAATCAAAGACAATGTCATAATCGACCAGATATCTGCCAATGCCGCTTGCATGTGTAGGCGGAGTCGATGTTCGTGTTGTAGCGCTTGGATCCATTCGTCTTGAACCAGTATCGTTCGGCCTGTCACCACTGCTTTCATTTTTTGAAACACTTTAAAATAAAGATTTGTGGTGTGCAAGGTCGAATGGACAGAGAGCAAAATGCAAGTCACAATAAAGGTGGGCGACCACTCGATTTGGTTGAGTAACAAGTAAAACGGAAAGCAGGCCACGAGTTGAGGCAAGATGACGAATCGTGCAAACATAAACGGGTAAAAGATTTTCCCCAATGCGTATTCATAGACTTCTTGTAAACAGGGCATCATCAAGGAATGAATCCAGAGTGTAATCGTAGCGCCCCAGCGCAGAGACGATCGTTTGAGCCAGACGCAATATTCCAAAAACAAAAATGGAAACAATAACGCGAGTGCGGGCATCATGGCCAGGGTGAGAAACTTTTGTTGATTAAACTTGAAAGTTCGTGCGAGATAAATCATTTGCGAAGTGGCGGTTTGAGAAGAATTTGAAGATGGTTGTTGAGGAGGCGCCATTGAGTTTTGATCATAGAGAATTTTGCGGGCTTGAAATTGGATAACAACCATTTCAATCATAATCGCCACCAACATAATCAAAAGATCCACGTAAAAGGTTTCATGAGATAAAATCTTTAGGTTTTTCAAAACGCTGATGCACAAATAAATGACTGGTACCAGCAAAATTGATACGATTTGTGCAGGCGCAAGACGAGTTTGGGTTGGGACAATAATCCAATTGGGAATGGTATGATTGCTCCACACACGCACACCTTGTTGTTGAGCATCATAATATCCCAGTTTTAATCGTACACCGGATTGGGTAGATTGTGTCGATGTAACGGTTTCGCTTGGATCTCCTTTTTCCTTTTCGCTTGGATCTTTCATTTATCTAAACAAAAAAAGAAATACAAAATGAATTTTTTTTTTCATGCTGTGATTGGAGAAAGGGGCGTTGTTGGCATGACAATGCGCATCGAAGGAAAATCAGAGAGAGCCGGGTTGTTCTCGAGTGGTGGTGGTGGTGGTGGTGGTGCGGGGCCTAAAGTCTGGGGTGGGCCAGGGGAAGGAGTTTGTGTATAGGTTGCGTTTTGGCGAATATATTCTTCATCGTCCAAAATAGGTTCAACCAATAAAGCATATTCTTCTTTGGGCGGAGTCAGGCGATTATTATCGGGAAACGGGACGGTCGGTGGCAAAGCGGATGGATCGGAGGAGTTTTTTTGTAATTCTTCGCGTGTCATGGTGTGAGTTTCGGGGTCAATCGGTGGGGGTGAATGAGAGTCTGGAAACGGCGGTTGAGTAGGCGGCTCTCGTTTGGGATAGTGTTGTGGTTGATCAGAATCAAATGTTACGGGGAGCGGGGCAGATTCGGCCACGCGTTTGTGGAAGTAAAAAATGACCAAGACAAACACAAAGGTGGAAATTGTGGTGGCTAAATCGTGGGGCGAATCCGAATCATCCAAGGCGGTTTCTTGGGTGACAATGTCAAGCCAGCCGGTGCAAATGCAAAGCAACAACATCATGGTGAAAAAGGAGAGGGCGCCGAGTTCCAATGTCAAGATGACATAAAATCGGAAAAAAATCGGGGCCAATGTCAAGATGCAAATGCAACCATAGTAAATAGGTGGCACAATAAATCGATAAACTTGAATATTGTCATTGGACCAGGATTTACATCCGATAAGGGCACCACAAATAAGGCCCGGTAACATCGTCCAACATAGGAATTTCACGGCTTTGCGAGCCGACACCATTTTTTTTTTGGCGTTTTCAAAGCCCTTAATTTTTGCATCACCCCCCTCCTTTTTGAAAGCATCAAAAAAGAAGTAAGCAGGACATTCTTTTTTCTTGCACTTCCCCCCCAAAAAATGGGAACGACGCCAAGTTCGATTGGACCGGGGCGACCTTTGGGTCGAGTTCCAACTCATACGCCCATTCCACGTCGTCAACAACAAGCACGCGCTTATAACAGCATGCAAGAAATGAACAAGGATCCGAGTTTGCAAGGAAATTGTCAGGTTATGGTGGTGGCTCTGGATGGATCGGTCTCGCCTGCGGATGTTCGATATCGATTACAAGAATTACAAGAACAAGGAGTCGCTTCGCGTCCTGCACCGCCAGCTCTAGTCCCAGATCTTGCACCAACAATGGAACCATTAGCACCCCGGGTGTATTTGGGGAATCGACCCATTGCGGAAATCCAACCCTCTCTTCCTCTTTTACCCACACCCCCCTCGCTTCCCACCTTACCAACGATTCCGGAAGCTCCACCGATCGAGATGGACAAGATTCTTCCCCCGGTCCCAACAATTGAAATTCCGGCTGCCCCACCGCTCGATATTCCCGAAGCGCCATCTCTTGGAATCCCGAACGCACCTCCTCCTCCCCCCGATGTCGCTGTTGGCCCAATTGTGCTTCCCAATTTTCGCGGAGGACCAGCAAATGTGCGAATGAAACCTTCTCAACCAGCAGGAGATTTTGGAAATGATTTGAAAAACGCATTACAAAAAGGAATACTCAAACCCGTTGCTCGACCTTTACAAAACATCCCAGCGCCAGCACCTTTAAGGATGAGTATTGCTGAACAGGCAAAACAAAGCGCTTTGGAACGACGAGCACGGCAACAAAAAGGACAAGAAATCAAATCGATTTTTCCTATTCCTAGTCAACCTTTGAAACCAGCAAACACACCTACCGCTCCATTAAGTTCGAGTATGAACAATTTAGCAGCGAGTCTGGCTGCCATTCGGAAACAAGTTGCTCCTCCAGAGGACGATGACGCAGATTGGAAAACTGGAGGATGGTATGGTGGAAATGAATATGATGGGAATGAATATGGTGGTGGGGGGAATGAATATGGTGGGAATGTGGGTCGTCGTCATCATCGTGGGTTTGGTCGTCGGGCATCCTATCGTGGGCCGTCATACCATCATTATCACCACTACTATTATAATAATGATTATGAAGCCCCATATTATTACGAGCCATATGGAATCCGGCCTCGAATTCAATTCAATTTGGGTGGCCGTGCGTCCCCAAAGAAAGGAGGAGCAGCAGCAGCCAAGCCGAAAAAGGTGATCAAATACAGCCAAATGGATTGAAAAAATTGGGCAGTTTCAGGTCGAGGATGATCTTCCACATCGACGCTCGCACGAGCCAACGAAATGGGTGAAAATTTCGAGAGTGTTGCGATATCGACAATCGAAACCGCCAGAGAGGGGCATTCCACTTTCATGATAAATCCCGCCGTGGGCCATGATGTTTCGGTCACTTCTTCGAAATACGACTTGAATGAACTTTCGGTTGTGGTTTTTACAAACCCAAGTTTCACATCTTCGGCCATATTAGAAGAAATCCATTTCGCAGGTTGTTTCACTTGTTTAGCGGGTTGTTGTGTTTTGATATCCCATATACCTGATGTTTCCGATTTAAGTTTGTGCAAAGTATCCAGTGTTGGTTTTGAAATGAGTGTCTCGAGTGACATTTCGGGTAAAATCCATGTGGATACGAGAGCCATTTTTTTTCTAGAGGTGATCCATTCAGCAGAAAAATTGGGTTTAAATTGAGTTGTCCATGTCGAGAGCAAAGAAGAAGAAGAAAACGATTCGGGTCGCATGAACTCTTGAAGGATCCAAATGTATTTCAATAATGCATGAGTTGAATTCTCACATGTTTCCAATACACAGTTTTTGGTTTCTCCCCCCATTTTTTTGTACACTTGATCGCGCACAAAAACAATGATACTCGTGGCTCCCGTTGCTTCTTTTATTTTTGAAATAGCGCCGTCTAAATTTTTAATATCCATCTCCATCGTCGAGTTTTCCAAAGTCACGACGACTTCGATTCCTTTTTTTTCAATTAATGATGGACGTTTGTCTTTCGGAAGAGGAGGAAGATGTTTTGGCCCCGGATGTTTTGGATAGACCCATGGAATGTCTTGTGTGGTGACAAGAGTGGATTGCAATCGTCGAAGCGTATCAATGACTTTTTGTTCTTGTGGAGTTAGTTTGTTGGGGGGCAAGGCTTCTTTTAGCTCTTCGGTAGTGGTGGTGTTGGTGGTAGCAACGGATGCAAATTCGGCCAAAGATTGACGTTCTGATCCACTCCCACTACTACCATTTCCGAAATCCAAGTTTTCCAAATCAATATCGTCGTCTTCGTCGTCTCCATCATCTTTTTTTTTTATTTCTTTGTTTTCTTTCAACACGTTGCTGCTGCTCAAACTCATCTAATATAAAAAAACATGGGGACAAAAATGTCAAAATCCTTCTTTTTTCATAAAGGAGAAACGGCAATCGGTCCTTGAATGCCTCGCATCACATTGTTTAAACCAAATGTTTCCAAAAAAAACGCATATTTGTTCCATTCTTTTGCATAATACAAACACCATGCCGGGCAATCTATTTTTGTTTCCACATCTATATTTTTTGTTTCGGCTCGGAATCTCAAGGTTAATATAAATCGATCGACAGGTTCATCCTTTTCTTCCATGTTTAAGCCCCAGCCCAATTGTTGAGACAAGAGATTTTTCCCCGTCTCATTATCCACAAGGACGAGATGGGTTTGATCGTTTTTGAGTAAATCATTGATTCGCAAAATCGGATTAGATGTCCAATCAAGATAGAGATTGAGTTCAATTACTGTTGGTTGATAAACCAACATTTTATGACAGATCACCTTTGGATGCACCGAATCAAGGTGAACATCAACACCACGTTTTTTGTTTTTGACCAACAAGCCCAATTTTCGCAAAAACAAAATATCGGACAAGGATAAGTAATCTTCAATCATTTGCAAAATGCGATGTTCACAACCTAAAGATGTTGATCGATCGATTTCCATCCAATAACTTGGCAAGATTACTTTTGTTTTTTTGTTTGCAATTTCCAAGAAAGCAACGTCTGGTTTCCGTTTGTGTGTCATCTATCACATTCAGACGAACCGATTCAAAAAAGAGGGGAAAAAAAAAGATTTTATTTTTTGAGGCTGGCGGATTTTTTCATATGCAAGTGTTGGAGCAATTGCATGACGAGTTTTTGGATTTCCTTTTTGGTAAAAGACTCGGAAATGGCTTGTCCCAAAATACCTGCTGGTATATGGCAATAAATATTCATAAACCAGGTAAGTTTCGATGTGGAATTATTACTGCCATTTTCAATGAGAAAGCCGCCGGGATTCGCAAACCCACGAACCACATTTTTTTTTAATGTTGTGGTGGGTACAAAAGAAGCTTTCATATGATTGCTCAACAGTTGTAAGTTGGAAGGATCGACACTGATACTGGAAATCATTCGAGATTTGTTGGAAAGTGTATTTAATCGGCGAATCATAACGAAATCGTGAGATTGCATTCCTGTGTATTCCTTGATGCGATTATAGACCAGATCAAAACTGTCGTCGGTCGAACTGGATTCGATTTCTTTGGATGAAACCAATAACGTGGATTCGACAATAGAATCATTCCAGCTCTTGATATTGTTAATGTCATACAAGACTTGCACCAACTCGTCGGTCGGTATTTTAAGCTCCAAGACCGTTTTGTAGACTTTGTACGTTTTTTCCTTGAGTTTGCTGGTGTGCACCAATTCCATATTGTCTTTGGCATAAATGGAAATCGCTTGACATCCCAAACCCTCGACGAGTTTCTTATCGATTTTGGTAACATCCGCCGACCCCCAGGCTTTATCTTCACCACATTCCAATAAAATTCGTTTTTCCTTGTCTTTTAAACGTTGTTTCAGACAATTGACGACTTTGACGGCGGTTGCATCTTTTTGAATTGCCTCTTTCTTTGTCGTGCTGCTTGTGGGATCTTGCTTGGCATTCTTCTTGTCGTTCGGAGAGGTCATAAGGTAGTAAGGCTGCTGCTTATCCAAAATCAAACCAACCAGTGCTTAATATTCCCCTGCATTTGACTTTTCCAAATAAGTAGCTGCACAAAAAAAAATTACAGATGGCAAGCAGCGACAAACATTATCATCAAGCACGAGGTGGAGGAGGAGGAGGAGGTGGGGCGACAATATCATCTA
>Ga0268265_10001890_pt1 | contig 16659 bp, 16 predicted proteins | sample KBSSwiS52_FD_190355 | JGI IMG/M metagenome (GOLD analysis project Ga0268265, IMG submission 190355) | Switchgrass rhizosphere microbial communities from Kellogg Biological Station, Michigan, USA - KBS Switchgrass S5-2 (SPAdes) (version 2) | ecosystem: Host-associated > Plants > Roots >... | reverse complement strand
GAACGGCCTTGGCGATGTGGAAGCCGCACACAAGCTACGCGAGGACATATTACGCCAAGTCGGCCTTCCGACACGGATTGGCCTGGGTCCTACCCGCACGTTGTCGAAAGTCGCCAACGCGCTCGCCAAGGCTACCGAAAAGGTCTGGGGCGGCGTGGTCGATCTTCACGACGCCGAGCTACGTCGGCGACTCTTCGAGAAGTGGCCCGTTGGCGAAGTATGGGGGATTGGAGGCGCGCTCGAGGCGCGGCTTCGCCCTCTCGGCATCCGAACGACCGCCGACCTGGCCGCGATGCCGCCAGCGGTCGCGCGCGACGTGGGAACGGTTGTGCTGGAACGTCTCGTGCGCGAGCTGGGGGGGATCGAGTGCGCGGATTTCAAAGTCGAGCCCGACGCTCTGAAGGCGACTGCCGTCACACGGCAGTTCGGAGAGCCGGTCAAGATGCTGGACGAGCTGCGCGAAGCCATGGCGCGGCGTGCTGCGCGCGCCGCCGAAAAGATACGGGCCCAGGGCCTCGTCGCGAGCCGACTGATCGCCTTCGCGCACGGCTCGCGCTATCGGCCGAACCCGCCTTCCGCTTCGCGATCGGCGCGGTTGTCGCCGCCGACTAATGATCCGCGCGTCATCCTGCGCATCGTCGGCCAGATGACCGAGGCCATGTTTCAACCGGGAGGCGTCTATACGAAATGCGGCGTGCTGCTGGAGGACTTGATCCCACAGGGTCAGGGCCAGGCTGACCTATTCGCGACGGCCGATCCACGCTCGCCGGCGTTGCTGGCGGCCATGGATGGCCTCAATAGTCGGTTCGGCCGAAACACCATCACGCTTGCGGCCCAGGGCCACGGCGCCAAGGCTTTCGACACCAAGCGCAGTCAGAAAAGCCCCGCATGGACGACACGGATCAGCGAGATTCCCACAGCCCGTTAGATCACCGCGATCCTGCCTAGAATTGCTACGCCTGCAGGTGCATCGCGATTAACTCTGCAACACGGCCCGAGTGCGATAACGCTAGGTCGTGATCCGCTCCATCAATGATATGGAGTGTGGCATTGGGAATCTTGGATTGAAGCCGCTCACCGACGGCAAGCGGACTGATGGGGTCCGCATCGCCCCACAAAAGCATTGTTGGCATCTTGATTTCGCCAAGGCGGGGAGACAGGTCCTCTTGCACATCAGCGATCCAGCGTGCGGCAGCAGGGAACGCCTTGTAGTAATCGTTTCGCCAATCGGAACCCCCGAGGTCTGCCACGGGGACGCCGGCAGACGTGACCGTCAACACAAGTTTTGAGACCATGGCAGGGCGCGCGAGCGCTGCCTTGATGGCGATCAATCCGCCCATAGACTGCGCAACGATGTTCGCCGGCTCATCCAGTTCGACGAGGACTGCCGCCAACATATCATCGATCGAACGCACGCTCGCAGATGCAGGCTCAGCTCCGAGCCCCGGCCATGCCAGCATCACAGCATCCCCACCGACGATGCTTGCGACGGGTTGCCAGAACGAGGCGCTCCCGCTCGCACCGGGAAGATATATCGTTCTCATCCGTGTTTGTTTCCACTTAGCGTTAGCGCCGCGTCTTAAAGGGCCTCAGTTCCGATTAAGGCCCATTTGTCTACTTTGCAGCTTGTCCTTCCAACGGCATTCCAGTTCGACCAGATCGGCCAGCGTGGCGCCGGTGCCGACCGTCTCCAAAATCGACACCTGATAGTCGCTCGGATCGCGGCTTTTCAGCGCGACATTTCCCCCGTGCCCCGATGCGAAATACTCGCGCCACCGGCCAAGAAAGCCCTCTCCGCTGGACGCCATGCCGACATATTGCTCCCGCGTTCGCGGGCACGTCAGCAGGTAAATCCCTCGCGTCGCGCGCAAAGCCTCAGCCCAATGAGCCGGCATCGTCTCGATATCGGAGAGGTTCAGGATGAGCGCCGCGAAGCCGGGGAACGGATCTTCGCGAAAGGTTCGGCGAAGCTCGACGACCGGCTTTGGCACGCGATCGCCGCGCTGAATCCACGCGCGATAGCCCTTGCCCCAATCAATCCAGAGGCGGCCTGCATATTCGGCCAGCTCGGGCAGCAACTCTAGCCGGTATTGGTTGCAGCTTCCCGCTGGTTCCACTCCCCCGGTGACGGGGTGCGGCCGATCTTGCGCTAGCGGCCCGACCAACTCGGCCGAGTAGAGGCCGACGAACAGGGTTTCCTTGCCAGGAACACCGACGAAGGAGGCCCAATAGGGCGCGCGGAGGTCCGGGGCATCGCCTATCCCTTGGGTTTCCTGATACGCCTCAAAGCGGCTCCGATGGTCCCGCCAGAGGACATATGGCGTCGGGAACCCGGGATGCCTGTTGTCTTGGTGTCGCAACAGCCGAACCAAGCTTCGGCCGATGCCGGCGAGGTCCAAAAGACTGCCAAATGTGAGCATCAGACGATAGCTCCCTCGTCCACGATGATGGGGGCCGCATCATGCGGCAACGGGCCGAACAGCGTTTCCAGCATTGCATCCATCGTGTCGATCCGCCGAAAGTGCTTCGCCGGCACCTTGCTATGATTGACCCTAAGCGGCCGATCGCCGCCTTCACGGCGGCCGATACGCTTCGGACTGGCGAACCCCGACAAGTCCGGAAGCGCTTCGCCGGGTGCCCCGCCGAACCACCAAAACGGCCCAAGATCGAGATCGAGCGTCACGCAAATCCAGATCACGCAGCCGCTTGGTTTGTCTGCGAGGGCTCGCCCGACAGAGACGGGCGCAGGCTTGCTGCGAATGCCCGTCTTGAACTGGATATGGCGAACGACAGATCCTCGCCCCATCACCAGGTCGTAGCCGTGCGCATCAAATTCGGATCGTAAGACCTCCACGTCGGTGATCCCGCGCCGCCAAAGCGCGCGGAGGGCTTCACCCACGAACACATGTTCAACGATGCGCTCGCGCAACGTCGAATGATGCGAGTGCATGTCGATGCTCGCCATGAATCTACCTCTCCCCCTCAAGGCCTGTTGAGCGTCGCTGTGCTTCATCGGTCCTAAACCCGGGCCGGTAGAGCAACCGGAATCCACAGGTAGCGGAACAGCCCAGCCTTACCGTCGATCCGATTATAGTCCTGCCAAGCGAGGGCATAGCGGCCCTTGATTTCCAAGGCCGCTTCGCGGTTTTTCGTTGTGCCTGGCTTCGCCAGCTCGTGCCAAGCGAGCGAGCCGGTCAGCTCGCGAAGGTCACACAGGTTGAAGGCTGCATCCACAGTGTCGGTGCGCGCGCGCGGTTGCCAGTAGCTGGGATCGTTCGTGAGGACCAAGACGCCGGCGCCGCAGCCGGTTGCCTCCGCATAAGCTTCCATGCGCGTCACGTCCTTGCACACGTCATAGCGGCGCTGGTCATGCGCCCCGTGCTGCTTCAGCGTGACGGGCTCGCCGTCGAGCGTCGTCGAAAAGCCCTTGCTGAGATACTTCAGTTCCAGAGCGAACCGAGTTTCGCCGACCACGATAACGTCGATCGCGCCCCGCGCGGGCGCAGTTAAGGGCCATTCCAGTCTTACATTTAGGCTCGGATCGTTCTTCCGAATCTCATAGGCAAGTTCATGCTGGAAGTCGGCTTCCGAGCAGAACACTGGCCGCCGCATGGCAAGGCTTGCCATCAGGTCATCAATGACGATCAAGTCTATCTCCGTTTGCCCTCGTGGCTTAGGCCGATGATGTAAACGGAATCTGGCCGCACGTTCCACCTGTGGTTTCGCGGCCGTTACTTTAGCCGATCAGATCGAGCGCCCTCCCATATCCAGATATGAGGCGGCGATGCCGCCGCGTTGATTGAGTAGTTCGGGGCCTGTTCCGGCCCCCTGGCGCAAGGGCCTGGCCGTCTCCGCCGCTACGCGGCTCCGCTTGGTGATCGCGGGGGTTTCCCCGTCCTTCCTCCGCTTCGCTCCGTGCAGGCCGGGTGATCCCCCTCCCCCGCGATCAGCCCATCTTTGCGCCATTCCCCGGCCCAGTTCGCCACTTGGCAGAAGTCGATGGGGCCATCGCCTTCGGCTCCATTTTAAGAAGGGAAACAGCACATGGCTAAGACCACCAAGCCCACCATCCTGCACCTCACCGTCGATCAGCTTCACCGCAGCGAACAGAACGTGCGCAAGAAGCCGTCCAGCGCCGCAAGCGATGCCGAAATCTCCGCTTCGCTGCTATCCGTGGGGCTCATTCAACCCATGGTCGTAATCCCGCGCGAGGTCGGGGGATATGAGGTAATCGCCGGGGACCGCCGCCGCCGCCTCCTGACCGCGTTAGCCGAGGCCGATCCGAGCCGGAAGGCAATGACTTTCCCGTGCATGAAGGTCGATGACTTGAGCAAGGTCACGGAAATCAGCATGGCCGAGAACCGAGCGCGCGAAGCGATGGCGCTGCCCGATGTGTATATGGGTTTCGCGGCCATTCGGGCCGAACGCCCCGAGGCGACCCTAGAAGAGTTGGGCGCGATGTTCGGCTACGATGTGGCCCGCACCGCGCGCATCATGCGGATTGCGAACCTGCATCCCGAGATCATGGACCTCTACAGCGCGGGCGAGATCGATGACGCCCAGGCACAGGCTTACGCGGCGACGGAGGATCGTTCCCTACAGATCGCGGTCTATCGCCAGTTGGAGAAGGAGGCGACCCGCCCGCATGAGAAGAATGCCAGCGCCATTCGCAAGGCGATGAACTCCGGCAACCACGAGCTGACCAAGCTTATGTGCTATGTCGGCGTGGATGCCTATCGCGCAGCAGGCGGCGAGTTTGAGGCCGATTTGTTCGCGCAGGATGGTGCTGGCATCGTCCAGAACCCCGAGGTACTGCACCAGTTAGTCGAGCAGCGCATTGCCGAGGACAAGGATCGGTTCGAGCATAATATCTCGCGCAATGGTCGGATGCTTGGCGAGAAGTGGGGCCTTGCCGACCTCGAATTTTCGTGGACCGCGACCCCTCCGCAGATCAAGCAGTACGGCTATCTTTCGACCGACCATGAGCTTCGCATTCGCAACCCGAAGCGGGGCGACCTCCCCAAAGACCTAGCGAAAATCTATGCGTCGATGGAAACGCGCCTCGCTGCGATGATCGGAGAGGATGACGAACCGTTTCCCGAGCAGGAAGAGGCTTACGAGAAGCTGGCGGCCGAGATTGCCGAGCTGGACGCGCAGCGTACTATCATCCTGCCCAAGAAGGGCGCAGTCGTAGCGGTCGCATCGATCGAGAATGATGGCACCTTTGACGTTGAGCTGTGGTTTGCAGATCGAGCGGCGAAGGGCGCGGAACTGCCCAAGGGCGCTACCGAGCAGCGCGGCCCCAAGCCAGCGCCGACACCGGCAGAGGCCGAGCGCGCGCGCTTCGGGCTGTCCAAGGACAACATGCAAGTCATGATGCTGATCCGGCGCGATATGATCCGGGCCGAGCTAATGCAGTCCGCTTCCGCTGGTTCATCGCTCGCGCTCGACTTCATGCTGTTCTCGCAGGCCCGCACGATCCTCACCCCGACGCATGGCTATGGAAACACCGTCTATTTCCATGGCGAGCTTCAGGGGATCAACGACCTTCCGCACGATGAGGACGGCACCACCAAGATTCACGATCTTGTCGGGAGCCGCCCCGAGCGCGCTGCGTGGCTCACCACCAAGGAGGGCTTGGCATCGGGCGAATGGATGACGGCCCGCGATCCGATTGAGGGTTTCGCGCTGTTTCGCAATCTCCCCGACACCGACAAGAACAAGATCGCGGCGATGATCGCCGGTCACATGCTCATGGCGACGACTTCGGTCTATTCCGACGGTCGCACCCCGCGCATGGTTCGGGAGCTTGCCAACTGCATCGAGGCCGAGCCCGGTTTCGGGCGCTGGCGTGATGCGGTCGAGCTGGACGAAGCGTTTTTCAATACCTTCTCCGCCAAGGCCCGCCTTGCCCTGTTGGAAACGTGGGGTTTGGGGGATCGCGCAAAGGGCATGAAGGGGAACGAAACCGCCGCGTTCTGCGCCCGCATCGCAAATTGCGATGAAGAGGACGCCAAGTTGCTCGGCCTACACCCCGACGATGTTGCCGAGGCGGTGAACTGGCTTCCCGATTTCATGGAGAGCGGCACCGTTGAACCGCTCCCCGCAAAGGAGGAACCGGAAATCGACGAGGACGACGAGCTGGGCGACGAGGATCAGGACGACGATCACGACCAGATGGACGAGGCCGCTTGATCCATGGCGGGGGGCTTCGGTCCCCCGCACCTTCCTACGCAGAGAGAGGCACAGTCATGGCCCGCCAATGCATCCGCGAACCGCGCTATATCCCTCCCGTCCACGTCATTGGCGAGCAACCCGACTTGTTCGAAGGCCCTACGATCAGCCATGCAGCGGAGCGGAAGCCTGTAGGGGCGAAGGCGCTGCGCGCGCTCACGAAATGGGCCGTCACGCCTTGGCTTGGCGATGTGGACCGGGAAACCGGACTCGAGGAACCACCGGCCCCCCTCCCCGTCTATCTCGTTGCGTGCGTTGCGGCAAAGCTGGATCACGCAGCCGAGGCGCGCGACCTCTATATTTCCCCGTGGTTTCGCAAGGCGCGAGCCTATGTCGAGCGCACCGGCTCGCCATGGCTGATCCTCTCAGCGAAGCATGGCCTGCTCGCCCCCAATGCCATTATCGAACCCTATGATGCGACCCTTAGCGCGATGGGCGCGCCCGCACGCCGCCTATGGGGCGCTCGCGTGCGGGACGAGCTGGCCCGGGTTGTGGACGCCGCCGCGCCGCTGATCGTTCTTGCAGGCCGCAGCTATCGCGATCCTCTCTGGTCGAGCATCGCGCCTCGCGCGACCGCGCCCATGGAAGGCTTGGGGATCGGTGAGCAGCTGGCTTGGCTGTCGCACCCGCCCGCTATTAGATGAGCTTCCGAGCAACCGCGGACGAAGGCGAAATCTCCTTGGTTGTTCGTCGTGCTGGCCGGTGGAGCTACCCGCTCCACCGGCCCCCTTCGCAGGATCGATGCCGTTCTTTATTCGTTCAAGACTTGATGGTATAGGAAGGGCATGAAGATGAGCGGCGACACCGGCCCCATGTGGACCCAAGATCAGGCGGTTGCCTATGAGGCGGCGCTTGAGGCCATCAATGACGTGATCGCCGGTTACAGCGAACAGATCGCGCTTGAGCAGGAGCGGGCGTCTCCCAGCGCAGCGCGGATCGAGTGGCTTGAAATGCGGACGGATCAGGCGACCGCAATCATGCACTCGCTCAATGTGACGGACACCGAGAATGTCCGGCAAGTGCTTTCCGAGTATAGCGCGATCGTTCGCGCGCGTGACGCCGCCGAGGCTGTCCCCATCGCTGCCTAAGAGGCAGCATGGACCGCGACCCCGAACGGTATAGCCTGTCACCCGACGCCCTACAGAAAATCTATGAAACCCGCGTATCGCCCCGTCTCTTCCGAGGCGCGGAGAGCGTCGAGCAGCCCACCGCTATAGTTCTCGGAGGGCAACCCGGCTCTGGGAAAACCCCGATGCAGAACCATGCTACCCGCGAGTTTGCGGGCAGCGGCGGAATGGTGAAGATCATCGGTGACGATCTTCGCGCTTTTTTGCCTCACTATAAGAGCTTGCAGCGCGCCGACGACAAAACCGCGGCCTTCTACACCGACCGCGATTCTGGCCGATTGGTCGAGAAGGCCATTGCCGAGGCCGCCCAGCGGCGCGTCAATGTTCTGGTGGAAGGTACGATGCGCAATCCGGAGACGGTTGCAGCGACCTTGCAGCGCTTCAGGGATGCCGGGTTCCTAACCGACGCGCGCGCCCTGGCCGTCAGTCCCGAAATGTCGAGCCTTGGAGTGCTGCAACGATACGCGGCGCAGAAGGAGAGCCGGGGGATCGGGCGCATGACTACGACCGAGGCCCACCAGAACGCCTTAAGCGGGATGCTCAATACATTGGACCGGATTCAGGACGGTCGCCTTGCGGACAAGCTCACGATCTACCGGCGCGGCGGCGAGGTGATCCATAGCTTTGACCTCACCGGGCCTGCGCACGCGGGCGAGCCTCGCGCCCGCGAGCTGGTGGAGCGCGAGCGCAACCGGCCTCTGTCGCCGCAGGAGGCCCAATATAAGCAGCGCGAGATCGAGCGGCTGACCCCGATCCTGCAGAAGCATGGCGTCATCCCGGCCCGAGATCCACAGCGCGATGCCGACCTGGCGCAGAGCAAGGACAGGTCCCCTTCACCTCCCCGACGTGACGACGGTCGCGAGCGGTAGAGTTTGCGGGCCGCCCTATGGGCGGGCGTTGGTTTGTTAAGTCCCCCCCGTCAGTGTCCTCCTATCATGAGAGCCGGCCGGATCACGTCAAGGATCAGCGGTCCCCCCAATTTGCTGCGCAAATCGGCTCCCCCCCGCCCGCTTTCGCGGCCGCTACGCAGAGTGCGAAGCGCCTGAAAAGGCCCCCGAGGGCCCAGATTGGTGAATAACCACTTTGGTAATGCCCTTGGCCTTTCTCCAGCGGCACTCTGCGACTAAAGGTACCCTTTAGGGGGGTGCAGGCGCTTACGTTCTTGCTTTGTTCCTCTCTGGTGACATAAGACCAAAGACGAATTTTGAATGAGACGAAGGTAGCAAGCATGGACCAAAACGACAGCAACCCTAGCGATCCGGCTGTCGCGATTGACCATCTCGATCGCGAAGATCTCGTAAAGCTCGTAAAATCCATGCTGAGCAATGGGGTCGCGCTGACATTCCATGGCAAGCGAACCGCCGTTGAGATTGCCCGGCGTGTCCGTCCAAGGGTGACTCGCCGTGAGCCGAAGCTGCATGTCGGGGAGCCTGCCGACCAAGCAAAGAATCTGCTTGTCGAAGGTGAAAACCTTCAGGCGATGGTTACGCTATATAAGTATCGTGGTCAGGTCGACCTGATCGTAACTGACCCGCCATACAATACCGGTCAACAGTTCCGATATAATGACAAATGGGATACCGACCCAAATGATCCAAATCTTGGAACCTTAGTGGCCAAGGACGATGGGTCTCGTCACACGAAATGGATTAAGGCAATGATGCCTAGACTTCAGATGATGAAGTCTATGTTGAAGCCGAGCGGTATCATTGCGGTTTGTATCGACGATAATGAACTGTTCCATCTAGGCATGTTAATGGACGAGGTTTTTGGCGAGGAGAACCGCATTGGCATTATCAATTGGCAGAAGACATACTCTCCAAAGAAGACAAATCACCTGTCTACTGCAACAGAGTATGTCTTGGTCTATGCACGCGATGCTTCATTAGGGAAGACAGGTTTGCTCCCGCGCGATGATGCGATGGATGCGCGCTATGATAATACCGATCTTGATCCCGAGGGAGGCTGGCGCGGTGGAGATGCCACCGCACCGCAACACCGCACGACTACCTCGTTTGCGGTGCAATCACCCTATACGGGTGTACTCCACTACCCAGAGGGAGAATACGCTTCTCTTCCGGTAGCGCCAAAGTCGTCTCATCATTGGCGGCTGAGCCGCGCTGAAATCCGGGCTTCTCTACAAGCTACAGGCGTCAAATATGAAGAGCGCGACTTAGGCGATCGCCGTGGACCTGCGCTTGTCATCAAGGGGTCCAAGGTAGCTCTCAAAGGCTACGATCCCGCTGAAGATGCTGCAGTGACTAGAGCAATTGAAAGCTCAGTCGCTACCAGGAAATCGAAGCCATGGCCGCTATTCTTTTTCAATGATTCGAAAAACGGCAAGATCGGTGGAGGTCGGCCTTCTGTAAAACGTTACATTGATAAAGTAGTTAAGGGTCGCATCCCGTGGACCTATTGGGCCGATGAAGAATATGAAAGCGCGGAACTGCTAGGCGCTCAATCGTGGGACCACGCCGAGTCCGGTCACTCGCAGGCTGGGCTTAATGAACTGGATGCTATCGTCGGTAAGGGGCATGGATTCCAGACCGTCAAGCCGCTGCGGCTTATCAAAAAGATCATCCAACTTTGGTGTCCGCCGAACGGGCTTGTGTTCGACCCCTACGGAGGCTCGGGAACAACTGGACACGCCGTTTTAGAATTGAATAACGATACCGGGAGTGACCGCCGTTTCATCCTGGTCGAACAGGGCAGCCCTGAGAGAGGCGATAAATATGCACGGTCGCTCACCTGGCTGCGGCTGAAAAATGCCGTGACGGGGGAGCGTCCTGACGGGCAGGGTAAGTTCACGGTAAAAGCCGATCCCCTTGGTGGGGGATTCGAGTTCAGAATGCTTACCCGGCAGATCGACGCAAAGACTGTGCTTTCCATGAAGAAAGACGAGCTCATTGACGTCGTAATCACCTCCCATTGGGAGCCGAACCGCCGGGGAAGCCCGAATCTAATTCGGGTGGACGACCCCCGGTATCTCTACCTTGTTGGCATGAACGAACAGAATGAAGGCTACTTCATAATCTGGGATAACGGCGGGCCTGTCGGTCAGCTAGATCGAGAAACCTATCGGGGTGTTCTTAAAGACGCAGAGAAGGCTGGAATTTCCCCACCGTACAACGTGTATGCCAGATATGAAGTGTATCAGAGCCGGAACGTCCGATTCTGGAAGATACCCGACAAGATTCTCTCGCATCTGGGTCTAAACGAAAGTAGCGACAGATATAACGAAGAGGACGAAGCAAACTAATGGATCTGCTTAAATTTCAGGCCGATGCTTCGACCCAGATAACCGAGCGGTTCGTCCAGTATATGGAAGACCCGCTTACAGTTCGTCGTAATCAAGTTGTTCCTTTTTACCAGAATCTTTCATCTATAACCGGTAGCGGAAAAACTCTTATCCTCGCTGATACCGTTGAGCAGATTCGGAGCCGCCTGCCAATCGAGCCGGTTGTGTTGTGGATTTCAAAAGGGCGGGTGGTCGTATGGCAGACCTTGGCAAATTTGGCAGATGGCAAATACTCCGGATTGGTTGGCGGCTATGATGTTAAGCCCTTGATGGATTGTCGTGTCGACGATGTTGAAGATTCCAGCAGAGGGCTTCTACTGGTAGCTACCGTTGGCAAATTCACTCAGCGAGACAAAGAAGAGGGCGACCGGAAGATCTACCGTGTCCAGCTTGACGCTGCCGATCGGTCACTGTGGGATCTCTTGAAGGCGAGGCGAGATGCTCAGCGTCGGAGACGGCCATTCATCATAGTCTATGATGAGGGCCACAACCTTTCTAATTTGCAGACCCAATTGCTACTTGAGTTGGAGCCGGATGCGCTAATTGCAGCAAGTGCAACATTGCGCGTTCCAGAGGCTCTGGGATCGACAATAGAACGTTTAAGGCGCGACAAAAAGTGGCAGGACGCAGACTTCATCACCGCCGTTCGAAGCTCCGATGTTGTCGCGTCAGGTCTGGTCAAAAAGCATATTCTTCTAGGGGGCTATGTCACCCCAATGGAAAGCGCCGTTGACGATCTACTCTCGCAAATGAAGGGCGCGGAGGAATCCGCGGTCGCGCTCGGGTTGCCAATTCGGCCGAAGGCCATCTACGTCAGCACTACCAATACGGTCGATGGGATTTCTATCCGCGATGACGCGGCGCGGCCGTTTCGTGAGAGGCAGGCGCGGCCTATCCTCATTTGGCGACATTTGGTTGAAGGGCATGGAATCGATCCGTCCAGTATAGCAGTTTACTGTGACCTGAAGTTTGACGGTAAGTTTCCCCCTCCCCCATCCTTCAACCTTCTTTCGGGCGGTGACGCCGATTATGACCGCTTTGTCAGTGGGAATTTCCGACACATCATTTTCAACCTGGGCCTGCAGGAAGGGTGGGATGATCCGGAATGTGCGTTTGCGTATATCGACAAGGAGATGGGCTCCCCCGAGCAAGTGACACAGGTTGTCGGTCGAGTGTTGCGACAGCCTAACGCCGAGCACTACCCCTCACCAAATTTGAACACCGCCCATTTCTATATTCGGACGGATGAGAAGGGCGTCTTCGAAGCGATATTGAACGATATTCGCGCTAAATTGGCTTCCGATATTCCAGATATCACCTTGACCGTGAAGCGGGAGACAAGTTCAGGCAGCAGACCGTATCTTCCGGCGCTGAAGCAGCGTTTCGTCCCCACCGTTTCCGTCGACTCGACCCACGCAAGGGCGCCAATCGACGCAATTATCTCCGCTACCCAGGACTATCGTCAGGGAGGTGTGAATACCGCTGGAAAAGGGAACCGCATCCAAGTGCTCCAAGATGTGGGTGGGGATACCGACGGGTCGGAGGAGTGGATCGAGATGGCCCACAGCAACCGTGTTACAGCGCGCTGGGTTATTCGGAGAGAAGTGCTCAAACTTTTTCCTGCGCACGGAGACCGACAGAGAAGCCCGATCAATCTTTGTGATATCGAACAGGCGAAGTTTGATGCCCATGTTGAATATACAAGTGCTGCGGCAACCCATCTTCGAGAACAAGCAGCGCGTGTTGTAGAAGCCTACATCGACAATTCTGCTATCGTGCAGAACGCTTTAGACCACCCTTATTCGCCTGATCGCATCGCTGTCGATGAGGCTAAACTGGTCAAGTTCAAGAATGCCCTGCATGAAGGATATAGCGACCTCAACGGGCTCGAAAGAACCTTCGCTGAAGCTCTCGATAAGACGAAGAAGGTTTGGTGCAGGAACCCTTCCCAGGGTGGGTTTACAATCCCGCTTTTGGATCGCGGTAATACGAAAACATTCAGTCCAGATTTTCTAGTCTGGGCCGACAAGATCGTGTTTGCTATCGATACTAAGGGCGATCATCTAATAACCGAAGATGCTGGGCGGAAATTATTTTATATTGATAAAATGGAAGATGGCGCAGAGCTAGTTATTAGACTGGTGACTGAAGGCGAATGGACGGTAGCTTCAACTGGCGAATTTAGCCGTAAGAGCGGGTCATCTGGTTATACGGTATGGTCGCTGCGCCAGGGTAAACCGAAGCCGCAACACAGTGCTACTTTGGGCGAAGCTGTTGATCTCTGCCTTAGGGCATAGCGCTCAGCTGGCCGGTTGTCTGACAACAAAACGGTGGTTTTGTTGACAGACAACCGGGGGCTTCCCCGCTTGCCGATAAAGCGAGGAAACGCCGCGTTTGTGCAGTGCAGCAATTAAGCCGATTTTCAACGTGACAACCAATTAAAATTTTCTTCGCATTAAGTTGACAGTCTTTCGCCTCCCTCTATTGTCACTTCGGTACAAATGGAGAACGGCGTATGAAACTCGGATATGCCCGTGTCAGCACCGGCGAGCAAAACTTGGCCCTTCAGATCGATGCCCTTCGCGCCGCTGGCGCGGAACGGATTTTTGAGGACAAGGGCGTCAGCGGCTCGACCGTGTTTAAGCCGGCATATGGAGACATGCTCCGCCATGCTCGCGCTGGAGATGAGATTATGGTTTGGCGTCTCGATCGCCTCGGCCGCTCCCTCCCTAGCCTAATCATCGAACTGGAAATGTTGGGAAGTCTAGGCGTGGGCTTCAGCTCCCTCACTGAACAGATCGAGACGGTGACACCGGCAGGCCGATTGTTCTTCCATATGGTTGGGGCGTTCGCACAATTTGAGCGAGACGTGATCCGCGAGCGCACCAACGCCGGACTTCAATCAGCGCGCCGTGCCGGCAAGAAGCTAGGCCGTCCTGTGTCGATCACCGACGATCAATGGAGGCAGGCCAAGTCGCTGCTGGCCGAGCCGCACAAGATGAGCGTGGTGGCGGTTGCCGAGCTGCTGAACGTCACCCGCCAAGCCATCTACAAGCGGCTGAGCGCCGAGAAAGCGGCCGTATCCGTTGATGCATGATTGGGTGCCTCCCCTGCCCTGCCCTTTCCTTCGAGCGCAACACACAGGATTGCCACCTTCCCTATCCGCGGGTCTTGCCTGTGATGAGATCGCGAGCAAGCATGTCCCCTCGCGCCGTCGCTGCTGATTGACGCACCTGGGCGTCTCCCCTTGCCTCATGCGGGGTCGGCCTTCGGTCTCAAGCAGAAAACCGCCGCTTCGCGCCTACGGTTTCCGCAAGCGGACCCTCCGTTTTTCAGCTTGCCCGCGTCAAGGGGGCCGCCCCTCCAAAGTGCGTCAGCAACGACAGCACGAAGGAATGGACATGCAGAACATCGCTGAATTTCGCATCATCGGCCGCATCGGCAGCACGGAGATCAAGGAAAAGGTGGCAACGCTGGACGTTGCAGCGAACTACGGCCGCAAGGTTGGCAATGATTGGGAGGATGACACCCACTGGAACCGCGTCACCTGCTTCGGCAAGAACATCGACCGCGCCGCCAAGATGGCTAAGGGCGACCTGGTGCACATCACTGGCCGCGTCCGCCAGTCCCGCTATGATCGCGACGGCCAAACGGTTTACAGCGTCGACCTGATCGTTGACCGCATGGCAGTGATCGCCAAGAATGGCCGCCCTGCTGACGACGATCGCGACGAAGATTGAAGCCAAGGCGGGCGGCGCGCAGCGCCGCCCTTCCCTTCCATGGGTAATCGGGAACTTAGGAGGCACTTGTGCCGGATCATGTGAAGGGAACTGGACGACCGGCGCGGATCGAGGCCGCAGTTGCCCTAGTCGATCGGGCGATATGTCTGGCCGAAAGCGAGGGCAGGCTAGATGCCGCGTTCGCTGGCGACTGGGCAAAGCCGTTCGTTCGGTTCGCGAGGGAATCAAGGGTGACTCCGCCGCCAAGGCTCGCCTTTCCTTGTGTCCTACATGTAATTCACATGCCTGCAAATTACATGTAAAACAATGTCATGGCATTTGCAGACCTGTATAATCCATTCCTGTGCATGAAAGGGCTTTGCATGGCTTTCCTGTTCAAGTATGTTCAAGGTATGCCTTTGCTGCCCAATGCAGCTAAAGAGCTGTTGAGACATGCAAAGGAAAGCAAATGGCAGTTATCGCCTTGGCATCCCCGAAAGGAGGTTGCGGCAAGTCCACAACGGCGATCGCCCTGGCCGGCGCGTATGCCGAGCAGGGATATTCCGTCCGGATCATAGACGCGGACCCTCGCCAGCGCGTCATGCGATGGGGTGAAGCGGGGCAGACCGGCCCACAGATCGGCGTCGTCAGCGCAAAGGCCGACACGATCGTCTCAACAATCCGCGCGGCCGAGAGCGAAGCGCAGATCGTAATCGTAGACGTGGAGGGAAGCGCGAACATGGTCGTTCCGCTCGCCATCGCCCACGCCAATTTCGTCATCATTCCGGCCAACCCGTCGGCGGCAGACGTGGAGGACGCTATAGCGACCGTGCGCATCGTTCTGGACACGCCCAGCAAGCACGGGCGGAGCGTTCCCCACGGATTACTTTGGACCCGCGTTTCAACCGGTTTCCAGTCGCGCGAATTTACCGCCTTGGCAGGACAACTGGCCGAGGCCGGCGTGCCAGTCATCGGCCAGCTTGTGGAGCGCACGGCCTACAAGAGCCTGTTTTCCTATTGCACCACGCTTGACCAGCTCCCCCGTGACGAAGTGCCAGGCACCGACAAGGCGAGGGCGGAAGGGACGGCGCTGGCGAATGCGGTAGCCGATGCAATTCTTGCCGATCAGGAGAAAGCCGCATGAGCGAACCACAGAAGCCAACAAGGCGAAATCTCAGCCTACCCCTGGCATCGGTGCGTAGCATCGAGCCTGACGCCTCTACGGACCACCACAGCGCCAAGGAGACTGCGCAGCGGCACGGGTTCGACAATGTGCCTATCCCGGCGAGCGAGGTGGACCGTTTGAGGGCCAATCAGGCAAGCGAACCACCGCGCCGCAAGCGAGGGGCAGGGCGGTCCATGCCGTTCTCTGTGAAGCTCGCACCCGCGACGATGGAATATATCTACGAGGTGGCGAACTCGCGCGACATTCCCTTGGCGCAAGTGATCGAGGAGCTTGTTGACGCGCATCGGGCGGCCGCGAAGTGACGCAGCCGCCAAAGAAGGTCCGCATGGACGGGGAGGGCAGGGCGTCCCTCTGACAAGGCGGGCGAGGTTGTTGGCTGGAACCAGCGACCCCGCCCTAATCACAACCGCAAATTGGAGCTTTGCGAATCATGACTGACAACACCCTACCGAATCCGGTCGCGGCGAGCGACGCAGCTTGGGCAAGCGCTCTTGGTGATTATCGGGCGGCAGCTTCGCGGTTTCATGCCGAGGTCGCGCGTGCCGCTGCAACCGGCGAGGACATTGACCAAGCCGCCGCCGATGCACACGCATTTGCAGCCGTCGCCCTCATCGGTACGCCGGCAACCCATGTCGTTCAGATCGGACAGAAGATCAGGGCGGCCGACAATCTTGTGAATCTCGGGCAGCTCTATCCGAACCTTGCCGAGATCCTTTTGAGCGACGTGCTCGGCTTGATCGGGCTCGCGAACGGCGACGAGAGATTATTGCCGCATCGGCTTCACTGAGGCGCAAAGCGGCTAGTGCGATGTACTGGCCGCGCTTCTCCGGTGGACCCACAGCAGGGCGGTTACAGCGTGGAGCTGTTGCAGCCACCGCCCGAAAGGATCATGACCGTCGGGCGTGCCAGCGTCTTTCGGGCCGCTGATCCTTCCCCGTCATCACAGCGCCCGTCTGTGGTGAGGGCGCGGACTGACGGAGAAGAACATGACCGCATCGAGCTTCATTGCCGACATTCCTACGGGCTTCATCGTTGTGGCCGGGCTTGTCGTGCTTGTTCTGGCGGTTCGCTTCCGTGGTGCCATGTCGATCGCCT
>Ga0268265_10001883_pt1 | contig 16688 bp, 16 predicted proteins | sample KBSSwiS52_FD_190355 | JGI IMG/M metagenome (GOLD analysis project Ga0268265, IMG submission 190355) | Switchgrass rhizosphere microbial communities from Kellogg Biological Station, Michigan, USA - KBS Switchgrass S5-2 (SPAdes) (version 2) | ecosystem: Host-associated > Plants > Roots >... | reverse complement strand
CCCCCACCCCCCCACCAGGCCCCGCAGCGACCAGCACCCCCACCCCACCAGCCACCCCATTCCCGATCATCAACCTCACGCCACGCACCACCACCCCGACTACCACGCCAACGACCACGCCAACGACCACGCCTACCCAACCGCCAACGACCGCTCCGGCCTGCCCCACGATCACCCTCACGACCAGCAGCCTCACCGCGACAATCACCACCACCAGCCTCGACATCACCGGCCGCTATACCACCAGCACCCCGACCGGCCAGACCGCGACCATCCACGCCGAGGCACACGACACCACCGGCCACGCCCTCACCGCCGCCGACACCACCATCCCCAGCCCGCCACCAGCCAGCGCCGCTCTGCTCGCCCGCCTCCCCCTCGACCGTCTCACCAGCCCCGGCCAGACCACCGCTCTCACCGTCACCCTCACCACCACCCCGACCAACTGCCCCACCCGGACGCTGGTCTCCCTCACCATCGCCGGCGTGACCCGACCCGGCACCACAGCCGCGCCCACTCCCAGTCCGATCAGCCCGGCCCCAACGGCACCGGCCACCATGAGTCCCTCCGGACCGCCCGCGTCACCCTCGCCATGAGCACCCTCGACCGTCCGGCTGGTCTCAGCGGTTTGACGACCACTGTCCGGAAGCGCCCGGACAGTGGTGACGGTCGCCCGCACACCACCGGGCCGACTCGCACTCACGGCCGACGATCGCCGGTGCGCACCACCCGCCGGATACTGGAGGACGGCGGCAGGCCGCCGTTCTTCGGAGAGTCCGGCTCGCCGATCGAGAGCCAGATCGAGCAGGACCTGTAGGAGCCGCCTTCAGAGTCGACGTCGACGTCGACCGGCTCACCCAGACCGGCCAATCCGTCCAGCGACCCGCTGGCCTCGACGCGGTCGTCGCCCTGCGCACGGTTAGGCTTGGGGACCAGACGTCCTGAGCACCGCTGGTCGTCATCGTCGACGGTCATGAGCATCGGCGACCGCGTGGAGAACAGCCCACGCCGAGCCCCGGTCCCGCGCATCTAGATATAGGTAGCGGCCCATGGCCGGTCAGTGGCCCCGACGGTCCGCTCTCCTGGTCCGGTCTGAAACCTCGCGCTGGCCCGTCGCCGCGGTCCGCCCGCCTGGCCGGCAGATACATCGGCACATTGGTGGGCAAGGTCGTCCGCGTCGGGGAGCAGACGACCGAGACCACGGAGGCGGCGTGACGGCCAGGGACCACCGCGACCAGGCACTGACCAGCGGCAACGGAAGCGATCCCGGACCGGCCACCGGGCACCGGCCAGCCGGCGAGCACAGCCGGAGTTCCGGCGGCGCCACGAACACCGCGCGTGCGGCGGGCGCCGGGGACGTCGCGAACGCTGGCAGCCAGGACGCCGGGACCTTCGCCGGCGGAGTGGCCTCGGACGTGCGGCACGCTGGAGTGCGCGCCGGCGTGCGCCGGCTCGGCCAGCTGCTCGGCGAGTCGCTCACCCGCCATGAGGGCCCGGAGCTGCTCGCGCTCGTCGAGCGAGTACGCGCGCTCGCCCGCGTCGGCGACAGCGACGGCGGTGCCAGCGGCGGCGACGGCGGCGACAGCCATGCCAGCGACCGCGGCGGCAGCGGCTACGGCGGCAACCGCGGTGATCTCCACCAGGTGCTCGCCGACGTCGACCACCCGACGGCCATCGTGCTCGCGCGGGCGTTCACCGCCTACTTCCAGCTCGCCAACATCACCGAGCAGCTGCACCGGGCCCGCGAGCTGTCCGACCGCCCGCAGGGCGCGCTCGAGGAGACGGGCGGCCGGATCGCCACCGCCGTCGCCGCGGGCCTGGTCGACCCGGAGCTGCCCGCCCAGGTGGTGGCCCGGCTGGAGCTGCGCCCGGTGTTCACCGCCCACCCGACCGAGGCGAGCCGCCGGTCGGTGCTCGACGTGCTGCGCGGGATCGCCGAGCTGCTCGACACCGCCGACGACCTGCGCGCGCAGCCGTCCCGCCGCGCCGCCGTCGACCGCCGGCTCGCGGAGGCCGTCGACGTGCTCTGGCAGACCGACGAGCTGCGGGTGGAGCGGCCGAAGCCCACCGACGAGGCCCGCTCAGCCGCCTACTACCTGACCTCCATCGCGACCGACGTCCTGCCCGACCTGCTGGCGGAGCTGGACGACACGCTCGCCCCGACCGGCGCGGTCCTGCCGATCACCGCGCGGCCGCTGCGGTTCGGCACGTGGGCCGGCGGCGACCGCGACGGCAACCCCAACGTCACCCCGGCCGTGACCCTCGACGTGCTCACGCTGCAGCACGAGTTCGGCATCAGGGTCCTGCTCGGCACCGTCGACGGCCTGGTCAAGGACCTGACGGCCTCGACGCGGGTCGTCGACGTCAGCGACGAGCTGCTGGCAAGCCTCGAGGCCGACCGGGCCACCCATCCCGAGGTGTACGACCGGTTCATCCGGCTCAACGCCGCCGAGCCGTACCGGCTGAAGTGCAGCTACATCCGTGCCCGGCTGGCGGCGACCCGCGACCGGCTCGCCGCCGGCAGGGCGCACACGCCCGGCCGCGACTACCTCAGCGTCCGCGAGCTGCTCGCCGACCTGACGCTGATGCACCGGTCGCTGTCGGCGAACCGGGGCGAGCTGGTCGCCGACGGGCCGCTGCGGCGCGCGATCCGGGTGGCGGCGGCGGTCGGGATGTCGCTCGCGACGCTCGACATCCGCGAGCACGCCGAGCGGCACCACGCCGCGCTGGGCGTCCTCTACGACCGGCTCGGCGAGCTGCCCCGCCCGTATGCCGAACTCGACCGCGGCGAGCGGATCGCGCTGCTGTCGCGCGAGCTGGCCGGGCGCCGGCCGCTGTCCGGCGCGGCGGCGCCCGCGCCGGCCGGCCCGACGGCGGCGGCGGTGCTGGAGCTGTTCACGACGATCCGGGTGGCCCTCGACCGGTTCGGCGAGGACGTCATCGAGAGCTACATCGTGTCGATGACCCGCGACGTCGACGACATCCTCGCCGTCGTCGTCCTCGCCCGCGAGGCGGGCCTCGTCGGCATCTCCCCCGGCGGAGCGGCCACCTCCGCCGACAGCGCGGACGCGGCCGCAGGCGGCACGGGAACGTGGGCGCGGATCGGGTTCGTGCCACTGTTCGAGACGGTCGCCGAGCTGCGCGCCGCCGGGCGGCTGCTCGATGGCATGCTCACCGACCCGTCCTACCGGGCGGTCGTCGCCGCGCGCGGCGACCTGCAGGAGATCATGCTCGGCTACTCCGACTCGTCGAAGGACGCGGGCATCACCGCGTCCCAGTGGGAGATCCACCGGGCGCAGCGGGAGCTGCGCGACGTCGCCCGCCGGCACGGCGTCGTGCTGCGGCTGTTCCACGGCCGCGGTGGCTCGGTCGGCCGCGGCGGCGGGCCGACCGGCGAGGCGATCCTCGCCCAGCCGTTCGGCACCCTCGACGGCCCGATCAAGGTGACCGAGCAGGGCGAGGTGATCTCGGACAAGTACACGCTGCCCCAGCTGGCCCGCCGCAACCTGGAGATCGCGCTGGCGGCCGTTCTCGAGGCGTCGATCCTGCACCGTGTGTCCCGGCAGCCGGCGGACGTGCTGGCCGAGTGGGACCAGACGATGGAGGCGGTCGCCGACTCGGCTCGCGACGCCTACCGGCAGCTGACGGCCGACCCGGCGCTGGTGCCGTTCTTCCTGGCGGCGACACCCGTCGAGGAACTCGGCAACCTCAACATCGGCTCCCGGCCGTCGCGCCGTCCCGGCGGCGCGGGCGGCCTCGCCGACCTGCGCGCGATCCCGTGGGTGTTCGGCTGGACCCAGTCGCGGATCATCCTGCCCGGCTGGTTCGGGGTCGGCACGGGGCTGGCCGCCGCCAGGGCGGCCGGCGCGGGCGACGCGCTCGCCGAGATGTACCGGTCCTGGCACTTCTTCCGCACGTTCCTGTCCAACGTGTCGATGACGCTTGCGAAGACCGACCTGCGGATCGCCGCGGACTACGTCGGCACTCTGGTCCCCGCGGAGCAGGCCGGCCTGTTCGACGTGATCCGCGCCGAGCACGAGCGGACCGTCGCCGAGGTGCTGGTGGTCACCGGGGCGTCGACGCTGCTGGAGCACGCCCCGGTGCTGCGCCAGACGCTGGAGGTCCGCGACCTGTACCTCGCCCCGCTGCACGCCCTGCAGGTCTCCCTGCTCGCGCGCGCCCGCGCCGACGCGGCCGCCGACCCGGATGGCGAAGTCGACCCGCGGCTGCGCCGAGCCCTGCTGCTGACCATCAACGGCATCGCCGCCGGCCTGCGCAACACGGGCTGACGGCCGGCTGCCGCCGCCCGCGGCCGCGCTGTCCGGACGGTGGGCAACGCGGCCGGCGGCGCGGTCCGGGCGACGACGCGATCCGGGCGACGGGGCGGCTTGGCGACGGGACCGTGCGGGTGACGGCCGGTTCGGATGACGACGCGGTCCACGCGGAATGCGCCGCCCGGCGGCGAACTTCCCACCTGACATGACCACCACGTCATTCGACCCGCACGCGCTGCTCGCGGAAAGCCGACTCGGGATCCTCGCCACGATCAAGGCGGACGGCCGTCCCCAGCTCTCGCCGATCCTGCCCTTCTACGACCAGAAGGCCGGAGTGATCCACGTGTCGATGACCGAGGGACGCGCCAAGACCGCGAACCTTCGCCGAGATCCACGGGCGACCCTGGAAGTCACCAGCCCCGACGGCCGGGCGTGGGCCACCGCCGAGGGCGTCGCGACGCTCGTCGGGCCGGGAACCGATCCGAACGGCCCCGAGGTCGAGGCACTTGTGGACTACTACCGGAGCGCCGCCGGCGAGCACCCGGACTGGGACGAGTACCGCTCCGTCATGGTGTCCGACCGCAGAGTCCTCATGACGATGACGGTCGACCACGTGTACGGCACCAGGCTCGACTGACGGCGTCGCGGCTGACTGACGGCGTCATCCTGGCTCGGGTTTCACGGCTCGGGTTGCCCGGCTCAGGCGGCGGACCCGCCGGAACCGACCAGGTTCAGGCTGATCACGCCGGCGATTATCAGGACGAGGGAGATGGCCTTGGCCCAGCTCATCGACTCGCCGAGGAAGAACACCCCGACCACCGCGACCGCCGCCGTGCCGAGGCCGGCCCAGATCGCGTAGGTCACGGACACCGACATGGTGCGCACCACGAGCGCGAGCAGCCAGATCGAAAGGGCGTAGCCGAACACCACGACCGCGGACCACAACGGGTCCCTGAAGCCGTTGGCGCGCGGAAGTAGCGCTGAGGCCGCAACCTCACTGGTGATCGCGGCGCCAAGCATGGCAAGGGCTGCGTACATGACGTCCCTCCAGACGTAGCGACCGCTACGAGTGTAGCAGTCGCTACGTCACGATGTAGCGTTCGCTACATCCCTACTATGTGGGCCAGGAGCGCCACAGCGCGCGCGAATGATCCCCCTTTCGCGTGCCCGGCGGCCATCGACCCGAGGATCATCAATGGGACGCCGCGAGGACCTGCTCGACCAGGTGACCGACCACGTGCTCGAGCACGGCCTCATCGGCCTCACGCTCCGCCCGGTCGCCGCGGCCATCGGCACCAGCGACCGCATGCTGATCTACCACTTCGGCAGCCGCGACGACCTCGTCGCGGCCGTCGTCACGCGCGCGGAGGACCGGGCCGTCGCCGCCGTCGACGCGCTCCCGGGTGCCACGGGAGTGCGCCAGGGCGTCAACGCGCTCTGGGCGGCGCTGCAGGTCGACCCGCTGCACCGCTGCACCGACGTCTACGTGCAGGCCGCGGCGACCGGGCTGATCGGCCAGGAGCGCTTCGCCCCCATCGTCCTGGCGGCGAACGAGCGGTGGGTGCGGGCGCTGCGGGACTATCTCGTCCGCTGCGGAGCGCCCCCGCTGACCGTCGGCCGGGTCGTCCGGCTCGTCGACTCGAGCCTGTACGGGTTCCACCTCGACCTGAGCACCGACCGGCCTGACGAGCTCGCCGAAGGCGTCGACGACCTCGCGGCCGCGGCCCAGGCCATCGCCGACGGCTGGGACCTGGCGGCCCTCGGCCGGCACCCGAACGGCGCCGCGCCCGCGGACCGCGACGGATCCCGCTGATCGCCACCGGCGCGAGGCCCGCCTGGCCGGCGGCGGAACATGCGCGCCGGGTCAGTCTCGCAGGCCGAAGTTGAAGATCGCGTCGTCGAAGACGCCGTAGCCGGCGTAGTCGAGCAGCTCGTAGAGCCGGGCCCGCCGCTGCATCCGGTCGACGATCCCTGCCTGGGTGCCCTCGTCTCTGATCCGGCGCAGGCCGTCCTCGACGGCGCCCATCGCGAGGCGCAGGAGGGTGACCGGGTAGATGACGACATTCATGCCGACGGAGGCGAGCTGGGTCGCGGTGAACAGCTCGCTCTTGCCGAACTCGGTCATGTTCGCGAGCAGCGGCACGTCCACCGCCCTGCGGATGGCCGCGAACTCGTCCAGGTCCGCCATCGCCTCCGGAAAGATCATGTCCGCGCCGGCGTCGACGTAGGCCCTCGCCCGGTCGGCCGCCCGGTCGAGGCCCTCGACGGCGCGGGCGTCGGTGCGCGCACAGATGACGAAGTTCGGGTCCCGGCGGGCCGCGACGGCCGCGCGGATCCGCCGCGCCATCTCGCCGGCGTCGACCACCGCCTTGCCGTCGAGGTGCCCGCACCGCTTCGGGTTGACCTGGTCCTCGAGGTGGCAGCCGGCCAGGCCGGCGTCCTCCAGCAGCTGGATGGTGCGGGCGACGTTCATCGGCTCGCCGAACCCGGTGTCCGCGTCGACGATCGCCGGCAGGTCCGTCACCCGGGCGATCGCGCCGGCCCGGCCGGCGACCTCGGTGAGCGTGGTGAGACCGATGTCCGGCAGGCCGAGGTCGGCGGACAGCACGGCTCCCGACACGTAGACCCCGTCGAACCCCAGCTCCTGGATCAGCAGCGCGGACAGCGGGTTGAAGGCGCCGGGGAACCGCAGAACCCCGCCGCCGCTGCGGGCCGCGGCCAGCGCCGCGCGCAGCGCAACCCGCCTGGCCGCCGCCGTCGTCTGGGCGTGCAGCATGGAACGTCGCCTCCTTGTGACCGCGGCACACCGGCCGTCGGGTGCGTGAACGACAGGCTTCGCGTTCTGATCTGCTAGAAGATCCCGGCGGTGGACCGGTCGGGCAGTGGCAGGTTCGAGGCCAGGGTCAGCTCGCCCAGCTCTTCCGGCCGCAGCTGCGGCAGCCGCACGGCGGCTTCCAGGAACCGCTCCTGCTCGGCGGTCGGCACGAGGCCCTCGGTCAGCCGGCGGAACTTCGCCACGTACTCGGCCCGCCCGAACGGGCGGGCACCCAGCGGGTGCGCGTCGGCGACGGCGATCTCGTCCTCGACCGTCGAGCCGTCCGCCAGCGTGACGACGACCCGGCCGCCGAACGCCTTCTCGGCCGGGTCGGTCGCGTGGTAGCGGCGGGTCCACTCCGGGTCCTCGACCGTGGTGATCTTCCGCCAAAGCTCGACCGTGTCGGACCGCGCAGCCCGCTCCGGCGCGTAGGAGCGCTCGTGGTGCCAGTCCCGGTCCTGCAACGCCACGGCGAAGATGTACGGGATCGAGTGGTCGAGCGTCTCCCGGCTCGCCCTCGGGTCGTACTTCTGCGGGTCGTGCGCGCCGGATCCGATCACGTGGTGAGTGTGGTGGCTGGTGTGGATGACGATCGAACGCACCGACGTCAGCGCGTCGCCAAGCCGGGGGCCGAGCCGGCGCGCCAGGTCGATCAGCGCCTGGCTCTGGTACTCGGCCGAGTGCTCCTTGGTGTAGGTGTCGAAGATGCCGGCCTTGGGCTCGCCGGGGCCGGGCAGGCCGACGACGTACCGCGCCCGCGGCCCGTCGAGCAGCCAGGCGATCACCCCGTCCTCGCCCTCGTAGACCGGCGACGGCGCGCCCTCGCCACGCATCGCCCGGTCGACCGCCTCGACGGCGATCTTGCCCGCGAACGCGGGCGCATAGGCCTTCCAGCTGGAGATCTCGCCCTTGCGGGACTGCCGGGTCGCCGTCGTGGTGTGCAGCGCCTGCCCGACCGCCTGGTACACGGTCTCCGTGGGCAGGCCGAGCAGGGCCCCGATGCCGGCGGCGGCCGACGGGCCGAGATGCGCGACGTGGTCGATCTTGTGCTCGTGCAGGCAGATCGCACGCACCAGGGCTACCTGGATCTCGTAGCCGGTCACGATCCCACGCAGCAGCTCGCGCCCGCCGAGGCCGACGTGCTGCGCCACGGCGAGGACCGGCGGGATGTTGTCACCCGGATGCGAGTAGTCCGCCGCGAGGAACGTGTCGTGGAAGTCGAGCTCCCGCACGGCGACACCGTTCGCCCACGCGGCCCACTCCGGCGACACCCGCGCCTCGGGCGGCAGGCCGAACACCGTGGCGCCGGGCCGCCCCGCCGACGGGGCATGCCGCAGCGCCTGCTCCCGGGCGGCGGCGACCGGCCCGCGGCCCAGCGACGCGGCGGCCACCCCCGCGTTGTCGATCACCCGGTTGACAGCCATCTCGGCGGCCTCGGCGGTCACCTCCACCGGGTCGGCCGCGACAGCGGCGATCTTCCACGCGAGCTGTTCCTCGCGCGCCAACCGCTCCTCACTGCGATGGACGCGCACCTCGTGCTCGATCATGCGGCGTGCTCGATCATGCGGCCATCCTTCTCCCGCCTTGAGCAGATGGGCCGGCCGCCTCGTCGGCCAGCGCGGACAGGCGTCCCCCGGTCAGCATGACGGCGCCTCGGCGCCGGCGGTGTCACGGTCGTGGCCAGGGCCACCCGACGCGGCCCGCGGCGGCCCTGCCCGGCGAGGATGGAGTCCTCACCGAGCCCGGTTTGGAGAAGATCGTGCGAAACTCATGGGCGCATCAGCTCCTCGAGGACACCGACGAGACCACGCGGGTGGACGAGACCACGCGGGTGATCGTGTGCCACGCGAGGCCGGCAGTGGCCCGGTGACCGCCGCGGCCCCTGCCTCCGGAGCGCCGGCGGCGGACTCCGACGAGGTGATCCGCCGCGTCGAGGGCTCCGTCGGCCGGCTCACCCTCAACCGGCCGAAGGCCATCAACGCGCTGAGCCACGCCATGGTGCTGGCGATGACCGAGGCGCTCGACGACTGGGCCGGCGACGACGCGATCACCTGCGTCGTCGTCGACGGCGCCGGCGAGCGTGGGCTGTGCGCCGGCGGCGACGTCCGGCTGTTCTACCAGGACGCCCGGACCGGCGGGTCCGCCTCCGTCGGCTTCTGGGCCGACGAGTACCGCCTGAACTCGCTCATCGCCCACTACCCGAAGCCCTACGTCGCGCTGATGGACGGCCTCGTGATGGGCGGCGGCGTCGGCATCTCCGCGCACGGCTCGGTCCGGGTCGTCACCGAGCGTTCCAGGGTCGGCATGCCGGAGACCGGCATCGGGTTCGTGCCCGACGTCGGCGGCACCTGGCTGCTGTCCCGGATGCCCGGCCAGACGGGCACCCACGCGGCGCTCACGGGCGCCTCCCTGTCCGCGGCGGACGCGATCGCCGGCGGGCTCGCCGACCACCTGGTCCCGACCGCGAGGCTGTCGGAGCTGGTCGGACTGCTGGTGGAAGGAACTCCCCCGGTGGACGCCGTCGCCGCGCTCGCCGTCCCGGCGGGTGCCGGCGGCCTCGCCGGCGCGCGCGGATGGATCGACGTCTGCTACGCGGCGGAGACGGTCGCCGAGATCGTCGACCGGCTGCGCGCGCACGGCGATGCGTCGGCCGCCGCCGCGGCCGACGAGATCGCGGCGAAGTCACCGACGGCGCTCACGGTGACCCTTGCCGCGCTACGCCGGGCGGCGGCGCTCGCGGACCTCGACACGGCGCTCGTGCAGGAGTTCCGGATCTCCGTCGCCTGCCTGCGCCAGCACGACCTGGCCGAGGGCGTCCGGGCACAGATCATCGACAAGGACCGCTCGCCGCGGTGGCTGCCGAGCACGCTCGCCGACGTCGACCCGGCCGCCGTCGCGGAGTTCTTCGCCCCGCCCGCCGGCGGCGACCTCGACCTCGACCTCCCGCACGCCCGCGGCCTCGCCCGCGCCGGGCGTGTAGTGACGCGATGACCGCCGCGGCCGGCACCGACACGATGACTGGCACGGCGACCGAGCAGCGTCGTCCGCCAATCCGCACTTTCCGGCTGACAGCCAGCCGAACAGGCGCCAGACCCTACACTCGGTCACGATGCGCCTCATACTGATCCGCCACGGCCAGACCCCATACAACGCCAGCGGAGCGCTCGACACTGCCCGTCCGGGCGCCGGGCTCACTCCCCTCGGGCACGCGCAGGCACAGGCGCTTCCGGCGGCCCTCGACGGCGAGCGGATCTCGGCGATCCACGCCTCCGTCCTGGTCCGCACGCAGCTCACGGCGGCTCCGCTCGCCGCGGCCCACGCCCTCCCCGTGCAGGTGCAGGAGGGAATCGAGGAGATCGTCGCGGGCGACCTCGAGCTGCACACCGAGAAGGCGTCGATCACGACCTACCTGGAGACCGTCGGTGCCTGGATCCACGGCGACCTCGACCGCGTGATGCCGGGGGCCGAGGACGGCCATACCTTCCTGTCCCGGTATGACGGCGCGATCGCGAGCATCGCGGGGTCGCCGGCCGACGACGAGGAGACCGTCGTGGCCTTCAGTCACGGTGCCGCGATCCGTGCCTGGGTCGCCATCCGGGTCGGCGCTGTCGGGCCGGCCGACAAGCTGTGGCTGGCGAACACCGGGATGGTCACCATCGAAGGGGACCTCACGGCCGGCTGGAACCTCGTGCAGTGGCGCGAGGAGCCGGCGGGTGGCGTCACCCTTCCCGACGCCGCCGCCCACGACGTCACCGGCGCTCCCGCCGAGGAGGCGGCCGCCGACTAGCGGTCCGGGCCCAACGCCCGGGACATCGCCTGGGACGGTGCCTCGGGCACAGGGCTGCGGCTAGGATTGAGAGTAAACGCTCGCAAACAACTGCGCCGTAGCCGGTGGCCGTCGACCACGTCGATCAGTTTTCCGCCGCCGCCTCCCAATCCCGTCGCGGCCCCGTCGCGGCCCCGTCGTCGCGAGAACAATGTCGTCGCCCCGGCTCTGGTGGCGAGCGGCTCAGGAGTTGCTGATCTGGGTGACCGAGCCCTTGATCCGGTCGAGCGTCAGGTCCTCGATGCAGCCACGCAGCCGGCGGCGGGTGTCGGCGGGCAGCGACGGGCGGAGCACTGCCCGGTACGAGCCGTCGTCCTGGCGAACCGGCGCCGACGCATCCGACCAGGTGAGGGTTCCGACGCAGGTCTCCCACAGCGTCGTCGCCGCCAGGTCCGCGCCGTGGGTGAACCGCTTCCCCTCCACCGTGAACACCACCGTCGTCGCCGCCGCCGCGCCGGCGCCGCCGTGGTACTCCGTCGCCTCCTCCAGCAGGTGCACGCCGACCAGCAGCCCAACCACGACGATCACCAGGATGACGCCGTTTCGCACGATCTTCATCGAGGTGACGCCGGGTGGCGCAGGAGCCGCAGCGGGTCGGTGCTGTCGTCCAGCAGGCCGCCGGGCGGCGGGCCGAGTCGGGACATCCGCGACGCGAGGTGTGGGTCGGCGGTGTTGCGGGCGGTCGCGCGGCCGATCCATTCGACCAGCCAGGCCGCGCCCGACAACGCCAGTCCGGTCCCCATCAGGATCGGGATGAACACGGGAGCCGACGAACCGTCGTGCGAGCGCAGCCAGGCGAACGCGGCCGACGGGCCGTCCGGCGCGTCGTGCAGACGAGTGGCGATCCGCGACCGACGGGCCGGATGGTCGGCCGAGGCTTCCAGCGCCCGGGTGAGCCGGTTGAGCCGGGACGAGACGGCCAGCCCGATCAGGGCGAGCTCCACCGCCAGGAAGATGACGCCGCTGACGAGCGCGCGGTTCCATTCCCAGCGGTACAGGTAGACGAAGAAGTACGCGCCCGAGCCGATCAGGGTGGCCCCGCCGACCGCGAGGACGAACAGCCGCCTCATGACTCTCCTCCGGCGCCCGCCGCCCGCCTGGTCCTGACCGCGCCCGTCTCCCCGGCTCCGACGCCGCCCGCCGCCGCTGCTTTCGGCGCCTCGCTCGATGTCTTGTCGGGTGGCTGGCCCGGCTTCTCATTCGACGCTTCGTGCGGCGTCTCGGCCTCGGCCGCCCGCAGCGGCGTCACGGTGCCGTCGCCGCCGTCGACCACGAGCACCTCCCCGTCCGGAAGGCCGTCCAGCCCGTCCGGGTAGCCGACGACGGTCGGCACCCGGTACTCGCGGGCCAGGATCGCCAGGTGGCTCAGCGGGCTGCCGGTGCGCGAGACCAGACCGGCCAGGTCGGGCAGCACGGCGGCCAGCGCCGGGTCCAGGTTCTCGACCAGCAGGATCCTGCCGGCCGCCCGCGCGGCGTCCCGGGTCAGCGGCGCCTGGGCCCGGCCGGGACTGACCCCCCGGGGGCCGTCACCGGAGCGGCGGGCCGCCACCAGGCTGCCGTCCGGGGCCAGCCGGAACGCCTCCGGCAGCGCGGGCACCGCCGGACCGGCAGACCTGGCCGGCACCGCGGCCGCGACCTTGTGGGAGACGGTGAGGCTCATCAGCGCGTCCAGGCTGAGCTCGCGGACGTCCCGCGCATGGTGGAGCTGGCCGCGGCGGGCCATCCGCCGCCCGAGCTCGACGGCCGCGAGCGCCGAGAGCTCCTGCAGCCAGCGCACCCGCAGCCGCAGGGTCTCCCTGGCCAGCGCCATCGGGTCGTCGCCCTCGCCCGTCGGGGTGCTGACGTAGGCCGGGGTCGGCGGCAGGGCACGGCCGCCGCCGACACTCGGCGCGATCAGCGCCAGTGTCTCCGGAAAGCGGGCGATGATCTCCTCGTCGGTCAGCCCGTCCTCCCTGGCCATCGACACGGTCGCGACGGCGACCGCGGCGCCGGTCGTGGCGGTGGCTCTGGCATCGAGGAACAGGCCGGCGAGGATCTCGTGGGCGTGCACGCCGACCAGCGTCGAGCGGATGTTGCGCAGCAGCACCGGCAGCTGGTGGTCGGCCAGGGTCGGCAGCGGCGGCACCTCGCGCAGGCTCTCGTCGACGTCGGTGGCCAGGTCGGCGACGATCGCCGGCATCGCCACCCGCAGCCGGCCGATGCGCCAGGCCGCCCGCAGCCGCCGGTAGCCGGGACGGGGGTCGAAGGGCGTCCACCAGCGTCGACGGCCCCGGAAGACCCCCAACGCCTCCAGATCGACCGCGACCCGGCCGCCGACGTCGAGGACGAAAGGCCGCTGGGAACGGCGGCCAAGGGTGCCGGACAGGCGCAGCGCCTCGCGCAGGCCGTCCTCCAAGGGGGGAACCCACAGGTCGAGCTCCAGGCGGGACAGCGGCTCGGGGAACGTCTCGGCGACCGGCCCCGGCCCGAAGACGTGGCTTCGCCGCGCCGGCACCGCGCTCGCAGTCACAGGCCGGCTCTGGAGCAGGCGCAGCGTGCCGTCCGGCTCGATCAGCCATTCCATGTCCTGCGGGCCGCCGAACAGCCGGCGGGTACGCCGGGCCAACCGAGCGAGCCGGAACCGGTCGTGGGCGTGCAATGCGGCGGGGACCGGCCCGTCCACCGACTTCAGCCGGCCCAGCCGGGTCAGCACGATGCTCGTGCCGCTGACCTCGCCGCTGACGATCAGTTCGGGCAGGCCGTCGGTCATGGACAGCAACAACCGGGAACGGTCGCCGGTCAGCGGGTCCAGGCCGAACATCACCCCGCCGAGCCGGGCCTGCGCCATCGGCTGGACGAGGACGGCCATGCCGGCGGACTCGGGCCCGATCCGGGCGGAGCCCACGACGTCGCCGACCGCCTTGACGAAGGCGTCCCATCCGGCGATGTGCAGCACCGAGAGGAACTGCCCGGCCATCGATGAGGTCTCGGAGTCCTCGGCGACCGAGGACGAGCGGACCGCCAGCGGCCGGTCGCCGCCGCCGGTGAGCCGCTCCCAGTGCAGACGGGCCTCGTCGTCCTCGGCGAGCGCGGTGACGACTGCCGGCCCGTCGAGCCCGGCGCTGGCCCGGGTGGTGACAACGAAGCCGGGGATGACGGGGAGCCCGACGCTCGCCGAGGCGGCGAGGTTGGCGGCCTTGGCTCCGACTAGTTCGACCTTGGTCGCGGCCGGCTCGTCCAGCCAGACGAAGCGCGGTCCTCCTTCTTCGTCCGCCATGGCCGCCTCCACGAAACCTGTGAAGTTACTAAAAGCGACCATACCCACAGGTAGCGAATTAAACGGATGATGACGATGAGGTAAACGCCACCCGGCGCCAGGCCAACGACTTGCGTCAGGCGGGAATTGGCCCGGGGCCGCCGAGTCCACCCGGAGCTGGCGTGGACAGGTCAGCCCTGCTGGGCCCGCCAGGCGCGTGCCCGTCTGCTGCGGCAGGGAGACCCTGCATGTGCCCGGTTGAACAGTCGGTCCACGACGACCAGCAGCAGCGCGTCGAGCGCGAGCCCGGCCAGCACGTCGGACGGCCAGTGCACCCCCAGGTAGACCCGACTGGATCCGATGATCACTACCAGGGCGCAGGACACCGCGACGCTGGCCCGCCAGATCCGTCGCGACGAGGAGTAGAGCGAGATCACGATGGGCACCATCGCCCACAGCGCGGCGGCGGCCATCACGTGGCCGCAGGGGAAGGACGGGCCGGTGCCGGCCACCATCCGATCGATGTCCGGCCGGGGCCGGTCGACGAGGATCTTCACGGTGTGCTCGACGAGCGGCCGGGCGGCGGTCACCGTCCAGATCGTGTAGCCGAGAGTCCGGCAACGGGCCCAGGCAGCCAGGCCGAGCAGCGGGCCGAGCGTGTAGACGACCTTGGATGATCCGATGAAGGACGCCCGGCGGAAGACCCAGTCCAGCGCCGGGGAACGATGGTCGATCACCCACTGCTCGATCGGATGGTCGAACAGGCGGACCAGGAGAGCGTTGTCCCAGTGGACGGCGACCGCCAGGACGGCCACGACCCCGGCGAGCGCGGTGATGTGCCGCAGACGCGTCACCATCAGCGGCGCGGCCGAGGTGGGGAGGTGCGCCGGCAGGGCGACGCTGGGAAGGCCGACATCAGCGGCAGAAACGGTCATCCCACACCACACTAATCATCGACGGACGCACCACGGACAACGGGTCAGCCCGGGTATGGGTGTTCCCCACCAAGATCGCGGAGGGCCACTGGGGCGGATACGGGCAGATCGGACCATTCGCGACGATCCTCGCACGGCTCACCGGCGACCCCGACCGGGCCGGCGCGCTGGCAGCCACGCGCATTGCCGCCAGCCGGGCCGAGCACGCCCGGCAGGGGTGACGAGCGCAAAACCGCAGATCCGATCGCCAGTTCCACGGCCGGACAGCCCAACGCCGAGCTGTCGATCTTCAGGCCGTGACTCGGCCGGCTTCAGGCCGTGACTCGGCCGGGCTGGTACCGCAAAGCGACCGCCCCCGACCGGAACTCCTGGCGCCCCACGAGCTTCAGCTCGAGCCGCTCGCTCAGGCCGGCGAACAACGTCGGCCCGTGGCCCGCCACGATGGGCTGCACGACGAACTCGTACTCGTCGATCAGTCCCAGGTCCGCCAAGGCCAGCGGGAGGGTCACGCCTCCCACAGCCAGGCCGCTGCCAGGCTCCTGCTTGAGCTGCACGACGGCTTTCGCCAGGTCGCCCTGCACGAGCTCCGCGTTCCAGTCGACCCGTTCCAGGGTGCTCGACACGACGTACTTCTTCGCCACGTCGATCGTCCGAGCGAAGGGGACCATCCAGTCAGCCATCCACTCAGGCCACGTTCCAGTCGCCGACTGCCGCCACGCCTCCTCCATCATCTCGTAGGTCACCCGGCCCAGGAGAAGGGCATCGGCGCGCGCCAGATTGGCGGCGTGATGGCGGTGCAACTCCTCGTCCGCGACCCCCGCCTGATGGTCGCAGCAGCCGTCGAGGGTGACGTTGATCGAGTATCGAAGCGGTCTCACAGCCTGCTCTCCCTTGCCGCGGTCGCGGGGGTCCAGCCGACCGCAATCAGACCTGTCCTGTCCACGGGAACATGTCGCTACCCGCATGATCATGTCGGTGATTTGTCGGCGTCCGCATTTACCGTAGTCGGCGTGTCATGCGCCTAGAGGGGTGCCGGCCCGGCGAAGAATGATCTTCGTCGTGACGCTGCTGCCGGCCGCGCGGGACGCGGCCGTCATCAATGGGCCGTTGGAGGAGTTCGCGGTCGGCTATGCCGCCGAGGACGGTGACAGTGCCGGGTGCCGTTGGTGGGTGCGTGGGCGGCGCGGTTCGAGGCGATGGCGCCGGCGCGGAGGTTCAATCTGCGGAAGGGTCAGCGGCATCTGCCGGGACGTTGGTGGTCGGCCACCGATGGCGGGCACGTGGGTTACGAGTCGCGACTGAACGCGATCATGTGATCTTGCGCAGCCCTGCCAACGTTGCGGGGGTCGGAGTCCTGGTTGTACCAATGGCGCCACGGTGACCGGTCGGTGCGCCGGGCGCGGCGCCGCGCGCTTGCGGCGACGGCGGGGTTCCCCCCAGACCGACGACAGGGTCCCCGTCGGGTCAGCGAGCCGACGGGTCAGCGAGCCGGGAGGCCGGGCAGGCCTGGCCGGTGCGGGCGGAGCAGGGCGCCACCCGCCTGCACCCTCCGCGTACCGTCAACCGAGTCGATTGCCGCAGCGCAGCGGCGGCTGCAGCGGTA
>Ga0268265_10001880_pt1 | contig 16702 bp, 19 predicted proteins | sample KBSSwiS52_FD_190355 | JGI IMG/M metagenome (GOLD analysis project Ga0268265, IMG submission 190355) | Switchgrass rhizosphere microbial communities from Kellogg Biological Station, Michigan, USA - KBS Switchgrass S5-2 (SPAdes) (version 2) | ecosystem: Host-associated > Plants > Roots >... | reverse complement strand
TGGCCATCTCGACCATTGCGGCATGGCGGGAGAACTGGCGAAGGAGATGGGCGTGCCGATCGAAGGGCCGCACGAGGAAGACCGCTTCTGGATCGCCCAACTCGATGACGATGGTTCGCGCTGGAACATGGAAGCGCACACCTTCGAGCCTGATCGCTGGTTGAAGAACGGCGACGCGGTGACCGTGGGAAACCTGACGCTGGACGTTTACCATTGCCCCGGCCACACACCCGGCCACGTCGTGTTTCACCATGCGCCCTCGCAATTCGCGACAGTGGGCGACGTGCTGTTTCAGGGCTCGATCGGCCGGACCGATTTTCCGCGCGGCGATCTGCAGACGCTGGTGAATTCGATCACCGGCCGGCTCTGGCCGCTTGGCGACGAGACGACGTTCGTACCCGGCCACGGCCCGATCAGCACCTTCGGCGACGAGCGGCGGAGCAATCCCTTCGTGGGCGACGCGGCGCTGGCGGGATAGGGCGGTTCAGGCGCGGGCGAGATGGCGCCCCGGCCTTTGCGGAACCAGCGCGATGAGCACGAGGATCGCCGCCACCAGCGCAGCCGTCGCCCCGGCCCGGCTGAGCGCGAGGCCGCCCTGGGCTAACGGCTTGTCCAGGAAGTCGCCCACCGTCGCGCCCAGCGGACGCGTCAAGACGAAGGCAGTCCAGAACAGAGCCACGCGCGATATCGCGCTGGAGCGATAGAGAACCGCGACCACCGCCAGTGCTCCGCCGAACAGCATCGCGCTACCCGCATATCCGAGCGCTGAATCGGCGACCCAGTCTCCCAGCGCGGTCCCCAGTGTCTGCGAGAAGGCGATCGTCACCCAGTAGAACAACTCGGCCGGCGCGGTCGCCACCGAATCCGTCGAGACTGTGCCCAGCGTGCGCTGCCACGCCAGCAGCGAGGCCGCGACGCACGCCAGCAGCAGCAGCGATCCGCCCGGGTAGCCGAGGCCGAGCGAGCGGGTGGAGAAGTCCGCCAGCGTCGTGCCCATCGTGGTGGAGGCGACGATCGTCGCCCAATAGAGCCAGGGACGGAACCGACGCGCCCGAATCTGTGCCGCGACCAGCACCAGCAGCGCCACGCCGAACAAGGCGGTGCCCACGAGATAGCCGTTCAGTCCGGATTGGCCGGCCTGGGGCGTGGTCTCCCCGAGCCAGCTCATCGATACCGCATCGCCGCCCGTCTCGCCGAGTGTCGTGGCCAGGACTTTGATGATCCAGAAGCCCAGAGTGACCGCCGGAACCTTCGAGAGCACTTCATCCTGCGCCGACTCGCTCACGGCCTTCTCCTCAGTAGTCGATCCCGAGCGCCAGGTAGGCGTGGAACAGGGTACCGCCGTGATGGTCCACCAGCGTCGGCCCGGCGGAAGCCAGCAATTTGAACGGGGCCTTCAACCGGTAGATCGCGCCCGCCCCCAGGCTGGTCGAGGCGGCGCCCCCGGCTTCGTCGGCACCGTCCCTGTCCGCTTCGACGCCGAGCAGCCAGTGCTTCCCCAGTTCGCGAGAGGCCGCGATGCCGCCGGTCCAGTAATCGCGGTTGCCTTCGCCCGGATTGATCGCCCGACCACCGCCACCGAAGAACGACCAGTGGCCGACGTCTTCCTGAAACCATAGCGGCAGCAGGGCAGTGACTTTGCCAGCGCTGAAATTATGGGTGCCGGTCGGCAGGGTGATGCCGGGAAACGCCGCGATCTGGAGGCCGAGATGTTCGTCCTGCACGAAACGATATTTCACCGCCAGCTCGACGTCGGCCGCTCCGGAATGCCATTTTCCGTTGCTGCGCGCGTACCCCTCGGGCAGCGCGGCCGTCAGTTGCAGGCCCGGCGCGGCTCCATAATTGACTTCGATGCCCGCCGATCCGGCGAAGTCGGAACCGCGTCCGGCGGCCTCCACGGGCGCGTACAGTTCCCAGTGGCCGGGGTCGGTCGGCTCGGGGTCGTCGGTCAGGAAGGGCGGTCCGGCCGAGGCGCCGCCGGACCACGCTGCCACGACAAGGCCGACGAGACTTCCGGCAAGACCCAGTGCGAGCCTGCGGCCACGCCTCGCCACGGACTTACGGGGGTCGCCCGCGCGCACCACGCCCGCTCCCCTGCTGTCGCTCAGATCCGTCCCAGAGCGATCAGCACGGCGACCGCCGACAATCCCAGCAGCGTCAGCACCGTCACGCCGAAGCCGATCATGCGCAGCGGGCTGGGCTTGTCGCTGTCCATGCCGAATGCGTGGGCCACGCGCCCCAGCATGTAGAGCGAACCGACGACCGCCAGCCACTTTCCGCCCTTGCCGGTCATCTCGATGACCGCGATCAGGATCAGGACGAAGGGCGTGTTTTCCACGAAGTTGGCCTGCGCCCGCATGCGGCGGATCAGCACCGGATCGCCGGCGTCGCCGTGCAGGATCTTGCGGCTGTAGCGAACCCTGCCGGTGCGCAGGCCCAGCCAGAAGTTGATCAGCGCCGCTGCGGCGGCCAGGCTGAGTGTGGTCTGCAGAATCATGGTAGTCCCCCTCGCGACGAGCGCGACCATGCGGCAGCCCGGAACGGGTTGCAACTCTCTCGAAATCCGCTATAGGCGCCGCTTCGCAAGCCGCCGGCCCTGTGGTCCCGGCGGCGTTTTTGACCCGACAACACAAGTTTCAGGAACAGGTGCCGAAATGGCTGTCCCTAAAAGAAAAACGAGCCCGTCCCGCCGGGGCATGCGCCGCAGCCATGACGCCCTCAAGGCCGAGGCTTTCCACGAGTGTGGCAATTGCGGCGAGCTGAAGCGCCCGCACCACTTGTGCAACGCTTGCGGCCATTACAACGGTCGCGAGATCGTCGCGGTCGAAGCCTGAAGTTCAAATAGCTTCGGCCAATAGTCCTGGCCAATAGCTTCGGAGATTATCGATGAGTTTGCCGCGTATCGCTGTCGATGCGATGGGCGGCGACGAGGGCGTGCGCGTGATGGTGGAGGGCGCGGCACTCGCGCGCCGCCGTCACGATCGTTTCAAGTTCCTGCTGGTGGGCGACGAGACGCGCATCAAGGCCGCGCTCGAGAACCATCCGAACCTGCGCGCCTCCTCTGAAATCCTCCATACCGACCAGGTCATCACCGGCGAGGACAAGCCGAGCCAGGTTCTCCGCCGCGCCAAGCACACTTCGATGGGCATGGCGATCGCCGCGGTGAAGTCGGGCGACGCCGGCGCAGCGGTCAGCGCGGGGAACACCGGCGCGCTGATGGCCATCGCCAAACTCTCGCTGCGCACGATGCCGGGGATCGACCGGCCCGCGCTCGCCGCGCTGCTGCCGACGCTGGGCGACAACGACGTGGTGATGCTCGACCTTGGTGCCAACACCGAATGCGACGCGCGCAACCTCGTGCAGTTCGCGGTGATGGGCGCGGCCTATGGGCGCGTGGTGACGGATCGTGCCGCCCCGCGCGTGCGCCTGCTCAACATCGGCACCGAGGACATGAAGGGCACCGACGAGGTGCGCGAGGCCGCCAACGTGCTGAGGGCGGCGGCAAGCGACTTGTCGATCTCGTTCGACGGCTTCACCGAAGCGGACAAGGTCTGCCGGGGTGACGTGGACGTGGTGGTCACCGATGGTTTCTCCGGCAACGTCGCGCTCAAGGCGATCGAGGGCACGGCCCGCTTCGTCGGCGATCTGCTTCGCCGCAGCTTTGCCAGTTCCTTGCGTTCGAAGATCGGCTTCCTGGTATCGCGCCCGGCGACCGAGCTGCTCAAGCACCATCTCGATCCCAACAACCACAACGGTGCGGTCTTTCTCGGGCTCAACGGCATCGTCGTGAAAAGCCATGGCAGCGCGAACGCGGCGGGGGTTGCCAATGCCGTAGCGGTGACCGCGCGGCTTCTGGAGGAAAACGTGACCGAGCGGATCACCGCCGACCTCGCCCGCGTCGGGCACGAGTCCCTGCGCGGCAAGCGTAACGTCGAGGCGCGCGCCTGATGCGCCGTTCGGTCATCACCGGAACCGGCTCGGCGCTGCCGCGAACGGCCGTCAGCAATGCCGAACTGGCGAAGCGGGTAGACACCAGCGACGAATGGATCGTCGAGCGCACCGGCATCCACAACCGCTATATCGCCGAGGCCGACGAGACCACCTCCAGCCTCGCGACCGAGGCCGCCCGGCGAGCGATCGAGGCGGCGGGGATCGAGGCGAAGGACGTCGATCTGATCGTGCTCGCCACCGCGACGCCCGACCAGACGTTCCCGGCGACGGCGACGATCGTGCAGCACAATCTCGGCTGCCAGGGCGGCATGGCCTTCGATGTGTCGGCGGTCTGCTCCGGCTTCCTCTATGCGGTCGGCGTTGTCGATTCGCTGCTCCGCACGGGCATGGCGAACCGTGCGCTCGTCATCGGCGCGGAGACGTTCAGCCGCATTCTCGACTGGGAGGATCGCACGACCTGCGTCCTGTTCGGCGATGGCGCCGGCGCGGTGGTGCTGGAGGCGCGCGAGGACTCTTCCGATGCCCCGCGCGGGATCCTCGCGACCCGGCTCCACGCCGATGGCAACCACAACCAGTTGCTGTTCGTCGATGGCGGACCCTCGACCACCGGAAGCGTGGGCAAGCTGCGCATGAAGGGCCGCGAGGTGTTCCGCCATGCGGTCGTGAACCTGGCCCAGGTGCTGGAGGAAGTGCTCGACGAAGCGGATCTTTCCACCGCCGACATCGACTGGCTCGTCCCCCACCAGGCGAATGCCCGAATCCTCGACGCGACCGCCCGGAAACTGGGCCTTCCGCGCGAAAAAGTCGTCATGACCGTGGGCGAACATGCCAACACTTCGGCCGCTTCCGTGCCGCTTGCACTCGACACGGCCGTACGCGACGGGCGCATCAAACAGGGCGATCTCGTCATGCTCGAAGCGATGGGCGGCGGCTTCACCTGGGGTGCCAGTCTCGTCCGGTTCTGAGACACGCTATGCCCTTATGGGTGCAATAGTGCACATTTGAACACACCGCGTTGCTTTCGGCACATAATATTTTATAACATCTTCGGGGTTGTGGAATCATCGAGGGGGTCTGATGCGCTCTACGGAGACGCTGACGCGGGCGGCTATTGCTGAAGCGATTCATGCGAAGTTGGGATTGTCGCGCGCCGAGTCGCTCGCGATGGTGGAATCGATTTTGGGACACATGTGCGAGGCCCTGGGCAAGGGCGAGAATGTGAAGATATCGGGCTTCGGAACGTTCCTGTTGCGCGACAAGGGGGAGCGAATCGGCCGCAATCCCAAGACGGGTGTGGAAGTTCCGATCACGCCGCGACGGGTGATGACATTCCGCGCGAGCCAGATGCTGAAAGATCGCATCGCCGACGCCTGACGGGAGGGCCAAGCATGACACCGCAATTCGACGACGGGAAAGCACCCGACGCGCTGCGCACCATCGGAGAGGTTTCGCGCGGGCTGGGCATTCGCCAGCATGTCCTGCGCTATTGGGAGGAGCAGTTTCCGATGCTGCGGCCGATCAAGCGCAGTGGTGGGCGCCGTTACTATCGGCCGCAGGACATCGCGCTCATCGCCGAGATCGACCGCATGGTCCACGAGGACGGGCTTACCCTGCGCGGGGCGCGACAGGCACTGGAATCGAGCGCGCCCCGTACCCGCCGCCGCCCTCCGCCGCAGGTGGCGCGGACAGCCGGGGCGGGCGATGAACTCGGCACGGTATCGATCGACGACACCGTGATGGGCGAACTGCAGACCATTCGCGCCGACCTGGCCGAAGCGCTCGCCAAGTCCTGACGCGAACGCCGGCGATCGCGCCCGGCCGATCGGTCAGGCTCATCCCCGCGTGAGACGGCGCAGGTTGCGCAAGCCCCGCGCTGCGGTAGTGGCGATACGAGCCGCCAGCGGCCGATGTCGCACGACCGGCTCGCCGAAGTAGGTGCTCACGCGGGGCTGCCCGTCCTCGATCGCGGTCGGGGTTCGCAGGTCCAGCTTGCCGAGTGCCTCGTCGGAGTACGCGGGGGTGTAATAGATGCAGTCCGCGAAATAGTAGTGCGTTACTTGCGACCAGCGCGTGAGCGTCCGGTCAATTTGGTGGCTGCCGCCGTGAAGCAGGTTCGCGGACCAGATCAGCGCTTGGCCCTTCCGTGCGAGAAAGGGTTCCTCCGCCGCTCCATGGGCTTCGCATAGCGCGCGCCAGCCATCGGCAAACGGCTGCTGCGCGGAACCCAGCGCGCTGCCATAACCCCGCCGCCCGATCGCGCCGTTGTTCAGCAGCGGCCACCGATGCGATCCGGGCAGGTAGAACAGCGGTCCGGCATCGGGGCCGATATCCTCCATCGCCACCCAGACGCCGCACATGAAACGCTCCGGCAGGCTGGAGAAATGGACGGCATCGGTGTGTGCCGCCTGCTGCGTGCCGACGGGGAAGTTCAGCGTCTGGAACGCGAAGGCCTGGCGACCGTAGAGCTTCGTCAGCAGGGCCAGCATGGCGGAATTGGCCGCGATCGCGCGCACGTCCTCGTCGAACTGCCATGCGTCCTGCACGCGCCGCTCGCCCTGGGTCTTGTCACTGGTGGGATCGGCGAAGTCGATGCCGGTGAAACGCGTCGAGAGGCGCGCCTTGATCCTGTCGATCCTGGCGTCGATCCCCGGATCGGGAAAGTCGAGCACGGCGTAACCGCGCTCGTGAAGATCGTCGGCGATGCGTGCTTCGTTCGGATCGAGCCCCATCGTGTCGCGCAAGGACGGATAGAGCGGGGATTCGATCAGCGGGATGCCGGGGAAGGGATTGGTCATCATGGCCGGAATGCCGGCTTCCTTAAATTGCTGCGGCGAAGGCGGTCAATCGACCGGCTCAGGCCCAAGACGCGCATCGAGGTCGCGCGGGCGGGAAAGATGGACAAGCTTGGCGCACCCGTCCTCGATGTCGGCCCAGCTGGCGATGTCCATCGTCAGCACGGCGAAGGCTGCGGTGGGGAACTTCTCCTCGACGATGGCGCGCAAGGGGCAACCGCCATCCTCGGGGACGAGATCGAAGATCAGGTCTTCCAGGCCCGGATTGTGGCCGGCCATCAGGATCGACCGGGGATCGCCCTCCTGCTCGCGCAGCAGATCGATCAGGGTGGGGGAGCTGGCGAGATAGATGCGACGGTCCCAGATGACCGGCAGACTGCGCCCGGCGGCGTCGGCGGCCAGTTCGATCGTCTGGGTGACGCGCACGGCCGGTGAGGCGATCACGCGCTGCCAGGCGACGCCGAACTCGCCGATATGCTTGCCCATCAGCGCCGCGCCTTCGCGTCCGCGCGCGTTCAGCGGCCGGTCGAAATCGCGCAGGCGCGCGTCGTTCCAGTCCGACTTGGCGTGGCGGAACAGCCCGAGAACCTTCATGCGGGCGAATGGCTGGTCATGCGGATGGCGCGTCGCTCCCGATCGGGGTTCGCGAATCCAAACCATGACTGCCGACACGTTGCAAGGCCTCGTGCAGCGATAGCCGGAGGATCGGCGTGCCCTCGGGAAAGGCGGTGAGCAGCCTTGAGGGAAACGCCGAGGAGAGGACCACGAAATGGCCGCGGTCGTCCCGGCTGCGGATCAGCCGCCCGAACGCCTGCGCCAGCCGCGCGCGAATGATGCTGTCGTCGTAGGCGGAGGCGCTGCCGCCAGCGGCTGCTGCGGCGAGGCGCCGGGCGCGGTGAAGGATCGTGGGGCGCGGCCAGGGAACCTGCTCCATCACCACCAGCCGCAGCGAGTGGCCCGGCACGTCGACACCGTCGCGCAAGGCGTCGGTGCCGAGCAGCGAGGATGCGGGATCGTCGCGGAAGATGTCGACCAGCGTACCGGTGTCGATCGGGTCGACATGCTGGGCGTACAGCGGCAGCCCGCCGTGGGCGAGGCGGTCCGCGATACGACCATGGACGGCACGCAGGCGGCGGATAGCGGTGAACAGCCCGAGCACGCCGCCGCCGGAGGCCTCGATCAGGCGGCCATAGGCACCCGCCAGTGCCGGTATGTCGCCGCGCGGTACGTCGGTGACGATCAGCACCTCGGCCTGGAGGCCATAGTCGAACGGGCTCTCGTGCGCGGAAAGTTGCGCCGTCACGCCGATATGGCTCGCGCCGCTGCGGGCGACCGCCTTGTCCCAGCTTTCCGCGTCCTTCAGCGTCGCGGAGGTCATCATCACCCCATGCGCCGGTTCCAGCACGACGCGGGCGAACGGCTTCATCGGGTCGAGCCAGCGGCGGTGGATGCCGACATCGAATTCGCGCGCCTCGCTGCGGTCGATCGCCAGCCAGTCGACGAACTCGGGATCGGCCGGCCCGCCAAGCCGCTCCAGCAAGGCTTCCCAGGCGGCCAGCAGGTCGACCCGCCAGCTCAGCGAATGGCGCGCACCCTCGATCCGGGCGCGGCCCGGGCCGTCGAGCCAGTCGGGCGGCTCCTCAAGAATGGTCTCCAGCCGGTTGCCGATGCGGATCAGCGGCTGGCGCAGTTCGGCCAGCGCCGCGCGGGCGGACTGCGCCTGCTCGACGAAGGCCCCCTCCAGCGCGGCGGCCTCGGTCTCCAGGCCGTAGCCCGCTTCGGTTCCGCCGCTTTCGTCGCGGGCGTAGACCGTCGCGCGAACCGCCGCGAGCAGCTCCTCCAGCGGACCCGATGGCGTCCCTTCGGCGATGCGCTGCAGCCAGCCGTCCGCCGGCAGCGCCTCGGCCGCCTCGCGCGCGGCCGTGATCGCGCGGCCGCCTGCTTCGTCGTAGCTCGCGACATCCGCCAGTCGGGCCGCCAGCCCCCGCCGCCGACCGCGGGAGGCCTTTTCCGGCCCGATTATCCACCGCCGCAGCTCGATCGCCTCCGCGCCCGTCAAAGCGGCCGCGAACGTGGAATCGGCGGCATCGAACAGATGATGCCCTTCGTCGAACACGATCCGCGTCGGCCGCGCTGCGTGATCCCGGCCGCGAGCGGCGTTCACCATCACCAGCGCGTGGTTGCCGATCACAAGATCCGCCCGTGCGCTCGCCCGCGACGCGCGTTCGATGAAGCATTTCCGGTAGTGCGGACAGCCCGCGTAGACGCACTCTCCACGACGATCCGTCAGCGCTGCGATGCCGCGCTGGCGGAACAGCGTGCCGAGCCAGCCCGGCAGATCGCCGCCGACCACGTCGCCGTCCTGGGTGTAGGCGGCCCAACGCGCCACCAGATGTGCCAGGATCGCGGCGCGCCCGCCGAAACCGCCTTGCAGCGCGTCCTCAAGGTTAAGGAGGCAAAGGTAGTTTTCACGCCCCTTTCGCACGACCACGGGCCGGGATCCATCCGCCCGCCGCTCCGGCCAGGCGCGACGGCTCTCCTGGCGAAGCTGGCGCTGCAATGCCTTGGTGAAGGTGGAGACCCAGACGGTGCCGCCCGACAACTCGCTCCAGAGCGAGGCAGGGGCGAGGTAGCCTAAGGTCTTGCCGATGCCGGTGCCGGCCTGTGCCAATAGCAGGTGCGGCTGGTCGGATTTCAGGCGCGGCGCGAAGGCGCGGGCGGCGCGCACGGCGTAGTCGCGCTGGCCTTGCCGCTGTTCGGCGTCCACTCCCGTCAGTTGCCCTAGGCGGGCAAGGGTGACCGCCTCGTCCAGCTCCACCTGCCGGGGCTGGGGCAGCTCGCCCGCCTCCTCCCACTCGGGCAGGCGCGCGAACAGCCAGCGCTCGGCCCGCTCCGGACGGGAGATGTGGGCGGTAAGCGTGCCCGCCCAGGCCCAGCGCAGCCGCGCCAGCGATTGCAGCGCGCTCCAGGCCCCCTCGCGCTCGGCCCACTGCGGATCGCCGCAGGTGGCGAGCAGGGCCTCGGTGGCGCGCTGGAGCAGGTCGGGCACGCCCGCGTCGTCGGCCGGCTCCGCCAGGCCGAGCGCGTGAGCCAGGCCCTTGGGCGTGGGTACGACGAAGCGGGCGGGATGGACGAAGGCGAACAGCTCCAGCAGATCGAGGCCGGAAAGGTCGGGATATCCCAGCCGCGTCGCCACCAGCGGGGCATTGAGCATGAGCAGCGGCGTATCGGCCGCAACCGTCACCGCCTCTCCCTTGCCGACGGGCCGGGTAAGGCCGTCTCCGTCGCGCAGCCAGCAGCCGGCATGGCTAGCATGTATGGCGGGGAGCGTCACCGAAGGCATGGCGGCCAGGATGGGGACGGCGGAACGAAATGTAAACATCGAGAGCGCCGCCCCTCGCGACAACCGGCGACAATCTTCCTCTTGTTTCGATTGCTCATAAGATATATCTTGAGCCTATCAAGAATCATTGAGGAAAAGACATGAGACATCATTTCGAGACGCGCCGCTGCGGCGGGCGAGGCGAATTCGGCCGCGGACCTTCCGGTCGGGGGGGCTTCCCCGGGGCGTTCGGGTTCGGGGGACCGGATGGTCGCGGGATGGGGGGAGGCGGCTTCGGCGGAAGGGGCGGCGGTCGCCGTCGGCGGCTGTTCGACCAGACCGAACTGCAGACGCTGCTGCTGTCGCTGATCGCCGCGGAACCACGCCACGGTTACGATCTCATCAAGGAGATCGAGACCCTGTCCGGCGGCGAATACGCGCCGAGCCCCGGCATCGTATACCCGGCGCTGACCTTCATGGAGGAGCAGGGCGTGATCGCCCCATCGGCTGCCGAGGGCAGTCGCAAGTCCTACGAGGCGACCGATGAGGGGCACCGCCAACTGGCCGCGCAGGCCGAGACGGTCGCTGCACTGCGCGAGCGGCTCTCCGCGCTCGCAGAGGTGCGCGAAAGAACCGACCCAGCGCCGATCCGGCGCGCCATGCATTCCATGAAGACCGCGCTGTTCGATCGACTGTCGCAACACGGCGCCGATCGCGCCACCGTGCTCGCCATCGCCGAGATCATCGACGAGGCGGCTCGTAGGATCGAAAGGATCGAGCCATGACCCAGGTCGATGCGCATGTCCCCACCGTCAGCGGCGGCAAGTACGTCCGTCAGCTCTGCAAGCACTGGTCGCACAAGCTGCCCGTCGAGATCGAAGGAGACACCGGTGTGGTGACTTTCGTCGGCGCGGTGGCGACGATGACCGCGGGACCCCAGTCCATCGCGGTAAGCGTGCGCGGCCAGGACCGCGAGCAGGTGGACCGGCTCAAGGACGTCGTCGCCCGGCACCTCGACCGTTTCGCCTTCCGCGAGGCGCCGCTGACCTACGACTGGAGCTGGCAGTGAACCGGGGGTGAGGCGGTTTTGCCCGGGCGCTGTTCCTACGCTTTTGCGCCGGCTTCGGCGCGGGCCAGGGGCAGCGGCTCCTTGAAGGTGTTGGTGACGTAAGGATAAGGGATCTCGATCCCCGCCGCGTCGAGCGCCTGCTTCACCGCCATGACCACCTCGCTGCGCGTCAGGCGCATGTCGCGCGGCGTGGTGGGCGCCCACCACTGCACCAGGAAGTCGATCGAGCTGGCGCCGAAGCCGCGCGCCACCACGACCACCGGCTTGTCGGGGTTGACGTTCTCGAGGCCCTGGATCGCTTCCCGGATGATCCGCTGGGCCTCCTCCAGCTGGCAGTCGTAGCAGACGCCGACGGTGATCTCGTCGCGCCGTACCACGTCGTCGGTCAGGATCTTCACCGGGTTCTTGAACAGCACGGCGTTGGGAACGATCGTCAGCTCGTTGGAGAGCTGGCGCACGTGCGTCTCGCGCAAGGTGATGCGCTCCACGCGGCCGGTGATGCCCTGGCATTCGATGAGGTCGCTGATCCGCATCTTCTCGCGCAGCATGATGAGCACGCCGGCCAGGAAGTTCTCGAAGATGTCCTGAAACGCGAAGCCGATCGCCAGAGCGCCGACGCCCAGGCCCGCGAAGGCGCTCGCCGGCGTGAAGCTGGGCACCGCCACGGTCAGCGCGATCAGCAGGCCCACGATCCAGATCGCCAGGCGCACCAGCGTGTCGAGGAGCTGCTTGAGGTCCTCGCGGATATGGCTGCGGACGGTGATCCGGTCGGTGATTCGCACCGCGAACCGCGACGCCAGCCAGGTCACGAACAGCAGCGCCACGGCAATTGCGAGCGACGGCAGGGCCTGCACGAACGACTGCCCCATCCGCTCGATCTGGCGCTGCAGCGTTTCGACGTAGTTCACGGTTCAAGGGTCCTCTCGCGGCCTCGGATGACCGAACCGCCCCGCGCGCACGAGGTTCCCCGCTGCCTCGCCGGGCCGGTTCGCGCTTGCGATCCGCACGAATTGCCGCGAAGGAGCGCCGATCATGTCCGATACCGCACTCATAGATGCCGCACTGAAGGCCAAGGCCTGGCCGTTCGAGGAGGCGCGCAAACTCATCAAGCGCTATCCGCAGGGCAAGACCGCCGAGGACGGCTCGCCGGCACCGGTGCTGTTCGAGACCGGCTATGGCCCCTCCGGCCTGCCGCATATCGGCACGTTCCAGGAAGTGCTGCGCACTACGCTGGTGCGCCGCGCCTACGAGGTGCTGACAGGCGGCGCGCCGACGCGGCTGGTGGCGTTCAGCGACGACATGGACGGGCTGCGCAAGGTTCCCGACAATGTCCCCAACGGTGACATGCTGCGCCAGCATCTCGGCAAGCCGCTGAGCCGCATTCCCGATCCCTTCGGCACGCATGAGAGCTTCGCTCACCACAACAACGCGATGCTGCGGGCCTTCCTCGACCGCTTCGGCTTCGACTATGAGTTCGTTTCGGCGAGCGACCGCTACAACGCCGGCGGTTTCGACCATGCACTCGCCAACGTGCTCGCGCACTTCGACGCGATCATGGGCGTGATGCTGCCGACCCTGCGCGAGGAACGGCGCAAGACCTACTCGCCGGTGCTGCCGGTCTCGCCCACGAGCGGCGTGGTGCTGCAGGTGCCGGTCGAGGTCCTCGATCCGGCGACCGGCATGATCGCCTTCACCGACGAGGACGGCACGCGGGTCGAGCAGTCGGTGTTCGGCGGGCGGGCCAAGCTGCAGTGGAAGGTCGACTGGGCGATGCGCTGGGTCGACCTGGGCGTCGATTACGAGATGTGCGGCAAGGACCTGACCGACTCGGTCACCCAATCGGGCAAGATCGCGCAGATCCTCGGCGGCCGGCGACCCGAGGGGCTGATCTACGAGCTGTTCCTCGACGAGAACGGCGAGAAGATCTCCAAGTCGAAGGGCAACGGTCTCACCATCGAACAGTGGCTGACCTACGGCACCGAGGAGAGCCTGGGCTTCTACTTGTTCCGCGAGCCCAAGAGCGCCAAGCAGCTCCACATCGGCGTGATCGCCAAGGCGATCGACGAGTACTGGCAGTTCCGCGGCAACCTGGCTGCGCAGGACCTCGACAAGCAGCTCGGCAATCCCGTGTGGCACCTGCTGCGCGCCAACGGGTCGGGTGAGGGCGCGGGCGATACGGTGCCGGTCACGTTCGGCCTGCTGCTGAACCTGGTCGGCGTGTTGGGCGCAGAGGCGACCGAGGCGCAGGTCTGGTCGTATCTCGCGAACTACGTCGCCGACGCGACGCCCGAAGCCCATCCGGAGCTGGAGGCGATGGTCGCCGCCGCGCTCGCCACCAATCGCGACTACATCGCCCCGACCCTGCACCGCCGCGCGCCGACGGCGACCGAGGCGGCGGCGCTGGAGGCACTCGACGCGGTGCTGGCCGGCTCCGCGCCCGACGCCTCGGCCGAGGAACTGCAGAACGCGGTCTATGAGATCGGCAAGGACGAGGCTTATGCCTTCGCAACCCTGCGCGACTGGTTCAAGGCTCTGTACGAGACGCTGCTCGGCTCGTCGCAGGGGCCGCGCATGGGCAGCTTCATCGCGCTTTACGGCATCCCCGAGACCCGCAAGCTGATCGCCGAGGCTCTATCTCATGCGCCGAACCCCGCAAACGGCTGAGGAACTTTGCGAGGATCTGCTCGGGCGAAAGCTCGACCAGGTCGACGCGGAGGAACGCCGGGTCCTGGAGCGTATCGCTGCGGGCCAGATCGAAGATCTCGACGCGCAGGAGGCCGCCGCCATCCACGCCACGTTTGGCCAGCGCATGGCGGACAAGGTGGCGGCGGTGGGAGGAAGCTGGGGCTTCATCACCGCCTTTACCGTGGTTCTGCTGTCGTGGATGCTGGTCAACAGCCGGATCCTGGAGGATTTGGGCCTGCCGGCATTCGATGGCTATCCCTTCATCTTCCTCAACCTGATGCTCTCGATGCTGGCTGCCATCCAGGCGCCGGTCATCATGATGAGCCAGAACCGCCAGTCCCAGAAGGACCGCATCGCCGCGCGGCACGATTACGAGGTGAACCTGCGCACCCAGCTGGAGATCATCCGCCTTCAACGCCGTTTCGACCGCCTGCTCAACGCACTGGAATACGGCAGCGACGAGAGCGTCGACGAAGAGGACGACAAGGTCGATCCCTGAGTACGGAAGTGCTTACCCCCAGGGGCGAGAGCGAAACCACTTGGTGATGACGTACTTCACGCCGCGCACCACCGGCGTCGCCGCGTGCAGGGTGTCGTAGTTGGGCCGCCCATCCTCCCGGTTGTTGTTCCACAGCAGCAAGGCGCCCGCCTGCGGGGGGATGCTGGTATGAAGGCGCGGGAACTCGGTGGTGCCGCCTTGCTCCACATCGTTGAGGTAGACCATCGCCGTCCAGCTGCGCTGGCCGCCGCGCGCCAGTTCGTCCTGCCAATAGGGAGCCGCGGTGTCGAACCAGTCGCAATGCTCGCGAAACTCCTGTCCCGGCTGGTAGCGCTGGCCCTGCACCGTCTCACCCCATGACAAGTCGATGCCGATAAGATCCGACAGGCGCCGCTCGATCGCGCGGACCACGGGATCGGCCTGGTCGACATCGCCCGAGTAGCTCGTGCGGTATTTGTCATAACCTTCGACCCGGACCAGTTCGGATGGCCGCGCCACTGCATCGATCAGGTCGATGACGTGCGCGCACTCTCGCAGGTCCAGAAACTCCCCCACCGCATAGATCTCCGCGTTCTCCACCGGCACGCGATATGCACTGGGATCCGCGGCGAGGCGGGAACGGACTTGCTCGCCCAGCTTCGCCAGAGCCCGGCGGTCGGGCGCCGGCGCGGTGACCACGACAGGCGGAGGAGAGCTGCTCATGGCGCAAACTTTGGCCGGGCGCGCGCCGTGCGCAAGGTCCTTTCTGTACATATACGGCCGTCGGGAGTCCGGCCGCCGGCGGCCGGGCTCCCGTGAGCCAAGTTAGGCGCCAGCGCTCAGCGCCGAAGCCGCCCGCCCCCCAACTCTCCGTTGGCTCCTCATGCTCGCTGCGTTGTGGGAGGGCGGCACTGCAGCCACCATTGCGCTCCTGTTGATCTAAGTATTTATCATCGTCGCGCTGACAGGCTCCGTGCGAGCATCGTTCTGTGCAGGGGATTGCATGAGAAACTTTCTACTTCCGAGCGTCGCCGTCATTACCGCTTTGATGACCGGAACTGTTGCGAGTGCAGCGAAACCGACGACGGTTGAGCCGGCATCCGATCCAGCCACCTGGGTCGTTTCGGACGACTATCCCGCAGATGCGTTGGAGGCGGGCGTGACAGGAAGGGTCGCGTTTCGGGTACAGGTCGGGGCAGATGGCCTTCCGATGGACTGCGCCATTACCTCGAGCAGCGGATCCGAAAGTCTCGATAAGCAGACTTGTGCTCTCATCATGCAACGTGCGACTTTCGAGCCGGGGCGCGATGGCCATGGAACGGCGGTTCAAAGTGTGTACTCGGACAAGGTGCACTGGATTTTGCCGGACGGCCCACCACCGGCACCGATGGTCAGCAGCTTCACCTTCGTGGTTGGTGTTGATGGCAAGACGAGCGGCTGCACGCCAGACGTGCCACAGACGCCTCAATATGCCTGGGCGAAGACAAGCGACGGCTGCAGTCGGATGTCTTACACTCCCTACAGGGACGAGAAGGGCAACCCCGTGGCGCGGCGTGTTACCGTACGCACAGTGACCACGGTGGATCCTGTGGAGGCCGCCAAGTAACCCTTCGTGGGTGGCGGTGGACACGGGAATACATCGCGCCTATCTCGGCGACGATGGCGAACCGGCTGTTTCTGACTCTGCTTGCCCTGCTGACGGGCCTGGCCGCGCAAATGGCGCCGGCGCAGGCGCGTGTCTGCGCGGAGCAGGCGGCGGCGGTCTCGCCTTCGGAGGCCGCTCCGGCGCGCGCCGCGGCGGCACCGGCCGAGCTGGCCCGCCTGCCCGAACCGGGACGGCGCGGTGCCCGGCTCGTCGCGGATGCGGGCGGATCGTTGGCTCCGGTCGCGTATCGCGCGCGCCCGGTTCTTCCCGGGATCGACCGCGCGCGCGAATAGCGTCGCCTGCCTGAATTGAGACCGATCCAGCCGCCCGCCGGAGCGCAGGCGGCTTTGGCGCATTCTTGCGCACGCATCTACAGATCACAGGGAACCCGCCATGCTTGGGGCCATCGTCAAGACCATCTTCGGCTCGTCCAACGAGCGCTACGTCAAGTCGCTCGACAAGGCCGTCCGCCAGATCGCCGCTTTAGAGCCGACGATGGAAGCCATGAGCGACGACGAGCTTTCGGCCCAGACTGCCAAGTTCCGCCACCAGTTGTCACAAGGCAGCACGCTGGACGACATCTTGCCCGAGGCCTTCGCCACCGTGCGCGAAGCGGCAAAGCGGGTGTTGGGGATGCGCCACTTCGACGTGCAGATGATCGGCGGCATGGTGCTCCATCGCGGTGAGATCGCGGAAATGCGCACGGGCGAGGGCAAGACGCTGGTGGCGACACTCGCCACCTATCTCAACGCGCTGGAGG
>Ga0268265_10001870_pt1 | contig 16741 bp, 9 predicted proteins | sample KBSSwiS52_FD_190355 | JGI IMG/M metagenome (GOLD analysis project Ga0268265, IMG submission 190355) | Switchgrass rhizosphere microbial communities from Kellogg Biological Station, Michigan, USA - KBS Switchgrass S5-2 (SPAdes) (version 2) | ecosystem: Host-associated > Plants > Roots >... | reverse complement strand
ACCGCGAACGGCGAGCGCGTGCGCTTCGACCGCGTCGATCCGGCGCCGTTCGCGATCGATATCGGCACCAGCGAAAATCTCGTGCTCAACGCCAATGGCGGCGACGACACCGTCTCGGTCACCGGCAATGTCGCGGCGCTGATCAGCATCACGATCGACGGCGGCGCGGGCAACGATACGCTGCGCGGTGGCAATGGCGTCGACCTGCTGCTCGGCAGCGACGGCAACGACTTCATCGACGGCAATCAAGGCAACGACGTCGCTTTGCTCGGCGCCGGCGACGATGTGTTCCAATGGGATCCGGGCGACGGCAGCGACACCGTCGAGGGCCAGGACGGCATCGACACCTTGCTGTTCAACGGCAGCAACATCAACGAAAATATCGGCATCTCTGCCAATGGTGCGCGTGCGCTGTTTACCCGTGACGTTGCCGCGATCGCGATGGACCTCAACGACATCGAGACGATCGATTTCCGCGCGCTGGGCGGCGCCGACACGATCAATGTCAACGGCCTCGCCGGAACCGATGTGAAGCAGGTCGCGATCGACCTGGCCGGGACGATCGGCGGCACCGCGGGCGATGCGCAGGCGGATCGCGTGATCGTCGCGGGGACCGCCGCGGGCGACACGCTGACCTTGACCGGATCGGCGGACGCGATCGTGACGACGGGGCTCGCCGCGACGGTGACCGTCAGCCATTCCGAAACGGCCGATCAGATCGCGTTGAACCTCGGCGCGGGCAACGACAGGGTCTCGGCGACCGGCGTTGCCGCAGGCGGCGCGGGGCTCAGCATCGATGCGGGTCTGGGCAACGACACGATCATCGGCAGCCAGGGCGCCGACATCATCCTCGGCGGCGACGGCAAGGATGTCGTCACCGGCGATGGCGGCGCCGACCTCGCGCTGCTGGGGGCAGGCGACGATCGCTTCATCTGGGATCCGGGCGACGGCAGCGACGTCGTCGAAGGCCAGGACGGCATCGACACGCTCGACTTCAACGGCGCGAATGCGAGCGAGTCGATGACGCTGTTCGCCAATGGCGGGCGGGTTGTGCTGTCCCGCGATATCGGCGCGATCCTCATGGACCTCGACGATGTCGAGAAGATCAACGTCCGGGCGCTGGGCGGCAGCGACGCGATCAATGTCGGCGACCTGACCGGCACCGATGTGCAGCAGGTCACGATCGACCTCGCGGGCGTGTTGCTCGGAACCGCCGGCGACGCGCTGTCCGATTTCGTCACGCTCCAGGCGACCGCGGGCGATGACGTCGTCAGCCTGAGCGGCAGCGGCGGCACGATATTCACCACCGGCCTGCCGAAAAAGGTCGTCGTCACGCACGCCGACGGCATCGACATGATCGAGGCGGAGGGCGGCGCCGGCAACGACATGATCTCCGCCGGGGCGCTCACCGGCGTCCGGGCTTTGCTCGACGGCGGCATCGGCGACGACCGGCTGACCGGCGGCGCCGGCGCCGATAGCTTCCTCGGCGGCGACGGCAACGACATCGTCACCGGCGGTAAGGGCAATGATCTCGGCCTGCTGGGCGACGGCGACGATCAGTTCCTGTGGACGTCGGGCAGCGGCAGCGACACCGTCGAGGGCCAGGGCGGCACCGATATCCTCGTCGTCACCGGATCGACGCTCCGCGATGTGATGACGATCGCCGCCAATGGCGCCCGCGTCCTCGTGGCGGACGGCCTCGCCGCCAGCGCGATCGACGTCGACGATGTCGAGACGCTTGTCGTCACCACCCAGGCCGGCGCCGACGATATCGTCGTCGACGATCTGGGCGGCACCGACGTCGTGCAGGTGACGATCAACCTCGCGGCCACCCCGGCCGGCGGAACCGGCGACCATGTCGTCGACCGCGTCACGCTCAACGGCACCGGCGGCGACGATTTCGTCGAACTGCGCGCGGACGGCGGCGCGGTCGCCGCGCTCGGCCTCGCGGCGACGGTGACGATCAGCCGCACCGACGCCAACGACCAGATCATCGTCAACGGCGGTGCGGGCAATGATTTCCTGTTCGTGTCGACGCCGCCCGCGTCGGCCGCGCAGTTCGTGCTCGACGGCGGCACCGGTGGCGACTTCCTGTTCGGCGGCGTCGGCAACGACATCATCCTCGGCGGCGCCGGCGCCGATACGATCGACGGCGGCGCCGGCGCCGACATCCTCGACTATCATGCGTCCGCCACCGCGGTGGCGCTCGATCTCGGCCTCGGCACGGGATCGGCGGGCGATGCCGCGGGCGACGGCATCGCGGGCATCGAACAGGTCGTCGGCAGCCTCTTCGCCGACACGCTCACCGGCGGCGCCAATGTCGACAAGCTGTTCGGCGACGGCGGCAACGACATGCTGCTGGGCATGGGCGGCAATGACGATCTGCGCGGCGATGCCGGCGCCGACCGCCTGACCGGCGGTGCCGGGGCCGACCAGCTGACCGGCGGCCTCGGCGCCGACCGGTTCGTCCTGCTCGCGGCGGCAGACAGCGCCGGTGCGGCCCGCGACGTCGTCAGGGACTTCCACCATGGCGAGGCCGACCGGATCGACGTGTCGGCGATCGACGCCAGGCCGGCGGTCAACGGCAACAACGCGTTCACCTTCATCGACACCGCAGCGTTCAGCGGCGTCCAGGGCGAGTTGCGTGTGACCTACGGCACGGGATCGTCGATCGTCTCGGGCGATATCGACGGCGACGCCGTCGCCGACTTCGCGATCATCCTGACGGGCGTCACGGCCGCCGCGCCGCTGGTTGCCACCGACTTCTTCCTGTGAACGACGGGTTCCTCCGCGCCCGTCGTGCGTTACAAGCGAGAACAGAACAGCGGAGGAGAGGCGATGTTCGTCGCGGTCTATTGGTGGCGGGTGCATCCCGGCAAGGAAGAGCAGTTTCGCGCCGCCTGGCGCCGCGGCACCGACCTGATCCGCGAACATTATGGCAGCTATGGTTCACGCCTGCACCGCGACGCCGACGGCCGCTTCGTCGGCTATGCCGAATGGCCCGACGAGACGACCTGGCGCCACGCGTTCGACAACAAGATGACCTATGACGATCCCGCGACCCGCGCCGCCTTCGTCGATGCGATCGCCGAGACGCCGGCGGACGCCGATCCGATCTTCACGATGACCGTGACCGACGATCTGTTGCTGCGATCCGGCTACGCGCCGGCGACGTGACAGCTTTGCTGCGATCGCTGGAAGCAGTTCTTGACCGTCGGCGGGTGGCAATATCGCGGTGCAATCCATAGATCGGGGTGCAACCCGAAGGAGTTCCGCCGCATGCCCGCTTTGTCGATCCTCGATCTCGTTCGCGTCACCGAGAGCACCGATGCGCGCGGCGCGCTCGACAATGCGCGCGATCTCGCCGCGCATGCCGAGGACTGGGGCTATCAGCGCTTCTGGGTCGCCGAGCATCACAACATGCCCGGCATCGCCAGCGCCGCGACCTCGGTCGTGCTCGCCCACATTGCCGCCGGATCGCAGCGCATCCGCGTCGGGGCCGGCGGGATCATGCTGCCCAACCATGCCCCGATCGTGATCGCCGAGCAGTTCGGCACGCTCGAAAGGCTCTATCCGGGCCGCATCGACCTCGGCCTCGGCCGCGCGCCGGGCACCGATCAATATACCGTCCGCGCGCTGCGCCGCTCGCTCGAAAATGCCGACGATTTTCCGCGCGACGTGCGTGAACTCCAGGCCTATTTCGCGCCGGTCCAGCCCGGCCAGCGCGTCCAGGCGGTGCCGGCGGGCGGCACCGATGTGCCGATCTGGATCCTTGGGTCCAGCACCTATGGCGCACAGCTCGCCGCCGCGTTCGGCCTGCCTTATGCGTTCGCCTCGCATTTCGCGCCCGATCAGCTGCTGCCCGCGCTGCGCATCTATCGGGAGAATTTCAAACCATCGGCACAGCTCGCGCGGCCGCATGCGATGATCGGCGTCAATATCGTCGCCGCCGACACCGATAGCGAAGCGCGGCGGTTGGCGACGACGCAGCAGATGTCGTTCGCCGACATCTTCCGCGGCGCGCGCGGACTCAGCAAGCCGCCGATCGACGATATCGAGCTTTACTGGTCGCCGATGGAAAAGGCGCAGGCGATGCAGATGCTCGCCCGCACGATCGTCGGTTCGCCGGACACGGTGCGCGCCGGCATCGACGCGCTGGTGGCCGAGACCGGCGCGGACGAACTGATGATCGTGTCCGATGTCTACGATCACCAGGCGCGGCTGCATTCGTTCGAGCTGATCGCCCAGGCCGGTGGCGCGCTCGAAGTCGAGCAGGAGCGCCGCGCGCTGGCGTGAGCTTCATCCTCCCCACGCTTTGCGCAGGGAGGATGAGACGGCGATTAGCCCCCGCATGGCCTTTCCGGCGCCAAGCTGTTATGGAAGCGCAGCGACCGTCAACCAAGGCGCGCCTTTCAACTATCGCTGTCAGGTGGCGGACCCGCGCGTCTCGCTCCATCCTCCCTCCGGACGAGAGAAATCCGCCTATGTTGATCGACGCCGGCTACGACATCAGTTTCGAGACCGACCAGGAAACGCCGATGCTGGCCACGCTCAGCATCCATCCGTCGCGCAACAAGGATCTGCGCACCGCGCAGCGCATCACCACCAATGTGCCGGTGCCGGTCTATGACTATATCGACGGCTTCGGCAATGTCTGCACGCGGCTGACCATTCCCGCCGGCGGCATCACATTGTCCTGCGCGTTCACGATCGAGGACCCGTTCGAGCCCGATATCGTCGCGCCGCAGGCGATGGCGGTGCCGATTCCTTTGCTGCCCGACGACGTGATGGTGTATCTGCTCGGCAGCCGTTATTGCGAGACCGACGAACTGTCCGAGACCGCCTGGTCGCTGTTCAGCGGCTATACGCCGGGCTGGGAGATGGTCCAGGCGATCGTCGAATATACTCATAACCGCATCCAGTTCGGCTATCATCACGCGCGCCCGACCAAGACCGCATGGGATGCCCACCAGGAACAGACCGGCGTCTGCCGCGACTTCGCGCATCTGGCGGTCGCCCTGTGCCGCTGCATGAATATCCCCGCGCGCTATTGCACCGGCTATCTCGGCGATATGGACCTGCCCGCGATCGTCGGCGAGATGGACTTCTCGGCGTGGTTCGACGCCTATCTCGACGGCCGCTGGTACACGTTCGACGCGCGCCACAACCGCCCGCGCAAGGGCCGCATCCTGATGGCGCGCGGCCGTGACGCCGCCGACGCCGCGCTGACGACGACGTTCGGGCCGACGCGGCTGGCGAAGTTCGTGGTCTATACCGATGAGCAGAAGATGGCCTGACGGCGAGGCGGTAGCGCGTCGCCGCGTACCCGTTTAACGAAACCCGATGCTGCCCGAAATCACCGACCGACTCATCACCCGCACGGTCCAGTCCCAGCGGATGTTCGAGGCCGGGAAATATGATTGGACGCGCGGGCTTGTCGGCCCGCTCGCGATATCGGCCGATCCGGTGACCGTGTCCGCCGAGGTGCGCGACGGCGCGCGGCAGCCCCATGTCGTCGAAGTGAAGTTCGGCAGCGGCGGAGCGATCGCTGCGAGCGATTGCACCTGCCCGGGCGGAACGCCTTGCAAGCATGTCGCGGCGGTGCTGTTCGCGCTGCGCGACGCGAAGACAGCGAAATCCGCCACCGCAGCACCCGCGCCGGTCGCGACCGACCTGTTCGGCCAGCCGCTCGCCCCCGCACGCACGCTGCCGGCCTTGCCCTCGGACCTGTCGATGTGGGCGAGCGCGATGACGCCGTTGCTGCGCGCGGCGACGGCGCCGGCCCGGCGGCAGGAGCGCGCGATCATCTACATCGTCAGTGCGCAGGCGATGACCGGCAATCAGCGGATGTCGCAGCAGCGGACGGCGGCCGCGCTCGCGCCGCCCGGCGTGCCGCTGCGGTTGAGGGTGGACGTGGTCGACAGCGCGATCGATCTCGCCGGCCGGCCGGTCGGCGGCAGCAGCGGCGATTCCGGAATTTCGCATCTGATCCTTCATGCGTCCGAATCGCGCGCCGCGCATGTCGAGGATGAGGATCGCCTGCTCGTCCGCCGCCTCGAAGCCAGAGCCGGCGAGACCGATCGCGACGGCTGCCTGTGCGGGCCGGGCGGCCGCGACCTGCTCGATCGCATGATCGCGACCGGCCGGGCGCGCTGGGGCAGTGTCCGCGGACCGGCGCTCCACGCCGCGCCGGCGGTGTCCGGCGAACTGCGCTGGCGTCACGACGATCGCGCGCAGGCGATCCTGGCGCTCGCCACCGACAACGTGGAGGCGATCGTCGGCGTCGTCGCGCCGCCGCTGGCGATCGACGAGACCAATGGCGCGGTCGCGGTGATCGACGCCGGCCTGCCCGATCGCATCGTCGAGCAGATGCTGCGGCTTCCGGCGGTCGCGCCCGACGCGATCGACGTGCTCGCCGCGCGCTGGCACGATCTCGCGCCGCCGCGCGTGCCGCCGCCGCCGCACCCCGAGATCGCCGAACTCGGCCTCGTGACGCCGGTGCCGGTGCTGGTGCTGCGGATCGAGCGCCTGACGCTGCTCACCGCCGCCCGCAACGGCCAGGGCCGTGAATATGAGGAGGATCGTCCGGTGGCGCGGCTCGCGTTCGATTATGGCGTGGCGGTCGTCGATGCGATGCCGGCCGCCACCGAACCGGTGGCGCGCGACGGCGGCGCGCTGGTGAGGTTCTGCCGCGATTTCGAAACCGAGGCGGCGGCGCTCGCCCGGCTCGTCCGCGCCGGCCTCGCGCCGCTGACCAGTTTCGACCGCATCGTGCCGCACCCGCGTCAGCGCCTCGATCACATCCCGCACGCCAGCGCCAAGCCGATCGATTTCGTCCGCTTCCTGATGCGCGATGCCGATGCGATGCGCGCCGAGGGCTGGCGGATCACGCTCGATCCCGCCTTTCCGCTGCGGCTGCACGTCGCCGATCCCGAGAGCCTCGCCGCCGACTATCTGCCCGCGGGCATCGACTGGTTCGACATCGCGCTCGGCGCGACGATCGATGGTGAGCGGATCGATCTCGTCCCCGCGCTGCGGACCTTTTTGAAGACCATCAAACCGGCCGCGCTCAAGGCGCTGCTCGAAGGCGGGGACGGCGCCGACGATCAGCTGCCGGTGGCGCTCGGCGACGGGCGCGTGGTCCTGCTCGAAACCGCGCGGGTGTTGCCGATGCTGCGCGCGATGCTGCTGCTCGCGGCGCACGATCCCGACGCCACCGGCAACCGTTACCGTATCTCCAGCCGCGAACTCGGCCTGGTCGCCGAACTCGAGACCGCAACCCACGGCCTGACGCTGCGCGGCGCCGAACCCTTGCGTGACCTCTCGCGCGCGCTGACCGACCTCAGCTTCGCCCCGACACAGTTGCCCGACGGCTTCAAGGCGACCCTGCGGCCCTATCAGCAGACCGGACTCGACTGGCTCGAGGCGCTCGACCGCGCCGGCTATGGCGGCCTGCTCGCCGACGATATGGGCCTCGGCAAGACCGTCCAGACGCTCGCGCACATCGCCACGCTCAAGGCGCGCGGCGGACTCGACCGCCCGGTCCTGATCGTCGCGCCGACTTCGGTGCTGCCCAACTGGCAGGCCGAGACCGCGCGCTTCGCGCCGGATCTGTCGACGATGCTGCTCCACGGACCCGATCGCCGCGACCGCCACGCCGCGATCGCCGCGCACGACATCGTCTTCACCAGCTATCCGATCCTCGTGCGCGACACCGCCGCGCTCGCCCGTGAAAATTTCGCGCTGGTGGTGTTCGACGAGGCCCACAACCTCAAGAACCCGCGTACCGCCAGCCACGCCGCCGCCGGCGCGCTGATCGCCGACCGCATGATCGCGCTGACCGGCACGCCGGTCGAGAACCGGCTGACCGACGCCTGGGCGCTGTTCGACCTGATCGTGCCCGGCCTGCTCGGCAGCGAACGCGCGTTCATGCGCGACTATCGCGGACCGATCGAGAAAAACAACGACCCCGAAGCCAAGGCGCGGCTGGCGCGCAAGCTGAGGCCCTTCCTGCTGCGGCGGACCAAGGAAGCAGTCGCGACCGATCTGCCGCCCAAATCGATCGTGCCGCTGGCGATCACGCTCGATCCCGCGCAGATGGCGCTGCTCGAAAGCCAGCGCCTGCTGATGCAGGCGCGCATCCGCGATGAGATCGAGCGCGTCGGCCTGATGCGCGCGCAGATCGTGATGCTCAGCGCGCTGACCCGGCTGCGCCAGATCTGCTGCGATCCGCGCCTGATCGGCGACCTGCCGGGTGGCCGGACACCGCCCTCGGCCAAGCTCGAACGCTTGCTCGAACTGCTCGACGAGATGATGGCGGAGGGCCGCCGGGTGATCCTGTTCAGCCAGTTCACGTCGATGCTCGACCTGATCAAGCCCGAGCTCGACCAGCGCGGCATCGCCTGGGCGGAGCTGACCGGCAAGACGCAGGACCGCAAGACCCCGGTCGCCCGCTTCCAGGCCGGCAAAGTGCCGTTGATCCTGATCAGCCTCAAGGCCGGCGGCACCGGCCTCAATTTGACCGCGGCCGACACCGTGCTGCTCTACGATCCGTGGTGGAACCCCGCGGTCGAGGCCCAGGCGATCGACCGCGCCCACCGCATCGGCCAGACCAAGCCGGTGTTCGTCTACCGCATGATCGCCGCCGGCACGATCGAGGAAAAGATCCTCGCGCTGCAGGCGCGGAAGTCGGCGCTCGCCGAAGCGCTGTGGAGCGACGATGTGGCGACACCGGCCGCACTGACCGAGGACGATATCGCGTTCCTGCTGGGGTAATTTGAATACCCTCTACCGCTTGCGCTAAGCGATGCACACATCTCCATTTTCGATGGAATGTCAGCCGCTTAAGCCCCTCCCCTTCAGGGGAGGGGTTGGGGTGGGGGACTCGGGAGAAAATTTCGACATCGACGGACGCAAGCCAAGAAATGGCGGAAATGCTCGCTTCGCTCGCCACCACCCCAACCCCTCCTCTAAAGAGGAGGGGCTTGTTCCGGCGCGATCCCAAAATGTGTGCATACCTTAGACCGCTTGCGGGAGAGGGACAGGTTCGCGCAGCGAACCAGGGTGAGGGCCTGAGCGGGTCTCGCCCTCCATGCCCTCGCCCTCGCCGCCTTCGGCGTCTTTCCCTCTCCCGCAAGCGGGCGAGGGGATTTCACCAGGCCGGTTGATCATCCCCACTGCCAAGCTATGCTGCCCCCACGCACCCGGGGACGCCCTTGCTTTCGATCGAGAAAATTGAGGCGCTGGCCCCCGATCAATCGTCGCTGGCGGCAGCACGCAAGCTGCTGAAGCCCGCCGGCTGGCCGACGCTCGCCGAGGACGGCGCCGGTCTCGTCTGGGGCGAGTGCCAGGGTTCGGGCGCGACGCCCTATCGCGTCGCGCTGACCGAAGCCGATGCCGGCTATAAATGCACCTGCCCCAGCCGCAAATTCCCGTGCAAACATGCGCTCGCGCTGATGTGGATGCGGGTGGAAGCGACGACGCCGTTCGCGCCCGGCTCGCCGCCGGACTGGGTGTCGGACTGGCTGGGTCGCAAGCGCGGACCCTCGGCCGCCGCAAAACCCGATGCCGATGCGCCGCCCAAGGCGCGGCCGTCGGTCGCCGCGCTCGGCGAAGATGCCGAAGCCGACGCACCCGATCCGGCGGCGATCGCCCGCGCGGCGCAACAGCGCGACCGCAACCGTGCGCAGCGCGAGGCTTTGATCGGCGAGGGCGTCGATGCGCTCGATCGCTGGATCGCCGACCAGCTCGAACGCGGCCTCGCCGGCTTCGACCAACGCGCGCAGGCTGAATGCGCCACTCTGGCGCGGCGGCTGGTCGATGCGAAGGCCGGCGGACTCGCCAACCGCGTCGAGCAGCTGCCCGGCCTGCTGTTCGCGATCGACGAGGCGCATCGTGGCGCGGTCGCCGCGCAGCAGTTGGCGACGTTGCATTTGCTGGCCGCGGCGTGGCGCCGGCAGGATCGCCTGCCCGCCGCGCTGCGCGCCGACTTGCGCCAGATGATCGGCTGGACGATCGGGCGCGACGCGCTGCTCGCCGATCCGCTGGCGGTGAAGGCGGCCGGCCGCTGGATGGTGCTGGCGACGGTCGAGGAGGTCCAGCCCGATCGGCTGCGGCGGATCGAAACCTGGCTCGCGCGCACCGGCGGCGACGAGGAATCCCCGCCCTTCGCCGTGCTGATCGATTTCGTCCCCGTCTCCACGGGCTCCACCGGCAATGCCTTCGCGCCCGGCGAGGTGATCGACGCGACTTTGGTCTTCCATCCGTCGCCGGTGCCGCTGCGCGCGCTGATTGCCGCGCAGACCGGCGGTAGCATGGCGGACGAAGACTGGCAGCCGGCCGCCGCCGATCTCGACGCGGCCTGGGCGGGCTATCAATCGGCGCTGGCGCAACGGCCCTGGCTCGGCGAATGGCCGATCGCCGCGCGCGACGTCACGATCCGGTCGGCGGGCGGTCGGTTGTTCGCGGTCGGCGGCACGCTGGCGCTGCCCTTGGCGCCACAGGACGCCGATAGCGCGGCACCCTTGCTCGATGCCGGTGTGATCGCTTTGTTCGGGCTGTGGGACGGCCAGGCGCTGCGGCCGAAATTCGCCGGCACCGCGCTCGGGCGCTGGACGGCATGAGGCCGGACGCGATTGTGGCCGGCTTCATGCTCGGTACCGCGCGCCAGCCGCTGCGGCTGGACGGGGCGCTGGCGTCCGGCATCGCCGCCGACGATCCGGCTGCCGCGCTGTCGTTGCTGGCGCTCGCCGGACAGGCACTGCGATTCACGCGGCCGTCCGCCCCGCCAGCGTTCGACGATGTCGCCCGCGTCACCGACACCCGTCGCATATTGTCGCCGCCGGCGCGCCGCCTGCTGTTGCGGCTGGTGACCGGCAAGGGCGGCTCCGCCGACGATGCCGCCGCCCGCGCGGTGGCGCACGCGATCGCACGGCTCCGGCTGCGTCCGCATCCGTTCGATCTGCCGCGGCTCGGAGGCTTCGTCCGCAAATTCGCCGAGTTATTGGGGCCGGCCGCGCTCGAATGGGCGACGCGCGGCGACGGCGAGGCCCGGCCGGCCGGCTATTTCGACGCCGACGAGGTCGGTCCCGACACCTGGACGCTGGCGACGCCGGCCCGCAAGGCGGGCTATATCGCCGGCTTGCGCAAGACCGATCCGGCGCACGCACGGACCTTGATCGCGGCGCAACTGGTCAACGAGCGCGCCGAGGCGCGGGCGCGGCTGATCGGCACGCTGGTGATCGGACTCGGCGCCGACGATCGCGCCTTGCTCGAAAGCCTCGCCGCCGATCGTGCGCCGCGCGTCAAGGACATCGCGCTGCGCCTGCTCGCGCGATTGCCCGGTACCGCCGCGGCCGAGGCCCGCATCGCCGACATCGTCTCGCGCATCGCCACGGCCAAGGCCGGCCTGCTGCGCCGGCGCACCACGCTGAAGCTGCAGCTGCCCGCCAATATCCGCGAACATCAGGCGCCGGCCTGGCTGGCCGAAACATTCTCGGCGGTCGGGCTCGGACAGATCGCCGACGCGCTCGGCCTGCCGCCCGCCGACCTCGTCGAGGCGGCGAGGGACGATCGTCATCTGCCGGTGGGGCTGGCCTTCGCCGCCTGTATCGATCGCCACTTCGATGAACTGCGGACGATCTGCGCCGGGCCGCTGCCCGATGGCTGGACCACGTTCCTCGACCAGGGCCTCGAGGCGTTCGGCCTCGCCGATCCCGCCGACCGCGCGGCATGGGCGTCGGCCACCTTGAATCCGGCGGCGTGGCAAATGATGCCCGGCGCCTGGCAGGCCGAAGCGCTCCAGCAGCAACTGGTCGACGGCCTGCCGCCGGCGGTCGCGGCCGAACTGCTCGACAGTCCGGCATGGCGCGGCGGGACGCAGGGCGCCGGGACGCAGGGGGAATGGGTGACGCCGATCGCCGCGCTGATCCCCGCCGCGCTGCTGCCGCGCCTGCGCGAGCGGCTCGCGGCGCTGCCGCCCGAAACCAACGGCCGCGCGCTGCTGCTGACCGAATTGCTCAGCCTGCTCGAACGACACGCAAATGAGGACCCCGCATGACCGAAACCAGGATCCGCAGCAGCGCCGAACAGGTCTATGCCGCCGAACTCGAAGCGCTGAAGAAGGACGACCAGCGCGAACGGCCGGCCAACTGGCTGATGTCGCCGCAGGCGGTCGTCACCTATCTGGTCGGCGGCAGCGCCGGTGACGGCACGCCGATCAGCGCCAAATATGTCGGCAATCGCCGCCTGATCGAGACCGCGGTCGCGACGCTCGCCACCGATCGCGCCCTGCTGCTGCTCGGCCTGCCCGGCACCGCCAAATCCTGGGTGTCGGAGCATCTCGCCGCGGCGGTCTCGGGCAATTCCAACCGGCTGATCCAGTGCACCGCCGGCACCGATGAAAACCAGATCCGCTATGGCTGGAACTACGCGCTGCTGCTCGCCAAGGGGCCGACCTCGGAGGCGCTGGTGCGCACGCCGGTGATGCGGGCGATGGAGGAGGGCACCGTCGTCCGGCTCGAGGAGCTGACCCGGATGGGATCGGACGTGCAGGATACTTTGATCACGATCCTGTCCGAAAAGATGCTGCCGATCCCCGAACTCGACAGCGCGATCCATGCCCGGCCCGGCTTCAACGTGATCGCCACCGCCAACAATCGCGACAAGGGCGTCAACGATCTGTCGTCGGCGCTCAAGCGGCGGTTCAACGTCGTCGTGCTGCCGCCGCCCGCGACCATCGCGGAGGAAACCGCGATCGTCGTCAAGCGCGTCGGCGAGATCGGCACCAGCCTCAATCTGCCGCCGATCCAGCCCGCTGATCGCGAGATCGCGCGCATCGTCACCTTGTTTCGCGAATTGCGCGACGGCCAGACGCTCGACGGCAAGCTCAAGCTTAAATCGGTCAGCGGCTCGCTGTCGACCGCCGAGGCGATCTCGGTCGGCGTCGGCGCCTGGGCGGAGGCTGCGCATTTCGGCACCGGCACGATCGACGCGGCCAGCATGGCCGCCAATCTCGTCGGCGCGGTCGTCAAGGATCCGGCCGCCGACGCGATCGCACTGCAGGAATATCTGGAGAATGTGGTCCGCACCCGCGCCGGCTGGTCCGATCTCTACGGCGCGATCCGCGACGTGATCTGATTGCCAGCAGATGGCCGCGCGCACCCATTTCTTCGGCATCCGCCACCACGGCCCGGGATCGGCGGCGAGCCTCGCCGCCGCGCTCGACGCGCTCGATCCCGCGATGGTGCTGATCGAGGGCGCGCCCGAGGCCGAGCCGCTGGTCGACTATGTCGCGGCGCCGGGCATGCGGCCGCCGCTGGCGATCCTGCTCTACGATGCCGACGCGCCCGCCAACGCTCTGTTCGTGCCGTTCGCCGAATTCTCGCCCGAATGGCAGGCGATGCGCTGGGCGCTCGCCCGCGATCGCCCGGTCCGGTTGATCGACTGGCCGGCGGCGCATGCGTTGGCGATCGCCGCGGCGCCGCCCGAAATCGTGATCGCGGACGATGGCGAAGCCGAGGGCCCTCCGCATCGGGGCGATTCGCTCGATATGCTCGCCGCGATCGGCGGCTACGAGGATGGCGAGAGCATGTGGAACGCGCTGGTCGAATCGCGCGGCCCCGGTCTCGAAGTCTTCGCGGCGATCGAAACCGCGATGACCGCGCTGCGCGCCACGCCGGAAGTCGAGACCCTCTGGGGTCGGCGGGAACGCGATCGGGAGCGCTGGCGCGAGGCACATATGCGGCTTGCGGTCGCGAAGGCGGTCAAGGAGTGCGATGGCGACATCGCCGTCGTCGTTGGCGCCTGGCACGTGCCCGCGCTTCGCCAGAAGGTGGCGCAAAGCGAGGACCGCCAGACGATCCGTGGCCTGCCCAAGGTCAAGGTTGCGGCAACCTGGGTGCCATGGACCGACACGCGGCTGGCGACGTCGTCGGGCTATGGCGCGGGCATCGTCTCGCCGGGCTGGTACAGCCATTTGTGGCGACTCCATTCGGCCGGACCGGCGCTGAGCCCGGCCGAATTCGCGGCGAGCTGGCAGGCGCGCGTCGCCAACATGCTGCGCGCGGCCGGACAGGACGTCGCCACCGCCTCGGCGATCGAGGCGGCGCGGCTGGCGCTGACCCTGGCGGCGCTGCGCGGCGAGCCGGTGCCGGGGCTGGCCGAGATGCGCGACGCCAGCCTCGCCGCTTTGTGCCATGGCGACGCCGCGCCGATCCGGCTGGTCGAAACCCGGCTGCTGATCGGCGAACGGATCGGCGCGATCGATGCCAGCGTGCCGCAGATGCCGCTCGCGCTCGATCTCGAACGCTGGCAGCGCAAGGCCCGGCTCAAGCCCGAGGCGCTGGAGAAACAGGTCGCGCTCGATCTGCGCAGCGAGGCCGGCCTGCTCAAATCGACCTTGCTGCACCGCCTGTTGCTGATCGACGTGCCGTGGGGCCGGCTGCTCGACAGCGAGGCGGGCAGGGGCACGTTCCGCGAGATCTGGGAGATCGTCTGGCAGCCCGAACTCTCGGTCAAGCTGGCCGAAGCGCTCGTCCATGGCGTGACGATCGCGCAGGCCGCCGCTGGCGCCGCGCAGGCGCGCGCCGAAGCCGGCGCCGATGTCGGCGTGCTCGCTGATCTGGTTCGCGCCTGCCTGCTGGCCGACCTGCCCGATGCCGCTTCGGCCTGCATCGCGCGCCTGCAGGCGGTCGCCGTTGACACCGCCGACACCGTCCGGCTGATGAAGGCGGTGCCACCGCTCGTCGCCATCCTGCGCTACGGCACCGCGCGGCCGATCCCGGAGGCGTCGCTGGCGGCTTTGGTGACCGCGCTCGCCGGCGAAATTAACGCCGGCACGCGCCTCGCCGCGCGCGACATGGAGCCAGGCGAGGCCATGGCGTTTCGCGACGCCGTCGCGGCCTATGACCGCGCGCTCGCTCTGTTCGGCAACGCCCATCTCGTCGAGATCTGGACGCGCGAACTGGAATTGATCGTTGCCGACGATCGCAGTGCGCCCGGCGTCGCCGGGCTGGCGCTGCGCCTGTTGCACGATCGCCAGGCATCGCCAATCGACCGCGTCGCCGCCGCCTTCTCGCGCGCGCTGACGCCGCCGGTCGCGCCGCAGGCGGCCGGGTTGTTCGTCGAGAGCTTCCTGCTCGGCGGCGCCGACGTGATCGTCCAGGACGTCCCCTTGCTCGCGCTGATCGACGACTGGCTGACCGGCTTGGACGAGCAGGTGTTCGTCGAGATGCTGCCGATGCTGCGCCGCGGCTTTGCCGGCTTTGACGCCAGCGGTCGCAAGCGCCTGCTGGCGCTGGTCGCGCGGGGTCCCGCGACTCCGTCCAGCGCCACGACGGCGGCGCATGACGACACGCTGTCCCCTGCCTTCCTGGCGGCGCTGCCGCTGCTCCACACGATACTCGGGCTGGCCGGCAATGACGACTGATCCTTCGCGCGACGAGCGTATCCGGCGCTGGCGGCTGGCGATGGGCGGCGACGACAGCGCCGGCCTGTCCGATCGCGATACCCGCATCGATCAGGCGCTGACCGCGCTCTACGGCGGCGATCAACCCAGAAGGCGCGGCGGGCTCGGCGGATCGGCGCCGAAAGTGGCGCGCTGGCTCGGCGACATCCGTGAATTCTTCCCCGCGCCCGTCGTCCAGGTGATCCAGCGCGATGCGTTCGAACGGCTCAACCTCAAGGCGATGTTGCTCGAACCCGAATTTCTCGAAACGCTGGAGGCCGACGTCCATCTCGTCGCCGACCTGATCACCTTGCGCGCGGCGATGCCCGCCAGGACCCGCGACACCGCGCGGATGGTCGTCGCCAAAGTGGTCGATCAGCTGATGAAGCGACTGGCGCACCGCACCAGCGAGACGATCCGCGGCGCGGTCGACCGCCGCCAGCGCACGCGCCGGCCGCGCTTCGCCGATATCGACTGGCCGCGCACGATCAGCGCCAATTTGCGCCACTGGCAGGAAGAGTATCGCACGATCGTGCCCGAGACCTTGATCGGCCACGCCCGCCGCGCGAAGACCAAGGCCGATCTCGACCAGGTGATCCTGTGCGTCGACCAGTCGGGATCGATGGCGCCATCGGTGGTCTATGCCTCGATCTTCGCCGCAGTGATGGCGTCGCTGCCGGTGATCGATACCAAACTGGTCTGCTTCGACACCGCGATCGTCGATCTCACCGACATGCTCGCCGATCCGGTCGAGGTGCTGTTCGGCATCCAGCTCGGCGGCGGCACCGATATCGATGCGGCGCTCGCTTATTGCGAAACCCTGGTCGCGCGGCCGGCGAAGACCAATCTGATCCTGATCAGCGACCTCTACGAAGGCGGCAACGCCCAGTCGCTGCTGGCGCGCGCGGCCGAACTGGTGACGCGCGGCGTCAACCTGATCGTGCTGCTCGCTCTGTCCGACGAAGGCCGCCCCGCTTACGACGCCAACCATGCCCAGGCCTTCGCGGCACTGGGCTGCCCGGTCTTCGCCTGCACGCCGGATCAGTTCCCCGACATGATGGCGGTGGCGCTGACCCGCGCGGACATGGCGGGCTGGGCGGCGGACAACGGCGTGGCGTTGACGCGGGGCGGGTAGGAGGAAGCAAAAGTCAGGGCAGGGGACTGGGAACTCGCCGGAGCCACTCCTCCCCGGAACGGTGTCCAGCGGAAAGCTGGGTGACACTTGAGACCAGTTACATGGGTGACAGATTCGAAGGGTGGGCGTGCCCGCGAGCGGGCACGCCCACCCTTCGAAGC
>Ga0268265_10001867_pt1 | contig 16773 bp, 13 predicted proteins | sample KBSSwiS52_FD_190355 | JGI IMG/M metagenome (GOLD analysis project Ga0268265, IMG submission 190355) | Switchgrass rhizosphere microbial communities from Kellogg Biological Station, Michigan, USA - KBS Switchgrass S5-2 (SPAdes) (version 2) | ecosystem: Host-associated > Plants > Roots >... | reverse complement strand
CTTCGACGTACGAGCCGGCGAGGTGCTCGGCTTCCTCGGCCCGAACGGCGCCGGCAAATCGACCACGATGAAGATGATCACCGGCTTCCTCGCTCCGACCTCCGGGACGGTGCGCGTCTGCGGCCATGACGTACAGTCAGCGCCGCTCGCCGCGAAGTCCTGCATGGGCTACTTGCCCGAGGGTGCGCCCAGCTACGGCGAAATGTCGGTGCGCGCGTTTCTCGAATTCATCGCCGACGTGCGCGGCCTGACCGGCGACCACCGCCGCTCGCGGCTCGATGACGTCATCGCACGGCTCGGCCTCGCGAGCGTGCTCGAGCAGGTCATCGAGACCCTCTCGAAGGGTTACCGGCGACGCGTCGGGCTGGCGCAGGCGCTGGTGCACGACCCGCAAGTGCTGATCCTCGACGAGCCGACCGACGGCCTGGATCCGAACCAGAAGCACGAGGTGCGCGCGCTGATCAGCGCAATGAGCAAGGACAAGATCATCGTGATCTCGACGCACATCCTCGAAGAGGTCGATGCGGTGTGCAATCGCGCGATCATCATCGCCGCGGGCCGCATCCTCGCGGACGAGACGCCGAAGGCGCTGGCGAAGCGCGCGCCGAGCGGCAGGCTCGAAGACGTCTTCCGCCAGATCACGCTCGGCGCCAAGCCGGTCGTGCGGGAGGCGGTCAATGCATAGTTCAATCCGGACGGCGTCGATCCTCTTCCGCCGCGAATTCGCCAGCTACTTCGCCACGCCGCTGGCGCTGGTGTTCATCGTGATCTTCCTGGTGCTGATCGGTGCGCTCACTTTCAGCATCGGCGGCTTCTACGTCCGCGGTCAGGCGGACCTTGCGCCGTTCTTCAACTATCTCCCGTGGCTGTATCTGTTCCTCATGCCCGCGATCGCGATGCGGCTGTGGGCCGAGGAGCGCAAGTCCGGAACGATCGAGCTGCTGATGACGCTGCCGATCGCGCCGTGGCAGGCGGTGCTCGGCAAATATCTGGCTGCGTGGGCAGTCGCCGCGCTGGCGCTGCTGCTGACGTTTCCGATGTGGATCACCGTCAACTACCTCGGCGATCCGGACAACGGCGCGATCGTCACCGGTTACATCGGCAGCCTGCTGGTTGCCGGCGGCATGCTCGCGATCGGCGCGTGCTTCTCCGCGCTGACTCGCAACCAGGTGATCGCGTTCATCCTGGCGTTCGTCGTCTGCGGCCTGTTCCTGCTCTCCGGCTTCTCGCTGGTCCTGGACGCGTTCCAGAGCTGGGCGCCGCAGCCCGTGATCGATGCGGTGGCTTCGCTGTCGTTCCTGACGCACTTCGGCTCGATCGCCAAAGGCGTGATCGACATTCGCGACCTGCTGTACTTCGCCACCGTGATCGCCGCCTGGCTGATGGCTACTGCGATCGTGCTCGACCTGAAGAAGGCGGACTGACATGACCACCCGCAACGTGACTGCCGCCCGCAAGACCTACGGAGCCGGCGCGCTCCTGGCGCTCGCCGTGCTGTTCATCGGCGTGACGATACTCATCACGTTCGTGCTGCGCGGCGCGCGCATCGACCTGACCGAGAGCAATCTCTATTCGATCGCGCCCGGCACGCAACGCATCGTCAGCTCGCTCAAGGAGCCGATCAATCTCTACTTCTTCTTCTCGCAGGAAGCGAGCGCCGAGTCGCCGCCGCTGCGCGCCTACGCACAACGCGTGCGCGAGCTGCTCGAAGAGATGGCGCAACGCTCCAACGGCAAGCTCAAGCTCACAGTGATCGATCCGCAGCCGTTCTCGGAGGACGAGGATCGTGCTGCCGAGTTCGGCCTGCAGGCGGTGCCGATCAACGCGCGCAACGACAATCTGTACTTCGGCCTTGCCGGCACCAACTCGACCGACGGCCGCGAGATCATTCCGTTCTTCCAGCCGGACAAGGAAGAGTTTCTCGAGTACGACGTGGCGAGCCTGATTCATCGGCTCGGCACCACGAAGAAGCCGACGCTCGGCTTGATCTCGGCGCTGCCGGTCGAGGCGCAGTTCGATCAGCTCTCCGGGCGCATGACGCAGGGTTGGGCAAGCATCGCTCAGCTGCGCGAGCAGCTCGATGTGCGCACGCTCGCGACGGATATCGCCGCGATCGACCAGGACGTGGACGTGCTGATGGTCGTGCATCCGAAGGACCTGCCCGCCAAGACGCTGTACGCGATCGACCAGTTCGTCATGCGCGGCGGCAAGCTGATCGCGTTCGTCGATCCGCAATCGGAGAACGACCCGGCCGGTCAGCAGGGCGGTCCGATGTCGATGGTGCCGCGCTCCTCGTCGCTCGGCCCGCTGCTCGATGCCTGGGGCGTCGCGTACGATCCGGGCAAAGTGCTCGGCGATCGCGGGCTCGGCCTCACGGTCGCGCTGCGTCAGGGCGAGCAGCCGTCGCAGCACGTCGCGATCATCGGCTTGAATCACGACAGCATGAACACCAAGGACGTCGTGACCTCGACGCTCGACTCGATCAACGTCATGACCGCGGGCGTGCTCAAGAAGAAGGACGGCGCGACGATCCAGTTCGAGCCGCTGCTGCAATCCAGCGCCGACTCCGAGCTGCTGCCGGTGATGCGGGTCGCATTCCTGCCGGACAGTCAGTCGCTGCTCGAAGACTTCAAACCGACGGGCGAGCGCTACGTCGTCGCGGCGCGCATCCACGGCAAGCTGAAGTCGGCCTATCCGAACGGTGCTCCCGCAGCGGACGGTGGCCAGGCCACGAAGCCTGAAGACAAGACACCTCAGCACAAAGCCGAGTCCGTGGGCGAGGCGAACCTGATCGTCGTCGCCGACACCGACATGCTCGCCGACCCGCTGTGGGTGCGGACCCAGAACGTGTTCGGTCAGCACTTCCAGACGGCGTGGGCCAACAACGGCGACTTCCTCGCGAACGCAGCCGACAACCTCGCGGGCAGCGGCGACCTCATCAGCATCCGCGGACGCCAGAGCTTCTTCCGCCCGTTCACCAAGGTCGACGAGCTGCGCCGCCACGCGGATGAGCAGCTGCGCGCCAAGGAGAAAGAGCTCGACACCCAGCTGAAGGACACCGAGAAGAAGCTGTCGGAGCTGGAAGCCGGTCGGACGACCAAGGGCTCGCTGGTGTTGTCGCCGGAGCAGGAAGCCGAGCTCACGCGCTTCCAGCAGGAACGCGTACGCATCCGCAAGGAGCTGCGCGACGTGCGGCGCAGCCTCGACATCGAGATCGAGCGCCTCGGTACGCGCCTGAAGATTCTGAACATCGCGCTCGTGCCGGCATTGCTGGCCATCGGCGCAATCGTGCTCGCGCTCCTGCGGCGCGGCCGGTTGCGCGCCGGACGCGCCGCCGCTCATACAGGTTAAGTTTTGGGGTTGAAGGTTGCCGCCATGACATCGCGAAGACTGCTGATTCTGGCCCTCGTTGCCATCGTGGCGATCGGCGCAGGCGTGTGGCTCGCCGGCCGCCAGGGATCGACGGGCTCATCCGCCGGCAGCGGCGCGCTCTATCCAGAGCTGAAGGGGCAGTTGAACTCCGTCAGCGCAGTGAACATTTACAAGGCCGGCGATGCGCGCGTCGTCGAGCTGAAGAAGCAAGGCGAGAGCTGGACGGTGAGCGAGCGCGACAACTATCCGGCCGACGAGAGCAAGGTACGCAAGCTCCTGGTCGAAATCGCCGACGCCAAGGTGTACGAGCAGAAGACCTCGAACCCCTCGGAGTACCCGAAGCTCGGCGTCGAAGACACGACCGGCAAGGGCGCCACGAGCCTGCGCATCGAGCTCGCCGGCACGCCGAAGCCGGTGAATCTCATCGTCGGCAAGCAAGGAGTCGGCGCGCGCTCGAACTACGTGCGCCGCGCGGGCGAGCCGAACAGCTGGCTGGTGAACGCGACCATCGATACTTCATCGACGCCGGAAGCCTGGCTGCGCAAGGACATCATCGACGTCGGCGCAGATCGCATGCAGTCCGCAACCGTCGAAACCAAGGGCGCGAAGCCCTACACCGCCGCCAAGGCGACGCGCGCCGATGCCAACTTCGGCGTCGAAGGCTTGCCGAAGGGCAAGTCGTTGAGCGCGCCTACCGCGGCCAACAGCGTCGCGACGGCGCTGACCAGCCTCGGCCTCGTCGACACGCGTGTAGCGAGCGCATTCCAAGCCATGCCGCCCGCGGCCCACGCAACGTTCAAGACGTTCGACGGATTGATCGTCGACGTCGACGGCTGGGTGCAGGGCAACAAGCACTACGTCGCGCTGCGTCCGGCTTTCGATGCTGCGCAAGCCGAGCGCTTCAAGGTGGCGACGGCCCCGGCGGAAGAGAAGAAGTCGGAAGGGAAGAAGCCGGAAGAGCCGCCGAAGCCGGCTGCACCGAACGTCGAAGAGGATGCGAAAACTGCCGCCGCCAAGCTGAGCGGTTGGGTCTACGAGATCCCCGACTACAAGTACGAAGCTCTCTTCAAACCCCTGGATCAACTCCTCGCCAAATAGATGACCTGTAGGCCGGGCTTCAGCCCGACTCTTTCTTCTTCGGCAGCACGACCACCCGCGTCCCGCTCCACCGGTCGTGCCACGCCAGCTTCTCGCGATCGATCCAGATCCAGAAGTACCCGAGCCCGAGCGCCGCAAGCGAAACACACGCTCCGGCCAGGCGAATCAGCGCGTCGCGCCACGCGAGCGTGCTGCCGTCGGGACGCTGCACCCGCAGCCGCCACGCGAGCATGCCGATCGTCTGACCGCGCCACGTCCAGAACACACCGAAGAACAGCACGACCACCAGCAGCAACGCGGCCTGATAGATGCGCTCCAGCGCTCCAGACTCACCCGGCGTGATCGCCTCGCCGCCGGTGAATGGCAGGAACAGCGCAGTGACGATGAACATCAGCGCGCCGACGATCAGCAGGTCGTAGAGCATCGCGCCCAGGCGCCGCAGCAGCCCCGCCGTCATCGAACGCGACTGACCGCGATGGCTGTAATCAGCGTCAGCAGCGCCGTCGGAGCCCAGGCGATCACGATGGGCGGCAGGTCGAACACCGCGCCGCCGCTCTCCAGCATTTTTGCGAGCAGGAAGAACACCACGCCGATCATGATGCCGACGACGGTGCGCGAACCGGTTCCGGTCGAGCGCATCGGTCCGAAGGCGAACGGCACTGCGAGCACGACGATGATGGCGACGGCCACCGTGCGCGCGATGCGAGCCCAAAACGCAGTCTCGTACGCTCGCGAATCGAGGCCGTTCTCCTTGAGGTGGCGAATGTAGCTGAGCAGGCCGACACCGGGGAGCGACTCCGGATCGAGCACAGCGAGCCCGAGGAACTCCGCAGACAGTCGCGTACGCACCTGCGCCGGGCTAGGCCCGCGCGGCACCACGCGCTCCTCCTCGAAGCGCGATTCGCGATAGCTCTCCAGACGCCAGACGTTGTTCTTGTCGATGCTGGCGCTGCTCGCGCGACCGACGCTGCGCAGGCGATGTTGCGCATCGAAGTTGAAGACGTACACGCCGCCGTAACGATTGTCGCCCGACTGCTGACCGACCGAGACGATGGTGTCGCCGTCCTTGGCCCATGCGCTGCGGTTTCCGGCAAGGCTGTACTCGTGATATTTCCGGAACGTCTTCATGCGCTGGCCGTACTGCTCCATCTGCGGAGCGACCAGCTCGCCGAGAATGCCGGTCAGCACCATCAGGATCACGCCGGCGCCCGCCACCCACAGCGCGATGCGCGCCACCGACACGCCCGCGGCTCGCACCACGATCAGCTCCATCGAGCGCGCCAGGTTGCCGAGCGCCAGCAATGAGCCGATCAGGGCCGCGATCGGCAGCATGTCGAACGCATATTTCGGCAGGTTCAAGCCGACGAACAGGAACGCGTCTTCGAGCGAGTAGCTGCCGACGCCGATCTCGTCCTGCTGCGTGATGAAGATGTACAACCCGCTCAGCGTCAGCAGTACTAGCATGACGAGCAGAGTGGTCCCGAGCACGTTGCGCATCACATAGCGACTGAGTGTCGAGGTCATGCTGGCACCGCCACCGGACGCGGCTTGCCCGGCGGGTTGTCGCGCGCCAGCAGCCACAGCCCGACGCACAGCGCGATCGCGTGCACCCACCAGATGCCGACGAACCCGGGCACGGTGTCGCTTTCGACCCAGGTCCGGGCCGCGGCCATCAACTGCGAATAGAGGAAGTAGACGAGAATCGCGATGCCGACGCGACCGAAGCGGCCCTGCCGGGGCCGCAGTCGGGCGAGTGGCACCGCGAGCACCATCAGCACCAGCGCGAGCAGCGGTGTCGAGATGCGCCATTGCAGCTCGGCCGCGTCGACCGGGTTCGACGATTGCAGCAGCTCGCGCGTCGACTTGAGCTGGGCCTTGCTCGATGGGCCGCCCAGCTCGCCGAGCCGGATCGGAATGCCGCCTTCCGCGAACTGGATGACGCGGAACTCGCCGCTCCCGGGCACGCCCTCGTAGCGGCGCCCGTCGTAGAGGACGAATGTCTGCTCGGCCTGCCCTGCCCCGCGCTGCTCGGCCCGGGTCGCGACCCAGATCTCCATCTTGCCTTCGCTGCCCGGCTCCTCGGTGCGGTCGACGAAGACGTTGACGTTGTAAAGGATGTGGTTGTCGTCGACACGCTCCGCATAGAACACGATCTTGCCGGCGGAGAAGGTGCGGAACCGCCCCGGTTCGAGCGCGCCGAACTGCGCCTCGCGCAGCGCTGCGACGCGAATCTGCTGCGCTCGCGCGGTCGCATTCGGGATCGCCCAGAACGACAGCCAGACCAGTAGTGCCGCGATCAGCACGCCAAGCAGGCCGATCGGCCGGAACAGGCCGGCGGGGCCGACGCCGCACGACTGGACCGCTGCCATCTCGCTCTCGTGGTACAGGCGGCCGAGCCCCAGCATGATCGACAGATAGAAGCCGATGGGCACGATGACCGTGAGATAGCCGGCCGAAGTGAGCGCGATCAGCGCGAACACGACCTCGCGCGGGAAATCGTTGGCCGCCGCCTGCGACAGCACCCGCGCCAGCTGGTTGGACAGCAGGATCACCAGCAGCACGACCGTCACCGCGATGCACGTCACGGCAACTTCGCGAAAGATGTACCGGTCCAGCGTGCGCATCGATGCGGTAGACTACGGCACTTTCGCGAGGACAGTTCATGGAATTTTTCGTGAGTCTCGCCGGTCCGGCGAAACAGCGCACCGATTGCGCCATCGTCGGCGTCTACGACAAGGGCACGTTGTCCGCCGCGGCGGAAGAGCTCGACAAGCGCATCGGCGGACGGATCGCACGGCTGGTCAAGCGCGGCGACCTGCGCGGCAAGGCCGGCGACATCGTGCTGCTCGCCGACTTGACCGGCGCGCCGGTCGAACGCGTCGTGGTCGTCGGCCTGGGCGGACGCAATTCTTTCAAGCGCAAGCAGTACCGCAAAGCGCTCGCGAGCGCACTCGGTGTCGTAGCCCGCACCGGCGCGAAGGATGCTGTCAGCTATCTCGGCCTGGACGGCGTCGGCGATACCGACACGTATGCGCTCACGCGAATTGCCGTCGAGATCGCGGCGAGCTCGCAATACCGCATTCCCGACCACAAGACGGCGAACAAGCGGCAGAAGGCGACGCTGGTCAAGTTCGGGATCGCAGTGAGCGGGCGCGGCGACCGCGGTAATGCCGAGCGTGCCATCGCGCACGGCGAAGGAATCGGCGCTGGCGTGAGCCTGATGCGCGACCTGGCCAATCAGCCGGCCAACGTCTGCACTCCCGGCTACCTCGCGAAAGCCGCGCGCAATCTCGCCCGCGAGCATCGCAAGATCACTGCGCGCGTGCTCAACGAAGCCGAATGCCGGCGCTTGCAGATGGGCTCGTTCCTGTCCGTGACGCGCGGCACGCATGAGCCTGCGTACCTGATCGTCCTCGAGTACAAGGGCGGCACGCGCGGTCAGGCGCCGACTGTATTGGTCGGCAAGGGTGTGACCTTCGACACCGGCGGCATCTCGCTGAAGCCGCCGCCGGCGATGGACGAGATGAAGTTCGACATGAGCGGCGCCGCCAGCGTGCTCGGCACGTTCAAAGCGGTCGCGACGATCGATCTGCCGATCAACCTGGTCGGCGTCGTGCCGGCCTGCGAGAACATGCCGAGCGGCCATGCGACCAAGCCGGGCGACATCGTGAAGAGCATGTCGGGCCAGACGATCGAAATCCTCAACACCGATGCCGAAGGCCGGCTGATCCTGTGCGACGCGATCACCTACGCGCGGCGCTTCAAGCCCGAGGTCGTGATCGACATCGCGACGCTGACCGGCGCCTGCGTCGTCGCACTGGGCAATCACCTGTCGGGACTGTTCGGCAACGACGAAGAGCTGATCGACGCGCTGGAACAAGCGGGCCGCCGCGCCGACGACCGCGCCTGGCCGATGCCGATCGGCGATGAATACGGCGACCAGCTCAAGAGCAACTTCGCCGACTTCGCGAACGTCGCCGGCCGCGAAGGCGGCGCGATCACTGCAGCCTGCTTCCTCGCGAAGTTCACCGACGGGCTGAAGTGGGCGCACCTCGACGTCGCCGGCACGGCGTATCAGGGCGGCTCGCAGAAAGGCAGCACGGGCCGGCCGGTGCCGCTGCTCGTCGACTACCTGCTGAACAAGTAGTGCGCGTCGAGTTCTACGTGCTCTCGGAAGACGCGCCGGACGCGCGTCTGCGCTGGGCGTGCCGCCTCGCCGAACAGGCGGCGGAACAAGGCTCGCGGGTGTACTTGCAAACCGCCGGTCACGCGGAAGCCCAGCGGCTCGATGACCTGCTATGGACCTACAAGGATGGCAGCTTCCTGCCGCACGAGATCTTCGCCGGCGGTCCGGTGTCGCACGCGCGAGTGATGGTGCTGCTCGGAGATACGGCCGCGCCGCCGTCGCATCGACAGTTGGTGGTGAACCTTACCGATGCGATTCCAGCGGAGCTGGAGCAATACGAGCGCGTGGCGGAGATCGTCGACGTGGACCCGGAGCGCAAGCGCGTCGCGCGCGAGCGGTACAAGCAGTACCGCGAACGCGGTTGCAGTTTGGAATCACACAACGTGTGAAGGGTTCGCTACCTATGCCCGGCGTGATCCACCGCCTTCCCCGCCGCGCCCCGCTCCAACGCCTCCCGTAACCGCGTCGGGATCGGCGCCTTCTTCAACGTGTGCGTGTCCACGTGCACATACACCGTCTCGCTCGTCGCGATCAGTGCTTCCTCCCCGGCAATCCGGAATTCCGTCGCGAGCGTGAAGGACGTCGTGCCGAGGTGCTTGGTGCTCACTGAAATCTCCAGCACCTGATCGTAGCGCGCCGGTGCGCGCCACTGCGTCGTCTGCTTGACCAGCTGATAGTCGAGCTCGGCGGTCTGGATCTCCTGCTCGAAGCCGAGCACGCGCAGGAACTCCGCAGCGGCCAGGTCGACGTACTCGCCGTAGCGCGAGTTGAAGACGACCTTCTGTGCGTCGCACTCGCCGTAGCGAACGCGCAGGAAATAGCTGAAACGGCCCTTCTTATCGGCCTGGCTCATGGACTTAAAGTTGATAACTACGGTTAAATGCAGGCGAGCGACGAGCATACCTTGAGACCATGGAAAAGACTTACGACCCGCGGGAAATCGAGCAACGTCTCTACGCGCGCTGGGAGGCGCACGGCTGGTTCGCGCCGTCCGGCCGCGGCCAACCTTATTCGATCGTCATCCCGCCGCCGAACGTCACCGGCACGCTGCACATGGGGCACGCCTTTCAGCACACGCTGATGGATACGCTCACCCGCCAGCACCGCATGGACGGCTGCAACACCTTGTGGCAGCCCGGCACCGATCACGCCGGCATCGCCACGCAGATGGTGGTCGAGCGGCAATTGAACGCCGAGGGCAAGCATCGGCGCGATCTCGGGCGCGCGGCGTTCGTCGAACGCGTGTGGCAGTGGAAGGCGCAATCCGGCGACACGATCCTGCGTCAGGAACGGCGGCTCGGAAACTCCGTCGACTGGTCGCGCGACCGCTTCACGATGGACGAAGGTCTTTCCACCGTCGTCACCGACGTGTTCGTGCGCTTGTACGAGGACGGCCTGATGTACCGCGGCAAGCGCCTGGTGAATTGGGATCCGGTACTGCACACGGCGTTGTCGGATCTCGAAGTGCTCTCCGAAGAGGAGCAAGGCAAGCTGTGGCATCTGCGTTATCCGCTCGCGGATGGCAGCGGTCATCTGGTCGTCGCGACGACGCGGCCCGAGACCATGCTCGGCGATACGGCCGTGGCCGTGAATCCCGAGGACGAGCGCTATCGCCATCTGATCGGCAAACAGATTCGCCTGCCGCTCGCCGACCGGCTGATCCCGGTCGTCGGCGACGAGTACGCCGATCCGGCCTTCGGCTCCGGCGTCGTGAAAATCACGCCCGGCCATGACTTCAACGACTACGAAGTCGGCAAGCGCCACAACCTGCCGCTCATCAACATCTTCGATGCGAATGCCGCGCTCAACGACGAAGTGCCGCCGAAATATCGCGGCCTGGATCGCAAGAAGGCGCGCGCGCTGGTGATCGCCGACTTCGAGGCGCTCGGCCTGCTGGAAAAAGTCGAGCCTCACAAGCTGCAGGTGCCGCGTGGCGATCGCAGCGGCGAGATCCTCGAGCCGTGGCTGACGGACCAGTGGTACGTGCGCATCGCGCCGCTCGCCGCACCCGCCATCAAAGCCGTTGAAGAGGGCCGCACGCGCTTCGTGCCCGAGAACTGGTCGAAGGAATACTTCCAGTGGATGCACAAGATCCAGGACTGGTGCGTCAGCCGCCAACTGTGGTGGGGCCATCAGATCCCGGCGTGGTACGACGAGAGCGGCAACATCTACGTCGCCCGCTCGGAAGCGGAAGCGCGCGCGCAGGCTCGCGCCAAGCTCGGCCGCGACACGCAACTGACGCGCGATGAGGACGTGCTCGACACCTGGTTCTCGGCTGCTCTGTGGCCTTTCTCCACGCTCGGCTGGCCCGAAGCGACGCCGCAGATGCAGACGTTCTATCCGACCAGCGTGCTGGTGACCGGCTTCGACATCATCTTCTTCTGGGTCGCGCGCATGATGATGATGGGGCTGAAGTTCGCCGGCGACGTGCCGTTCCGCGACGTCTACATCACCGGGCTGATCCGCGACGAGCATGGCGACAAGATGTCGAAGTCGAAGGGCAACATCATCGACCCGATCGACCTGATCGACGGCATCGACATCGAGGCGCTGGTCGCCAAGCGCACCACCGGTCTCATGCAGCCGCACCTGCGCGAGCGCATCGAGAAGAACACGCGCAAGCAGTTTCCGAACGGCATCCCCGCGCACGGTGCCGACGCTTTGCGTTTCACGCTGTGCGCGCTCGCGACGATGGGGCGCGACATCCGCTTCGATCTCGGCCGCATCGATGGCTACAAGAACTTCTGCAACAAGTTGTGGAACGCGGCGCGCTACGTGTTGATGAACACTGAGGGCCAGGACTGCGGACAGCAAGGCGGAGAAATCGCGTACTCGCCCGCTGATAGCTGGATCCGTTCGCGGCTGGGCGCGACCATCGCGGAAGTGCGTGCGCGGCTCGCGGAGTATCGCTTCGATCTCGCCGCACAAGCGCTCTATGAATTCGCCTGGTACGAGTACTGCGACTGGTATCTGGAGCTGTCCAAGCCAGCGCTGCAATCTGCCGATGCGAGTGCGGCGCAGAAGCGCGGCACCCGCCAGACGCTCGTGCAGGTGCTGGAAACGTACTTGCGCCTGCTGCACCCGATGATGCCGTTCATCACCGAAGAGATCTGGCAATCGGTCGCGCCCCTCGCAGCGCGTTCCGGTCCGAGCGTCATGCTGCAGCCTTATCCCGTGGCAACGGAGTTTCCACAGGACGCGGCCGCCGAGCGCAACATCGCCGCCATCAAGGCGGCGATCCTCGGGGCGCGGCAGATCCGCGGGCAGCTCGATATTCCGCAAAGTCGCGAAATTGTGATCCACTACCAGTCGCCGCACGCGGACGATCAGCACTCTCTCGCGGCGAGCGTCGGCGTGATCAAGTCGGTCGGCAGGATCAGCGACCTGCGCATCGTCGCGTCGGGAGAGCAGTTGCCGCCGTCGGCGACCACCAGCATCGAGCAGCGCACGATCTCGTCGCCGCTCGCCGGACTGATCGATGACCCCGCCGCGGAACTGGCGCGTTTACAGAAGCGCAAGACGAAGACGCAACAGGACCTCGGCAAAGAGGAAGGCAAGTTGAGCAACCGCAAGTTCGTCGACGGGGCGCCGGCAGAGATCGTTGCCGAAGTGCATACGCGCATCGCCAACTTCCGCCGAACGGTCGCCGATATCGAGCAGCAGGAACAGGTCGTCGCCGCGTTGGTGGCGCAGCGTCGGGCGTGAAGACGATGGAATCCGCGATTCCCACGCTCATCACGCAGGCCGACCCGATCGAGCTGGTCAGCGCGACGATCGCGCAGCTCAACCGCATCATCCTCGGCAAGGAACAGCAGCTGCGCTTGTCCATCGCCTGCATGCTGGCGCGTGGCCACCTGCTGATCGAGGACATCCCGGGCGTCGGCAAGACGACGCTCGCCCACGCGCTCGCCGAATCGCTCGGCCTGACCTATCAGCGCATCCAGTTCACCAGCGACCTGCTGCCGGCGGACATCATCGGCGTGTCGGTGTTCGAGCGCGAAACCAGCACGTTCCAGTTCCACAAGGGACCGGTGTTTGCGCAGCTCGTGCTCGCCGACGAGATCAATCGCGCCACGCCGAAGGCGCAGAGCGCGCTGCTGGAGGCGATGGAAGAGCATCAGGTGACGGCGGACGGCCAGACTTATCCGCTCACCAATCCGTTCTTCGTGATCGGCACGCAGAACCCGGTGTATCAGATCGGCACGTATCCGCTGCCGGAGTCGCAGCTCGACCGGTTCCTGATGCGCATCCAGCTCGGCTATCCCGACGCGGCGCTGGAACGTCAGCTGCTGCTCGGCCAGGACCGGCGCGACCTGCTCGCGACGCTGGCGCCGACCTTATCGCCGCAACAATTGCTGCTCATGCAGATGATGGTGCCGCGAGTCCACGCTTCGGACGCGCTGCTCGACTACGTCCAGGCGATCGTGCGTTACACGCGCGAACAGCCGCAATTCGAAGCGGGCCTTTCGCCGCGCGCATCGATAGCGTTGCTGCGCGCCGCGCAGGCGTGGGCATTGATCCACTCGCATCCCGGCGTAACGCCGGAAGACGTCCAGGCCGTGCTCGGCGCGGTGGTCGGCCATCGCCTCAAGCCGCGCAACGACGACGTGAAGCCCGCCGAAATCGGCGAGCTCGTGCTGAGGGCCGTCGCGGTTCCCTGAAATGCTCGCGCGCGCCCTCGCCGCCTTGCGCCGTCGGACCCGCACCTGGGCGCGCAAGCGGCACGGCATCGATCCCGATCCGCTGCTGCTCTCCGGCCGACGCATCTACATCGTGCCGAGCTCGCTCGGCATCGCCTTCGCGTTGATGCTGTTCGCGATGTTCCTCGGGGCGATGAACTACGCCAACAATCTCGCGCTCGGCCTCACCTTCATGCTCGGGGCCTTGTCGCTCACAGCGATGCACTACGCTCATCGCAATCTGGCCGGCGTACACATCCGCTCGGCCGCGAGCGAGCCGGTGTTCGCAGGGCAGACTGCGCGCTTCCGTATCGCCCTGGAAAACGACGCCAAGGTCGCGCGCTACGAACTGACGATCGCCAACGAGCACGGCATCGCAGAGCCGGTGCGGGTAGAGCCTGGCGCGCGCGTCGTGTTGGATCTCGAAGTGCCCGCGCCGCAACGCGGCTTGCTGCGGCTCGATTCGTTCGAGATCACGACGCGGCATCCGTTCGGCATGTACCGCGCGTGGGCCTACCTGAACATGGACATCCGCTGCGTGGTGTATCCGAAGCCGGGCCCGCGCGGCCTGGCGCCGCCGCCGCTCGAAACCGACACCGGCGGCGCGCAGGACACGACCCGCGGCGACGAAGACTTCGCCGGCCTGCGTGCATTTCACGCGGGCGATTCGCCGCGACGCATCGCCTGGAAGGCGTACGCACGCGAGCAAGGCCTGCAGGTGAAGCAGTACGCAGGCACTGCCGTAACTTCGCATTCTTTCGATTGGGACGCTTTGAGCGGGCTCGGCACTGAAGCGCGGCTGTCGCAATTGTGTCGCTGGATCGAAGATGCACACGCCGCCGGCCGCGCCTTTGGCCTGCGGTTGCCTGGACAGGAGATTGCTCCGAACGTCGGGCCGGGACATCGACAGCGTTGCCTGACTGCGCTGGCGCTGTTCGATGAGCAAACTGCCCATGGCTGAAGTCAGCGCTCTGAATTGGAGAGCGGCAGCCCACTGGCCACCGGCGCTCCAGCGTCTCGTCTGGGTGATCGGCGCGCTCGCGCTCTCGGTACTACCGCACGCCAGTCACATCCAGGCCTGGGTCCTGCTGCTTGCGGCCGGCGCTGCAGCGCTGCGAGTTGCGATCGAAGTGAAGCGCTGGGAGCTGCCGCCGAAGTGGCTGCGCGGCGTGCTCGCGTTCGTCGCACTGTTGGCCGTGCTGCTCGACTATCGAACACTGAATGGCATCGATGCGGGGACGGCGCTGCTGGTCCTGATGGCAGGGATGAAGCTGCTCGAGACGCGCACGCTGCGCGATCTCACAGTGATCGTCTTTCTGTCCTACTTCGCGCTGTTCGCGGCGTTCCTCTACAACCAAAGCCTGCTGCGCTTGCCGTACATGCTCGTCACCGCGTGGCTGCTGACTGTCACGCTGATGCGCATCCATCAGACGACAATGTCGATGTCGGTGCGCGAAGCCGTCGGCATCACCGGCAAGATGTTCGTGCAAGCCGTGCCGCTCGCAATTCTGCTGTTCCTGCTGTTTCCGCGCCTGCCGGGCCAGTTCTGGGCGGTGGTGCCGTCGCGCGGCGCCGCGACCACCGGCCTGTCGGACGAGATGTCGCCGGGTAACGTTTCCGAGCTCAGTCTTTCCAGCCAGCTCGCTTTCCGCGCGAAGTTTGCCGGCACGCTGCCGCCGGCCCGCGAGCGCTATTGGCGCGGGCCCGTATTGCACGACTTCGACGGCCGGACATGGCGCCGGCGGCGCGACCCGTTCATATCGCAGGGAGTCACGGCCACCGGCCCGACCTACCAATACGAAGTGATGCTCGAGCCGCATCAGCGACGCTGGATCTTTGCGCTCGAAGTCGCGACGCGCTGGCCGACCGGGCGGGTGATGCGCAGTTCCGACTTGCAACTGTGGTCGGAGGCGTCGATCGCCACGTTGAGCTCCTTCCGTCTCGAGTCGGCGACGACGTATGCGGTGAGCGGTCCGTTGCCGCGGGCCATGCGTGTCGCAGACCTGGCACTGCCCGGCGGTCGCAACGCACGCTCGATCGCGCTCGCGCGCGAGATGCGCGAGCGCGCCGGGAGCGACGCAGCCTTCATCGCAGCCGTGCTCGCCAAGTTTCGCGACGAGGAATTCTTCTACACGCTCGAGCCGCCGCGCCTCGAGCGCGACTCGGTGGACGACTTCCTTTTCAACACGCGCCGCGGTTTTTGCGAGCACTTCGCCTCGGCCTTCACGATGCTGGCGCGTGCCGCTGGCATCCCCGCGCGCGTGGTCACCGGCTATCAAGGCGGCGAGTACAACCCGATGAGCGGCTACTTGCTGATCCGCCAGTCGGATGCCCATGCGTGGTCGGAGGTCTGGCTGGAGGACCGCGGCTGGGTGCGAGTCGATCCAACCGCAGCGATAGCGCCCGAGCGCATCGAACGGGGGATCGAGGCCGCGCTGACCGAAAGCGGCGAATCGTTGCCCGGCGACTTCCTGCGGCGGAACGCGCTGCTTTCGCAGTTGCGCCTCGCCTGGGATGCCGCCAACACGTTCTGGAACAGCGAGGTGGTCGCGTTCGGCGAAACGCAGCAGCGCTGGCTGCTCGAACGTTTGAACATCGGCGACGCCGACTGGGAGGAGCTCGGCATCGGGCTGGTGCTGACGCTGATAGCCTTCTTCGCGATCATGTCGGCATACCTGTCATGGCGCTTCCGGCCGCGCCCGCCGGATCCGCTCGCGCAGATCTACGAGCAACTGTGTCGCAAGCTCGCGCGTCATGGTCTGCCGCGCGCGGCACACGAAGGGCCGAGTGACTACGTCGCGCGCGTCTTGCAGGCACGGCCCGAGCTCGCCCAGCAACTGGCGGAAGCGCGCAACCTTTATGTCGCCCTCCGCTACGGTCCCCGCTCGTGGGGCCCGCAGCTGAATCGTTCCGAGCTGAGCCGGCTGAAATTCATCGTGAACCAGTTGAAAGTCTGACGCCGCGCCCGCATCCCGTCGTTAACACTGGCCGACAGAAGAACCTCGCGTGCTGCTGCTGCTCTTTCTAGTCGCGATCGCGGTCGGCATCGCCGCGTGGTTCGTCGCCGGCGAAGCCTGGTGGCGCCGCCGGCGCCGCGCGGCGCTGGGCGGCCAGGCATTTCCGCCGCACTGGCAGGACTGGCTGCGCGCCCGCACCTCGATCTACGCGCGGGTCCCGCCCGAGCTGCGTCCGCGCCTGCATGCGCTGATCCAGATCTTCGTCGGCGAAAAGAGCTTCGTCGGCTGCAACGGTCTGTCGGTTACGGAAGAGATGCGCGTGGTGATCGCAGCCTACGCCTGCCTGCTCGTCGTCAACCGGCCTGACGTGCCGCGCTCGCACTTCTACGACGACCTGTTCTCGATCCTGGTATATCCGACGCCGTTCATCGTGCCGCACACGCATCGCGACGGCCACGGCGTGGTCAGCGAAGGGCAGCGC
>Ga0268265_10001865_pt1 | contig 16789 bp, 14 predicted proteins | sample KBSSwiS52_FD_190355 | JGI IMG/M metagenome (GOLD analysis project Ga0268265, IMG submission 190355) | Switchgrass rhizosphere microbial communities from Kellogg Biological Station, Michigan, USA - KBS Switchgrass S5-2 (SPAdes) (version 2) | ecosystem: Host-associated > Plants > Roots >... | reverse complement strand
GCGGCAATGGCCGACCTTGAAGAAGTGATGCGTTTCGACCCCGACGAGGGGATCGCGAATCTCGACGAACATCTCGACCGGCTGAAGAACGCGGCCGACGTCCAGGGCTTTAAGTTCGACCGCCACGCCGCGCGCAACGAGCTCCAGGCCGCCACCTTCGGCAAACGCCGCAACGCGATTGCGCGGCTGCTGCTGTCACCAACGGGGGCGATGGCGATCGAGGTGACGGCGGAGGATTAGGCCGCGAGTGGGAAGCGCAGCAGCCGGTCCGATACCGGCACCAGCGCCGCCGCTTCATTGCCAACCGATTTCATGATTTCCGGGTGATGGGCGTCGAGCCCGCCGGTCAGTGAGCCGAAGGCGGGAAAGATGATCTTGGTCGAAGACATCACGAAGCAGCGGCGCGAGACGCGGCGGCCGCTGAGGCTTACGCGAAGCTTCGGGTGATAGTGGCCGGACATCTCCGGACGGGGCTCGCCGCGGACGGCTTCGTGGCGGAGGATGATGCCGCTGACCTCGACCTCGTCGGCGAGCGCGCCGCCGCAATGGTCGGCAAAGCCCGGATCGTGATTACCGACGATCCACGTCCACTCGAGGCGATCGGTCAGCGCGCATAACAGGTCGCGCGCATTCGCCGGGAGACGGTCGCAACCGAAGCGGTCGTGAAAGCTGTCGCCGAGGCAATAGAGCCGCGAGGCGCCGGTGCGCTCGACCTCGGCCGCCAGCGCGGTCAGGGTCGCATGCGAATCATAGGGCGGCAGGAATTGGCCCAACCGCGCAAACCAGCTCGCTTTTTCGAGGTGCAGGTCGGCCACCAGCAACGCGTTCTGAGCGGGCCAGAAGAGCGCTCCATCCGGCGTTGCGGCAAATGTTTCGCCTGCGAACGAAAAGGGAACCATGGCGCTGGCTTACCCATCTCGCCATCCCGGCGAAAGGAGGAATCCGCGCGCTTCTTCCATCCTAACGAAAAAGACGGAATCCGGATGTCTCAGCATCCATTGTGGACGGGCGGCGACCACCATAGAAATGAACTCTGAAACAAGGTTCGGGTGACGGGTTCGGGCATGACGCGCATGACGGTCAATGGGGAGGGCGTGCATTACCGGCTCGACCCCGACACGCCTTTGCTGTGGGCGCTGCGCGACGCGTCGAACCTGACGGGCACCAAATACGGCTGCGACAGCCGCGATTGCGGGGCGTGCACGGTGATCATCGACGGGCGCGCGGTGACCAGCTGCAGCGTCGCGATCAAGGACCTCGAGGGCGCCACCGTTACCACCATCGAGGGGCTCGGCGGCGCGCACCCGGTGCAGCAAGCGTGGCTCGCCGAGCAGGTGACGATGTGCGGTTACTGCGAACCGGGGTTCATCATGGCCATCGCCGCCTTGCTCGACGCGAGCCCGCGGCCGACGCCCGAGCAGGTCGCGGCCCTGCCCAACATCTGCCGCTGCGGCGCCTACCCGCGCATTCGCGCCGCGATCGCGCGGGCGGCTGCAGTGCCGAAACCTGTACCGCAGCCGAAACAGTCATTCAGCCGTAATTCAACGGACGAGGAGCAATCGCCAGGCCAAGACCAGTAATTCGAGGGAACACGTTATGCGTAAGTTCTTGGCTTTCATGCTTCTCGCCAGCGCCGCCACCGCACCGGCGCTCGCCGCCGGCGAACCCGGCGATCATCGTGGCTTCCACCACGACTCGTCCAGCCAGTCGTCGGACAACAACAAGAGCAACAACCGCTCGGACGACCGTCCGCACGTCAACCGCAGCGACAATGGCGGCAACGCCGGTTCGCAACAACCGCAGCAGCAGCACCGCGAGGTGCCGATGGTGCGCATTCAGCCGAACAGCGGCGGCGGCGGCGACAACAACGGGGGCGAACGCCGCCACTTCAACGGTTTCGTCAACCGCTCCAGCGGCGGGGGCGAACAGCCGGTCATCCAGCAGAACGGCGACGCGGCGGCGTCGGTGCGCAATTGGCGGAGCGAAGAGCGCCGGCACATCAATACCGGCCCGAAGATCGTCGAGCCGACGACCGTCGGGACCGAACCGGCGACGCGCGACCTGCGTGACACCCATCGCCTGGCGCCGAAGATCTTCCGCAACCGCGTGCCGATCATCAGCAACACGCCGCACGAAGGCACGCAGCCGCCGCTCCGGACCGAGCGCCGTCGCACCCAAAGCGTCAACTGGAACACCGGCCACTGGCGCAACGACCATCGCTACAATTGGCAGGATTGGCGCCGCCGGCACCGCTCGACCTTCCACCTCGGGCTGTATTTCGATCCATTCGGCTGGGGCTACCAGCCGTACCAGATCGGCTGGCGTCTGTGGCCCAACTATTACAACAGCAATTACTGGCTTAGCGATCCGTACGAATACCGGCTGCCTTACGCGCCGCCGGGCTATCGCTGGATCCGCTATTATGACGACGCCATTCTCGTCGATACGTGGAACGGCCAGGTCGCGGACGTGATCTACAACTTCTTCTGGTAGAGCGTTCACCACCGTTTATCGAAGGGGCGTTGCCGTCTTGCGGCAGCGCCCCTTCTGCATTAGTGAACTAATACACCTTCCAGACAAACCGGGGATTCTCGCCAATGACCGCTGCTGCTCGCCTGATCCTGTCCGCATCGTTACTGGCGCTGGCCATGCCCACCGCTGCTTCGGCCCAGACGCCCGTCGCCGCGTCCGCCCAGAAAGCCGCGCACGACCGCCTGTTCCAGCTGTTCCAGGACAGCGACGAGGACAGCCTGAAGCGCAATCCGATCAGCGCGCTGTTCCGCGGCGACATGCGCTATGCCGACCGGCTTGGCGACAACATCACCGACCAATATTATGCCGGGGAGCGGGCGGCGAGCGAGCACGACCTCGCCGCGCTCCACGCCATCCCGCGCGACCAGCTGAACGAGACCGACCAGCTGGCCTATGACGTGTTCGAATTCTCGACCAAGGATACGCTCCGCGGCCTGCAACCGGACATGCTGGCGCTCACCGCCGACCGGCCGCTCAACCACTTCTTCGGCATCCACACTTTCTATGCGACCTTCGCCAGCGGCAAGGGCGCGGCGCCGTTCAAGACGCTCGCCGACTATGAGAACAACCTGAAGCGCCACAAGGATTTCGTCACCTATCTCGACCGCGCGATCGGGCGGATGAAAGAGGGCGAGAAGACCGGCGTGGTCGAGACCAAGCTCACCGTCCGCAACATGATCGAGCAACTCGACAACCAGCTGAAGATGACGCCGGCCGACTCGCCCTACATGGGCCCGGTCAAGGACTTCCCGAAGGACTTCAGCGAGGCCGACAAGGCGCGGCTGACCGCGGCCTATCGCGACGCGACGGTCAACGACATCTATCCCGCGCTGACTAGGCTGCGCGACTTCTTCCGCGACGATTATCTCGCCCATGCGCGCGAAGGCGTCGGGCTCAAATACATGCCCGGCGGCGACAAGCTTTACGCCTATCTCGTCCAATCGACGACCACGACCGACATGACGCCGGAGCAGATTCACAACCTCGGGCTCAGCGAAGTCGCGCGGATCACCAAGGAATTCCAGAAGGTCCAGAAGCAGGTCGGCTTTAAGGGCTCGCTGGCGCAATTCTTCGATTACATGCGCACCAGCCCCAAGTTCCAGCCGAAGAGCCGCGAGGGGCTGACGCAGGATTATTACAACCTGCAGAAGAAGGTCGACGCCGAGGTGCCGCGCTTCTTCTCCTTGGTCCCCAAGACCCCGCTCCGCATCCAGCCGTACGAGCCGTTCCGCGAGAAGTTCGAGGCCGGCGGCAGCTACCAGCCGGGGACGCCGGACGGGTCGCGGCCGGGCACCTTCTTCTTCAATGCCTACGACCTGCCGTCGCGACCGACGTGGGAAGAGACGACCCTGTTCCTCCACGAGGGCGAACCGGGCCACCACTTCCAGATCAGCATCGCGCAGGAAAATGAGGCGCTGCCGTCGTTCATGCGCTTCGGCGGCAATACGGCTTATGCGGAGGGCTGGGCGCTCTATGCCGAGACGCTCGGCTACGACATGGGCTTCTACAAGGACCCGAACGCGCGGTTCGGCACGTTGAACGACGAGATGCTGCGGGCAATGCGCCTCGTCGTCGACACCGGCATCCACGCCAAGGGTTGGACCCGCGAGCAGTCGATCGCCTACATGCTCGGCCATTCGGGCATGTCGAAGACCGACGCCACGGCCGAGGTCGAGCGCTACATCGCCATCCCGTCCCAGGCGACGGCGTACAAGATCGGCGCATTGACCATCCAGCGGCTGCGCAAGAAGGCGACCGCCGAACTTGGCCCGAAGTTCGACATCCGCGAATTCCACGCCCAGGTGCTCGATTCGGGCGCGCTGCCGATGACCATCCTGGAGCAGAAGATCGACCGCTGGATCGCGGCCAAGAAGGGCGGTGCGGCCACCGCAGCGAAAGCCGAACGGGGCTAACGCACCGCTTGACTCGGCCGGCGTGCCGGAACCACTTGCGCGCTCCTTGAGGGAGACAGCACAGTGCGCGTCGGAATCATCGGCCTCGGCCGGATGGGAGCGAATATCGGCCGGCGCCTGATGCGCGGCGGGCATGAGGTGGTCGGGTTCGACCGCGATGCGGCGGGGGTCGCGGCCTTGGTCGCGGATGGCGCTGCAGGTGCCGATTCGCTCGAGGAATTGGCGAGCAAACTCGACGCCCCGCGCATCTTCTGGGTGATGGTCCCGGCCGGCGCGCCGACCGAGGAAACGGTCGCGGCATTGAGCGCCCTCGCCTCACCCGGCGACGTGATTATCGATGGCGGCAACAGCTTCTTCAAGGACGACGTCCGCCGCCACCGCGAATGCGCGGAGCGCGGTGTGCATTATGTCGATGTCGGCACGTCCGGCGGCGTGTGGGGGCTGGAGCGCGGCTATTGCCTGATGATCGGCGGCGACACGGACGTCGTCACCATGCTCGATCCGATCTTCGACACCCTGGCGCCGGGTTATGGCACGATCCCCCGCACCCCCGGCCGCGACCCCAAGGGAGACCGCGCCGAGCGCGGCTATATCCACGCCGGGCCGGCCGGCGCGGGGCATTTCGTGAAGATGGTCCACAACGGGATCGAATACGGGCTGATGCAGGCGTTCGCGGAAGGGTTCGACGTGCTCAACGGCCGCGATTCCGAGACGTTGCCGGAGGATGAGCGCTATTCGCTCAACTTGCCCGACATCGCCGAAGTGTGGCGGCGCGGGTCGGTCATTTCATCCTGGTTGCTCGACCTCTGCGCCATCGGCCTCGCCAAGGACCCGAAGCTCGAGCAATTCTCTGGCCGGGTCGCGGACAGCGGCGAGGGCCGCTGGACGATCGAGGCGGCGATGGAGGAAGCCGTCCCGGTCAACGTCCTCTCCGCTGCGCTTTATGCGCGCTACCGCAGCCGCTCCGACGAACGGTTCGGCGACCAGCTCTTGTCGGCGATGCGCTTCGGCTTCGGCGGGCACGTGGAGATGCCGCAGTAGCTGTATTGACACCCTAATACAGCTGCGCTTAGCTCGCGCCGTCACCGAGAGGGCGCGAGGGATGGTAACAATCGGATCGGCGGGCGTCCTGGCGCCGGGCAAATGGCGCTGGTTGCGCGCGCTGGGCTGGATGGTCGCGCTGACCGTGACCATCGTCCTTGCTTACAATGGCGCGGCGCAAGCGACCTTGCTGGCACTAGCCACGGACCCGGCATCGCCCGGCGCAAAGTTCACGGCCGGCATCGCCGGCTCAATCGCGCTCGTGGTCGCCTATTGGGCTGCCGTTCGCTTCGGTGAGCGCCGCCATGTCCCGGAGCTGAACCTCCGCCGCGCCCCGCTCGACCTGCTGTTCGGGCTCACCGTCGGCGCTGCGATGATGGTTGCGATTGTCGGCATATTGTGGGCGTTCGGCTGGGTCGTGATCGAGGCTCGGACGGTCGACCGCGTCGCCCTGGCGCTGCGCGATTCGATCCGCACCGGCGTGCTCGAAGAACTCGTCATGCGGCTGGTGGTGCTGCGATTGCTATGGCGCGCCTTTGGTATCTGGCCCGCGATGATTGCGGCTGCCCTCATGTTCGGCATGCTGCACCTTGCCAATCCGGACTCGAGCTGGTGGGCGGCGGCCTGCCTGATCGCAGGCGAAGGCGTCGGCATAGGCCTTTACTTGATCACCGGCCGCATCTGGGCGCCAATCGGAATGCACGCTGCGTGGAATTTTACCCAGGGCTGGATCTTCGGTGCGGTCGTATCCGGCACCACCGACATTGCCGGCGGCCCGTTATCCTTGCGACCGGTGCCCGGGAGTCCGGACCTGCTGAGCGGCGGCGGCTTCGGGCCGGAAGCGTCGGTAGCCGCGCTGGTCCTGTCGCTCGTCGGCAGCGTCCTGTTCCTGGTTCGCGCCTGGCGGCTCGGCCGAATGACCGCCGCCGACGGGTAATATTCAGCGGGCCGATGCAAGCGCCTCGGCGATCAGCTTGCGTGTGTTGTCGATGCCGTAGAGCGCGATGAAGCTGCCCATGCGCGGGCCCTGCGACGAGCCGAGCAGGGTTTCGTAGAGTGCCTGGAACCAGCCGCGCAGGCTCTCGAAGGGGTGGCGCTTGCCGACTTCGAATACCTGGGTCTGGATGTCCTCGGCCGATGCGTCGGCGGGCAGCTTAGCCAGCTCGGCATCGAGATCGCGCAGCGCTTCCGCCTCCATCGCCGTCGGCGCCCGGCGCTGAAGCGTCGGCACGACGAAATCACGCGCATAATTGACCGCGAGGCCGATCAGCGTGTCGAGTTCCGCATCCTGTTCCGGCGACGTGTCGGGCGCGTAGCGCTGCACGAACTTCCACGCGATGTCCTTGTCCTGGACGCCGGGCAGCGAGACCAGATTGAGCAGCAGCCCGTAGGTCAGCGGCAGCTCGCCCGCGGGCACGTCGCCGCCGTGGATGTGGTGCGCCGGATTGCCGAGCTTCTGTTCGACCGGCTGGTCGGGATAATTGCCGCGGAACTGGTGATATTCGTCGACCGCGCGCGGGACGAGCCCGAGGTGCAAATTCTTGGCCTTCTTCGGCTCGCGGTAGAGGTAGAAGGCAAGGCTGTTGTCGGAGCCGTAGGTCAGCCAGTTTTCAATGCTGAGGCCGTTGCCCTTCGACTTGGAAATCTTCTCGCCCTTTTCGTCGAGGAACATCTCGTAGATCAGGCCCTCGGGCTTGCGGCCGCCGAGCACCGCGGCGATCCGGCCGGACTGGACGCCGCTGTCGGTCAAATCCTTGCCGTACATCTCATAATCGACGCCAAGCGCGACCCAGCGCATCGCCCAGTCGACCTTCCACTGGCACTTGGCCTGCCCGCCAAGCGCGCTCTGCTCGACCCGGCCGCCGTCCTCGTCGGTGAAGGCGATCATCCCGGCGTCGGCGTCGACCACCTCGACCGGCACCTGCAGCACGCGGCCCGACGTCGGCGAGACCGGCAGGATCGGCGAATAGGTCTGGCGCCGTTCCTCCCGCAACGTCGGCAGCATGATGTCGAGGATGTCGCCCCAATGGCGCAGCACATTGCGCAGCGCGTCGTCGAAGCCGCCCGAATTGTAGCGGTCGGACGCCGAGACAAACTCGTAGTCGAAGCCGTACTGGTCGAGGAAGCGGCGGAGCATCGCATTGTTGTGCGCGGCGAAACTGCCCTCGCCGCTGTCGAACGGGTTGGGGATGCGGCTCAGCGGCTCGCCGAGATGGTCGGCGAGCATTGCCTGGTTGGGCACGTTGTCCGGGACTTTGCGCAGGCCGTCCATGTCATCGCTGAACGCGATCAGCCGCGTCGGATTGCCCGTGAGTTCCTCGTAGGCGCGACGGACCATGGTCGAGCGCAGGACCTCGGTGAATGTGCCGATGTGCGGCAGGCCCGACGGCCCATAGCCCGTTTCGAACACCATCGGCTGGCCGTCAGGCTTGCCGTCCGGCCAGCGCTTGAGGAGGCGGCGGGCCTCCTCATAGGGCCAGGCTTTGGACTGCATCGCGGCAGAACGAATGTCGTCAGCGCCCAAATCCGTTGCTCTTCTGTTCTCTTGGCTTCAAGGTTGCCGGGATGGCCGCTCCTTTGCCGCTTCCCGCGCTCCACGCAACCCATGCGGGCATCTGGTTGGCCGGCAAGGACGGTGAGCTACGCGAGGCGAGCCGGGGCGAGGCGATCGCGCGCGCTGCCGAGACGCCGCACATCATCCTCAACGCGCCATTGGTCGGCCAACGGCTCGGCTATCCCGAGCTATCCGGGCTCGACCTGCTGGAGCTGTTCGCGTTCATTCACCCGGCCCGCTTCGCAGTGCCGACAGCAGCCGGATTGAGCCGGACCCTCGGGCTCGAACCGCCCGCGAGCGAAGCCGATGCCGTGCTCTCGCTGCAGCGGATTGCGGGCGCGCTCATGGCGGTGCTGGACGACCCCGAGTGGCGCGAGCGCGAAGGCGCGTGGACGTCGAATGCGACGCTGCACCGCTTGGGCTGGGGCTGGGCGCCACTGATCGGCGCGCGGCTCGAGCGGCCGGAGCGTGGCGAACGCATGCTGTTCGCACGGCTCAAGCAATGGGAGGAAGCGGGCGAGCGGGTGCCGCCTCGCCCCGTGCTGGTCGACCCGGCCGAGGCCCGCGCCAAGCTCGACCGGCTGACCGGGCGGATCGAACCGCGCGAGGGGCAGAAGGCCATGGCCGAAGCTGTCACCCAGGTCTTCGCCGCCAAGCGCGCCAAGGATTCGCCCAACGTCCTCCTCGCCGAGGCCGGGACCGGGATCGGCAAGACTCTCGCCTACCTCGCGCCGGCCTCGCTGTGGGCCGAAGGATCGGGCGGCACCGTATGGGTGTCGACCTTCACCAAGGCCCTGCAGCGCCAGCTCGACGGCGAGGGCCACAAATTGTTCGCCAACCCGGAGGAGCGCAAGCGCAAGATCGTCGTGCGCAAAGGCCGCGAGAATTACCTCTGCCTGCTCAACCTCGAGGACGCGCTGCAGGGTGCGTTCGCCGGCCGCGCGGCGATCCTCGCCCAGTTGGTCGGGCGGTGGGCGGCCTACAGCAAGGACGGTGACATGGTTGGGGGCGACCTGCCCGGCTGGCTGCCGAGCCTGTTTCGGCGGGCCGGCGCGACGGCGCTGACCGACCGCCGCGGCGAGTGCGTCTATGCCGGTTGCCCGCACTATCGCCGCTGTTTCATCGAGCGCGCCGAGCGCGCGAGCCGCGATGCCGATTTGGTCATCGCCAACCATGCCCTGGTTATGGTCAACGCCGCGCGCCAGCGCGAGGACGCCCCGGGCCGGATCCTGTTCGACGAAGGCCATCATCTGTTCGACGCCGCCGATTCGACCTTCGCGGTCGCCTTCGGCGGCCAGGAAGCGATCGAGATGCGGCGCTGGATCGTCGGGCCGGAAGGCCGCTCGCGCGGTCGGCGGCGCGGGCTTGCGGCGCGGCTGATGGACGTCGCGTCCTATGACGAGGAAGGCGCGCGGGCGCTGGAAGCGGCGGTCGAAGCGGCGCGGGCGCTGCCGTCGGACGGCTGGCTCCAGCGGCTGGTCGAAGGCGCGCCGTTCGGGCCGGTCGAGCAGTTACTGAGCGAAGTGCGCGGCATGGTCTATGCCCGCTCAAAGGCGCAGGAGGCGGGCTACGGGCTGGAGACCGAATTGGCCGAGCCCGATGGCGCTTTGGTATCGCAGGCGGCAGCATCGATGGCGACGCTCGAGGCGCTGCAGAAGCCGCTCGCGGCGCTGGCGCGGCGGCTGGAAGCGGTGCTCGAAGACGCGCCCGACTGGCTCGACACGCAGGCCCGAGCACGCGTCGAGGGCGCGATTCGCGGCCTGTCGTGGCGACGCGAAACGCTCGCCGCGTGGATCGCGTTGCTAGCGCGGATCGGTGGCGAGGGCGATCCCGAATTCGTCGACTGGCTGGCGGTCGAGCGCGTGGACGGACGCGAGTATGATGTCGCCATCCACCGCCGCTGGCTCGACCCGACCCGCCCGCTCGCCGCCGCGGTGATGGCGCCGGCGGACGGGGTGCTGGTGACGTCAGCGACCCTGCGCGGCGGCGAAGGCTGGCCCGCGGCGGATGCCCGCACCGGCGCCGTCCACCTGCCCAACGCCGCCCAGCATTTCGAGGCCGAAAGCCCGTTCGACTATGCCGCATGCTCCGAGGTGCTTATCGTCACCGACATCAAGGCCGGCGACGTCGCGCCGCTGGCCGGGGCCTACGCGCGACTGATCGAGGCGGCAGGCGGCGGCACGCTCGGCCTGTTTACCGCGGTGCAACGGCTGAAGGCGGTGCATGCCCGCATCGCCGACCGGCTCGCCCGCGCCGGGCTGCCGCTGCTCGCCCAGCACGTCGACCCGATCGATGCCGGCACGTTGGTCGACATCTTCCGCGACGATCCGCGCGCCTCGCTGCTCGGCACCGATGCGCTGCGCGACGGCGTCGATGTGCCGGGCGAGTCGCTGCGGCTGGTGGTGATGGAGCGCGTGCCATGGCCGCGACCGACCGTGCTCCACGCGGCGCGGCGCATGGCCGGCGGCGGCAGCGCCTATGACGATCGCGTGGTTCGCGCCCGGCTTGCCCAGGCGTTCGGGCGGCTGATCCGGCGGCAGGGCGATTGCGGCCTGTTCGTGGTGCTGTCGTCGGCCTTCCCATCGCGATTGCTGTCGGCTTTCCCGCCCGGCGTGCCGATCCGCCGGGTGCCGCTGGAGCAGGCGATCGCGCGGGTCGAGGAACGGCTGGCCGCGGGCGTGCCCGCTCCGCTAGAACGGGTCGAGTGAAGCGCCTCGCCATCCTCCGTCACGCCAAGACCGAGCCACCCGCTTCCGGCATGGCCGATTTCGATCGGGCGCTCGAGCAACGCGGCTGGGGCGATGGGCAAAGGATTGGGGAGGCGATGGCCGCGCGCGGCTGGCGCTTCGACCTCGTGCTGGCCAGCCCCGCCCGGCGCGTGCGCGAAACCCTCGACGGCATCCAGCAGGCGTTCCGGTTCGATGGTGAAGTGCGTTTCGAGCCGCGCCTGTATGAGGCGGGCGCGGGCACGGTGAAAGAACTTCTCCGCCAGCTTCCGGACGCGTGCGAGTCCGTCCTCGTCGCCGGCCACAACCCGACGATGCAGCAATTGGTGCTCGACCTCACCGACCGCGACGCGCAAGGGCTGCGCGACGTCGTGCGAATGAAATATCCGACCGGAGCCTTGTCCGTGATCGAGCTTCCAGCGGCGACGTGGGAAGCGCTCGCGCCCGGCGAACTCGTCGACCTGATCTTGCCCAGTGACCTCGCCGGATGAGCGGCGCGCCGCTCATCGCCGGGGTCGAGCTGGGCGGGACGAAGTGCCTGTGCATCCTCGCGCGGTCACCGGAGGAGGTCGTTGAGGAGATGCGGATCGCGACCCGCGATCCCGCCGCGACGCTCGCCGACATCGATGCGGTGCTCGAGCGCTGGCACCGCGAGCCGGGTTTCGCCGCGATCGGCATCGCCAGCTTCGGACCGCTCGACGTCGACCCTGCGTCGGCGGCCTACGGGTCGATCACCGCGACGCCCAAGCCCGGCTGGTCCGGCACCCAACTGGTCAATCGCTGGGAAAAGTTCGGGACGCCGATCGGCTTCGATGTCGACGTCGTCGGGGCAGCGCGTGCCGAGCAGCGCTGGGGTGCTGGGCGGGGCCTTGCGGATCTCGCCTACATTACGGTTGGCACCGGGATCGGCGTCGGCCCGATCATCGGCGATCGCTCGATCGCCGCGCGCGGCCATAGCGAAATGGGCCATACGCGGGTGGCGCGGTTGCCGGGCGACGACTGGCCGGGCAGCTGCCCGTTTCACGGTGACTGTGCCGAGGGGCTGGCGTCCGGCAGTGCGATCGCGGCGCGCCACGGGCCCGACCCGGTCGCGGAAGACTGGCCCGGCTGGAACGCTGTCGAGCATGCGCTCGCCATGCTGGTCCATAACATCTTCCTCAGCATCCAGCCGCGGCGAATCCTCATCGGCGGTGGGGTCGCCGAGGGGAGGCCGTCGCTGATCCCAGCGGTCCGCCGCCGAGCGATCGAAAGCCTCGCCGGCTATCATTCGGCCGACACGCTGGATGACGATTATCTGGTGGCGCCGGGGCTTGGTCCCCGCGCTGGCCCGCTCGGGGCCATCGCGCTCGGCCTGACCGCGCTTGCCGAAAGCGTGGCTTAGACGGGCTTCGTTCCCGCCGGGCGCCGTTTGCCAAGCGAACTACTCAGAGTCGCAACAGCAGATGCCAGTACGAGTTGATGACGTCGTCCAGCACGTCCGCCCATCGATACGAACCGGCGGTCTTCGCGGCCTGCTGTCCGAGGCGCTTGCGGATTACCGGTTTGCCCACCAGTCGTTCGATGGCGTCCGCGAACGTGCCGGGATCAGGGTTGGTCAAGTATCCGTTCGCGCCATTCGTGATGAGCGCCGCTGCGCTGCCGACGTCGGCGCTGACGATGCTGAGGCCGGCGGACATCGCCTCAAGGTTCACATTTCCGAACGCCTCGGTCAGGCTCGGATTCAAAAGTATATCGGCGCTGGCGACTGCACGACCCAGGTCCGCGCCATCCAAATGCCCGAGGAACAGGGCCTCGCCGATTCTTGCTTCCATCTCGCGTCGCGCCGGTCCGTCGCCGACGATCAGGGGCCGAACGGCGACGCCCCTGCGACGCAGTTCGTCCACGGTTTCGGCGAAGCAGGCGGTGCCCTTCTCGCGCACGATCCGGCCAAAGAATAGCAACACGATATCGTCATCGGCGAACCCGTTCGACTGGCGCCAACCTAGATCGCGGCGGGCCGGATTGAACAGTTCATGTTCGACGCCCCGGCTCCAGATGCCCAGCCGGTCGTGCGGGACGCCCATCGCCACGAGGTGGCCGGCGCTGGGCTGGTTGGGCACAAGTATGCGGTCGCTCGCGCAGTAGAAATCGCGTTGGCGCTTTACCGCCCAGCCGCGGAGACGGCGCAGCCCGTAATATTCGAAATAGGTCTCAAACCGCGTGTGCATGCTGGCGACAATTGGAATGCCGAGTTCCCGGCCGAGCTGCTGTGCTCCCGTGCCGAGCCAGTCGGGCGCCGAGACGTGGATGAGGTTCGGCGCGAAGGCTCGCACGTCATTGGCGACCCGGCGGGGCAAGCCGAGCGCGGCCCTGAATTCGGCGCGGCCGGGTATCGCCAGCGACGGCACCGAGACGAGGTCGCCGGTCGGCGCGAAGGCTGGCCGCGGGCTGGTCGGTGAATAGACCCGGACGGCAGCTCCGCGATCGAGCAGATGGCCGACGAGGCGGTTGAGCGCCTTGTTCGCGCCGTCGCGCGTATAATTATAGTTGCCGGAAAAGAGCGCGATGCGAAGGCCCTCTGCGGAGGCCTGCGGCGCCTGACGAAGCAGTTGGGCCGATTGCGGTCCGAACATGGCCGAAACTCAAGCCCTGCGGCCGGAGCGCAGCCGCTCGACCCGAGCGGCAAGGCATTCGGTGAATAATCCCATCATCAACCCCCGGTGACCAAAACGTTGCGCGATATCGAGGTCCGGACTGCCGTTGCCTTCGACAATGACCGGCCCGTCGCCGGTGATTGCGATGTCCCAGCCGACGAGCGCGCGGTCGCCGAAGTGGCGGTGCGCGCGCACAGCCAGCTCGCAGGTCTCCGGCCACCACGGCAGGACTTGGCCGGCAATCGGTGCGCCTGTTGCCGGATGGCGGGACACCCAGCCGAGCGCGGCATCCGCGCCGAGGTTGCTGGCCGACGCAAGCTTGCCGGACTCAAGATCGACGGCGGCAGCGATGCCGCCCCGGTGGAGGTTGTCGACCGTGCTGTTGTCGCCGATCGCCATCCGCATGGCCGCAGTGATGATCCGCGGTTCTTGTCGGTCCAGGCAGGTCAATATCCGGACAGTGGAAAGCGCCCCGTTGCCCAGCGACAGCAAGCTGACGTGATTGGTCAGACGCCGCTGGATCATCAGCGCGGCTGTGCCGGAGTCCTGGCGCAATCGTTCGAGCAAGGCGGGCAGCGAAAGGCGCTCCCCGCATACCGAATGATAAAGACCGTCGCGAAAATCCCAGCGCTGCGCGCCATTGCCGCCACGACCCTCTACTCGCTTGACGAACAGGTCGGCGCAAAGGTCGTCGGCGGGCACCCTATAATCGATCCCGCCGGGCGTGATCACGGCCAGCACACGCGGCGTGGGAAGGCCACAGGCCGCGGTAAAAGCCGCAAAGGCCACTTTGTCGGACAGCGGCGAGGTCGGGACCGAACCCGTCTCCCTCAGCACATGGAAGACGCCGCCCTTGGTCTCCCACCGGTAGGCAAAGGTTTGCGCAAAGCGCACCGTCGGCTGGCGATAGAGCTGAAAGACATAATACCACGGCGCAAGCACACCCGCGCCGACGTACAGGCGCAGCTGGTCAAGGACCTGCCGGGCGATCGAGCGATGCTCGCGCCTGGCGACGATCGCGCCGTTGCGGGCGGCAAACACCGTGATGAGGAGCACGACGACGATCGGCGCAACGACGGCCGCGACGACTAATTCGACCGCTTCTGCAGGGGTGCGAATATCGAAATACCGGCGGGCATAGGCCCGGCGCAACCGCAGTTCCGCGGCCTGACCGCGCGACGCCATCGCCCGCAGCACGATGGGCAGACCGCCAATCCGATAACCGATGCGCCGGATCCACTCGCGCGCTGTCTCGCGGTTCAGCCACCCCGGGCTGGACGCGGTGGCGGTGCGGGCCGCCGCCCCGGACGGGGGCCCAAGCGGAAACTGGTCCGAGCGCGCGTCCACCGGAACCGCGCTAGGGCGGAGCGGGAAGCGAGCCAGCGGTGCGTCATCTGTGTCGTGCCTGTCGTCGCGCGCGAACTGGGGTTTGCCTGCCAACCCTTACGTCCTTTCAGCGGAGGCGGCGTTCGGCCTCCCGCGAAAGACGGCGCGATGTCCGCGCTACCTCAGTCGGCTCGCTATATTTTCCCCATGCGGGGCGGATGGGGATGCTACTTATTGAGCATTGACGCCGGTTTGCCCTAGCTGGGCGCGTGGCGAATAGCGGCTTGCTGGCAATCCTCGAGAAAAGGCGCGGCGACCTGCGCCGGTTCCTGATTGCGCGGACCGGCAGCGACAGCGACGCCGATGATTTCATGAGCGAGTTGTGGATCAAGGTTAGTGAGTTGGAGCCGGGACCCATCGGCAATCCCGACAGCTATTTGTTCAAGATGGCGAACAACCTGGTTCTCGACAGGCTGCGGGAAACGCGCCGGCGTGACCGCCGTGAACAAAATTGGACGATTGACCAGCACGGGCCCGCCGCCTTGTCGACCGAAGTCGCCGATCGCTCGGCCAACGCCGAGCAGGCCTTGCTGGCCGCGAATGAGATTCAGCGGCTCCGCCGGGCCATCGACGAGCTCCCGCCGGGCGCCCAGCGGGTCCTCAACATGCACAAGATCGAAGGCCTGAGCCACGGCGAGATTGCAGCGAGGCTCACCATCACCAAGAGTGCGGTAGAAAAGCACATGGCCGTCGCCATGGCCCATCTTCGCCGCTTGCTGCAGGACTGAGGCGATGGCGGGTTGGCGACGTCTTAGGAGCGACGAGAAGTGCTCATTGGCAGATGAGCGGATGCGATGACATGACGGAAACTGATGCGATCATCGAACAAGCCGCGGCCTGGTTCGCCCGCCAATCGGACGAGTCCATGGACTGGGAGGGCTTCACTACCTGGCTCGAGGCCGATCCGCGGCATCGCCAGGCGTTCGACCAGCTGTGCCTGCTCGATTCCGACCTTGATTTGCTTGCGGCGACGGAGCGGCCGTTGCCGGCCGCAGCCAACGACCAGTCGCCGCGTCGGCGCTGGCCCTATTGGGCGGGTGGCGGCGGGGCTATCGCCGCCGGCCTGGCGCTGATCCTGATGCTCCAGCCTGGGAGCCAGGTCGCCGGTGTCGTCGACTATCGCTCTGCTCCGACGCGAATTCGTGAAATCGCGATGGCGGACGGGACCAAAGTCACGCTCGCGCCGGCCAGCCACCTGATCGCCCAGGGCGATGAGGTACGGCTCGAAGGTGCAGCTTATTTCGACGTGCCGCACCGGCCCGACCGAACGCTCACCGTCCGCGCCGGCGGGCTAACGATCCGCGATATCGGCACGCAGTTCGAAGTCACGAGCTACGACGATGCGGTCGAGGTGAATGTCGCCGAGGGGCAGCTTGCGGTCACGGCGAGCGGCCTGGCCCAGCCCGTCAGGCTGGCTGCCGGGCGCGGCCTGACGGCCGAAGGCGGCGCCATTCGGCTGAATGCGCAACCGCAAAGCACCGTCGCCGCGTGGCGACGGGGCAAATTGGTGTTCGATAATGTGCCGGTGGCCTTGGCAGTTCGCGACGTGGCGCGATATTCAGGCACCCGGATTTCGGTAGACCCGGAGATCGGGAACCAGCGATTCAGCGGAGTCATCTCGATTCATGACGGGCGAACGGCGGCGCGCGACATTGCCCAGATCCTTAAAGCGGATGCCCGTTTGGTTGATGGCGGCATTCGCCTCGAGCCTCGTCGCCGGTAGTTTCGGCGCGAGCGCATCGGCCGCAGCAGCACAATCACGGATAGAGATTGCCGCCGGCCCGCTGATCGATAGCCTCCGCTCACTGTCCGCTCAGACGGGGGTATCGGTCGGCTTTGCAGGCCGCTTGCCCGATGTCGTCGCACGACGCGTCCACGGTGCGCGAGATGCCGCGACCGCGCTCCGGCAAATGTTGGCCGGCACCGGTTACCGCGCCGTCGCGACGGGCGGTTCAAGCTTCCGGATCGAGGCCGTAGTCGCTTCCGACCGACGGCATCCGCGGT
>Ga0268265_10001859_pt1 | contig 16836 bp, 16 predicted proteins | sample KBSSwiS52_FD_190355 | JGI IMG/M metagenome (GOLD analysis project Ga0268265, IMG submission 190355) | Switchgrass rhizosphere microbial communities from Kellogg Biological Station, Michigan, USA - KBS Switchgrass S5-2 (SPAdes) (version 2) | ecosystem: Host-associated > Plants > Roots >... | reverse complement strand
ATTTGGACGCAACACGCCGTTTTCAAGATCCCAGCATTCTGTAAAGCAAAAATCAACGTCCGGGCGATTTAACAGGAACTTGCGTTGTACTTCAAGCTTGCAATCCATCCATTGATCGTCCGCGTCCAGGTATGTTACCCAATTAGCCGTGCATTGCTTTAGACCATAATTCTTGGCCGACGCTAAGCCTTGCTTACGTGGGCGTTCAAGAATACGTATATCTAGAACCTCAGCATAGTTCTCGACAATACCGCGAGTATCACGATGGCATTCATCAAGAACGACCACGGTTCTAAACTCATCGTATGTTTGACGCGTAAGCGATTCAAGAGCACGCTGTAAAAGCATATCATGCTCGTAGTCCTGACTGTGTACACAGATAAGGACATCGATCGTATCGGACGGTTTCATTTCCTAAAGCCTATAATGGACTGGCCCATAAAGAATTGCGTGTCGTATCTAAATACAATATTATCTTTGTACTTTGCAGCAAAATCGTCAACGTCTTTCTTGACAGGACCCATATCAAGATCGTCGGCAATTAAAATGCATTCGTCAGTACAGAATGACAACCACGCTTCCCAGGCATTAAATGTCGATCTATCTCCGTGGTCGCCGTCAAAGAAGAAAAGACTAAAGACTTGACTTTGTGGATAAGTTTGGATGACGTGTTCCCAGGGCTTTTGGAAAAACGAGATACGTGTGTCTACGCCAGCTTCTCGAATGTTCCGGTAGAAGACAACATTAGAATCATCAAACGTCAAAGGATCAATCACCGTAGCTTCGCGATCGTTATTGAGCAAGGCACCGATAACCGTTCTGCCTTTCCATGTACCGATTTCTAAATATCGCTCGCTCGGCAGAACGTAATTATGTACTAGGATATTGAGTAGTTGTAGCGTCTCGCCAGGACACATACCGTCTACTTGTGCCATCAGTTTCTTGATAGGATCGGAGACAATAGGATAGTTGACAAAGGCACCTATCGCTAGTTTAGCTAGTTCAAGCCTGTTCATGAGGGAATACGCTTTGTATAATCTGTTGGCAACGATTCTTGTAAGTGTGATTGGCTAGCATCAATTGCTGTCGCGTTCCAGTCACGTAGCTTAGCGGTCCGGGAGATTCCAAAAGTGCTCGACAAAGATTAGCCAAATCTTCTACGGTTGTATAGCTTGCGGACATAGGTGATTGTCTTGAGATTTCCGTATTCGCCTGCAAATCTTCTTGTTCGGTCAGCAAAAGTGCTCCAGCGGCCTGTGCTTCAAAGAAACGCATGTTCAAGAGGCCGCGACCTTCGGGCGGATTCTGATTGATGACTATTCTAGCAGATGCCAAGGTATCGATGTACTGCTCCCGAAAGACTCCACCAACGAGCTGAAGATCCAAATCATGTTTAGCAAGTGCATCAACCAAAAGCCGACGATCACTCCTAATAGAACCAACAAGTGCCACGTCACGGGTTTTAGGGTACTCAGGCGGACGCGAATGTAGTTCTGGATCGCACGCATACGGGAGATAATGTACATTGTTATAGCCCCACACTTTATACTCGCGAATCGTCAAAGGGTTTGCTAGAAAGATATGATCAAACCGAAAGTAGTCAACGATCGATTTGCATCGGTCGTTATAGTAGCTGGTATCAAATAGCCAACAAGCAGTCTTTCTGACTGAGAAAGTGTTGAGTTCATGATATTGCGGATCGGCATCATTCATCTCACAATACAGCCATAGATCGGCTTCATCCCACATAGCATCAGAATTTGGCGGCAGACGTTGAGACGTTTGATAAATATTGCCAAACTCCACAACGTCGTGTCCAAGTTGTCGAAACGCTTTAGCGACCATAGCTCCCGTTTCCCAGCCACGAATACGTGGTGCTCCGCGATATGATACAACAATTTTCATGATTTAAGTATTGCATTCAAACGTAATAATTGTTCTGATGTATAAAAGTCTTCTGGCATTTTGTCACGCTTTGAAGCGTTACAAGATTTACACAGCAAAACAGCATTGTCTAATGAAAGGCCATAGCCAAGCGATAAAGGTTTGTTGTGATCTATTTGAAGACGATCTGTGCCACCACAATTGAAGCATATATGATCAAAACTTTCATAAACGATCTTAGTATCTAATGTTGTGAACCGTAGGTCGAGATTGCGTTTTCGTTCGCGACGACGACGTGTAGATTGTTGATGAACTAATCGAGCATTATCAGTCATTTCATATTTTTGTGTCGCAGACAACCTAGCTCTCCTACCGCGTTCAGTTTGATAGTAAGTTTTGTCGTCTTTTTTCTTAGCTAATCTCCCCTTGTCTGATTGTCTGTAACGCTTCTTTGCGGCCTTACCCTTTGGGGTCTTTTGATATGCCGAAAATCTTTGTCGTTCACAATCTTTGCACCGAGATACTAATCCACAAAGACTATCTTTTCTTGCATAAAACCCAGACTCGTTTTTAATGAGTCCACATTTACTACAAATCTTCATTTGCCTAGAATGACATCTCTCAAGGCAGCAGCCTTTGGGGCTTGTTGACGCATAGCACTACTGATCAGCAGGACTTGTTCCTGACCAGAGAAGTGACCCCATGATCCGTGAGGGCTGTCTTGTCTAGAAACATAGCTAAATGCACCGAAGAATTCTGCACCGCCAGCCTTCGCCTTGGTCAAATTCTCTTTGACAGCATCATACATCGCGGGCAAGGTCTGAGCGTCATAGGCAGCCTGTTGCCAGGATGTGCCCGCGATGATGCCTTGGCCACCTTCGTAGAATCCTACTGGCTTACCAAGCAGCTTGTGCTTGGCCAAGCCCTGCATTCTGGTGTCAATCGTTGCACGGGCCGCGTCGAGTACCTGCGTAGCGGTCGTAGCCGCAGTAAATGTCTTGGCAACATCATTCGGTACGCTAAAGTATGCCGCCAACGCAATCACGTCAGCTTGGCCATTGAGACGCTCCAAAACTTTCTTCGCAACCCAATCGTTTACGACATGACCGCCAACGACGCGAACAATCTTACCGGGATTATCCTTAAAGACATCTAGCCAAATATCCCACATGTGCTTTGCGGCGTCAGCCACGACGTACGGCCAAATGAGACCGCTAGACGCCGCTTGTTGCTGTGCCCACGCATGTACGGGGAAGTCTGCATTCCAAGTCTCGTTCGAGAATTCGACATAGATCTTGTCGGACTTAGAAAGTTTCTTTGTCATCGTCGCGAAACGACGAATGAAATCGTCTTCCGCCAAGTGCGGCATGCAGAACCATGGACGAGTCTTTACTTGGTTACATAGAGCGAGCATAACCTCCAGGGCTACACCCTGGGGTTTATAGGACTGACGAACGTCTTTTAGGGTTGTACGATCGGCCCATGTATAAGGCTTTAAAACAGAATTAGTATTCATCCAATTCAGGAAGCGAATAAATTTGAAAGACGATAAGGTATTAGCAAACGTCGGATGGAAGGTGCGGCTTTCACCACCGGGCATAATCACCGACATTTCAGTTACGTTGGCTTGCCTTAGTTCTAGCGTCAAGCCGTTATCGCCCTGAATATCAATTTTGGCTGTCCACTTGCCAAGACTATCTCTGACAATCGTATCCATAGTGACGCCAGGACCCTTGAAAACTACGCCCGTAGAATCACCTAGCCAAGAAGCAACATAGGTGCCCTTAGGATAGTGACCAGCATAGTCGATGAGCATCAGACATTGCACCGCGTCTGACGACGCGAGAGCTGTCCAGTCTGGATAGCCATTTGCTAGAACGGGCACTTTGACAGAAGGCGGCTGCACAACGCCGTTCTTGATCAAACGCCATTCGCGAGACTGGATAAAAATATCCGAGAAAACCCATTCGCGGTTATAGTCGTTAACGGGAGAGAGATTAATTCCGATATCCATAGTCGCTACGCTCCTAAAGTCTTCCTTGACCGTGAGGTCTGCCTTCGGCGGCTCCTGCCGCCGTAATTTCTACCCAGCGAGCACGCTCGCGAATTTGGCGAACAGTGTTCGCTCCACAATATGTCATGCCGCTACGAATGCCGCCCATAAGATCGGCAATCACATTCGCTACGGGACCTTTGGCCCCTACGCGGATCTCGATACCCTCTGCGGTTTTCCAGTCTGACATCGATCCCATGAAGTCGTCTTGAGCTTCTTTTGATGCCATGCCGCGAAAAACCTTATATTTAGCACCGTGATAATTCTTGACTGGAAGTTCGCCAACAGTCCTATATTCTATCGTGTGTTCTTGAAAGAACTCACCCGGGGCTTCGTCTGTGCCCGCTAACATGCCACCAAGCATAATTGCGTCCGCTCCGGCAGCAAAAGCTTTGACGGCATCACCAGGAGTCTTAATACCGCCATCCGCAATCAGAAAACAATTGACATGGCGACATTCCTGGATGGCGGTGAATTGTGGTACTCCAAATCCAGTCTTCACGCGGGTTGAGCAGACTGATCCCGGACCAATACCAACCTTGATTGCGTCTGCACCCTTGTCTACAAGATATTCAGCACCCTCAGCGGTACACACATTACCGGCGATTACAAAGCTATCGCCGGTAGCTTCCTTGATTTGACGAACAAGACGGCCAACTTCCTTACTGTGTCCATGGGCTACATCAACACAGAAAAAACGAGCACCTACTTCGTAGAGGGCTTGAAAGCGATCGAGACCTTCGTTAACACCTAAAGATATCACCGTATTATATTCGTGCTTTTGTGGCACGATCCCAAGCTGAGCTACAGGATCGGTATAATGTCTGCCTAGAATTTCATTATACATTGTCACGTTATCTTCAATAGAAGAAAACCTATGAAGAAAACCTATGCCGCCGAGTTCATGAAGCTTCCTTGCCATCGTGACGCCAGTCACGGTATCCATGTTAGCCGAAAAGACAGGTATAGCAAGTTTATATATACCAAACTGGACGCTTGTATCCACGTCTTTTCGACTGGCGATATTATTGTATCTAGGGACGAGAGTTACGTCATCAAATGATAAAGCCTTCATAGTTCTCTAGCCAATGCATTAATGTGTTCTGCTACCGTAACTTCGTTTTCGTCGAAGACCTGTCCAACAAACTCGGTGCCAATACGCGGCTCCGGAAAATCTTGAGCAAACGCCTCAAGCCTGTAAAAGCTCGCATGGATCATCGCGTTGTTTACAACACGAGGATAGATCTCCGCATTCAAGAAGTCCTGATCTGTTTGCCAACGATCTTCTTGTTTCCATGCGTTCATTAAGTGATTGAATTCCGGCAATGCAAATCCGCGACATCCCCACATGCCGCCCAGCATCTTTGAACCGTGCCAAGGATGGTCTCGCATGATATGGAAGCCTTCGCCACTATCGAGCCATTCTTCCACGGCTGCCGCCTCACGACGGCTTAGCCGCGAGTCACAGTCTCGGCTTACCATCACGTCTACACCCTGAGCACAAGCCAGCTCAAATCTCCAGAACATGCCCTTCCAGTCGCCAACAGCAATGCCATGCGTCGCATGATCTAAACGTCGCGATACCCGAACGTGCTCCATTTCCTGCAACTTCTCTTCGATAGCTTGCGGCACAGAATAGTCGAGCTGGAAATAACATAACCAGCCAGGATAAATCTCCGGAGCTAGTTCGGCATTGCGGATAGCACCTACGCAATATTTGGGCTTATTACCCCATAAAGAGAATGAGATGACCTTCGCCATACCTTGTAATTGTACAGCTTACGTCTTGGCTGTCAACAACGAATCGTAGATTTTCGTTAGATGATGCGTCATCGATTGTGCTTCAAAGTAACGCATAGCACGACGACGCCCGGCACGACCAAAGTGGTCACGAAGACGAACCATGGCCGTCTCGTCTTCATTCACAAACTCTTTGTTTTCAAGCAAAGCCAATAATACGTCGCGGTACGCGACGTGATCGCCTAGTGGCACCACGAAACCTGCGTCGCCAATGATTTCAGACTGGCCATTATAGATGGCACTTTCGTGTGAAACTACTGGCACACCATGCATCATAGCTTCCTGAATGTTACATGGGCAGCATTCTCCATCATGACGAGCATGAGCATATATGTCTAGCGACATATAAAACTTAGATAGTTCTACATCGTCAATGATAGGATCTAGAAAACGAACATTGGACTCAACCTTAAGTTTGCTAGCCCATCTACGCCATTGATCGCATGGATTAACAATTAAGTAAAATACGTTAGAGTTTACATCCACGACTTCGGCAAAAGCCCGAAGTGAGATAGGGTCAAAATTATCAGGTCTGCCAACGCGACCAATAATATAAGCATTAGGAGGAACTTTCCACCGCTTAAGGATTTCTTCACGACAAGCCGCCTTATTTTGAGGAGTCATATCGAGCACGGGTTGCTCGATCGGATTATAGAGCGTCGGTCCATTCGGCCCGCCGCTCTGGAGAGCACGATTGCGAATGAAGTCTGAAATATAAACGTGAGCGTCCAATTGTCCGCTCACGTCATGATAGCCAAAAATGTTGGTCTCGATCCACTTAGCTCGCGGAGCGAGCTGTTTAAAGCCGGGCCATTCGTTGTAACCACTCCTATGAATATGTACGATCTGTGGATCAATGCCCGCGAGCACTTGCTGTAAATTGGATTCCTCCGGAATCCAAGGCGAATTCCTGCCTGACTTACCAGGCTCCCATTTATATGGGATAACATGGTCATCGCCAAGCCACTGTTTGGCGATAGCCAAACGAGTATTAGCGGCATCGCCTTCGCGATAAACAATAAACGGCTCATACTTAGCACTTTGTGCCAAATACTTACAGAACAATTGGGCAGTACGGTCGGTGCCGCTATAGCCAACCGTCTTAGCGTGGTGAACTACTTTGATCTTCATGGACTATCTCTTTGTAGATACGCTCTAATTTCTCCATGCACTCTGGCACGTAGTATTGTTCTACAGCCTTAACGAGGCCAGCTTGACCAAAGCGTAGTCGCAATGTCTCGTTCTCAATCAATAGCTTTAAAGCCTCAGAATACAAAACGGGATCGTTACTGACAATGAATCCCGTACGACTGTCTTCAACTAGTTCGGTCTGTGATTGGAATACACCCATACCAGCAAAGCTTGGAACGGCAATATGTGTGACTACTGGTAAGCCATGAATCATAGCCTCTGCAATGTTCACACCAAACGTTTCGCCGTCTGCCCGGGCATGTGCGTAGATATGCATGGTATTGTAAGCCATGCTTAAAATCAAAGGATCTGTAGTAGGCGGTATAACCTTATGGGGAATCTCGGCTTTCTGCAAGTCACGCACCATGTTCTCCGGTGGTGCAACTACCAAAAAGCGTACATCAAGTCCCTGCAATCTCAGGAGCCTTGCCGCCTCGACGTGAATCGCATTATAGATACCGTTGTCTGGTCTACCGACGCGACCTAGGATGATCGCCTTGGCTGCGTCTGCTTCTGTTCGCCATGGTAATGCCTGGCCAGTTACTGGCATTTCTACAGGATTGTTCACGAAATCAAAACGTGGGTGCTGCAAGCCCTTCAATGTGTGATCCATGAGCCACTTACTCATGAACAATGTCTTATCGATACGTGGATTGCGATCAACAAAACCAAACACATTGGTTTCCACAAAGTGCGGCACCTGAACATCTAAACCGGGATCGGGATATTCGCTATAGCCGCTACGATAAACATGTAGGATGTCTGGCTTGAAAATATCGATGACGTTCTGCAACGCACGTCCGTTGGGACGTTTGGGATCCTCATAAGAGTTAATCTCAAATATCGGAGCCCGAACGACGGTCGCACCCTGCTGGAATTCATACAGGCGTTTCTTGTCGCCTGTCGATTCATGCACTAAGGCAACCTGAAATTCGTCTCGCGATGCGTGCTCAAAAAATAGCTGGCACGTCTTCTCGGTGCCACCAAGACCAAGATTACGGAGATAGTGAAGAACCTTAATGACCATATGGATCAGTGAATCTACCTGGGTCTGGTGGTCCGCCTTCTACCTGAGCATCAACACGCTTGAAATAACTCTCGCGTTTTTCACGAGATAAGTCATTGAACGGCGTAAACGAACCTAGCTGTTCTTCCAGGTAAAGGATATACGCCGACTCTTGACGCAGGCGTTTTGCCAACAGAACTACTCGTCCGTCTGTTGGGTTCTTAATAGGTAGCTGCTGATTGATACGCTCATTCACAACCTGTACTACGGCGGCCACATCAGGAGAGCGTGCGTCCTTTAGATACTGAATCTCAGTGGACATGTCCTTGATGGTCTTTTTTAGACGCTCAACTTTGCCGCGTAATTCTTCTACTGTTTCCATGATTTACCTTCTTGCATTGTGGCCACCCAATCAGCTTTAGGGGGCAAATTCTTAAACTCCGCGAATTCCCTGGCGTGCTTGAGGTGGCCAGTAAAATGATGCGGAAAGAACTCTGAAATGGCAGCATAAGTCTCGTAATTATTTGCCCACTTGTTGCGATTCTCGATAGAGCCCTTACGCTGCGTATAAACCGTAATGAGGGCTTGGATCGCATATCCCTGATAGCCCTTACTCATGAAGTAGAGCCAAAGCCAATAATCGAACGCAGATTGATGTTCGTCCGCTCGCTTATTCATAAGATGCCAATCAAGACTTGCTTTAAAATCATTAGTATTTCTCCAGGCCACCTGAGGTCCAGCCCAGCATTCCCGAGACATAAGGTCAAAATCAAATGAAGGTTTTAAGCCTCTACCCTGAATACGATTCTGTTCATCAATGATTGTGAGACCACCATAACAAAATGCTACTGAGGCTGGCACATTTGACATAACACGCGACACCAGCTCTGTGGTTTCGGGGGCATGAAAATCATCAGTATTAGAATTCATCACTATAGGACTTCTAGCAGCACACCATGCTCGCAACCATGAAGCCCCGTAGGGCTCTCGTACATCATGATAAATATAGTTAACACGATGATCCATCAACGCCCATTTCTGAGCAATGATGGAATCCGTACCCGGCGACGCCGGATTAACAACTACAACTTCAAAATCGGGATCAGTCTGCTGCTCAAGTAGATTGGCTAAATGAGCTTCTAAGAAGCTTCCCGAGTCATATGTAGAAACCAAATAACTAATCTTAGGCATTAGTTTTTTCGTCTCTAGTCACAACATGAGCTAATACTTGAAATGGATTGTCGGCAACATCAACCAGATCTATGGGATCACGAAGCGACGAAGGCTTCGTATAGCCAGCTCTTTTAACCCAAGGAGTAAAAAACCTTGTAATACGATGTTGCCAACGATTTTTAGCTAAACGCGACATTTCGATATCTCGACATATTTGTCGGTTTAAACGATCGTCATACCAATCGCGTAAATTTATCTGAAGTCGCAAAGGTAATCTCTGAATATACTTCATCACCAAGCGTCCGTACCACGAATCACGATGACGAATGTGTTTTTCGATTGCAGGATGATGCTTAAATGGGCCACTCTTTAACATTGCCATACCCATACGCTGCATAATAAAAGTCGTGCCGTCGTATGTGGGCTCATATTGAACATCGTTCGGGATTTCTTGATTCATAGATCAATATCATTATGAAAATGCGGCATATGCGGAGCAGCTAATTGATTCATACAGAGCCATATGTTACCGTATGATTCTTGCCCCAATACTTGCTTGTAAAAACGATCATCGTGCCAATTGCCAACCTCTTTGCCTTTTAGCGGCAATACATTAGTGGTCGGAGTGATCGGATGTCCGCCATCATAAATCAGTACGGGTTCTGTATCATCAAACCAATCTTTTACCTTCTGATCGAACTTCTTATTGGCGGCACCATGTGTCGCTAGTTCTTTCGTATAATACTCCTGCTTAGATCGCATAATCTCGTCCATATTTTTACGAGCATAACCATAATGGTAAATAAAAAATGGATTACGAAATATACCACGACGATGCTGATAGTGTGGTGAAAAATAAGTACAATGTCCCGCTGGATCAGTAACAACAGGATGCGAATTATACTTCATGCCGCGTACATATTTAAAAACACGTTGATGCTGGCTCTGCCATTCGGGACCGGGCACGGCAACATGATTCCAGTCTCCGTAGAAATGTAAGAACGTGGGTACGTATTCGCAAATATGCGGATTACGATCGATCGCCAATCTTAGACGCTGAATATCGCCCACGCGATAGAACTCGTCGGCATCATTAATGATAATCCAGTCACCAGGAAGACTCATGTCAAGAAACTGCTGCTTGATTTCCTCAAGATTCTTCCATGGTCTTTGAATAGAAATGATCGTAACCTTATTTTGAGGATCCTTGTTTTGCTTGAAATCGCGAATGATCTGTAGCGTATTGTCTAACGAGTGCCCGTCGGGTGTAGCTCGCGGATGATTTGCCACCGCACCTTCAATCACAAGAATGCGATCTACTTCGTGGTAAATAGAGCTTAGAACCGCGTCTGCAAACTCGGCTTCATTAAGCATCTGAATGCATTGCACAAGTCTAACGGGCTTGTTAACTCGCTCCGCAATGCTCTGCATTTGCGGTACATAGATGGGCTGATTCATACCTTAACTTCCTCTTGAAATAAAGCAATGCCACTTGTCTTCCATGAATTGAATGCCGCCACCAACTGCTCAGCTACTTTTGGAGAAACTGTGCGGTAATCCATCTTAGACGCAAGCTCGCCGGCGTTCTTACGTCGTTGCAATACGGACTCCCATTCCTTTTGGTTCTTTTCGTCCAGCGTGCCAGCTTCCGCTCCCTTCTTTAACATATAGAAGTGCTGCATTACAAACGCTAATTCTACTGGCGACGGCTCGAAACATTGTTCGATACCAGTATAGAGCATAGGATCAGCATGCGGCATGTCATAGAAGAATGACACCATGCCATTGTAAATAAGTGAATTCTGTGCGTTTACATAATCTTGTAAACCAGTACGGGCATGGCTAATAACAGTCTTCCCGTGAGCAAGAGCATCAAATATAGGAATACCCCAGCCTTCTGATCTACTAGCATTCACGTACGCATCGCCGCGTACGTGAAGGCTGTGTATGTCTTCGTCTGACATTGTATATACTAGCGGCAATACGGGTGGTAGCTTTTGCACCGGCATACGACAACAAGCCTTCACTCGTTGCACATATTCCTTAACGATTCTTTCATCCTGGCTACGATCTTGCATGTTGACATAGGTCTTAAGCACTAGCAATACGTCGTCGGGAGTTCCCGCAAACGCTGCAAAATAAGCACGTAACAGTGTGTCAATGCCTTTCTTTGTGCTGAGCTGACAAATGTTGTAGAAGATAGTACGATTACCAGCTTCATGAATCTTGAATGGTTCATAAACTTTCGTATATTCATCAAGATCACACGGAGGAGCAGCAACCAAAATTGGACGATTAACGCCAGAACGTATGAGAGTTTCGGCATTAAATCTAGACGCCACAATCAAGAAATCAAACTGCTGAGCCTTGGCAGCCCAAGAAGGTTGAAGTCTGTCTGTTTCAAAAAACGTATAAAGACCATTACACACGCCAGGAATGGGCTGTGCCTCTATATTACATGTGGTCATCTGAATGGCCATGTCAACATTGACTAGCGGCTTTGCTAGCGGCACACTCATCCAGGGTGGTATTTCAAATCGCTGTCCGCTGTCCAGTTGATCATAACGCAACGGACGTGCAACAACATCAAGAAAAGGACTTTGCAAGAGCATGCGTAAGAAATGTCTTGAACAATGTGCAAATCCTGAGAAATCTAATAAAGGACCAGTAAATAACAATTTCATACGCGACATTCCTCAGATGAACTCTTGTTTCTTGCCTACAATAGGCACGTCCGCTTGACCAACATGTACCGCGTGCTGTCTACGAATTTCATCACGAACCTTACTGGCGTCGCCCTGCTGATTGCCAAGGGCAACGAATTGCTGCATGAGTTGTTCACGCGTAATGCCGTTCTCTAAATGATGTATCCACATTTGGGCACCAGCAGTGTCTACATGAGGATACTTGAGAACATTGAGGTACAACCATTCGACGTATTGCTGATTGTTCAAGCCGTCAGGAGGGGTTGCGGCATTAACCATATTATGTTCGGCAATAGGACTATCCCACGTCGTTGAACGATCTAATATCTTGACGTTATCAATCACGTATTCCCATTGCTTCCAAAGAACATTCCAGTCGTAATTCTGCTCAACGCATTTACGTGCTTGTGAGCGTAACTCCTGCATACGATCCGAGTCAGAAATCATATTACGCATCTTGTCTGCAAGATCCTCGATGTTAGGCAAAGCTCGCTTACAGGAGGTTTCTGGTTCGTAGTAATAACGACCAACATCAATGACTTCGCCGCCCAAGTGACAAGAGTAATTGTCTTTGGTATAGCCGATCTCTGAAAAGTGAGAATAGTCAGGGAAGCGTCCCTTCTCACGCATGGCAGTATAGTCTGTAACAAGTGTTGGCACACCACAGGCTTTCGCCTCTTGGATCGGCATGCCGTCGCCTTCGCAGATCGAGCATTGTACATAAAGATCCATTAGATTATAAAGTTTAGCCAAGGTCTCTCTATCAAAACCGATATTGGTATTCGGAGTCGATGCCTCGGTTTTGCCGCACTGCGGACAAGGCAACTTAATGCGATTCTCTTGAATCGGACGATTCCAAAGATTCATCGCAAAGCCAATAGAAGCTTGCTTGCATGCGTAGCAAAACATCGTTTGCAAGACACTACCACGTAGTCCCTTAAGATGGTGGGGCATCCAGTCATACGCTTCAAGACGCATTACGTGTCTAGGGTAATCGTACGAGTGCATATTGTCTGGCCAAGCCGAATGGATCAAGAGCACGGCTTTGTCAACTAATGACTCACCCTTATACTTTTCTTTCATGCGAGCAAAGCCATCAATAAGATCTGGATATAGTTTACGAGATTGATTTCTCATCACCGTTCCGATGATGGGAAACTTATCCGTCTTATTAATGTTCCAATAATCGCGAACTTCATCGCGAACCATTGGCTTAAAAACATCAAGATCTACTCCTGGCCGCATCGCCTTAGGAAAGATCTTCATACGTCTCTTGCTATTCGGCATCAACTGGCTTTGGCGTCTGAGCGTATGTACGCCATAATCTGAATACGCAAGCACCATATTTGCGTTTTCGTATGTAGAGACCCACTCCTCCATCTGAGGTTCGGCATCTACGGTAGGCATCACGATCCATTTATACCAAGGACGGAACACGCTACGCTCTTGATATTCCAACATCCACCAGTCGCGAATGTCGATAACGATGTCCGGCTTGAAATCCAATAAAGCAGCATTGAACTTCCATTCGCCGAATTGATTGGTGTTCTGGCCGCGAGCACGCGGGTGCGGACACGCCTGACTAAAAACCTGATTCTCTTGTTGAGTAACTGGCATTACGCCATAAAACTTCCAACGTCCCTTGATAAACTCGGCGATACGAGGATCGTCGGGACGAGCATATGATCCTAATTCAGCAAGATCATATTTGCCTGTTGCAGCGAGCTTCTGCAAAAGACATCCGTAGTAAGTAGAAAAGCCCGTGTTAAGAAAACTAGCTTCACCAATAAACAAAATGCGTTTCTTATCCATATATGGCTTGATGTATCTTTTCTTTTAAGAGGTTTTCAAGGACATATACTCGTGCAATGGACAAGTTCAAATACTCGGCAACATCTTTGACTGACGCATTTCCCAAGATACGATGAACCAAGATGGTATAGTCGGTTTGGTTATCGGATATCTTCAGTAAAATGTTACGGAAATCGTGTTCTGTAAAATCCTCGTCGCAGAGAACTTCACAAGTAGTAACACATGTTTGAGAATGCTTACTATACACAAGACGTAAATCGCGAACATGATCTACGTCTTTATCTAATGTTTTTGCAATCTCGTCGTCTGACTGACCTTTAGTAGCCAATCGATTGACCTTGGCGGCCAACGAGGTCACTCTTCGATCCACAGTAAAAACACCTAAGAACTTAGCCGCCTCATGATAGATTTCGCGGCGAATGGCACAAGTAACAAAAGACTTAATGTTAGAGCCGTATGATGGATCATAAAGCTTAATAGCTCTAAACGCTGCTATCTCACCTACCTGGCATAAGTCATTGTAGTCTATAGCAGCAGACGAATAGCAAGTCGATCTTGCGATCCGTTCGATAATAGGTCTGTAATCGTTTATGACATCATACATCACACACATTATGTTTATGTGTAGCTATAATGTCAACCTTTCTTCACTTTTTTCTTAGTGGTCGCAATTCTTTTAAACCATAATGTAGGCACCGAGAAAGGATACAGAACTTCCCATCCCTCCTGGCCACGCCGATTGATCACTTCTTGAATACGCTTGTTAATGGTATTCAAGAGTTCATCGGGAGCAAGGCCCATCTTGACGATGCCCGCTTCCTCAGTCGAGAGCTGTAAAACTTCACTATCATATTCTAGCTTGGTCATTTTAGTCTTTCTACCTTATCTGCAACCAACGAGCCGCGATCGTCGATGCGACCCTTAATCTTCAAAACGCTACCCTCGTCCAATAAAGCCTTAGCGGCTCCGAAGACGTTTGGGAATACCACAATGTTGTCCATGACATATGTCTTATCTCGTGCTGTCACGAACGCCATACTCTTACCTGCCGACTTGCCGTTCTTGCAAACGATCTCGCGGATAGCATCAACACATACAGCGATCTCGAAACTGTCGTCTGGCTGACCTTTACGCACAAGATCAATGCACTTGTCCTTTGCGTTGTAGATATCCGCTTCGCTACCGCTTAGCGAGATTCCAAGATAGAATTGCTCCCAAACAATACGTTGTGCCTTAGTGTCAAATAGCTCGCGACCATCAAATTCCTGGAGGGCTTCACGAATCTTCGGGCGACGACGTGTGTCCGGGATCTTGACTTTGAAACGTTCCTTGATGATCGGTGCCTTAGTCTCATCGCTAATAGCACGTAAGATCTTCACCCAATCGGGAGCTCCTTCTTGGTGCGGGATAAGCGTCTGGATAAGCTGCCGTTCATTAGGAGTCAGACTGTCCAATAGCTTGAAACGTGACTGAGCCTCAATACGATGTTCCTGGATATCGTCAAAAGCACCGCCGCGAATGAGAGCAGTCAAGACAGCGGTCGTGACTTTGTTCTTGCCAGTATAGACCGCCCACAAAAGATCATCAAACGTCTTGTGCTGACGGCCAATCTTGACAACATCGGTTACAGCAACAGCACCCACTCCCTTGAGGGCGGTCAAGCCGAAAGCAATATGCTTGTCGTCGATTACATCAAAGTCCTTATTGCCCTGTGTTACTCGTGGTGGCACCACTTCGATATCGAACAGCTTTGCATCGTAGATCAGAGCAGACATTTGCTCGAACTTGTCGGGGTGGCTATCGCTATGGCGAAGTTTTGCACACAAGAACTCAATCGTATAGTTAGCTTTCAAGAAAGCCGTCTCATACGCTAGCAACGCATAGCCAACGCCGTGCGACTTGTTAAAGCCGTAGCCAGCGAACTTCTCAATGTAGCCCCAAATCTCTTCCGAGGTTACCACGTCGATGCCGTTTGCGGTGCAGCCGTTGACGAAGACCTCTTTCCATTTCTTCATCTCTTCGGGCTTTTTCTTACCCATGGCTTTACGTACACTGTCAGCGTCGCTTAGAGACATGCCAGCCAACTGCTTGCAAACCTCAATAACCTGTTCTTGATAAAGCAAAGCCGAGAACGTCATGTTCATGATTGGCTCTAGCTTAGGATGGATATACTGAGGCGTTTCACCCTGGTTCTTCACGCCACGGTAAGCGGTATGCATACCTGAATCCATAGGACCAGGACGAATCAGCGACACAAGGTCACTCAATTGGTCAATGTTCGTAGGTTGCAAGTTCTTGCTCCACGTACGACCTAATTGCTTTTCAATCTGGAAAATACCAATCGTGAAACCTTGGCCAATCATAGCCCACGTTGCCGGATCATCTAATGGCATTGCTTGACGAGATAGCTCGATACCGCGACGTTTCTTGACAAGCCGCATGGTCACCTGGATATCGTCTAGGGTTGTAAGACCCAGGATGTCCAGCTTGAGCAAACTCAAAGAGTCCACCGTGTTCATATCCCAGCCAAATAGTAAGTCGCCGTTCTTCGCACGGGTCATCGGATATGGACTCTCATCAAACGGGATGTCCGAGATCACAACAGCACTCGCATGGATACCCGTTGACTTATAACATCCTTCAAGTGCGAGTGCTATCTTGAACCAAGGCGTGTACTTATCATAATACGCCTTCAAAGCTGGCGTGGTTTCAATCGCCTCTTCCAGTGTAATCGGTACGTGTTCATCGCTCTTGGCGGGTACAAGTGCTGTGATCTTGTTAGCCTCTTCGAAAGGCATATTGAACACGCTGAAAACTTCCTTGAGCACGGCTCTCGCTTGGAGACCGCTCAATGTAACAAGCTGAGCTACGTTACGAGCACCGAATCGATCGCGTACGTAATCCAAAACCTTCTGACGTTGCGAACGCGGAATATCGCTGTCAATGTCGGGTAAGCCACCACGTCCCTTGTTCAAGAAACGCTCCCAAATCAACCCATACTGCATAGGATCGATCTCGGTAATGCCAAGTGCATAGCTTACCAAGCTACCACCGGCCGAACCACGACCACGGCCCATGAGAATACCCTGTCTGCGAACCCACGAAATCACGTCATGAACAATCAAGAAGTAGTCAGCGAATCCCATATCGCTGATGTCTGACAACTCGCGATCTAGTCTGTTCTGATAAGTCTCGAATCCATCACTTACCTG
>Ga0268265_10001854_pt1 | contig 16845 bp, 10 predicted proteins | sample KBSSwiS52_FD_190355 | JGI IMG/M metagenome (GOLD analysis project Ga0268265, IMG submission 190355) | Switchgrass rhizosphere microbial communities from Kellogg Biological Station, Michigan, USA - KBS Switchgrass S5-2 (SPAdes) (version 2) | ecosystem: Host-associated > Plants > Roots >... | reverse complement strand
AGATATGGAACACGCCGAAGAACCGGAGATAGAGCGTATCCTGATCATTGACGATCACCCGCTCGTCCGGGATGGTCTGCGCAGCGTGATTGCCGTCACGTTCGACGGCTGCGCTATCTTCGAGGCCGCGGGCCTGCAGGATGCGCTCGAGACGCTGGCAAAGCAGGACGACTTCGACCTTATACTCCTCGATCTGAACATTCCCGACGTGAAGCGCCTGGATGGTCTCAAGGTGCTTCGCGAACGTTACCCGATCCTCCCGGTCGTCATGGTATCCGGCGCGATCGATAGGGTCATCGTACGCGAGGCGCTGGCCGCCGGCGCCTCTGGTTTCATTCCTAAGTCTATGAAGCGAAGCGCGATCGTTGATGCTCTGCACCGCGTGGTGTCGGGCGAGATCTACGTGCCGGACGCCATCGGCGAAGCAGACCCCGAAAGCGAGCAGAACGAGCAGATTCGTGAGCGCATCGCCAGCCTCACGCCCCAACAGCGGATCGTGCTGAATCACCTTGTCCATGGCCGCCTCAACAAGCAGATCGCACACGACCTCTCCGTCTCGATGACGACGGTGAAGGCACATGTCTCGGCGATCCTGCTCAAGCTCAATGTGTTCAGCCGAACTCAGGCCGTCATTATGGCCAATCGTGTGCAGTTCAACGCTGACTCCCTGAACTAGGGCAGCATCGTCCTGAGCAAGGCCCGCAGTTGCGCAGGCTTTACCGGCTTGTTGAGCAGCGGCATGCCGATGACCGCGAGATCGATCTTCAACTGCTCTCCGCGATCCGCTGTGATGATCGCCGCTGGGATTGCGGCACCGAAGTGCTCGTTGAGACGCGCGACCACCTGGTCGCCGGTTTCACCATCATCCAGGTGATAATCGGCAAGGATGACGTCTGGGCGGCCGCCGCCGGTAAACAGCCGCATCGCCTCGCCGGAGTCGGCGGCGATCGAGACTTGGCAGCCCCAACCGCTCAGCAGCGTGCGCATGCCCGACTGGATCTGCCGCTCATTGTCGATCACTAACACCCGAAGGCCCTGCATCGAGCGATCGCGCGGAGTGGCGACGCCATCGCCTTCGGCGTCCTCCATCGGCCGCCCAAGCGGAACGGTGATGGAGAACGTCGCCCCCATCCCAGGTTCCGATTTTAGAACTATCTCGTGGCCCAGCATATCAGCTGCCCGGCGCACAATCGCGAGTCCGAGACCCTTGCCTTGGCTGCGTGTGTCGAGCCGGCGAAACTCTTCGAAAATCAAGGATTGCTGCTCGACTGCGATTCCCTGCCCAGTATCGCTGACCGCTATGCATACGTCGTCACGTTCAACTGCGCAGGTCACGCTGACGCTGCCGGAGGGCGTGTAGCGGATCGCATTCGAGATGAAGTTCTGCAGGATGCGCCGCAGCAGACGCACATCAGATTTTACCCAGAGCGGCTCGGTGACCCTGCGGAAATCAAGTCCCGCCGCTCGTGCCAACGGTGCAAACTCCAGGTAGAGCGTGTTCAGCAGCTGATCGATGCGGAAGTGACCGATCTCGGGTTGAATGGCACCGGCATCGAGCCTCGAAATCTCCAGCAGCGCCTCCAGCAAGTCCTCCACCGAATTGAGCGCCGTCGCGGTCTGCGACACCAGCGCCCGAGTCGGGAGCGCAAGCCTCCGGTCGCCCAGGGCAGCCACGAACAAGCACGCGGCGTTGAGCGGCTGGAGCAGGTCATGGCTGGCTGCAGCGAGAAACCGCGTCTTGGACAGATTGGCTTTTTCCGCCACAATCTTGGCCTGGGTGAGCGCCGCTTCAATCTGGCGCCGCTCGCCCACCTCACGTTCGAGCTGCTGGTTCACCTTGAGCAGTTCAGCAGTGCGCTCTGATACGCGGCCTTCCAGAATCTCCGCAGTGTCCTGCAAGGCCGCCTGGGCCTTAAGCATGTCGGTCACGTCGGTGAAACTGAACACCTGTCCGTCCTGGCCGCTACGGGTTGATCGAACCTCGAAATAGTTCTCGCCGGCACGGCAGAGCTCGACGACCGGATTGATCCCCGCTTCGCTCCCTCGCCAATCCAGGCATCCATTGTCCTCCATGGCTAAGGCGGCGCGGCACCACTCGAGCAGGCCATCATGCGTAGCCAGGCTCTGTCCTGGGTCGCTGGGTAGGCGTAGAACCCGCCACAACGCGCCGTTCCAGGCCGACAGGTTCCCGCTGCTGTCAAACATGCAGACCCCCTCGGAAAGGGTATCCAGCGTTGACTGCAGGATGAGGTTGCGCTCGGCAAGCTCGCGGGCACGGGCGCGGGCATCCTCCGCCTTGGCTTCGGTGATGTCGGTGTAGATGCCGACGATCCCACCATCGCTGGTGCGCAGCTCGTTGATCTGCACCCAGCGACCGTCGGCGAGCGCCTGCACGTGTCCGCCGTCGGCGATGCCGTGGCGCGCCAGGCGATCGGAGACCCAGCGGTCCGGGGCGATGGCGGCTCCGAGCGGTCGATCGTGTTCAGCGGCGAGGCGGATAAGTTCCCCGAACGAGATGCCCTCGTGAATGTGCGACGCCAATTCCGGCCAAAAGCCCAGGTAGGCCTCGTTGTAGAGCACCAGCCGGTCATCGGCATCGAACAGGACGAAGCCTTCGTTGATCGAGTCGATCGCATCACGCAGCCGCGTGCGTGCTTCCTCTGCCGTGCGGTGGACGGCAGCTAGATCGATATTGGCCTTGGCCAGCTGCCCCAGCGCCTCCTCAAGCTGGCAGGTCCGATCGCGCACCATGGCTTCAAGGGAGATGGCGGTCTCAAAAATGGAGAATGCATTGGCCGACATGTCGGTAGAGCGCTCGACCCGATCCATCAGCACGGCGTTGATCTTGCGCAGCTTGCGCACTTCCTCGCGCAATGCTTCGGTATCTGACGGGTCGAGGCGATCAGGCTTGTTCACAAGCCGATGGCGAGTCCACTGAAGGTCTGGTTGACGTGCAATGCGTGGTATTGTTCACCGTACGTGTTGAAGCCGATCACGCCATGCCGCCGATAAAGGTCTGACACGTCGCGAGCGATCTGCCGGTGTTCGGCATCGATGCGGTTGAGAACGCAATCAAACGCGATGATGCGATCGACCGGGCCGATGTCCTTGCGGATGTCGCTGAACAGGGCTTCCATGCCGGCGATCCTGTCGAAAGGCTCGCCCACGGTCAGCACCAGGCCTTCGTCGATCGCGCAGTAGAACGTCAGGCTTCCGTCCGGATTGGCGGTCTGGACCGAGCGAACATGATATTCGCCTCCGGCACGCACCATGGGCGGGTGCGCGGCGAAGAACTCGGTTCCCAGCTCCTCGCCTGCATGACCGGCCAGGCGTAAGTACTCGGAGGCGGCGGGCTCGGCGTTGATCTCCGTGACAATGCGCTGCATCGGTAACGCCGCAGTGATGACCATCTTGCGCTCGCCTGGACGGTAGTGCTGCGCCTTGAACACGTGCAGCGGCCGCGGTGTGGACAGGATGGCGACCACCGCCGCACGCTGGTGAAAGGCGCCCCCCTCGAATATCGATGTCTGGCGGAATGTCAGGTCGTCTCCAGAGGAGCCGCCAATCAGCGGGATTTCGCCCAAGGCATCCTGGACGGTCATCGTCAGCAACTCCTCCGAGTGCGACAGGCCATCGACCAGGAACAGCGCAACATGGTTTACCGTCTCGCCCAGTTCGCGGCTCTGGCGTTCGGCCACGGCGGCGAGGGTCCGTACCGCGGCGCGAGCGCTCGCCGGGTCGAAGCTGTCGAGGTTCAGGAAGCAGTGCGACACCAGGCGAAAGGCGTTGGCGGGAAAGCCGATCATGCTGACGCTGTCGTGATCGTAGCCGTCCTGGGTCAGCTCACCGGAGCTTGTGCAGCCGATCACCTGCACGCCTTCGGTCCGGGTATTGATCGCATGCGACAATTTCTGCGCATCGTACCGCTGGGAGCAGAACACGATTGCGCCGGCCAAGGGCTCGCTCCCCAGGTCGCGCATGATCTCGTCCATCGCTACGAACGGGCTGTCCGCATGGGACGCGGCAAACAGCACCCCTGATTGCACCAGACCTTGCATCCGCCCCTCATCCCGATCTTTGATCTTGTTCGCGATCATGGACCGGACAGATGGTGCTTGTCATCCGAAACGAGCCGGCGTTGGGCGGTTCTCATCGATATGACCAGCACGCCCACGACAATGGGTGCGAGCAGCCCCAGGATCAGCGTCGCCGGCACCGCCGGCCACTGGTGCTCGGCCGCCTTCAGGGGATAGCCGATCAGGCCCAGCAGGTAGTAGCTGATCACCACGGACGATAGCCCTTCGACGAGGTGCTGGAGGCGCAGCTGCATCCGTGCGCTGTTCTCCATGGAGGCCAAAAGGCGCGCATTCTGATTCTCGATGTGCGTTTCAATCCGCGTGCGCAGCAGCGCGGTCGATTGCGCCGCGCGCGCACTCAGCAGCGCCATTCGTGCAGTGAGCGCGGCGCAAGTGTGGATCGCGGGCTCGAACCGGCGGTCGTTGAACTCGGTAAGCGACTGAAATCCGGCAATGGGATCGGCGTCGAGTTGAGCGAGGCGGCTGGCAACGATCCGGGCGTAGGCGGCCGTCGCGCTCATCCGATAAGCGCAACGGCTATCGATAGAGAGCAACCGGGCCGACAAGGCCGTGAGTGCCGCCAGCAGCGTGTCGTCTCGCCGGTCTCCACGCGCCAGTGACTGGCCGACCGCTTCTAGCTCACTTTCAAGTGCATCCAGGTCGGACCAGGCCGCGCGGGCGACAGGCAGCCCGATCAGGGCCAGATTGCGGTAGTTTCCAAGCTCCTGGAGTTGCTGCACGCAACGGCCCAGGTCCGCGATCGGCATGCCGTTCGCGGCGATGACGATCCTGCCATATCCGTCCGGATGGATGCGAAAGTCAGTCCACATCCGTGCCCGCGCCCCTGACGGGCTCCGTACATGGCAAGTGACCAAGTGCCGGGACCCAAAGCCCGCGCTCGCAAGCAAAGTCTCTGCGGCGGTATCGTCGGCGACCAGAATGAGCCTGCTGGCGCGTACGACCAGCCCGGGCAAAGACTCTATCAGCGCCGTCTCGGGTGGGGGATCCCAATCAATTGGAGCGTCATGCCCCGTGGTCACCAGCGTGACTGTGCTCGCTTCGCTGTGGCGCTCCCATGCCAGCCGCACATGAGGCGTCAGAAGCGTCTGGGCGTGCCGTTCGGCCGGATCCATGTCGCAGCAGATCGCCTGCAGCGCGGCTGCTTCGGCGGCTCGATCCTCGACGATGCTGACGATCTGCACGATGCGTGCCGGCAAGGAGAATGCGGGGAAACGTCGTAATTGCATTTCGCCGACGACCTGGCGACGCAGCGGATGGTCCACTAGGCCCACGTCAGCCGCCTCGCTCGGGCTCACCGGCCCCGGCGAGCATAGCCACCTCCTCTGCGCTGAACAGGCGCGATCGGATGATGAAGCGCATGCCACCGGGGCTTTCCAGCGACATGCCGGCGCCTCTGCCCGGAACCACGTCGATCGTCACTTGAGTGTGGCGCCAGTAGGCGAACTGCGCCTCGCCAATCCAGACCTGCACGTCGTCGGCAACGCTACCCAGCAGCACGTCCTGCGCACCGACACGGAATTCACCCTTCAGAAAGCACATCGGCGCAGAGCCATCGCAGCAGCCGCCCGATTGGTGGAACATCAAGGGCCCATGCTTGGCGGAGAGCGACCGGATCAGTTCGTCCGCAGCCGGAGTGGACAGGATGCGCAAGGGCAGCATGTCGACAGCTCGCCTTTCAAGGGAAAATCGGCGGACCCGGTGGGCCCGCCAAGGTTCAGGCACGAACGGTAGGAACTGAGGTGCTCAGAAGAAGCCGAGCGCCTTGGGGCTGTAAGAAACGAGCAGGTTTTTGGTTTGCTGGTAGTGATCCAGCATCATCTTGTGATTTTCACGGCCGATGCCTGACTGCTTGTAGCCGCCAAACGCCGCGTGCGCCGGGTAGGCATGGTAGCAGTTGGTCCAGACGCGCCCGGCCTGGATGCCGCGCCCCATGCGGTAGGCTCGGCTGCCGTCGCGCGTCCAGACACCGGCGCCCAGGCCGTAAAGCGTGTCATTGGCGATCGCGAGCGCCTCTGCCTCATCCTTGAAGGTGGTGACCGCAAGGACCGGGCCGAAGATCTCCTCCTGGAATATCCTCATCCCGTTGTGACCCTTTAGGACGGTCGGGGTGACGTAGTAGCCTTGCGTCAGTTCGCCGTCGTGGACCGCACGGTCGCCGCCGGTAAGGACTTCGGCGCCTTCCTGCCTGCCTAGGTCGATATAGGAGAGGATCTTTTCGAGCTGGTCGTTCGAAGCCTGCGCGCCGATCATCGTCGCGGGATCGAGGGGACTGCCTTGCTTGATCGCCTTCACTCGTGCGATGGCGCGTTCGATAAAGCGATCGTAGATGCTTTCCTGCACCAAAGCACGGCTCGGACAGGTGCATACCTCGCCCTGGTTGAGGGCGAACATGGCGAAACCTTCCAGGCACTTGTCGAAATAATCGTCGTCAGCGTCCATCACGTCCTCGAAGAAGATGTTGGGCGACTTCCCGCCCAGTTCGAGGGTGACCGGGATCAGGTTTTCCGAAGCGTACTGCATGATCAGGCGACCCGTGCTCGTTTCGCCGGTGAACGCGATCTTGCTGATCCGCTTGTTCGAGGCGAGCGGCTTGCCGGCCTCGACGCCGAAGCCGTTGACGATGTTGAGCACGCCGGGCGGCAGCAGGTCACCGATGATCTCGAGCAGCACGAGGATCGACATCGGCGTCTGCTCGGCGGGCTTTAGCACGATGCAGTTGCCCGCGGCCAATGCCGGGGCGAGCTTCCACACCGCCATGAGGATCGGAAAGTTCCAGGGGATGATCTGGCCGACCACGCCCAGCGGCTCGTGGAAATGGTATGCGATGGTGTCATGGTCAATCTCGCTGATCGAGCCTTCCTGCGCCCGGGCACAACTGGCGAAGTAGCGGAAGTGATCGATCGCCAGCGGTATGTCCGCGTGGGTAGTCTCGCGGATCGGCTTGCCGTTATCGATCGTCTCGACCATTGCGATGAGATCGAGGTTGGCCTCCATGCGGTCAGCGATCCGAAGCAGCACATTCGAGCGATCCGCGGCAGACAGCTTTCCCCAGGCTTCCTTGGCACCATGTGCTGCGTCGAGGGCAAGCTCGATATCACCCGAGGTGCCGCGTGCCACCTTGCAGACGACCTGCCCGGTCACAGGAGATATGTTGTCGAAATACTCGCCCTTGGCCGGGGCGGTCCAAGCCCCACCAATGTAATTCTCGTAGCGATCACGGATGAGAGTTTTCTGGCCGGCAAATTGCTCCAGCGCCTGTTGCAGCATGATCATTCTCCTGGGTCGGTCAAACAGCGGAACTCGCCGCAAGGATCGCGCCGGCATCGTGCTCAGGCAATTGCACCTTCGGTCGACAAGGCTTTGGTCTCGCCTGCGCGACGCAGCTGGTTCGGCGGACAGCCGACCCAAAGTCTAAGTTCTTGGATCTCGCCACGCTGCTACGCGGGGAGGCAGAAGCAGCCAGCGACTTCACGTGAGGATCGATCGGATGAGTGCGTCACGCGTGGCGTTCGGCGCAGCCGTCTTGCTCATCGCACATCCCGCCAAAGCGCAGGTAGAGCCATCACAAGTGCTGTCGGCTGAAATCGTCGTCATTGCGCCCACACCGCTCTCGGACAACGCCAAAGATATCCTGGCCTCTTCCGTCCAAACCGTCAGCAACGAGGAGATCGAGGCCAGCCACGCCGCCGCTGTCACCGATTACCTGCGGCGGATGCCAGGCGGCGTGTTCGTGAACGATATCCAGAACAATCCCTTGCAGCCCGACATCAACTATCGCGGCTTCACCGCCTCGCCACTGCTGGGCACGGCGCAGGGGCTTTCTCTCTACATGGACGGGGTGCGGCTCAACCAGCCATTCGGCGAAGTGGTGAGCTGGGACCTAATCCCCAAGTCGGCGATCCGTTCGTTGACCTTGGTGCCGGGTTCCAACCCACTGTTCGGCCGTAACTCGCTCGGCGGGGCATTGTCGATCCAGACGAAGGACGGCAAGTCCGATCCGGGGGCTGAACTCGAAGTGAATTATGGCTCGTTCCGCCGCCGCACGGTGGAGGCGCAGGTCGGCGGAAGGACAACCGATGGCATCGACTGGTTCGCCAGTGGTAATGGCTTGAAGGAGCGTGGCTGGCGCAATGATTCGCCCTCGCAAGCGCTCCAACTGTTCGCCAAGCTGGGCTGGTCGGATACGGCAACGCGCGTTGCCCTGTCCGGCAGCTTCGCCGACAGCGACCTCAATGGGAACGGGCTGCAGGAAATGCGTCTGCTTAAGGCAGATCGCAGCAGTGTCTATACGCACCCTGATAATACCAAGAACGTCTCGGGCTTGTTGAACCTAACTGCTCGACAAGCTGTCTCCGACAGGTTGAGCGTCTCGGGCAGTTTCTTTTGGCGCAAGATCCGTACGCGCAGCTTCAACGGCGACGTCAACGATGATGCCTTGGGAGAAGACCTTTACCAGCCCGATGCCGCCGAACGCGCGGCGCTTGTGGCCGCCGGCTATATGGGTTTTCCGGTAAGTGGCGAGACGCAAGCCAGCACGCCGTTTCCCCGATGGCGCTGCATCGCCAACGTCTTGCTCGACAGCGAGCCCAACAAGAAGTGCAACGGCCTCGCCAATCGGACTGGCAACCTACAGAGCGAATGGGGGGTGACCGGCGAGGTGACACTGCACTCGCCTGTTGGCAGCAGAGACAACACCCTGACCTTGGGTCTGGTTTACGTACGCAGCCACGCGCATTTCAGACAAACCTCGCAATTCGGGTATCTGACGCCAGAGCATGGCATCGTTCCAGTGCCGGGGACTGGCGCCTTTGCCGACGGATCTCAGCAGTCGCTAGAAGCTTTCGATGCTCGGGTGGATCTGGCCGCACGGACCGAAAGCTTCAGTCTCTATGCTCTCGACAGCATCGCTGCCGGCGCCCTTCGCATCGACCTCTCAGCGCGATACGACAGCACCGCAATCCACAATCGCGATGCGATCACGCCGGGTGGCGGCAGGGGCTCGCTCGACGCCGATCAGCGCTTCGTCCGGCTTAACCCAGCGCTGATGCTGCGGTACACGATGTCAAAGGCGGTCACGATCGATGCCGCCGTCGCGGAGACAAGCCGTGCGCCCTCGGCGATCGAGCTCGGTTGCGCGGATCCCGAGAGCCCCTGTCGCTTGCCCAACGCCTTCGCAGGAGACCCGCCACTCGATCAGGTCGTAGCCCGAACGATCGAGGGTGGCATCGCCATGGTCACTGGCCCGTTCACGGCGCGCATGGGAGTGTTTCGCACCGTGAGCCGGGACGACATCTTGTTCGTTGCGGACGACACAGCGGGATTCGGCTACTTCCGCAACTTCGGCAGAACCCGCCGCCAGGGTTTTGACATCGATCTTGCAGCCAACTTGCGCCGCGCTCGGGTCACCGCGCACTACACCTATCTTGATGCAACGTACCAAAGCTCAGAGAAATTGAACGGATCAGCGAACAGTTCGGCTGAACATGCCGCGCCGGGGTTCGAAGGTGGGATCGAGGTTGCGAGGGGGGATCGTATCCCGCTCATTCCGCGCCATATCTTCAAGGCCTGCGCTGCCTACGATCTTGCCAGCTGGGCATCGTTCAGCCTCGACATGATCGCGGTGGCTGGCACCATCGCGCGCGGGAATGAGAATGGAGAGCACCAAGCGGACGGGATCTACTATCTCGGCCCTGGTAAAACCCGGCCCTATGCGGTGTTCAATGCCGGGATCGAATTACGGGCGCTGGGCGGGTTGACGCTCTTTGCTCAAGTGAACAACGTGCTCGACAAGCAATACGCGACCGCCGCACAGCTGGGAGCTACAGCCTTTGACAGATCGGGAGCCTTTGTGGCCACCCCATTCCTGGCGCCAGCCATGGACGGTCAACGGCCAAGGCAGTCATCGACCTTCTACGCGCCCGGCGCTGCGCGCTCGGTTCAAGTCGGCATCAAAGGCCGGTTCTGAGTGGTGAGCGCTGCTCGATGTTCTAGCTCCTGCCGACATCCAGTCGCGAGGAGCGCTAGCTGTGCAGTGCACAGCTTTGGCGCTCCAAAGCGGCCGGGCCGTTCTCCACCAATCATGTTCGCTGAGAATGGCTTACCGACGATGAACGATAGTCAGCTAACAGGCGCCTGACTCCAGCGCCGCTATGTCGGCAATGTTGGCGGCTGCCGCCCAAGCAGATGGCTATGCAAATGGGCATCGAATTTGGAAATGCGCTCCTTCGGCTGCCGGTAGAATCGCTATCCGGGCGCGATACGCCGCCAGCAGAGATCGTGTGACCGGAAGGCCAAGGCCAGTGCCGCCCTGATCGCGCTTGTTGGTGAAGAAGGGATCGAACACCTTGTCCTGATCCGTTGAGGGAATGCCCGGGCCGTTGTCACGGACATCGATCAAAGCATCGCCCTCGCTTTGGCTGATGGCGATGTCGAGCCGAGAGGCTCCCGCCTGCCTTGCGTTTTCCGTCAGTGCGGTCAATGCTGCCTGGAGCGCGTTGGCATCGATCGCCAGACGGGGCAGGTTCGCGGCAATATGTACCTGGATATCGAAACCATGGCCTTGCAGCGCATCGGCCACGAAAGCCGCGATCGATTTCGCATCGGCCTTTGCGTTCGGCTCGCCCACCAGAACATCGGCCCGTCCCAATTCCATCAGCCGGCCTACCATCCGGGACAGCCGGTCCGCGTCAGCGGCCATGTTGGCCAGGAAGCGCTCGCGCACGTCGGGCGGCATGTCCGAACCGTGATCCTCCAGCAGTTCGATCGTGCCCGAGATCGCTGCCAGAGGCGTCTTGAACTCGTGGCTGACCGAGGCCGCGAAGTCGCGCAGATAGTTCGAACGTCTGGCGATGCTTTGCGCCATCTGCTCGAAATCGGCGAAGAGTGCATCGATCTCTACCACCTTGAGCGCCGGGCGCCGCGCGGGGAAGTGTCTACCAGCGGCCAGTTCACGGGTCGCCCGGCTCAAACTTTCGATCGGGCGAACGATTGCGCGGGACAGCACCGCCGTCAGGAACAGCAGGATTAGGAAGATGATGCCGACGCCCAGCGCAATTTTACCGCGATCCTCGTACATGCCGCGAAACAGCGCGCGCGGCGACCGCGAGACGAGGAGCGCACCGACGACACGATCCCCGACTTTCACCGGCCGGGCATAGTGAAGCCGAAGGTTGGCGGCGCGGCTCAGCCATTCGAGCGGATAGTGCGGCTCGTACTTTTCATTGCGGCGCAGCACTGTCTGGCCTTTGCCCGCGAGGGCCGCTTTCACCTCTGGCAACATGGCAAGGCTGCGGCCGGCTTCAGGCCCGTTCAGGACAATGCCGTTGCTGTCTAGCATGATGATAGAGGACAGCGTGGCGAGCCTGGTTTCGGCGAATGCTGGTTCCATTCGCTGGGCGACATCTTCGGCGCGGGCTACCGGCACGAAGCGGACCGGCGCGGCGGATGGCCTCGGCGGCAGGATGGGAGACGAACTGAGATCTACTTCCGTCTGCCTGTCGCGGTATTCCGGCGGGCCGGGAGACGACACGGGCGGAGCCCCCGGCCATAACAGGGCCGCAGTAGCGCCAAGCGCGGCGGCTTGCGCAACAAGTTCGGCTTCGGTTCGCCGGACCAGCGCATTCTCATAAACGCGGAGGAATATGGCGCCGACCCCCGGCAGCGCCGCCACAAACAGAAAGGTTCCCAGCAGGATCGTGCGTAGCCGCAGGACCGGCCAGACGGATGCAACCAGCGCTTTGAGCTGGGCAATCATTCGCCGGCGGCAGTCCCGACGCAGGCGCCGAGCCGATAGCCGATCCCGGCGCGGGTCTCGATAATATCGGTCCCACCGGCCTCCCCGAATTTGCGCCGGAGGTTGCGCACGTGGCTGTCCACCGTGCGATCGGTGAGCGCGAAGCCCGGTCCTCGCAGCCTGTCGATGATCTCATCGCGACTGAAGATGCGCCTGGGAGCATTGGCAAGCGTGCGCAGGATTTCGAATTCCGTGACTGTAAGGCTGACTTCGCTTGCGTCCCAGCGGGCGCTCCACGCCTGGGAATCCAGGCTGAGCAGGCCGTGACGGATTTCGGTCGTCGCAACTGGTTCATTGCGCGCCGTGGTGCGCCGCAGGATAGCAGTGGCCCGCGCGACGACCTCACGGGGCGAGAACGGCTTCACCACGTAGTCGTCTCCGCCCAGCTCGATTCCCAGCACCCGATCTATCTCGTCATCGCGCGATGACAGGAAGAAGATCGGCACATCGTTGCTGGCGCGCAGCCTGCGACAGACTTCCAGCCCGTCCATACGCGGCATGTTGATATCCAGGATCACCAGATCGGGCGCATGCTGTTCGACTTGGGTGATCGCTGCCTCGCCGTCCGGCGCCTCGATTGTAGTCATGCCGGCCTTGGTAAAGGCAAAGGCAAGCAACTGCCGGATATGCAGATCGTCATCGACGATCAGGATCGTTCTGGACATGCAGTGCATGTTCGCGTCCCTTCGCTGTCTGTCAACGCGGTGCCGCCTGCGGCTGGGTTGCTATGGGAGGGGCAGGCTGCTGAAACCCGATAGTCTTTGACGCCGAAGCTTCTATTTTGGGCGCTTGGGTTTCATACAGCGCACCGTTGCACAGGCGCTCACCTTGGGCGATGGCGCGGACTGGGCGCTTGGCCAAGATCCGATGGGCCTGCTTGAGACGCCACTGCCCCCGAAGGCTCCAGCCGCCTCCCGTCTGGTCCCGCTCCAGTTGATCAAGGTTCATCTCGCGCACGGCTTGTACTCGTTCGCGGAACGCCGGATCGATGTCGCTCCGGCCTTCCAGTTCGATCAACGGCAGCAGCGCCGAGGCGCCGAGGCGATTGAGGTAGCATAGATCCAGACGAACCCCCGCCCCCCCGACTTCACGGGCGTGGCGCACGTTCCACTGCGCCGCCACTGCCCCAACATCCACGAAGCTGGCGACTGTCAGCGCCATCAGCGCTGCCGCAAGATTGATGTTGATGAGCCATGCGGCACTCCGCCCGCGCAGAAGGCGCCAGCAAATCGCGCCAAGGCCGAAGCCTACAAGCACCATCCAGGCCAAGGCCGCGATGCGCAGTCCGGTGAGCGAATAGGCCTCGACATAGTCGACCGTGCGCAGGATCGAGGAGCCGACAAGGACGATGTTCTGCGCGATCCACACCACGACGAGACGCCTGATCAGCGAAACCTCTGCGGTCGTCGAACCTGGGCGGAGCGTGACCAGCACGAACAGCGCCGCCAGCAGGGCCGTGGCGATCAGCGGATAGGCGCCGCGATGGGCATAGTCGGCGAGAGTTACCCCCTCCGGCATCGAGGCCAGGCCGCCAAGATAGAGCACGTCCATCAGGTTCTGGAGCACAAAGATCAGATTGAACGCGATCAGCGAGAGCGTCACCGAGCCCGGCGAGACGCCCGGCAAAGCAAAGTCTCCAGATCCATCGAATGTCGGCAGCGGCCGTTGCGCCAACCGTGGCCGAAGCAGCGTCCAAGCTGTCAGCGCCAGAAGTCCCCATAGAACCACGCGAAAGAAATCTGGAACGGTCAGTTCGGGAAAGTGCAGGGACGCGAAAAGATGCTCCAGAACCGGGTTCGCCGCCGCGAAGAGAAGCAGGAATATGGCGCTGCCGAGCACGGGAAGGACAAGGTGCGGCAATTTCGCCCGCAAATGCCCGCGAGATGTGCGGCGTCGCGCCTTGAGCAAGCGCCTCCAATCGAACAGGGGGGCGAACGGCGCTTGCAAGGATAGCCATGCGAGCCGCTGGAACCAGCGCCAGCCATCGTCGAAGCGCCCTGTCATCGGCAGAAGTGTGGCCATGGCCGCTGCGGTCCAGAACAAGGTCCACGGCAGCAAGCCAGCATCGCGGATGAGTGCGAAGGCAAAGACCAACGCAAGAGCCACGGCGGCCAAGGCCCGGCGATCACGCCAAATCGCGGGCCGTCCGGCCATCAAGGCGGCCAGAAGCGCCAAAGCATATAGGCCGAAATGCCCTCCGTAGAGTTCACGCTGAAAGAACATCCAGTCGCCAAGCCAGGCGAGCAGGATGGTCAATGTCACCTTGAACAGGAAGCGTGCGGTGAATTGCGAAACTGACGTGGGCATGTAGGTTCTCCCCTGGGATAGGGGAGTTCATGCCTGGGCCTTGCAAAGGGCGACGGGTGGAAGCGAAGGATTCTTGGCGAGTGACTTGTGCAGATTCGGTGCAGATGAACGAATGGAAGCTTTCGGTCCTGCTCATAGGGGTATGGAATGTCCGCTCTGGCGGAATCCGCCGTAATCGCGGCAGCCTGAAGCCTTGATTGGTCTGGGCGCCTCACCCACGAGCGATACGCTTGCCACCTTTGGTCTGCGGCCTGCCTCAAGCGTCGACGTCAAGAAAGAGCGCCGCAATCTTCGGATCCTGCGGTTGTGGAAGTGCCGAAACGAGACTGGACTCATGCTCATCGTTCTCCTCCTCCAGCTCCTGCGCTCTTTCCTCGAGCCGATCGATGGCATGTTGAATACTGATCTGCAGGGCATGACCTATATCTTCGGTTCCTGCGAAGCGATCCAATCCGTCTTTGAGCTGGCGAACATAACCTGGCATGTCGCTCGTGATGACATCGCGCTCCCAGGCTAACGGATCATGGACATAGCGCGCTACGATCTCGTTGGAGAAGCGATCGACAAGCGCGTCATGTTCATCCGCAGTCAGAAGGGCCTTTAGCTTTGGCACGTCGAAGACCGACCCATCCGCGTTGTCGATCGTGAGTTCGGCGATTTTAGCAGCGACCTTTTGCCGCACCTCCTCAGGCAAATGCCCTTCCTTGTTCAGCCGGGCAAATAAAGCCGCTTCCGGGTCCCACCAGAGCTCGGAGGCGATACTGCCATGGAGCTCGTATATGTGGGGCATGGCCTCGAGACATAGTGGCAGGATCGTATTGTCTGCACGATGAGTCAGGAAACCGATAACTCCTCTTTCCCTCTGATCGAGTTCCTTAAGTCGCATCACCAGTAGGGGGTAGAGTACCGGCGGCACACGGACGCTTGCGCCCTGGATCTTAATGGCGCCGCAAACCACCTCGTCGATAAGCCGGTCCGCCTTCGCGCCGCGAACATAGAGTTCGACCATTTCAGGAGATTCCCCGACCAGGCGCGCATAGGCGTCGGCAATCGTGGGATGCTTGAAGGTCCAACGCGGCCCGTCGTCGCTCTCCACCATAAGGGTGAGGCTTCCCCGCAGAGCCTCGAGGGACCGCGTCACCGCAGGCGCTGTGACGCCGGTGAGGCGCATCACCGTGTCAAGCTCCTCGGACGCAGCAATCGGCGACGACACGCCTTCTGCGCCGTGCAGGAATATCAGGGCGATGGCGGCTTGGGCTCCGTCATCCAGGCCGCGGAGCACGTCGAGCAGGAAGAGTACGGGTTCCTCAACAAAATTCAGGACACCGCCCTCGTTCAGTTCGAGATCCTTGGTGAAGAAGGTCGAACCAATCCGCCGCGCGGTTTCGGGCAGGAAGTCGTCATTGAGCGCGACTGCCGGCAGGAACGATTTCAAGGTCTTGCGGAACGCGCGCGGCTGATCACCCCGCTTCACATGATTGTAGAGGATTTGGGCGCGTTCGACAGGCAACAGACCCTGAACGTCGATGATGACTTGGCTATTCTCAAACAAGGGAAAGTCACTAGTCTTGAGATAACGCTTGGCGCTGTTCCAGATATAGGTTCGCGACGTCATAAGAATCCGCGCGCCGCTTTTCGCGGCGGCGCGCATCATCTTCAGTCGCATGTTCCAGCCATCCACAAGCCCTCTTTGAAGCTGGGTCGGCCCGAAAGCGTCGTCGATCCAAAAGAATTGGCCCGGCTCGTCGGGATCCCAATGCTTCTCGAACGCTTCCGGAGAGGTTATCTTTATGGTTCCGTTCGCGCCGTCGTCCAGTGACCCGATAGCCAGACTTGCCCCGATCGTCGACTTTCCCGAGGCGGGATCTCCTAGTAGCAACACGAAGTTATGGTCGTTGATTGCCTCGACACTTTGACGATGCGCGTTGGTGGTTACGAAGCAGGCCAGATCTTCGCCCATGGAACTTAGAATGCGTTTTGCCTGCTCATAGGCATGGCCGTTGATAATTTGCGATAGGTCTCCTAAGCCGTATAGCCGCGGTACCATCATTCGAAGACGCGGACGCGAACGAATTTCATCGGTGATCCAGTCGCGACCGAACACCCGGCATCGCGTGGCGCCGGCGCTCTGAAAGGCATCCACAATCTCTTCTTCGGCGATGCCGGACACTCCGGCGTTTGTCATGATGATATAGTCGTGCGCCAGTCCCTTTTTGGCGAGACGCGTCACTTTTTTGAGCTCGCCTCTAAGCTGCGCTAAGCTGATTGGTACATCCGCCTTGCTCGTGAACTTGCACTGGATCGTCGAGCGCTCTGTCGCACTCGCGCCATCCCAACTCCCCGTGAAAGCTCCGTCTCGCCCACCATCGCGCGACGACAAGAATATTTGAACAGGTCGACCAAGGACCTCAGCTGCCACGGCAACGCACAGATCCTGAAAGGCCTTCCATCCCAAGGTATGCAGCGCATAATCAACGGTTGAAGGTGCAGCGATGGCCGGCGTGGACATTACACTCGATAGTTAGAGTTTGATGACATTATGTTGCACCATAGCCTGAGTTCTGAGGTAGTTGGCGCATTCGTGCGGTGGGAAGACATCGAGTAGTGAGCCGATGCGCCGCCACGTTGCTTCGACGGATCGTTCTGCGG
>Ga0268265_10001853_pt1 | contig 16847 bp, 16 predicted proteins | sample KBSSwiS52_FD_190355 | JGI IMG/M metagenome (GOLD analysis project Ga0268265, IMG submission 190355) | Switchgrass rhizosphere microbial communities from Kellogg Biological Station, Michigan, USA - KBS Switchgrass S5-2 (SPAdes) (version 2) | ecosystem: Host-associated > Plants > Roots >... | reverse complement strand
GGCCCAGCCCGCGCCGCGCCCGCCGTCACCCGCCGTGGCCCGCTATGTCGCTCTGTTCAACCAGCGCGACTGGGACGGGCTGCGCGCCATGCTGGCCGACGACGTGCGGCTGGTTCAGTCGTCACATCCGCTGCGCGCCGGCACCGCCGACGTGGGCGAGTTCTTCGGCATCTATGCGCGCCGCGCCCCGGTGCGGCTCGCCCCGGCTTGGCTCGAAGGCCGCGAGGTGATTGCGGTCTACGAGGAGCAGGCCGGGAAGCCCAGCTACCTGATGTGGCTGGAGTGGACGGACGGACGGATCAGTTTCATCCGCGACTACCGCTATGTCCGCTACGTCGTTGTCGACGCGGAGCTGGTTCTGGAACCAGACGCCGCACCTCAGGGCGACGAACCGCCTGTGCGATGAGCTTGGCCGCCTGACCCAGATGTATGGACCGGCGGTGCGTCGCAAGAGAAATCGGTGAACCTGGAGCATTCTGGTCTCGCACCAATGTATCCGGCCTTTGGGTGGAGCTCATAGGCTCCCGGCCATCATGGATATGAGCGCGCATTCGATCTGATTAGCGGACAAGCCTCGAGCGGGCTGTTTGGGTCACCAGTGCTCGCATGCGCCGGGAAGACCGGTTGCTCCATCGCTTTCCTTTCTCTCTCGCAGACCTCGGTGGGAATCGGGCCTCAAGCTGGCATCATCACCTTTTCTTCTGTCCATTTCTCTTGTTCGACCGCGCCGCAGGCTTTCTCCCGCCCCGACCGCAGAATGCCGAGGCCGGCGCGCGCAGATGCTGTCCAGGCTGGCCCGGTTCAGGGCCACCCGAAGGGCTTGGCCTGGACAGCGTCGAGCACGACGGCACGCTCGTCATGTCGGGGCCCGCCTCACGCGGACCGGGACACGGGTTCTGACATCTTCCTGACCTCGAAGTTGCGGCCGTGGTGGAGCACGCTCCAGGCGATGCGCGCGAGCTTGTTGGCGAGCGCGATCGCCAGCACGTTGTGGTGCAGCCGCCGGGCGGCCGCCTCGATCCAGGGCTTGAGGCCGTAGCGCTCCCAGCTGCGGGGCCACAGCAACACGACGCGGGCGGCTTGCACGAACAGCGTTCGCAGGTACTTGTTGCCGCGCTTGGAGATCTTACCGAGGATGGTGCGATCACCGGTCGAGATCTGCTTGGGGACCAGACCGAGCCAGGCGCTGAAGTCTCGTCCTTTGGCGAACACGTCGCCGCTGCCGATCGCGGCCACCGTGGCGCTGGAAATGATCGGACCGACGCCTGGTACCGTCATCAGCCGCTCGCAGCCGGCGTCCTGCTTGGCGAGAGCCTCGATCTGCAGCGAGACATTGTCGATGCGCTGATCGAGGTGGCGCCAGTCGGCGACCAGGTCCTCGATGATGTGCAGGAGGCGCGGGGACAGGACTTCTGTGCGCGTGCCCAGGATGCCCGGCAGCGCAGCCCGCAACCGGTTGAGACCCTTGGCGACGGCGATGCCGCGGTCGAGGAGGAAGGCGCGGATCTCGTTGGCGATGGCCGTGCGCTCGCCGACCAGACGTGAGCGCACCCGGTGCAGCGCCTGCAGATCGAGCTGCTCGGCGGTCTTGGTGGCAACGAAACGCATGGTCGGACGCTGCACGGCTTCGGCGATCGCCTCCGCATCGCGGAAGTCGTTCTTGTTGCCCTTGAGGTAGGCTCTGACATAGCGGGCCGGCATCAGTCTGGCATCGTGGCCGAGGGCCTTGAGCCGCCGGCTCAGGTGGTGGGCGCCGACGCAGGCCTCCATCCCGACCAGGCAGGGCGGCAGGTTGGCGAGCTTGGCTTCGAGTTGCCCGCGCGAGAGCTTCCGGCGCAAGATGATGGCGCCGCGCTCATTGAGGCCGACGAGGTGGAAGGTGTTCTTGCCGATGTCGATGCCGAGGACGGCGACGGTGTCTGTGGACTGGCGAGGCATGGCGGGGCTCCTTACTGCCGCTTACCCCCGTTCGACGCGGGGTACTGCGGGGAGCACCGCCGGTCCATCCCATTAGCGGACGTCTTGACCCCCGCACCGCCGTCGCGCTGAACACGCCCTCCTGAGGCACGCTATGGTCCCTTCCGGAGGTGCGACATGACCCGGGTTAAAGTGAAAGCGTTCGGCAAAGCGCCAGCGGGCATCGCCACAGGGCAGTGCTTGTGCGGCAAGGTGCAGGTCGAGATCAGCATTCCAGCATTCTGGGCGTGGCACGACCATTCGCGGGCCAGCCGGCGGGCGCATGGCGCGGCCTATGCGACGTATGTCGGCTGCTGGCGCAGCCGTTTCCGCGTGACCAAGGGCGAGAGGCAGCTTACCCGCTTCCAGGACGACCGACCGAGGACACACGCGCATTCTGCTCCCGCTGCGGCACTCCCGTTGCGTATACGCGGGGGCAGTCATCGAAGATGGTGAACATTCCGCGCGCCTTGTTCGACGGCCGCACCGGTCGCCAACCGCTCTATCACGTCGCCATCGGCGACTCGCCGGAATGGGCCTATCGCTACGAACAGCTGCGTCCGCTGAAAGGGTATCCCGGCGTCATGTGGACTGGCCCGAAACGCCGCAAACGCCCTGCAGCGTCCGACATGGGGTTCGAGCCGTGAGATGCGAGGCCAGCAGGTGTCCGGACAATCGACATACGGCCAGCCATCCTCCGGAAGAATCGACCGAAACGTGACGTGAAATCAGTGGCTTGGTTTCGTCGAACAACCGCCTGCCACTCTGTATCTCAGCCAGACCATCGCGAAGGGCACGTCAGCGCGGTCGCTCTACCCCACACAGCGGACATCATCGGCGACACCGGGACCGCCACCGATTACGTCCGGGCAAAGGTCGGCTTTTGTATGAGGCCGTGTGAGAACACGCGGTTCCTTGTGGCGATTTGGCTCCCAAGTTGATCGGAGCCGCCGCGGCTGATCTTGGCGCTCACTTCGCACATATCGGCGTTCCGAGGGCGTTGCACCTGCCTGTGAGGCGCGCCAGTGCCGCGAGAGGGGACAAGAAGGCCCGGATGGCCTCGATCAACGTCGGCACACCAAGGATCGCGATCACCCGCTTGATGTTGTAGGCGAGCACGTGCAAGGCCACCTCGGTGGCCACGTGGCGCAGCGTCTTCATTGCGAAGTGCGTCGCGCCCATCCAGGCCTTGATGGTGCCGAAGGGATGCTCGACCGTTGAAGGGCGCACGATCATCGCATCGGGTCGGTGATCGAGCCGTGCCTGCACGAGGTCGAGAACCGCCTCGTTCTCCCAGCGAGCGACGCGGCGTTGTTTGCTCGGCGTGCAGTGCGCCTTGAGAGGGCACGTTCGGCAGGCATCCGTCCAATAGCGGCGCAAGACTTTGAAGGCCTCCTCGGTCGTCATGCGGTACGTGAGGCGCTCGCCAGCCGGGCAGACATACGTGTCGTTCTTGGTGTCGTAGACGAAGTCGCGGCGATCGTATCGGCCCTCCGCCCGGGCGTTCGACGTCAGCGGCCGCGGCACGTAGACCGCAATCCCTGCCTCCTCGCAGGCTGCGATGTCCTCGCTCTTGAAGTAGCCCCTCTCGGCGAAAGCCTCGATGGTCTCTGCGCCGAGCGCCTCACGTGCCTTCCCGGCCATCGATCCCAGGTGCCCCTTGTCGATACCGACGTTGGTCACCTCGTGCGCGACGATGAGATGATGCTCGGTATCGACGGCGCTCTGCACGTTGTAGCCAACGGTGTAGGCGCTGTGGCTCTGCGAGGTCATCGCTCGAGCGTCCGGATCAGTCAGGGAGATCTGCGTCTCACCCGAGGCCAGCATCTGAGCCTCGATTGCCGACAGGCGGCCGAGCTTTGCCTTGAGCGTCTCGACGCCTTGTGCGAGCCGGGCAACTTTGGCGGCGGGAACCGGCACGCCGGTCACCTCTTGCTCCCGGTCCGCGCGATCAAGCTCATTGAGATAGCGGTCGATGGTGCTCTCGATGGCCGCGATCCGCTTCGCCAATCGATCCTTCGTAAAGTTCTTCTCGCGGTGGTTCACCGCCTTGAACTTGCTGCCGTCGATCGCGACCGCGTTGCCATCGAGCAGATGCAGGCCCGGCAGAGTGCGACGAAGCGGGAGCAAACCTTGCGGATGGCCGGGCCGTTGTCGCGCCGAAGTCCGGGGCGAGGCGGCCCGTCAGCCAGATCAGCTCGAGATTGCGCCCGCACTCGCGTTCGAGCCGGCGCGAGGACTGGACCTGATTGAGATAGCCGTACAGGTAGATCTTGAGCAGGGTCGCCGGATGATAGCCGGGACGGCCCGTCGCCTCGGGCGCGACACCATCAAAGCCAAGCTTCGCCAGATCGAGCGCATCAACAAAGGCATCGACCACCCGCACAGGATTGTCGGCGCCGACGTAGTCGTCCAGTGACTCGGGAAGTAGCGCCACCTGCCGCCGATCAGCCCCCTCGATGAACCGCGCCATCCGAAACTCCCGCATGCAATCGCGGTGCTTCGTATCATGCTTCGCGGACACCGGCCGAGTTTTCACACAACCTCGTATAACCGCGCCAGACAATCGAACGCTCATGCCGTCGCGCCGGCCGAGGCCATCGAAGCGCCATCCGTCCACTACACGTTCAGACCGAAAATGATGTTGACGACGCGTTGGATCTCCCGGAAGCGGCGTGCACCGAGCCTGAAGGTGACCTGCACCAGTCGGTCTTGGGGCCGGTCGATCTCGAAGGCGAGGCGGGTGGGAGTGAATTCGACAAGCCGGAGCCTGAGGTGGCCGGCATAGCGGTCGGGATCGTGGGTCTCGAGATAGCAGACGTCGCCGTCTTCATCCTCGAATTGCCGCTGAAGTAGGACGTAGGGTCGCATGGGCGCGTCGGGATCGTAGTCGGCTGCCGGGTGCTCGTTGCAGAACGAGACCTCGAAATACTGGTCGTCGAAGTCGCTGACGGTGACATAGCGGGCGTGCAGCTTCATCGGGAGACGTTGGGTAGATGAGGTGCGGTGAACAACCACGCCATCGGCGATGACGGCGCGGTGTCGTCCAGACAAGGGACCACCTTTCTCAGCGACCGTCAGGCACAAAGGCGAGCACGCGGACCATAGCACGAAGTTGCTGCAGTCCAGCCCGCTGCGCGAGGGCAGCACAACGCTGGCCTGCGCTTCCCACTACTTGGAATTCCTGCGTTCCATGCGTTCTTTGATGGAAGCGAGAGTCGGCTTATCGTTCACGATCTCCTGGATGCTTTCGAGCCCGAAGAGTGTGAAGCCGTAGCAGCCTTCTTCGGAGCTGTCGTGAACCCAAAGAACGCCATCCTCCGGCTCGAGGTCGATGGCGATTTCGGCCAGCAGCTCCTCGCTGATGCCCAGTCGTGCGGCGGCGCGGGGCAGGGTGAACACGTGGGATATGGCGGCCATGGGGGAGCCCGGCTGGCTGGCGCTTAGCTGCGTGCGCGCCGCAGCGCATTGCGCACCGCCTTGTCCGTCTTGGCAAGCTCGAACATCTCCGGGTTGAACCGGCCGCCGCTCCAGCGCTTCAGGCGACGCTGCTCGTCAGCCTCGTCGAGCTCTGGCGCCAGCAACACGCGCAGGAACTCGAAGTAGCCGGATGTGCCGCCGACATCCTCGGGCGGGCAACAGCGCGCGCCGTCGATGCAGGATGGCTTCTTCGGCGCTGGCGTGGCTGCCACAAGCTTCTCCAGCGTGACGGTGTGCCGCCAGTTGTCGCCGAAGTCGTAGACGTAGGCAAAGGTGACCCCGGGCTCACGGCTGAAATCCCTCATTCGGACTTCCTGTGCGTCATACACACGCGCTTCATCGTCCGTGCGCTCGGCCGAGAGGCTCCAGGTGTCGCCGTAGGTCAGGCCGCCGACCTCGAATTCATGCAGATGGGCGTCCTTCCAGCCCATGGCGGCCTGTATGATGGGATGCATGTCGGCGAGCGTTGTGTCGAGTGGTACGATGAGCCGCCGCCAGATTCTCGGCTCGATATCGTCGAGGGAGATATGCACCTGCACGGCGTTGAAGTCGCGGAACCTTGGCCGCCGTCTGTCGTCGGCATCCTTGGTCATGTGTCCCCCCGAACTGTCTACCACTCTTGCCGATCGGTGCTGCATCTGGCCGATGTGGTTGCCAGCAGGACGATGACGCGCGCAAGGTCGCCCGTCCACGGGCGCCGCCGTCTGTTGCTTGCCCCACGCTATCACGGATGGCCGGGCTCGTGACTGAGGTGTTCCCTGACCAGTCTTATCCGATCGCGATGCCTCCGATTCCGGACGTGGTGTAGCCCGCAATCGACGTGAGCGAGAAGAGCCGACGAATGTCGTCTGTATAGGCCCACCTCAGGAGGGCAGGATCATGCGTGAGTTTGGCTCGACGGGGTGATCTGAGATCCGCCATCCAGCCGCTGACGCGATGTGCCGCTAAGACAAGTCGCGTGTCGCTGCCGTTGGTACTTGCCGGTCCATCATGGTCCGGCAGAGGCGCCGAAGCTTGTCGGGATTGCGCAGCAGATAGATCGCTTTCACCCGTCCGTCCGAACTCCAATCCAGCGACCAAGTGTGCACTCCGCCATCGGCCTCCGTGACTAGGAAACCTTCGCCCGTGTTGAGCGGCAATCGGCGGATCTCCTTCGGCCATCCGAACTTCGACGCGATGCCGAACAGGAACCGTACGATGTGGTCGCGGCCGCAAATGGGCCTGAGCGCCGCGTACACCTTGCCGCCACCATCGGCGATCAGCACTGCATCCTCGGCCAGCATCTCGGCGAAGGTCGTGAGGTCTCCTGACTGCAGGGCGCGGTGAAAGCGTGCAGCGAACTGCCTGGCGAGGTCGGGCGGTACCGCTCTGGCGGGGCGCTCTTGCCTGATCCGCTGCCTTGCGCGGGAGGCGAGCTTGCGGCACGCCGAAGGCGCGCGATGAAGCGTGGCGCCGATCTCATCGAAGGAGAAATCGAAGACGTCGTGCAGGAGGAAGGCCGCCCGCTCGAGCGGTGACAACCGTTCGAGAACAAGCAGCAGCGCAACCGACAGCTCGTCGGCGCGCTCGGCCTGGTTCTGCTGCCCGGCCTCGGCCGCCCCGATTTGTGCTAGGTCCACGATCGGCTCCGGAAGCCATGGTCCGACGTAGACTTCCCGGCGTGCCTGAGCGGACCGGGCCCGATCGAGGCACAACCGCATGGTCACGCGCAGCAGGTACGCCTTGGGGCAAGCGACCGCTGCGTGGTCGGTACCCTGCCAGCGCAGCCAGGCATCCTGGACCACGTCTTCCGCGTCGGTGACCGTGCCGCTCATCCGATAGGCCAGGCCCATCAGGTGCGGACGATTGGCCTCGAAGATGCGCAAGACTTCGGTTTCACTCATTGGCCACGCCAGATTCAGCTACAAGAACCGGCCTACAGCGTCGCGATAGGCCTGCGGCAGGTCGATGTCGTAGAAGGCACCGCTGAACGCCGCGACGATAGGCAGCGCCAGGCCAACGCCGCCAACCACCAGGCCTGTGCAGACGCGATCAAGCTTGATCCCTTGCCGAAGGCCTGCGAAATGCAGAGCACAGGCGAGATGGGCGAATAGCGCGCTGACGCCGAGGGCATAGTACGGCGCATAGATGAGCGGCAGCGGTGGGATCGTCAGCACCATCGCCGCAGCATAGAAGTTGCTGTCGAGCCCGAGCCAGCGAACGCCCAGAATGGCCGAGGCATGCACGATGAGAAAGAACAGCAGGTATCCTCCAGAGATAGCCTGAAGCCGCGACCAGAAGCCGCGCCGCAGACCCCAGCCGGCTCGCAATTGCATCACGCCTGTTACGCCCTGAACAAGCACGGAAGCCAGCAGAAGCGGTTCGACGAGAGGCGCCCGGTATGCCGTTCGCGCCAGGGTCAGAAAGGCCTGGTGCGCATCGATACCTCGTAACGCAACCACGTGATTGGCCAGATGAACGAGAGCGAACGTTCCAAGAAGCGCTGCCGACAGACGGTGCACCAGTCGGGTGCGCGGGTAGTCTTGCATGGCCGTCTCACCTCATTGCGGTGGTTCCGCTACAAGACGAGGCAGCGCCCCAATTCGTGACTTGTCCTCTTGGAGCGGACCGGGTGGCTCCACGCCGGGCGACCCGTGCTGAGGCAATTGCTCTGCCGAGATGCAAGTCAGGAGCGGTTTGCAGGTAGGGTCACGCTCCCGCTCGTACTATGAGCGAGCGTGACCGGAGTTCCCCGAGCAGCGGACGCGATCGGTTGTGCGGATCAAGTGGCCGATGCCGGTTCGGCGTTCCTCCGCTTCTGTATGAGCTCGCCTTAGGAAGGTGGCGGATCATGCGTACGTGGCCCATCGAGCGGAGAACCCTGGAACCTTGCAAGGTCCGGGCGCCATCACGTTGTGCCGGATCGAGCGCCGCCTGATGCTATTGCGATTGACACGCCGCCCCTTCCGATCCCATGATCCCAGGCAGTGCGCACGGGGCGCCACCTGTCCGCGGCAAGGGAGCCTGCTCCCACCCGATCGACCAAGTCCGACATAGCATCGAACCCTTCTTCCGGCCTGCACAGCGGACATCAGGCGATTTTTTGCGGAAGGAAGGTCGCATGCCCCGCACGCTCCCCCGAACCAATCTCGATGCGCTGCGCAAGGAAGCCAAGCGCTGGCGCAAGGCCATCGAAGCCGGCGACGCGGATGCCACCGCACGCTACGCCGCCGCCGTGCGCGATGCCCGGCCCAATCCCAAGCTGCGCGAGGTGCAGCACGCGCTCGCCGGCGAATACGGCTTTGCGAGCTGGGCGGCCCTGAAGCAGGAGATCGAGGACCGGGCGCGCAGCCACGCCGAGCGCGTGGCGCTGTTCCTCGAGAAGTCCGCGCATCGCTACGGCGTTGCGCCCGGAACGGAAAGCTGGGGCAACTACGAGCGCGACGCGCCGGCGCGCGGCGCGCGGGCGGCGCGCCTGCTGGCGCGGTATCCGGAGATCGCCCGCGACAGCCTTCACACGGCCGTTGCTGCCAGCGACGTCGACGCTGTGCGCGACTTTCTGCAGAAAGACCCTGCGCTGGCGGACAAGCGCGGAGGGCCGGATGGCTGGACGCCGCTCCTGCGCCTCGCATATACGCGTCTACCGACCCGAGCCGCCGAAACCAACGCGGTCGAGATCGCCGGCCTGCTGCTTGACCACGGCGCCGACCCTCGCGCCCAGTGGTCCGACGGCCAGAACGCTTTCAAGGTCCTCACCGGTGTCATCGGGGGCGGCGAAGGCGGACAATCCCCACACCCGCAGGCGGAAGAGCTCGCCCGCCTGCTGATCACGCGCGGCGCCGACCCGCTCGATGGCCAAGCGCTCTACAACACCTCCCTCGGCGGCGACAGCACGTTCTGGCTCGATCTCCTATGGTCGGAGTCTGAGAGACGCGGACAGGGCGTGCGATGGCGAGAGCGCGTGCCGGAGCTCGGCGGTCCGCCGCTCGACTATCTTCTCGGCAACGCCGTGCCGCGCCACCCCAACCGGGTCGCCTGGCTTCTCGCTCACGGCGCGCGGGCGGATGCGTTGAATGCCTACTCGAAGCGGCCAATCGTGCGGGACGCCGCGGTCGCCGGGCGGCAGGACTTGGTCGACCTCCTCGTCGCCCATGGCGCCGAGCAGCCGCGGCTCGACCACAAGGAGCAATTCCTCGCCGCCGCCATGCAGGGTGACGCAGAGATCCTGCGCCGGCTCGCGCAAGGGCATCCCGATTTGCTTCGCGACCCGGCCGCCATGTTCGCCGCCGCGGCCGAGGACCGCACGGACGTCGCCGAGCTTCTGCTCGACCTCGGCATGTCGCCGGATGTGGGCGACAGCGAAGACTGCCGCGCGCTGAACTGCACGACCCACTCGGGCGCGGTCGGGGTCGCCAGGCTCCTCATCGCCCGCGGGGCCGAGATCGATCCGGTCGAGCGGCGCCATCACGCCACCCCGCTCGGCCACGCCAACTACCAGGGTCGGCGGGAGATGATCGCCGTGATCGCGCCCGTGAGCCGTGATGTCCGCGGCCTTTGCTTCTGTGGCGCGGTCGAGCGCCTCAAGGCCCTCCTCGCCGAGGATCCAACGCTCGCCTTCCGACCGTCGCGCGGAGAGCTGCCCCTGTTCTGCCTGCCTGACGACGACGAGCGCGCGGTCGAGGTCGCCGAGCTGCTCCTTGCGCACGGTGCCGATGCGTCGGTGCGGAACACCGCAGGGCTCACCCCCGCCCAAGTCGCCTTGCGGCGCGGTCTCGAGGAGGCGGCCGACTTGCTCAATCCCAGTCAGCGGCTGTGAAGAGGGCAGGACCACATAGGCCGAAATCTGGATTGAGTGAGGCCGATCTGCAGGCGTGCGCTCCTGCTCGGTGATTCGAAGATCGACGCGAGGGCGCGTGGGCTCGGTCGCTGTGCCCGGCAGAGCAGACGCGGCCGGTAGCGGGGGATCCTTGCCGATCCCATTCGGGCCGATGTCGACTTTTGTATGATGCCGAGCATGCTTGATGGCACGAGGTGGCCTCGGAGCATCGGGGTACGATTTCGAATGAGCTGCCATCTCACCGCCCGCACTGGGCATCGCGCAATCCTCACTGCGAGCTGATGCGATCCGATCGACGGGCATTCTATATGCTGAACCTCGATAGGTGACCGACTCAGAATCGGCCACCCTGCGGTGGGTCGGCCTGAGGCCCTGCACTCGTTCGTGCGTGTCAAGATCGGGGATCTGTCACGTGCTGTAACATCACCTCCCCACCAGGGGAGGCGCGGCGCCCCGGAGAGTCCGGCGCCTGACTGGACAGGGAGGCGGCGCATCACTGACTCATGTACCAGCCGCCATTGGGCGAGACCACCTGCCCCGTCATGAACTTGGCCTCCTCGCTGGCTAGGTAGACGGCGGCCCAGGCGATGTCGTCGGTATCGCCGAAGCGCTGCAGCGGCGTGTGAGCGGCGATGCGCTTGCGGAACTCGCCGAGCGGCGCCGTCATGTCGGTGTCGATGTAGCCCGGCGCAATGGCATTGACGCGGATGTTGCGCGGGGCAACCTCGTGCGCCAGCGCGCGCGTGAAGCCCATGATGGCGGCCTTGGCCGTCGCGTAGGCCGTGCTGCCGGCCGGCTTGCCGTAGCTGCCCATGATCGATCCCATGTTGATGATGGAACCTGCCATCTGCGGGTTCATGATCTTCAGGGCCTCGCGGCAGCAGTAGAACGTGCCGTCGACGTGCACGCCGAGCATGCGCCGCCAGCTCGCATCACTGGTGGCGACCGTGACATCGAGGAAGGTCTCGACCGGGCCGCCGCGCGCAACCTCCTCGGCCTGCTTCAAGCGCTGGCTGACAATATCGCCCAGGTCCGTGCGGCCCTCGACCCCGCTGATGCCGGCATTGTTGACGAGGATGTCGAGGCGAGGCGTGAGCTTCTCCACCTCGGCGAACATGGCGGCGACTGCGCCGGAGTCCGACACGTCGGCCGCCACGGCGCGGCCGCCCAGCGCCTCCGCCGTGGCGCGCGCCGCCTCCAGGCTCAGGTCGTTGATGATGACCTTCGCGCCCTCCTCCGTGAACCGCCGGGCGATCTGCGCCCCGATCCCCCGTGCCGCACCCGTGATCAGCGCCGTCGTGCCCTGCAACCGGTTCATGTCGCTTCCTCCCTTGCTACACCTGTCATGCGGAGGCGAACACCTCCCCGGTTCGTTGTGGTGTTTACAGGCCGCCGCAAGTGGTGACCAATGCACGAGCGACCGAGCAGGCCCGCGGAGGAACCCCCATGAAAGCATCCACAGCCGGCAGCGGCGCCGTCACCTACCAGTCGGCGGACCGGATCGCCACCATCACCATCGACCGGGCCGAGCGCATGAACCGCATCGACGCCGACGTGGTCGATGGCTTGCATGCGGCCTGGCACAGGTTCATGGGCGACGACGAGGCTCGCGTGGCGATCCTGACCGGGGCCGGCGAGAAGGCCTTCACGGCCGGCGCCGACCTCAGGGCGCCGCCGGCCAATCTCTATCGCGGCATCCCGGGCGTCGGCGTGCCGGTCGACAAGCCGGTGATCGGCGCCGTCGCCGGCTGGGTGGTGGGCGGCGGCATGGTGCTCACCACCATGTGCGACATCCTCGTCGCCGCCGATACCACGCGTTTCTCCTACCCGGAGCTCAAGGTGGGCTTCACCGGCGGCCTCATCACCAACATCGCGAGCCGCATCCCGCACAAGATCGCCATGGAGCTCCTGCTGGTCGGCGAGCCCATCGACGCCAGGCGCGCCTACGAGGTGGGCTACGTCAACAGGGTCGTACCCGTCGCCGAGCTGATGCCTACGGCGCTCGACTATGCCAAGCGCATTGCCGCCACCGCACCGCTGCCCTCGCGCGCCCTGAAGCGCTTCGTCGCCGCGGCCATGCCCAAGGGCCCGACCGAGCTCGCCGGCATCGCCCGCGCCCAGACCGACGCCATCTTCGCCAGCGACGACTGGCAGGAGGGCCGCAAGGCCTTCGCCGAAAAGCGCGCGCCCGACTACAAGGGGAGGTAAGCTCGGCGGCGGGATGCGGCGGCAGGGACAGGATCGAGCTCGGAGGATCAGTCTGCATGAACGGGCAAGCGAACGGCCGCCGGTACGACGGGCACAATGGTCCGCTCGATGCCGTGATCGTCGGCGCGGGGTTCGCCGGCATGTACATGCTGCACCGGCTCCGCCGGCTCGGCTTTGCCGCGCGCGTGATCGAGGCCGCAGGCGGGGTGGGCGGCACGTGGTACTGGAACCGCTATCCGGGTGCGCGCTGCGACGTGGAGAGCGTGCAGTATTCCTACCAGTTCGACGACGCCCTGCAGCAGGAATGGGAGTGGAGCGAGCGCTACGCCGCACAGCCCGAGATCCTGTGCTATGCCAACCACGTGGCCGATCGCTTCGACCTGCGCCGCGACATCCAGTTCAACACGCGCGTGATGTCCGCCGCCTTCGATGAGACGGAGGGGCGCTGGACCATCGAGACCAGCGACGGCGCCCGCATTTCGGCGAGATTCTGCATCATGGCCACGGGGTGCCTGTCCTCGCCGAATTTGCCGATGTTCGATGGGCTCGAGCGCTTCCAGGGCGAGCGGTATCACACCGGCACCTGGCCGCACGAGGAGATCGACTTCACGGGCAAGCGCGTGGCGATCATCGGCACCGGCTCTTCCGCCGTGCAGTCGATCCCCATCATCGCGGCGCAGGCCAAGCACCTCTTCGTGTTTCAGCGCACGCCCAACTATGCGGTTCCGGCGCACAACGCGCCGCTGGATCCCGAGTATATGCGGGCGATCAAGGCGGACTATCCCAACCTGCGGGCCCGCGCCAAACTGACCATGACCGGCATCGACTTCGACTACAGCGACCGGAAGGCGCTGGAGACGCCGCCTGAGGCGCGCACCGCCGAATACGAGAGGCGCTGGCAACGGGGCGGGCTGTCGTTCCTCGGCGCGTTCCAGGACCTGATGGTGAGCCAGGAGGCCAACGATACGGCAGCCGAGTTCGTGCGCGGCAGGATTCGCGACACGGTGAAGGACCGCCAGGTTGCCGAGCTGCTGGCGCCGAAGGACACCATCGGCTGCAAGCGGCTGTGCGTCGACATCGGCTACTACGAGACGTTCAATCGGTCCAACGTCGAGCTGATCGACGTGAGCGAGGAGCCGATCGAGGCAATCACCGCGCATGGCGTGCGGGCCAGGGGCAAGGAGCACGCGGTGGACGCCATCGTGTTCGCCACTGGCTTCGATGCCATGACCGGAGCGCTGATGAGTATCGACATCCGCGGCCGAGGCGGGCTGCGGCTGCAGGAGAAGTGGGGCGAGGGGCCGCGCACTTACCTCGGCGTGGCCATGGCAGGCTTCCCGAACCTCTTCACGATCACTGGCCCCGGCAGCCCCTCGGTGCTGACCAACATGCTGCCGACCATCGAGCAGCACGTGGAGTGGATCGCTGGCGTCATCGACCGTATGCGGGATCGCCAGCTCCGGCAGATCGAGCCGATGTCAACGGCGGAGGACGCCTGGGTCGCGCATGTCGGCGAGGCGGCCGGACGCACGCTGCGCTACACCTGCAGCTCCTGGTATCTGGGCGTCAACATCCCAGGCAAGCCGCGCGTGTTCATGCCTTACATCGGCGGGTTTCCCAAATACGTGCAGCGCTGCAACGAGATCGCAGCCAACGGCTACGAGGGGTTCGTCCTGTCGCCCTCCGCATGATAGCCGCGACTGAAGGCCGGATGCGATTTCAACCATGACCCAGACATCGGAGCGGATTGTCATCTGCGGCGCGGGGATCGCCGGCATCGCGGCGGCGTACTATCTCGCGGTCGAGCATGGGCGCCGCAACGTAGTCGTCGTCGAAGAGGGGCATCCTCTCTCGCTGACGTCGGACAAATCGACAGAGGCCTACCGCAACTGGTGGCCCGGCCCCGACCGGGCCATGACCGCCTTCATGAACCGCAGCATCGACCTCATGGAGGGGATCGCCCACGCCAGCGGCAACCGCATCAACCTCAATCGCCGCGGCTACCTCTATGCGACCGCCGATGCGGGCAAGGTCGCGTGGCTGCACGAGATGGCGAGAGCGGCCGAGGCGGCGGGCAGCGGTCCCGTGCGGGTGCATGACACCGCGTCGAGCCCCTATGCGCCCTCGCCGGAGGGCGGCTCCGATCCACCGCTCACGGGCGCGGACCTCCTCACCGACCGGAGCCTGATCCGCCGGCACTTTCCCTTTCTGGCGCCCGACACCATCGCGGCGCTCCATGCGCGCCGCGCCGGCTGGCTGAGCGCGCAGCAGCTGGGAATGGCGCTGCTGGAGGCGGCCCGCGAGCGTGGCGTGCGCCTCCTCAGGGGCAGGGTGGTGGGCGTTGACGCCGGGGGCGGCCGGGTTCGCTCGGTGCATATCGATGCGGCGGGCGAGCGCCGCTCGCTGGAGGCCAGTCATCTCGTGCTCGCCGCCGGACCGATGCAGAAGGAGATGGCCGGCCTGATCGGCGTCGACCTGCCGATCGTCGCTGAGCGCCACCGGAAGGTCAGCTTCGCCGACCCGCTCGGCATCATGCGGACGGCGCCAATGCTGATTTGGCTCGACGAGCAGCATCTGCCCTGGAGCCATGACGAGCGTGCCGCGCTCGCGCAGGACGATGACGCGCGATGGCTGCTGGGGAGATTCCCTGCAGGCGTCCACGGGCGACCCGAGGGAGGCGGCGGCACCGCGTCGCTGCTCATCCTCTTCAACCACGACCATGGCCCCTGCGACCCGGTCTTTCCGCTGCCCGAGGCGCCGCACTACGCCGAGATCGCCCTGCGCGCCATGGCGACCATGGTGCCGGGGCTAGCGGCCTACATCGGCAGAAGCGGCCGGCCCCATGTCGACGGCGGCTACTACATCAAGACGCGCGAGAACCGGCCATTGATCGGCCCCCTGCCGGTGGAGGGCGCCCACGTCTGCGGGGCGTTCTCGGGCTTCGGCGTGATGGCGTCCTGCGCGGCGGGAGAACTCGTCGCCAGGCACATCACGGAGCGGGCGTTGCCCGACTACGCGCCGGCCTTCCTGCTGTCACGCTACCAGGATGGCGCATACTGCGCGCTGCTCGACGCGTGGGGCGACGGCGGGCAGCTCTGAGGCCATCCCCCTCGACCGTCTCCATCGTCCCCTCGATACCAGCCGCTAGGCGGAACGGCTCTTGTGTGCCGGGCCGATGTTTCGATACAGAAGTCCTCCTGGACCGGTTTCCGGGTAGAGATCGCTACCGACGCTTCTGAGGGCAGCAATGACGAAGCAAATCGATCCTGACATTGAGAGAATACTTCCACTCCTTCCACTCAAAGACCCGGAGAGCCTCACACCACAACGCGCTCGTGATGAGCTTGTCGCGCTTGCTGACTCACGCAAGGATGCTCCGCTTCCGCAGCCCGCATCGGTATTCGATACGATAGTTGATGGTAGCGCCGGCCCAATCCCCGCGCGCGTGTATCGGCCGGCCAGGTCACCCGCACCAACTGTGGTCTTCTTTCATGGCGGTGGATGGGTGGCCGGGGACCTGTATACTCACGATCGACTTGCGCGGACGCTGTGCTTGGATCTTGATGCCGTGCTCGTCAGCATCGAGTACCGCCGGCCGCCGGAAGTCAAGTTCCCCGGCGCATTCGACGATTGCCTGGCCGCCACGCGATGGGTGGCGAAGAACATTTTACGCCTCGGCGGTGACGAAACACGGCTGGCGGTGGCCGGGGACAGCGCGGGTGGTGCCCTCGCGGCGTCTGTGGCGCAGGCCTGCCGGTCCGGCGGACCACGACTGAAGGCGCAGCTGCTCATGTATCCGGCCGTTGATCTTGTCGGTACCTATGCGTCGGATGAGGAGAATAGCAAGTACCCGTCGCGCACCAAGGTCGCGGACGGGTACTTTCTGACGACTGCCGCGATGCGGTTCTTCGCCAGCCAGTATCTCTCGCGAGCGGAGGAGGCGCTCGATCCACGCGCGTCGCCCTTAAGGATGACAGATTTCAAGGGCCTGCCTCCGGCAGTGGTGTGCACCGCGGAATTTGATCCTCTGCGCGATGAAGGCGAGGCCTACGCGAATGCACTGAAGGATGCTGGCGTTCGCGTTGCTCTGTTTTGTGAGCCGGGAATGATCCACGGCTATTTCGCAATGGGTGCAGCCTCGCCGGCTGCAGCCGGCGCGCGACAGCGCGCCTGCGCAGAGTTCCGAGCCATGCTGTCGTGACATGTGACCGTTGCGAGGGTTTCGGGCTTCCGGGACTCGACGGCAGGCTGCGCGAGACCCACGATTGAATCACAACCCCAACGCCGGACGACCCGATGCTCCTCATTGCGGTGCGACAAGCTTTGTCAGACCTAATACCGGCGAGCGTAAAGTTCGACTCGTGTTGCCGTCCAGCGATTCCCGGCG
>Ga0268265_10001852_pt1 | contig 16855 bp, 9 predicted proteins | sample KBSSwiS52_FD_190355 | JGI IMG/M metagenome (GOLD analysis project Ga0268265, IMG submission 190355) | Switchgrass rhizosphere microbial communities from Kellogg Biological Station, Michigan, USA - KBS Switchgrass S5-2 (SPAdes) (version 2) | ecosystem: Host-associated > Plants > Roots >... | reverse complement strand
TGCGAGATCGATATGAGAGGGGAGGGGCGGAGATGTTTCTTCGTAGGGCACTTGATATCTATTCTGCGAACAGGGTGGAAGCCAATTATCTGGGTGACTGCCTCAATACATTAGGACTGCTCCGCTTAGAGAGAGGGGATGCCGCAGGCGCACTCTCTATCTTTGAGAAAGTTGTCCAGCTCTACGGGAGACTCTCGGTCCAGAGTTTGGATTTCTCTGCTGCCTTGGCAAACTTGGCGCGAGCAGAGCGCCAACTTGGAAAGTTAGATCAAGCTAGGAACCATCTTCTTCAAGTGATCTCGATTGAGAGCAAACTAGCCCCGGCGGGGCTTAAAATTGCGCAGTCATTTCATGAGCTTGGCGACATTGCAGAGCTGCAGGGAGACTTTTCTGCCGCTGCCGAACAATTCGGAAAGGCGCTTGAGATCAAGGCCAAGCTTGCGCCCGGAACCGAGACTGAGGCTAGGACATGGTCGAGAATAGGTCTACTGCGAAGGAAACTCGGTGATCTCGTCGGGGCTGAGCAAGCACTATCCATGAGTGTTGAGTCCCTTGGAGTACAAGGTGCCAGGCTGGATAGCACAGTTGGCTCCCAGGAGGGTTTTCGTTCTCAGAATTCTCTTACGTTCAGGGCTCTGATTTCTGTCCAAATTGCCCTGCACCTGTTCGAGAACGCATTCCTCAGTAGTGAAGGGTTCCGTGGAACTGTGATGACGGCGCGGCTCAGCGAGAGGAAGCTCTCCTTCCCGGAGGTTTCATCTAATCTTCAAGTGGCGAGGGACGCTCTAGCGGTCCAATACGATCGGAACCTCTTGGAGCAGGAGCGCCTCTGCAACCTGGCTGAGCAACCACTCTGTGAAAAGCTCCGACAGGAAGCAGCGAGCCTTCGCGATCAACTGTCGCTTCGGCTAGCTGAACTCCGCCGCTCTTCTCCTCGCCTCGCGGCCCTTCAGTACCCCCAACCTCTCGATGTTCTCGCCACCCGCAGTGCGCTCGACAAGGGAATCATAATGCTTTCCTACATTATCGGGGAGAGCGAGTCATATCTCTTCAGCGTAGGCCGCGACGATGACCTTCGTGTCCGAACCCTGCCGATCGGTGAAACCGAGCTTCGCCAGTGGATCCAAAAGTTCCGTGGCTTGATCGCCGAGGCGCGACCAGGGACGGTGCTAGCGGAACTCCGGGCGGCGGAGCGGTACAGAGTGAGCAAGGAGCTGTATAATCTCCTCGTCGCACCGGCGGCCGATCGCATCGAGAAAGCCGACCGCGTATTGATAGTGGCTGACGGCCCACTCCACTACCTTCCCTTCGCCGCGCTCGTGCGCGAAGTACCCGGTGAGGGAGGCCACTTGCAAGGCCAATATCTCGCCGAGTGGAAGCCGTTCCACTCCATGCTTTCTGCAACTGTCTACGCAGAGATCAAGAAGGACCGGCGAGACCCCTCGAAAGCACCAGAGAGTGTTCCGCTCCTACTTGGCGCTTTCGGTGATCCTCGTTTACCGCCAGGTTTTCCGGGTAAGACGCCCGAGCAGATCATAGACATCCGTGTTCGCTCCGCCGTTCGGCGCGGCATTTTAAACTTTGAGCCTCTACCCTCCACGCGGCGCGAGGTCGAAGGCATAGCCGCTCTCTTCCCGCCGGAGCAAGTTGCGATCTTTCTTGGAGCAGAAGCCACCGAGGAGCGGGCCAAGGCAATCGGCAAGGGCGCCCGCATTCTCCACTTCGCAACGCACGCACGTCTGGATGAGCTCTTTCCACTGAATTCCGCGCTCGTTCTCACCATGCCCGAAGGCTTCCCGGAGGACCGCGACAACGGCCTGCTCCAAGTTTGGGAGATTTTCGAGCGCGTGCGGCTCGACGCGGATCTCGTGGTGCTTTCCGCCTGCGATACCGGTCTTGGCGAAGAACAGGGCGGAGAAGGGCTGATCGGCCTCACCCGTGCCTTCCAGTACGCCGGAGCACGCACCGTGATGGCGAGCCTCTGGAGCGTCCAGGACCAAGCGACCTCCGAGCTGATGATCCGCTTCTACAAGCACCTCCGCGCCGGCCTGTCCAAGGACGAAGCCTTGCGGCAGGCCCAGACCGAACTGATCCGCGGCCCCATTGAGGTCGTCAATGAGAACGGCGAGAAGACCCTCCTCGACGCCTCTGCTCCGTACTTCTGGGCTGGGTTCCAGTTGTACGGGGACTGGCAGTAGGGCCGCAGCTTTCAAGTGGTCTCCCTCTCCCCTTTTCTGGCGCGTTTAAGACCGTAGCAACGAGGCTGGTCTACGAAGGCTGATCCTTCTACGGCAAAGCCGAGGCATGCATCGGTTCGGTCAGAATTTGCGCGAGCAACAGAGCTCGTCGCATGAGCGGAGAAGGTTCATGAGAAAATATTTTGACTGGAGCATTTGTGTCGTTGCGGTTGCACTTCTTTTTCTCATCGGTTCCTGGGCGCAGCCCTTGAACGCCGAGTCAGGAGAAAATCGCCAAGCGAACCGACTCGACGAGCTCATGAAGCTCGGTTGGGTGGCTCAAGAGAAGGGTGACGTGCAAGCCGCACAGAAGGCCTTCCGTGCGGTCGCGGCATCGAACGACGCTTGGTACTCGTGGGCAGGAGAGAGCGCACTTGTGGCCACCCACCGCTTGGCCGGGGATTGGGACAGCGCGCGCCAGGAGACGGCGCGGATTGCCGCCGAAAGACCGGAGCTGATCGCTTTGATGCGTCTCTGGGATGGGGACACTGCGGCCCTGGCGGGTGATCTTGATCTGGCCGTCGCCCTGTACCGCGAAGCGGAGACCCTCAACGGCGCCGCTCTCGTGGCCGGCGAGCCGCTCGGTGCGCTTGCTCTGCGACAACTCGCACGAGCCGAGCTTGGGCGTGGCGATGCCCTTACGGCAGCGCAAGCCGAACGGGAGATTCTGCTTCGTTACCCGGAGGCATCGATCCCGGAATTCACTTTTGCCAAGGCGTTGGTCTACGAGGAGATGGCCAACGGCGTTCTGCCGCTCAAGAGCCCAGCAGAGCTGCTACACGATGGTGATTGCAGCGTCGCCAAACCGTGTCGCGTCGGGCGAGGGGTGGCTTGGCGACAGGACGACACCGGAAGGACCCTTGCAGGACTGAACGGTCTTTCGTTCTACCCCTCAGCCGCCGACGAGGCCGGACTGGAGGCGGCGCTCGCGAAGAACCTAACCGACCGACGGATCGAAAAAGCCAGTCGCGCGATCCTCGCCTGCACGCCTACCGCGGCATCGGATGGGTTCCTCTATACCCTCTCGAACACCAGCCCGGGGGGATCCCTGTTTATGGATACGATTCCCCAGGGCCGCCATCCGGGACTCGATATCAACACCGCTGCTAAGGACGGAGACTGTGGAGTGAGCTTTAAGGCCACCGCCAAGGGCTGTGTAACCGACTCGAGTCCAACCAATTGGGGCTCTGCAACGATCCAGCACCTCTACACTAGTCGCACGTGGACATCGCAGTATGGCCACGCCAGCTCGATTGCCTTCTCGAGCGGCTCGGCCGTGACCAAGGGCGCTACTCTGGGCAAGGTCGGGAAGGTGGGCCTCGATCCGGTCGAGGGGACCTGCCACCTTCACCATGAGATCCGCGAGCAGGATCACCCAGCACCGACAAACGCGGACTACTACTCGAGTCTTACCCAGACGAACGTCGGCGACTGGTACCAGAACCCATTTCCCTTCGTGGATGCGCACCGGAGCTACTCCACCTCACCCACCTGGATCGATGAAGAGAGCTTCGTTCGCACTGGGACCTGGACTCTGGTCAGTGGCGTCGGCGATGAAGACGACTTGCGTTGGGGCGCCACCACGGCGACGGGGACGAAAAGTACCTATTCCAGATACACCTTCACACCCTCGACCACCGGCACTTATGAAATCTGGGCTTTCGTACCTTGGAACCACGGAACCAGCACCGCCGTGCCCTACCGGCTTGCGCGTTCGAGCACGGGGGCGGCGGTGTTCAGCAAGACCGTCAATCAGCTCTCCCTGGTCGACGCTTGGATAAAAATCGGCTCCGGTTCCCTGACCAAGGACGTCAGCTATTTCCTTGAAGTTGCAACCAACACAGGTGAGTCAAGCAAGAAGGTCGCGCTCGACGATTTCTTGATATTCAAACCGTAGGCGACCACCCTAGGGCTTGGCGGCCGAGGCAGGCAACTTCGTCTCGGTCGCCACAGACCTTTCTCACCGGCCTCAGAAACCATAGCCACAGCGCCGCGCCCTCCTCCGAAGCTTCAGATCACCACCGCCACCCCGCCGCTTACCAAGTCCCCTTAGCCGCCAGCCAACTCGTCCATCGAGGCCTTAGCTTAGCCTGGTCGTGAGCCGCCCAGAGCGACCGCCAAGTCCGCCATAACCCCCTCGCGCCAGGGGGCCCTTCGCCCCCTCGGCCACTCCCCCGCATCGGGCGGGCAGTTGAGCTTTACCGCCGCGCGTGCCCTTTCAGCTCCGCCCGGCATCTCTCCACGTCAGTCCCCACACTGCAGCTCTGTCCAGGGCAGAACCTGGCCGAGGGGTTGCCCAACCGCGGCGAGGCGGCTCCCGGCGGCCAGAGGCCAAAAGGTACCCTGCAGCCGGATTTGGAAAGATGAAGTCCACAATCCCGCCTCAATCTTTTGACCTCTAAGTCTATACAATTGAGAGAGTTGCGAGGAATCTAGGAATCGGCTACGTTGGGGTCTTGCTTTCCTTGGTGCATTCTGATCTCAGAAGAACGGAGGAGGCACCATGCTGAACCGACCGTCCCAGAAGCCACAGATACCGGCACCAGCCGGATTGGAGCCACACTGATGCGTCTCGATTCCGAGGAGGCACACACCCTTCTGCCTCGCGTCGATCCAGGCCGGGTGCGCTCCGGCAGAGCCGTGGGGCTGCGCGACGGAGCCGTCCTCGCTCTGGTCGCCGCAGGCCTCGCTGCCGTCGAGATCGCCGCCCTCCAGGCCACGGCCATCACAATGACAAACCGCCAAGCTGTGGTCTCGGTCCACCGCCACGGCATCTCCTGGTCCGTCGTGCTGCCTGACGATCTTGGAAGCCGGCTGCTCGCCTGGCTCACGGAGGCTCGGATCTGGGGTCTCCCGGTGCCGGTTTTCCACGGGTGCCGTGGGCCGCTCACCTCGATGGGCATCTGGAAGATTCTCGACCGGTACCGCGATCCCCAGAGTCGGCGGCGGTGCTCCTTCCCCCGAGCTTCGAAGCAACCGATGAACCCCGTCCGTAGGAGAGCCGCGTGAGAATCGCAGCCTGCGCCCGCACCTCGGCCGCCGGCTCGAAAAAGTCTGGCCTGCTTGCTTCGTACCAGAGCGCCAGGGCCATCAGCCAAAACGAGCTCAATTAGGAAAACCGATGAGAAACGACATCAGACCGCAGCAGCCATTGCCGAGTCGGCACGCCGTGTCCACCGTTCGTGAGGTGCTCCCTCGGTTCATGACTTGGCCTGAGGTGATCCACTGGTCGAGCTTGTCCCGGTCAACGCTGCGGCGGGAAATCGCGGCAGGTCGGTTCCCTGCGCCTGAAACTCTCAGTCCCGGGAGGGAAGCCTTTCGCATCGACAAGCTTCGCGAATGGCAAGAAGGCCGGCGCGAGTGGGCCGACTAGGCCCCTGGAAAGCCACACCCGGGCGGTATCGGCGAAGAAGATGCCCCGAAGGTGGGCATCCCAACGCAGCCCGGCCGCCCATTTCTCCTCGTCGTAGTCATAGAGGTTGTAGTAGACCGTCTTGAGTCACGCCCTCGACGCGCGGCAGCACGTACTCGCTCCACAGCGGGACCAGCGGCACACGGTGATCCCGTTCGGTCTTCGTATAACGCCAAGGCGGGCGCCAGCGATGCGCCGGTCGGCGGTGTAGAGGTCTCGCCAATGCTGGCTTGAGAGCTGGCCGGCGCGGGCACAGCGGGTGGCGATGTCGGCCTCGGCGGAGAGGAGCTTCAAGCCCAGCTCCTCGGCGCGCATCTCCAGAGAGAAGACGCCAACGGGTTGTGCAGCTCGACAGCGACGTGGCAAGTGATATCGAGGACAAGCGGGGCCTTGCCCTTTCCCGGCCTACCAGCGAGGATGTAGAGGCCCCGCGGAGGAGACCGGGGGCCGAGAGGCGGTCCCAATCGGGATAGCCGGTCCTGAGGCCTCTCAGGGCCTCGGGATGTCCATCCTCGATGGTGGTGAGCAGGCGATCGAGGACCGCGCCGGCGGGCTCGACGGTCGGCGCAGGCTTCCCGGCGAGCCGCCTTGTTAGGCTTCGTTACCCCTTAGTGACCCGGGAACGCCACGGGAAAGTCAAGCAATTGGAAACAAACAACTTGCACGCATCAACCGGGAGAGGGGGAACGTAGCTGAGGGGTCCTTGCCCACCCCGGAAAGATGTAGGGGAGGGGCTCGCCCCCTCCCGGGCGGGGGCAAGCCCCGCCCCTACATCCAGGCGCCTATAGGCACAGTGCTTGGCCTGCGTCCCCCCCTCTCCTGGAGGTTGGGTGTGCGATGGGAGAGGGGGATAGGGGGCATAGGCGCTAACTTTGCCAACTCCGAGCGGGTGGGCAGGTGGGAGCGCCTCCTCAGGAGGCGCGGGCGCGTAGCCCCGGGTTTCAACCCGGGGCGGGCAGGGCGACCCTCTGCTCGGCCTCATCGCCTCCGCGCCCTTGCCGACGCCCCTGAAGGGGCTCGAAGAGGAGATTCGGATCTCCGCTGCCCCGGGTTGAAACCCGGGGCTACGCGCCTGCACCCTCCTCCGGAGGGCGCTTCACTGCCTAAGTTAGCGCCTATGGGGATAGGGGGTGAGGGGCTGTTACTTCCCCGGCGGTCGGCTGGGCCGCATCTCCACCAGGCTGGGCAGGGCGTTGTCCGGATAGTTGATCAGGTGGAGGACCATGGACGCGATGTCCGCGGGCTGGAGCTTCCAGCTCCCCTCGCCATGCCCGCCGCCGAACTCCGTGGCCACGCTGCCGGGCAGGATGGACGCGACCCGGATGCCGTGCGGCCGCAGGTCGAGCATGGCGGCCTCGGACAGTCCGACCAGGCCGAACTTGCTGGCGTTGTAGGCCGCTCCGCCCGCGAACGGGTTCTTGCCGGCGAGCGAGGCGATGTTGACGATCCAGCCGGACCCCTGCTTCTTCATGGCCGGAGCCACCGCGCGGATGAAGTAGAAGCAGCCGTTCAGGTTGGTCTCGATGACCTCGCGGAACTGGTCGCCGGAGATCTCGTCCACGGGTCCGAACCGGCCGAGGCCGGCGTTGTTGACCAGGCAGTCGATCCGGCCCTCGGCGTCCAGCACCTCCTTGACGAAGCGCTCGACCTGCCCCTGGTCGCGGACGTCCACGGGCCGGCCCTGGAGCTGGCCACCCATCTCGCGCAGGGCGCTGTCCACGGAATCCTGGCTGCGGCTGCAGATCCAGACCTTCCACCCCTCCGCGAGGAAGGCTTCGGCGATGCCCCGGCCGATGCCGCGGCTGCCTCCGGTGACGATCGCAATCTGGCTCATGGATGTACTCTACCGGAATCACTCGGCCTTCCCGGCTGTTTTGATGGATCGAAAGGAGGGGTAGACCAACACCATGGGTGCATACCTCGTCTTCATGATTCCGGCGCTGCTGCTCTCTCTCTGGGCCAGCTTCCGGACGAAATCGGCATTCAACAAGTATCAGAAGGTCCGGACGGCCCGGGGCCTGACGGGTGCCCAGGCCGCGCACGAGATGCTTCAGCGGGCGGGGATCTTCGACGTGAAGATCGTCCCCACGCAGGGGTTCCTGTCGGACCATTACAACCCGCTCAACAAGACGCTGGCGCTGTCGCCGCCGGTCTATGGCTCCAACTCGGTGTCGGCGATCGGGGTGGCCTGCCACGAGGCGGGCCATGCGATCCAGCATGCCAACCACTATGCGCCGCTCTGGCTGCGCTCCGCCCTGGTGCCGATGGCGAAGATCGGCTCGTCGCTGAGCTACATCATTATCCTCGCGGGCCTGTGGTTCCTGCGCTCGCCGGAGACGGTCTACTTCGGCATCCTGCTCTTCTCGGGCGTGGTGCTGTTCCAGATCGTGACCCTGCCGGTCGAGTACGACGCCTCGGCGCGGGCGAAGCGGCTGGCGGTGGAGAACGGCATCATCCTGCCGCAGGAGCGCGAGGGCATGGACCGCGTCCTCAACGCGGCGGCCCTCACCTACGTGGCGGCGGCGGTGTCTTCGGTGATGACGCTGCTGTATTACCTGTCTCTCGCCAGCGGCATGCGGCGGAGCTGATTCCATCCCCCCCTCTCCCCGGCCTCTCCCCCGCCTGCGCGGGGGAGAGGGAGGTCCGCCGGTTGACGTGCAGGCAGGCCGAGCCTACACTGCCTGCATGCAATACACGCTCCGCAACGTTCCCTCCCATCTCGACAAAGCTCTGCGGCGACGTGCGCAGGACCAGGGAAAGAGCCTGAACGACGTGGCCGTTGAAGCCCTCCTGAACGGCTTGGGGCTCAGCGGCAAGCCGGTGAAGCACCGCGACCTCGGGGACATCGCCGGAACCTGGGTGGACGATCCCGAGATCGACGAGGCCCTTGCGGAGCAGCGCAGGATCGATCCCGGCCTGTGGCGATGAGGGTCGCGCTCGATACGAATCGCTACCGGGATCTCGTCGATGGCGACGAAGACGCCGTCCGCCTGCTGGAGGATGCCGAGAGCATTCACCTACCCTTCGTCGTGCTCGGCGAGCTCCGGGCCGGCTTCGCCCTGGGGAAGAAGGGCCGTCAGAACGAAGCCGTTCTGCAAAGGTTTCTCTTGAAGCCGGGCGTAGAGGTCCTGTACGCCGGCGATGCGACCACTCATTCCTACGGCGCTCTCTTCCGCCAGCTGCGTCAACAGGGGACGCCGATCCCGACGAACGACCTCTGGATCGCGGCGCTTGTCGTCGAGCACAACCTCGCCCTTTGTTCCCGGGACGGGCACTTCCAGTACCTGCCGCAGTTGAACCTCGTGTGAGCCCTACTCCGCCGGCTCCCCCAGGATCCCGATCAGCTCCTCTTCCTTCTGCTTCAGCTCCTCGGGCGTGGAAGCCTCCAGCACAAGCCTCAGGAACGGCTCGGTGTTGGAGGGCCGCACGTTGCCCCACCAGGTGGGGTACTGGAAGGTGATGCCGTCCAGGTAGTCGATCTGGGCGTCGGCGTAGCGGCGGGCCAGCTCTTCGATCTTGCCCTGCTTGTCCGTGGCCTGCCATGAGGCGGGCATGCGATCCAGCATGCGCAGCACTATGCGCCGCTCTGTCTGCGCTCGGCCCTGGTGCCGGTGGCGAAGATCGGCTCGTCGCTGAGCTACATCATCATCCTCGCGGGCCTGTGGTTCCTGCGCTCGCCGCAGACGGTCTACTTCGGCATCCTGCTCTTTTCGGCGGTGGTGCTGTTCCAGATCGTGACCCTGCCGGTGGAGTTCGACGCCTCGGCGAGGGCGAAGCGGCTGGCGGTGGACAACGGCATCATCCTGCCGCAGGAGCGCGAGGGCATGGACCGCGTCCTCAACGCGGCGGCGCTCACCTACGTGGCCGCGGCGGTGTCGTCGATCATGACGCTGCTGTACTACCTGACGCTCGCCGGCAACATGCGGCGGAATTGATCACAGCAGGTTTCCCTTTCGGCCGGGAGAAAGGAAAGCCGCATCTCCTGGATGGGGGTGCACGAGCCAGCCCTTGAAAGATAAACTCAGGAATGCTCCGAGCTTTGTGACCTCGACGTCGGAGGTGAGCCGATGGTGTCCGACCATGCATTCCTCTTCCCGGCCTCCTTTGCACAACAGCGGCTCTGGTTCCTGGATCGGCTCGAGCCGGGGCACGCCTTCTACAACATGCCCGCGGCGCTGCGCATCCCGACGCGGGTCGACGCCGTTGCGCTGCAGCGGGTCCTGAACGACCTCGTGCACAGGCATGAGAGCCTGCGCACGAGCTTCCTCGACGTCGACGGCCACCCGTTGCAGATGGTCGCGCCGGAGGCGGCCGTGACGCTGCGGCGGGTGGATCTCACTGGCATCCCCGCGGCCGGCCGTGCCGAGGAGGCCGAGCGCGTCGTCCGCAGCGAGTCGTCGCGGCCGTTCGCTCTCTCGACGCCCCCGCTCTTGCGCGCGGCCCTCCTGAGCCTCGGCGAGAGCGATCATGTCCTCCTCTTGATGATCCACCACATCGTGGCCGACGGCTGGTCGCTCGAGGTGCTGTTCCGCGAGCTCGGCACGCTCTACGAAGCGTATGAAGGAGGAGAGACGCCGCGCCTGCCGGCCCTCCGCCTGCAGTACGCGGACTTCGCCCTGTGGCAGCACGCCTGGCTGCGCGGGCAGGAGCGCGAGCGCGAGCTTCGCTACTGGCGCCGTCATCTCGCGGGCCTGCCCGAGGTCCTCTCCCTGCCGGCGGACCGGCCGCGGCCGGCGGCCCAGCGCTTCCAGGGCGGGATCGTCCCCGTGGCACTGGCCGCGCCGCTGGCGGCGGCGCTGCGCGGCTTCGCCCAGGCGCACGATGCGACGCTGTTCATGATCCTGCTCGCCGGCTTCCAGGCGCTGCTCCACCGCTATACCGGCGCCCGCGACCTGGCGGTCGGATCGCCGATCTCGGGCCGCCATCACGAGGGGCTCGAAGGTCTCGTGGGGCTGTTCGTGAACACGCTCGTGCTGCGCGCGACGTTCGAGGGCGACCCGACGACGGTGGCGCTCCTGGCGCGCGTCCGGCAGTCGGCGCTCGGCGCCTTCGCCCATCAGGACCTGCCGTTCGAGCAGTTGGTGAGCGAGCTGGCGCCGCGGCGGGCGCTCGGCCATCAGCCGCTCGTCCAGGTCCTGTTCGGGCTGCAATCGGTGGCAGGCAACGGCGCGCGTCCGGCCGGCGAGGCGGAGTCCCGGCGCTGGCAGGTCGACACCGGGACCGCCAAGTGCGACCTCACGCTGTCGCTGACCGAGCACGGCGATTCGATCGCGGGGTTCCTCGAGTACGACGCCGATCTCTTCGATCGCGGCACGATCGAGCGCCTGCGCGGGCATCTCGCGACCTTGTACGCGGGGATGGCGGGGGCGGAGCGCCAGGTTTCCGGGCTGCCGCTGCTCACGCAAGAGGAGCGCCGGCAGCTCGTCCGGGAATGGAATGAGACCGCCGCGCCGTTTCCGCGCGGGACCGCCGTCCACCGGCTCGTGGAAGAGCAGGCCCGCCGGACGCCGCGGGCCCCGGCGGTGTGCGGTGCCGGCGGGCTCCTGACCTACGCCGAGCTCGACCGGCGCGCGGACCGCCTGGGAGCGGCCCTCGCGGCCCGGGGGGTGGGCCGCGGCGATCGCGTCGGCATCTGCCTCGAGCGCTCCCCGGCCATGGTGGCGGCCTGGCTGGGCATCCTCAAGGCCGGCGCGGCCTATGTGCCGCTCGACCCCGCCTATCCACGCCAGCGCCTGGCCTTCATGATCGAGGACTCCGGTGCGCGCACCGTGATCGCCGAGGAGCGGACGCGGGAGTGCCTGCCCTCCGGCCTCGCGCAGATCCTCGACGTCGACGCGGAGCCCGCCGCCGTGGCAGGGCCCGCGCCCGGCCCTGTCGACGGCGACGATCTCGCCTACGTCATGTATACGTCGGGCTCCACCGGAATGCCGAAGGGTGTAGCCGTTCCGCACCGCGCCATCACGCGGCTGGTGGTCAACACCAACTACATCGACCTCGATCCGTCGGACGGCATCGCCCAGGCTTCGAATGCGTCCTTCGACGCGGCCACCTTCGAGGTCTGGGGCGCGCTCGTGCACGGCTCCCGCCTGGTGATCGTCCCGCGGGAGGTCACGCTCGATCCGGCGGCGCTGGCGCGGTGGATCCGGAGCGAGCGCATCACGGTGATCTTCCTCACGACGGCCCTGTTTCATCAGATCGTGACCGAGGTCCCGGACGCCTTCCGCTCTCTGCGATGCCTGCTGTTCGGCGGCGCCGTGGTGGACCCCGGCCGCTGCCGCGAGGTGTTGCGCCAGGGGCGGCCGGCGCGCCTGCTCAACGTCTACGGACCGACCGAAGTCACGACGTTCGCGACCTTCTTCGAGGTGGAGGAGGTGCCGGCGGCGGCCGTGTCGATTCCAATCGGGCGGCCGATCGCCAACACGCGGGCCTATGTGGTGGACGAGCGGCTCGAGCCGGTGCCGGTCGGCGTGCCAGGCGAGCTGTTGCTGGCCGGCGACGGCCTGGCGCTGGGCTATCTGGACCGGCCGGAGCTGACCGCCGAGAAGTTCGTGCCGTTCGTTCCCGAACCGGGACGGGACGCAGGCGGCCTGGCGTACCGGACCGGCGATCTGGTGCGCTATCGCGCGGACGGCGCCATCGAGATCCTGGGCCGGCTGGACGACCAGGTGAAGATCCGCGGCTTCCGCGTCGAGCCGGGGGAGGTGGAGGCCGCGCTGGGACGGCATCCGGCGGTGCGCGAGGTGGCCGTGGTGGCGCGCGAGATCGCGGGCGAGAAGCGGCTGGTCGCCTACGTGGCGGCCGGGGAGGAGGTGACGGAAGCGGAGCTGCGGGAGTTCCTGCTCGAGCGGGTGCCGGAGCACCTGGTGCCGGCGGCGGTGGTGCGCCTGCCGCGGCTGCTCTTGACCGCCAACGGCAAGGTGGACCGGGCGGCGCTGCCGGAGCCGCGGCTGCGCGGCACGGGCGAGGCAGGGGACGCACCGCGCACGCCGGCCGAGACGGCGCTGGCGGAGATCTGGGGGGAGGTGCTGGGACGCGAGGCCGTGGGCATCCACGACAGCTTCTTCGCCCTCGGCGGCGATTCGATCCGCTCGATCCAGATGATCGCGCGCGCCGCCCGCGCCGGCCTGAGGTTCACGCCGAAGCAGGTCTTCCAGCACCAGACCATCGCGGAGCTGGCGCCGCTCGCCGGACGGACCGCCGTGGTCGCGGCCGAGCAGGGAGTCGTCACGGGCGACGTGCCGCTCACGCCGATCCAGCGCTGGTTCTTCGAGCAGGAGCTCGCCGATCCGCACCACTTCAACCAGGCGCTCCTGATCGACATCCCGTTCGACACCGGTGCCGGAATCCTCGAAGCGGCCCTGCAGCACCTGCTCCGGCATCACGACGCGCTGCGCCTGCGCTACGAGCGGACGGCGGCAGGGTGGCGCCAGGAGATCGTCCCGCCGGACGGCCGGAGCGTCCTGGCGCGCTACGACCTCACGGGGCTCGCGCCCGGGGAGCAGGCGCTCGAGATGGAGCGCCTCGCGGCCGGGCAGCAGGGCAGCCTGGACCTCGAGCGCGGTCCCCTTCTCCGCGCGGCGCGCTTCGACCTCGACCCGGCGCGGCCGGCGCGCCTGCTGCTGGTGGTCCATCACCTCGCGGTCGACCTGGTTTCCTGGTCCATCCTCCTCGAGGACCTGGCGGCGGCGCTGCGGCAGGCATCGGCGGGCAGGGCGATCGAGCTGCCGCGCAAGACGACGTCGTTCAAGGCCTGGGCCGAACGGCTGGCGGAGCTGGCGGTCTCCACGGCGGTCCGCGAGGATCTCGCCGCCGCCGCCCCCTTGCCGATCGATCTCCCCCAGGAGCCGGACGCCAACATGGTGGGCAGCGCGGGGAGCGTCGCCATCGCGTTCGAAGCCGGGGAGACAGACGCGCTGCTGCGGAGCGCTCCGCGCCTCCAGGCGCAGGTTCCGGACCTGCTCCTGACCGCGCTGCTGCTGGCGCTTCACGGGTGGACGGGCCGGTGCGCCTTCGTCGTCGACGTCGAGGGACATGGCAGGGACGCGCTCGGCGACGAGGTGGACGTGTCCCGCACGGTCGGATGGTTCACGACGATCTCGCCGGTCCTGTTGCGCCTGGAAGAGAGCGGCGGCGACGATCCCGGGGCCGCGCTTGCAGCGGTCCGGGATTGCCTGCGGCGGCGGTTCCCGCAGCGTGGCGCGGGCGGCGCGCAGATCGCGTTCAATTACTTCGGACGCTTCGCGGAGGCCGCAGAGGATCGTTCCGCGCCCGAGCGCGACCCGGGGGGGCCGACGCGCAGCCCGCGGGGCCGCCGCCGGCACCTGCTGGAGATCGACGGCGGCATCGTGCGTGGGCGCCTGACCCTGCGCTGGACCTACAGCGCGGCCGTGCACCGCCGGGAGACGATCGAGCGCGTTGTGGCAGGGTTCGGGGAGGCGCTGCGGCGCGTTCTCTCACCCGCGGACTTCCCGCTCGCCCGGATGAGCGCCGCGGAGCTGGACCTCGTGCGGCAGGCGTGCCCTCGGCCCGCGGACGTCTACCCTCTGTCGCCCGTCCAGGAGGGCATGCTGTTCCACAGCCTCTACGCGCCGGGCAGCGGCCAGTACGTCATCCAGATGCTCACGCCGCTCGGCGGCGATCTGGACGTCGAGCGCTTCCGCCACGCGTGGAGCCTGGCGGTGCGCGCGCACCCCATCCTCCGCACGGCCTTCGTGTGGGAGGGCGTCGGCCGTCCGCTCCAGGTGGTCCACCGCGAGGCCGAGCCGTCCTGGGATGTGCAGGACTGGCGGACGCTCGCGCCCGACCGCATCGAGGCGCAGCTCGAGGAGTACCTGCGGCGCGAGCGGGTCCGCGGGTTCCGGCTGGACCGCCCGCCCCTTCTGCGGTTCGCCCTCCTCCGCACCGCGGACGACGCGTGGCGTTTCCTCTGGTGCTGCCATCATCTGCTGCTGGACGGGTGGAGCCGCCCCCTGGTGCAGGAGCAGGTGGCGGCAGCCTACGAGGCGCTCGGCCGCGGCGACGACCCGGTCTTCGCGCCGCGGCCTCCCTTCCGCGACTACATCCGCTGGCTCCTGGAGCAGGACCTGACCGCCGCCGAGCGGTTCTGGCGCCTTGGGCTGAAAGGCTTCCCGGCCGCGACGCCGATCGTCGCGGTCCTTTCCCGGCCGGAGAGCGCGGGCGAGGACGGCGAGCGGTGCGAGAGCCGGCGGCGGTGGCTCGCCGCCGGGACCACCAGGCGGCTGGAGGCGATGGCGCGGCGGCACCGGCTGACGCTCGGCACGATCGTCCACGGCGTCTGGGCGCTGCTGCTGGGACGCTGCTCCGGAAGCGACGACGTCGTGTTCGGGTCCACGGTGTCGGGCCGGCCCGCGGATCTGCCGGACGTCGAACGGATGGTCGGACCGTTCATCAACACGCTGCCGGTCCGCGTCCGCATCGAGCCGCAGGAGACTGCGGCGAAGTGGCTGCACGGCCTGCAGCAGCATCTGGTCGAGGCGCGGCAGTTCGACTACAGCCCGCTCGTCGAGGTGCAGCGCTGGAGCGAGGTGCCGCCGGACATGCCGCTGTTCGAGACACTGGCGGTGTTCGAGAGCTACCCTTCGGTGTCGTCCGCAGGCGGCGAGGAGCGCGGCACGCGCTTCGTGGACTGGACCCACTATCCGTTGACGTTCACCGCCGTGCCCGGCGACCGCCTCGCGCTCGAGATCGTGTACCGGCCGGTTATCGCGGGATGCGCGGTCCACGGGATGCTCGATCATCTGGAGATCCTGTTGAGCGCGTTGGCCGAGAGGCCGGAGGTCCCCCTGTCCGCGCTGCCGCGGATGTCCGCGGAGGAGCGGCATCGCCTGGTCGTGGAATGGAACGACACACGCTCGGCGCCTCCGGCCTGCCCCGTTCATCGCCTCGTGGAGGAGAGCGCGGCGCGCGCACCCGGGGCCATCGCCGTGGCCTGCGGCGCCGGGCAGCTCACCTACGGGGACCTGCAGCGCCGGGCGCGCGGTCTCGCGGCGCGCTTGCGGGCGGCCGGGCTGGGCCGCGGAGCCCTGGTCGGGATCTACCTGGAGCGCTCGCTGCACGTGCCGGTGGCATTGCTGGGGGTTCTGCAGGCGGGCGCCGCCTACGTGCCGCTCGATCCGGCCCACCCGCCGGAGCGGATCGCGTTCCTGGCGCGCGATGCTCGTCTGCGCGTCGCCGTGACCACGAGCCCCTTGGCCGCCCGGCTGCCGGCCGGAGTCTCGCCGATCCTGCTGGACCTCCTGGAAGCCGAGGCGTGGACGCCGGCGGACGACGTCGGTCCGGACGATCCCGCCTACGTCATCCATACCTCGGGGTCGACCGGCGAGCCCAAGGGGGTCGTTGTGCCCCACCGGGCGCTGGCCAATCACGCGGTGGACATGGCCGCGAGGTACGGGCTGCGGGACTGCGACCGGGTCCTGCAGCTCGCCTCCCTGAGCTTCGACGTCGCGGCGGAGGAGATCTTCCCCACCTGGATCGCCGGGGGGACCCTCGTGCTCTGGCCGGACCTCCTGGCGCCGTCGATCGCCGAGCTCGCGCGCTTCGCCGGCGAGCATCGGCTCACCGTCCTCAATCTCCCCACGCCCCTCTGGCACGAATGGGTGGAGGAGCTCGACCGCGGCGCGGGCGGCGTGCCGGACAGCGTGCGTCTGGTGGTGGTCGGGACCTCCCGGGTAGACGGCGAGAAGCTGGCCCGCTGGCGCGCCCGGGTGGGAGAGCGCGTGCGCTGGCGCAATGCCTACGGCTGCACCGAGGCGACCATCACCAGCACGCTGGGTGCGGGCGTGCCGATCGGGAGGCCGATCGCCAACACGCGGGCGTACGTGGTGGACAGGCAGCTCGATCCGGTGCCGGCCGGCGTGCCCGGCGAGCTGGTGCTGGCCGGCGAGGGCCTGGCCCTGGGCTATCTGCGCCGGCCGGAGCTGACCGCCGAGAAATTCGTCCCCGATGGACTGACGGCCGGCGGCCGGGCGTACCGGACCGGAGACCTGGTGCGGTATCGCGCGGACGGCGCCCTGGAGATCCTGGGACGGCTGGACGACCAGGTGAAGATCCGCGGCATCCGGGTGGAGCCGGGGGAGGTGGAGGCCGCGCTGGGACGCCACCCCGCGGTGCGCGAGGCGGCCGTGGTGGCGCGGGAGATCGCGGGCGAGCCGCGGCTGGTGGCCTATGTGGCGGTGGACGGGGAGGT
>Ga0268265_10001844_pt1 | contig 16889 bp, 14 predicted proteins | sample KBSSwiS52_FD_190355 | JGI IMG/M metagenome (GOLD analysis project Ga0268265, IMG submission 190355) | Switchgrass rhizosphere microbial communities from Kellogg Biological Station, Michigan, USA - KBS Switchgrass S5-2 (SPAdes) (version 2) | ecosystem: Host-associated > Plants > Roots >... | reverse complement strand
GCGTTGTGCGCTCCGGGCCAGCTCCAAAAGCTGCACGCCTTCATCCAGGTAGGATTTGTCTGCAATCTGGTGCTGTTCGATTCTTCGCTGGCAGCGGGCTTGCTCCTCGCGCCATCCGGTGGACATCCGCTCAAAATGTTCTGCGTCGATCAGCCCATCGAGCTTATCGACATACATGGCGTAGATGCGGTCCTGCAGGCGCTTGTGCTCGGCCTGGAGCCGCTTGATCGCCTCGTCGTGCTCCCGGCGCTCGTCGGCGTGGCTGGCGCCGGCTCTCCTATCGCTAGGCGGCCGGGCGCACGCGACACAGACCTGCCGCGCCCGTGCGGCGTAACGCGCATGTCTGAAGCGTTGCTGACTGTCGCGCGGTCCGCCTTCCGGCAGCCTTTGAAGTCCGCATATTCAAATGTCGAGCATCCCGACCTGGCTCAGAAATTTGGGCGCGATCGGTGTTCGTGGGTAAAATCTCAGCTCTCGCCGAACAGGTCCTGCTGCACCTTCTCCAGTTCGCGGGCGTAGCGCCGGGTTACATAGCTCTCGGCGAGCAGGCCCAGCACCGAATGGCCCGGCCCCAAGACGGCGAGCTCGTCGGTTTCGGTGCGATCGAACACGCGCATCACCTCTTCGATGTTCATCTCCGGCGACAGGGCGAGATCGCGGCTGATCGCGAGGTCTTCGACAGAGGCGTCAGTCCCGACGCTTTCTGCATAGGCGCTCGCCGTCATCACCAGGCCCGCGTACCTTTCGCGGTCGTCCAGCAGAATGACGCGGCTGGTGGAGCCCAGGGGGAAACGGCGGCGGAATTCTGCGACGGTCGCGCTGGCCGGTAGGGTCGCCGTGTCTTTGCGCATCATCCGGCCGGCCGTCAGCGTGCGAACCCAGCCCACGTCGCGGGCGCTACGGATGGTCTCGCCGCGCAGGTGCAGCCGCCAGGTGGAGAAGGAGTAACCGAACCGCTCGCGCACAACCGAGCTCGCCACCAGCGCCGCGGCAAGGGTCGCCGCCGTAATCCCGAAATCGTGGGTGGTTTCCAGCACTAGAAGCGACATGGCGAGGGGGCCGCCAACGATGGCGACCGCCAGCGCGCCCATGCCCACCAGCGCCGCATTGATCGGTGAGAGCTCGACGCCGGCCAAGCCCAGCGCTCTGGCGTAGATCTGGCCCACCAACGATCCCAGGAACAGGGACGCGAAGAACAGGCCGCCGCGGAACCCGAAGCCTAGCGACACGACGGACGCGGCCGCCTTCAAGAGAAGGATCATCGCCAGGAAGCTGAGCGTGGCCCGCATCGCCAGGTCGAGGTGCAACGCCCCGTGTCCGCTCGAAAGAACCTGGGGCGAGACCAGCGCCAGGCCCGCGAGCAGGCCGCCGCCCAGTGCGGGCCGAGCGACGATTGGAATTCGGGCGTTCCGCACGCCCACTTCGGCAAGGGCCACCAGCCGCATGATCGCAATGCCGATTACGGCGCAGACCAGTCCCAGCGCGGCGTAAAGCAGGTACCCATAAGCGTCCGGCGAGGACTGCGACGCGACATGTATGGAGTAGGGCGCCTCGCCCGCGATCTGGGCGACCAGCACGCTGGCCAGGGCTGCGGCGGCGACGGGCGCGATGGCCGACGGCGTGTAGGAGCCAATGACGATCTCGAAGGCGTAAAAAGCGCCGGTGAGTGGAGCCCCAAAAGCGGCCCCGATCGCGGCGCCGGCGCCGGCGCCGACCAAGATCCGAAGATCGTGCCGTCGTAGGCCGAGGCGACGGCCCACCGCTGAAGCCGCCGCGCCTGCGGCCTGGGCGTATGCGGCCTCCAGGCCGACAGAGGCGCCGAACCCGTTCGAGATCAGGGTCTGGGCGCAGACGATCGCGCTGTCGGTCAGTGACAATCGTCCGCCATGCAGCGCGTTCGCTTCCACGACGTCGATCAGGGGATGCGTCCGCCGACGGCGAACCGCTGCAGTGAACAGGCCCAGGGCCAGTCCTCCGACCGGCAGCCACAACAACTGCGGCAGCGTAAGGCTGAGGCTGGCGCTCAGCCGCTGTTCGACGTCAATGCCGTAAAGGTTGGATTGCAGCGCGTGGGCGATGCGGCTCTGGAAGACGGCCAGCATGCCAGCGCCTGCGCCGATCACAATCGCAAGTGCGACGAGCCAGAATTCGCTTGTCCGGACGCGACGCCGTATCCAAGCGAGCAGCTTCGTTGCACCGGCCTTCCAGGGCAACAACCGGCTCATGGCGAGGGTGCGTGATGTTCGGATGTGGCGTTCGCTCCGGACGAGCTGAGATCGTTCAGCCCATTGGCTCCCGCTGGATCTTCCGTACGCTCGCACCTGACGAATCCGTGGTCACAATGCCCCGCGTCGCAACTGCCTTTCCGGAACTCGTCGCTCCACGATAAAGCACATGAACGGCCAGCGCCCGTTCGCCGTCGTCGAAGTGCGTCCGCTGAACAGCCAGTCCACGCATGACAATCGGCTTGTCGGTCGGCTGCAGATCCTGAATTGCCGCCAGTGCGGTCTTGCGCACCAAGGCGCGGGCGTGGCGTCCTGGCGCATTCTGCCGCGGTGGCGGCGTGCAAGTTGGCTGCACACAGGCCGCGGATTCCGACCGCGTGTCGGTCATCTCCTCGCGTGTTTGCGGTTCCGAGCAACAAGCCACGCCGGCGGCGAGTATGAACATGACCCAATGGCGCATCTCGGCAGCCTCGACGTTCGCATGTCCGATGTGGTCGGCCTGTCCAAGTGACAATCGCACGAGGAACGTAAGACACGCTTAACGCCGTGTGCGGCCGCTCAGGCGGCGCCAAGTCTCTGCGGGCTTCGAAATGATCCGTCGGATCAACGCATCAGACCCCCATAACGCTTGCGCGCAGTCCAAAGTAACCAAATGCCGACGCCGAACGCCTTCTGCGCCCACACAGGGGCGGCAATGTAAATCCTGAACGTCGACCATCTCGTCAACGTATTATGACGCAACCAACAAATGAATGTAAGTTTATATAACGGTATCGGCTGGTGACGGTTTTAGCTTCCGAGGGGATGCGCTGCCAGGGGATCGCCAATGCATGAATTTAACGAACGGCGACTTCACGAAAACGTCTGCCTGGTAGGGCTACGGAGAGAGGCGACCACCGTTGGCTTCCTGCAACTCTATGTCGAGCTCAAGGGTGCGGGGTTGCTCGACGATGACGCCCTCGCCCGTATCAAAGACACGATCGCCGGAGAACTTGCTCTATCGAGGCCTCGCACCATGTCGAAGGAGGATTTTGACCGCTGGGTGCATGACCGGTTGGACGGCTTGTCGGCCGGCCAAATGAGCGCCCCACAGTCACCTCGGCAGGCCGCCGAGCTCTAGGGTGGTCCCGGTGATCGCCAGCGAAGACGCCTTACGGAGCGGCTACGCTGAGGGCGATGGCCTCCCATCAACCGCCATCTGGTCGCAATCGCCCGAAAGAGTGACTGGCGCGGTAGAAAACCAAGCCAACGGAATCGAGTCCGCCGCGTGTCCGCGGCGGGCTGATGCGTACAGATAGGTTCGCCGACAGGAAGCCTGTCGGCGAGACCTCACCAGCGGAACTGACCCCACAGGCCGACTTCGTCATATGTGCCTTTGTTGACACCTCCGATCGTCCCGTTCGAGGTGCTGAGCGTGCCGTTCTCAAGCTCGTCGCGTTTGTAGACCAGGGCGAAATCGACGATCTTGGTCGGGGTGTAGGAGACGCCGAGGTTAAAATAGTCGTCCTTCTTCGCCGACACCGTGGTCTTGTTCGGCTTCACCCAGTCATAGCGCCCGAAGACGCTGATCTTGTCCGTAAAGTTATAGCTGCCGAATACGGAATATCCGTCGGCCTTGTCGGAGGCGACTGTGGTGACATTGTTCCAGTCCTTCGCGGCGAAGTACTCGGCGCCGACGCGGAACTTCGGGTCGACATAGGCGGCGAGAGCGTTGAAGCGCTTGGCGGTGTGGAAGCTGGGAATACCCTGGCTTTCCTTGCCAAGCTTGCCCGCATAACCTCCAACCGCGAGGTTGATCTTGTCGATCTTGGCGCTCACGCGGCCCTCGACATCCATGCCCTTCGACCGCAGCGGCGCCTTGTATCCGGCGCCGTCGATCACGGCCACCGCGTAGCTGACTATGCCGCCCGGCAGCGCGCCTGAGGCGTGAACCCCCCAATCGGCCGAGGTGCCGAACTTGTCGCGGTCGATGAGGGTATTTTCGACGTATCGAAAGCCGTAGATGTCTTCGGCGTAGGGAACCCACGGCAGGTCGGTGGAGCCCAGGCGCACCACAAGCGCATCAGAGACCTTGGCCTGCAGATAGGCCTTCTTGATGTAGAGCTCGGTCGCCGAAATCGCCGACGAGTACTGGAAGTCCGTGGTGATGTTGGCGGAGAAGGTGTCGTTGAATTTGTGGTCCACGCCGACGTAGAAACGCTTGATGTCGAAGCCTACGCCGCTCGGCGCGATCTTGACGCCGTCGCGTTTCTGTTCCACCGAGGTGAGATCGTAATACATCCGGCCGCTGACTGTGGTGTTGTCGGCCCAGGACTTCTTCGGCTTGGGAATCGCGGCCACCGCCAGGTTCACCTGATCGGGAATGGTCTGGATGTCGTTGTCGGCGCTCGCCTGCGCTTCCTGCACCGCCTGGGCCGTCGCCTGGGCCTGAGCCGCCTGCTGCTGCACTTGCTGCTGCGCGGCTTCCTGGGCGTTCAGGCGGTCGGTCAACGCCTGCACCTGGTCACGCAGAGCCCGGATCTCGGCGGCCTGGGTCTGCACCGCGTTCGGCGCGCGGACTCGGGCGTGCCTGGCAGGCGCAGCCTGGGCGGGCGCACTGACGCACATGGTCACCACGCTGAGCGCCGCTCCGGCGAGCAGCGACGTCTTCTTGGTCATGGATTACCCCTCTTGCGCCCGCTTCACGCAAGCGGGTCTCGGCGAGGTGTTAGCCAGAGTTTATGACAGTTAGATGTAATGCCAGCTTACATAGAGCCGTCTGCGGCCGTCAGGCGCGTCTCTGTTCGGCAGGTGTCACGGCGGGCTCGCCAGCCTCACAGAGCAATTCGGAGATGCATTTGGGCGAGCGGCGATAGATCAGACCGATGCGTCGCGGGCTCATACCCGCCCCGGCCAGACGCCGGATGTCTTCGACCTCGGCGTCGGTCAGAAGGTCGTGGACAGGCGCCGGCGTCTTCGGCGGCGGCGCCTGCTTGCGGCGGCGATGCATCGCCGCCAGCGTCTCGAGCATCCGATAGGTGGACGTCGACCTTTGAATCTCCAAGTCGCATCCATCCTCCCTGGCCAGGAGGAGGCGCGCGCCCCGGTCAGCGAGATTGAGCAGCAGTTGCGCGGCGTCGCCCACATCGAGGTGGAGCGGATCGAGCGATGCCAGGCAGAGCTCGTCTCCGGCCCGGAGGCCGTCCAGCAATTCAATCAGCCTCTGACGCGCGCCGGCGGTCGGATTCGCCTCGATCTGGTATCGGTCCGGCGAGAAGCGGCTCAGGCGCGCGGCCTGTTGCTCGACGGCTTCCAATCCGACGCCTCCCTGGACGAACGCGATACGCATGGCGGAAAACCTGCGAGGGCAGGGCCAGTAAGTCAAGATGAACTTACAATGAGTGCAGCACCGACATCGATGTCGTCAGCTCGGCTTCCAGGGAGTGACATAAAACTGTTGCGTTGAAGGCCTAGCCGCGAGGACATGGCAGCTGCTCCACGGGATTTCCTCTTGCCTCCACGGACAACGCCCGCCCCATTGGTTGGTTACGCGGTTGCGGTCGCGATCGTGTTCGCAGGCTTCCTGGGCCGGCTTTCGCTGCAGCCGGTGTTCGGCATGAACCACAGCTTCACCGCCTTCTACCCAGGCGTGATTGTCGCGGCCTACTTCCTAGGGGCCAGGCCAGCCATTTTAACGGCCACGCTGTCGGCGACGCTGGCTTATTGGGCCTTTGCCGCGCCAACGTTCGCTTTGAAGGTGGAGGGCGAAGCGCTCACCACCATGCTGTTCTTCGCCGTCACTTCGGCGGTGTCGATCTACTTCATTACGGGCATGCGCGTGGCGCTTGCCGATCTGGCGGAAGCGCGCGGCCGAGCGGAAGGCCTGGCCGCAAGCCATACGGAGCTGTTCCGCAACCTAAACGAGCGGGTGACCAACCACCTGCAACTCGTCGCCGCACTGCTGCAGCTTCAGGCGCGGGACGAGCGCGACGCCGCCATGGCGCGGGCGCTCGCGGAGGCCTCGGCGCGCACTTTGCTGATCTCCCGCGCGCATCGCAGTTTGACCGGCCAGTTGGAGCAGACCCTCGACTTCGACGTCTTCGCTCGCCAGCTTTCCGACGCCGCGCTGGCGGCGCAAGGTAATCCCGCGGTGCAGGTGCTGATTGAACCCTGCGGCGCGCGGCTCAGCCTCGACGAAGCGACCTCCGTGGCGATCGTGCTGCTGGAATGCCTTCAGGCGCGGCTGCAAGTTAATGCGCCCGCGATGTTGCGGGTCGGTCTCCGCCGCGATGCAGGGCAGGCGCAACTTACTGTCGCCGAGTCCACAACCCACGGCGAGCCGCCCGTGGAAGCCGATCGGCGGCTTTATCTGATCGAGGCGATGGTGGAACAGCTCGGTGGCCGCTTCTCGTCGAGGGCGGAACCCGAGCGCATTATTTCGGAGCTGGTCTTTCCCGTGGCGGGCGCCGCGGCCCTGGCCGGTGTTTCGCAGACAGGCCCGCGCATGCTCCACTAATGACCTGCACGCTTTCGAAAGCGATGCACTGTAAGCTCGCCTATCAAACCCAAGTGGGCTCCCGATCCGAATGACTGAGAAGACGCCGCCATTCTCCGCCTTGCGGGCCGTCGAGGCGGCCACGCGGCACAAGAGCTTCACCTGGGCGGCCAAGGAACTGAACATCACCCACAGTGCGGTGAGCCAGTCCATTCGCCGACTTGAGGCCGAACTTGGCGCCACCCTGTTCGAGCGCCGCGGCGGAGCCATGCAGCCATCTGACGCCGCCCTGAAACTGGCCCAGAGCTACGCGGAGGCGGCGCAATCCCTGGGCCAGGCGATCCGTGACATTTCCGGCGAAGCCTCGACCTCGGTCCTGTCGCTCAGTCTCGACCCTGGCTTTGCGCGGCTGTGGTTCGCGCCGAGGCTCGGCCGCTTGAGCGAAGCCATGCCCGACGTGCGGGTGGACGTCGTCACCGGACGACGGCCCGACAGTGGGGCCGATGCGGAGGTGCTGGTGGAGACGCGCCTCGGGGCCGCGGACCGCCTGCTGGCCGACCTGACGGCTCAGCCGGTCTGCGCGTCGGTTTCATCGATGAACGACGCCGTCGCGGCGCGCGACATTCTCGCCGGACCGCTCATCGCTGACCGCGCCTCGGCTTGGCCGGAGTGGGCGGCCCGGATGGCGCCCGAGGCGCCGCCGCCGCAGGCTCACCTGTTCGACGAGATCTCCACCGCCTTGGACAGCGCCGCGCAGGGTGGCGGCGTGGCGCTGGCTGATCAATTCGCCATTGAGTCCCATGTGGCGTCGGGTCGGTTGGTCGCCTTGCCCTTCGCTGCGGCCACGGATCGGAAGCTGGCCTTCCGCAGTCGCGCGGCAGGCGCCAAGGCCGAGATGGCCGACCGGCTGTTCATGTGGATGAAGCTGGAGATCGGACGCAGCGCCGCGATCCTGCGCGGCCGTCGGCGCACGACACCTGCAGAGTAAGTACAACTAACATACTGTCATGTAGGTGTTACATTTCACACCTAAGCCACTCCCAACGCGCCCGACGGCGGCGCGCTGCAGGAGAAGTGGGATGCTGAAGATAATTGCGGCCGCCGTGGGGGCGGTGTTTCTGGCGGCCGGGGCCGCCGAGGCCGCTGACCTATCGGGCGCCGGGGCCACCTTCCCCGCGCCGGTCTACGCAAAATGGGCCGAGACCTATAAGGCGCAGACCGGCGTCGGCCTAAACTATCAGGCCATCGGGTCAGGCGGCGGCATCAAGCAGATCAAGGCCAAGACCGTCGACTTTGGCGCCTCGGACAAGCCGCTGAAGCTGGAGGATCTGAACAGCGCCGGTCTCTACCAGTTTCCGACCGTCATGGGCGGGGTGGTGCCGGTGATGAACCTGCCCGGCGTGCGTCCCGGCCAGATCCACCTGACCGGCCCGCTGCTCGCTGCGATCTACCTCGGCGAGATCAAGAAGTGGAACGCCCCGCAGATCGCCGCCGTGAACAAGGGAGTCCCCCTGCCGAACCTGCCGATCACGGTCGTCCACCGCTCCGACGGCTCGGGCACAAGCTTCCTGTTCACCTCGTACCTGTCGATGAAGAGTTCCGCCTGGGCGGCGAAGGTCGGGGCCAGCGACTCCGTGGAATGGCCCGCCGGGATCGGCGGCAAGGGTAACGACGGGGTGGCCGCCTTCGTGAAGCAGACGCTCGGCTCGATCGGCTATGTCGAATACGCCTACGCCAAACAGAACCATGCGACCTACGCCCTGGTGCAGAATCGGGCAGGGCAGTTCCCCGCGCCGGAGGCGGCGAACTTCGCAGCCGCCGCGGCCGGCGCCAACTGGGCCAAGGCGCCGGGCAACTACCTGCTGCTGCTCGATCAGCCTGGCCCGCAGGCCTGGCCGATCACCGGCGCGACCTTCATCCTGGTCTACAAGAACCAGGCGAGCGCCGCCGCCGGTGAGGGCGTGCTGAAGTTCTTCGACTGGGCCTACAAGAACGGCGATGGGGCCGCCGCCAGCCTCGACTACGTAGCCCTCCCGGCGGCCGTGAAGATGCTGATCCGCAAACAATGGGCCAGCCAGATCACCGCCGGCGGAAAGCCGGTCTACGTCTCGCGCTGACCCGAAGTCCAATGGAGGCGAAGGGCGGGAGCGACTTGCCTTCCGCCCTCGCAACGCGAGCCCATGACAGACATCAGCCTCAATGTTCGCACGGCGCCTCGTGGCGGCTGGTTCGATCCGATCTTTCGCTTCGCCTGCCTGGCCGCGGCGACCACGCTGCTCGCGGCGCTCGCCGGCGTTGTCGTGTCCCTGGCGGTGGGCGGTTGGCCGGCGCTGCATCGCTTCGGGCTCCAGTTCTTCACGACCACGACCTGGAACCCGGTCACCGAGGTCTATGGCGCGGCGGGCCCGATTGTAGGCACCTTAGTCACCTCGGCCCTGGCGCTCGCCTTCGCCCTGCCGATCGCGCTCGGCGTCTCAATATTCCTCGTCGAGTTCTGCCCGCGGGTCCTGGCGCAGCCGATCGCCATCGCTGTTGAGCTGCTGGCTGGCATTCCGTCGATCGTCTACGGCATGTGGGGCTTGTTCGTGCTCGCCCCCTTCTTCGCCCTCCACGTTCAGGTTCCTCTGATGATGAACCTCCAGGAGGGGTCCATCTGGGAAAAGCTGCTGTCGGGGGTGCCCAACGGGGCGAACATCTTCACGGCGTCGCTCATCCTGGCGATCATGATCCTGCCCTACATGGCCGCGGTCTTCCGCGAGCTGCTGCTGACCGTGCCGCCCCAGGTGCGTGAGGCCGCCTATGGGATCGGCTGCACGCCCTTCGAGGTCGTGGGCTCGGTGAGCCTGCCCTACGTCCGCACCGGCGCCGTCGGCGTGGTGATGCTGGGGCTGGGCCGGGCGCTCGGCGAGACCATGGCCGTGACCTTCATCATCGGCAACGCCCACGGCCTCCCGAAGTCCCTTTTCGACAGCGGCGCGACCCTGGCCTCGACGATCGCGAACGAGTTCACGGAAGCCACCGGCGCCATGCACACGGCCGCGCTAACCGCCCTGGGCCTCGTGCTCTTCGTCATCACCTTCGGCGTCCTGGCGATCGCGCGCGCGCTGCTGGCCTCCCAGCAAACCTATTGAGGACCGCGATGCTCTTTGACCGTCGCACTCGACGTACCGCCGCCAACATGATCTTCGTCGCCACCTGCAGCATCGCGACCCTGATCGCCCTGGCGGCGCTAGGCATGATCATGGCGTCCCTGCTGCAGCAGGGGCTTGGTGGTCTGAACGCCGACATCTTCACGCGCTCGACGCCCGCACCGGGCTCGCAGGGCGGCCTGCTCAACGCCATCGTCGGCTCGCTGCTGATGTGCGCCCTGGCCATGGTGATCGCAGTCGTCGTCGGCCTGCTCGCCGGCACCTGGCTCGCTGAGTTCGGCGGCGACACGCCCTATGGCCACGTCGTGCGGTTCCTCAACGATGTGCTGTTGTCGGCCCCCTCGATCCTGGTTGGCCTGTTCGTCTACGAGCTGATCGTGCGGCCGCTGCACGGATTTTCCGGCTTCGCAGGAGCCGTCGCCCTGGCGCTCATCGCGGCCCCGATCGTCACACGGACGACGGAGGATATCCTTCGCCTGCAACCGAACGCCTTGCGCGAAGCGGGCGTGGCGCTTGGCGCCGCGCGCTGGATCACCATCCGCACGATTATCTGGCGCGGCGCGGGGGCGGGGCTGCTCACCGGGGGCTTGCTTGCGTTCGCGCGCATCAGCGGCGAGACCGCCCCGCTGCTTTTCACCGCCCTCAACAATCAGTTCTTCAGCCTCAACATGGGCAAGCCGATCGCGAGCCTGCCCGTTGTGATCTTCCAGTTCGCCCTCAGCGCCTATGATGATTGGCGCCGTCTGGCCTGGGCCGGCGCCCTGCTGATCGCGCTCGCCGTGCTGTTCGTGAACATCGTCGGCCGCATTTTCGCCGCGCGGGGGACTGTCCGCCCATGAACGACCAATCTGTCGCTAAGTTCGAGCGCTTCATAATGGAGCCCGACGTCACGAGCGTCACTCTGCGCGTCCGAGGCCTCGACTTCTTCTATGGGACGACCCAGGCCCTGTTCGGGGTGGACGTGCCGATCGTCCGCAACAGCGTCACCGCCCTGATCGGTCCGTCGGGCTGCGGGAAGTCCACCCTGCTGCGGACCTTTAATCGGATGTACGACCTCTACCCTGGGCAGCGCGCCGCGGGACAGGTCATGCTGGAGGGCGAAGATCTCCTCAAGCTGAAAGATATCGCCCGGCTGAGGTCTCGCATCGGCATGGTGTTCCAGAAGCCCACCCCGTTCCCGATGTCGATCTTCGAGAACGTCGCGTTCGGCGTGCGTCTCTACGAGCACAAGTCACGCCGGGATCTCCAAGAGATCGTTGAGAGCGCGCTGCGCCGGGCCGCCCTGTGGGATGAAGTGAAGGACAAGCTCAAGGCCTCCGGCCTGAGCCTGTCGGGCGGTCAGCAGCAGCGGCTCTGCGTTGCACGTGGGATCGCGGTGAAGCCTGAAATCCTGCTGCTGGACGAGCCGGCCTCGGCGCTCGATCCGATCTCGACCGCCAAGCTCGAAGAGACGATCAGCCAGCTCAAGACGGACTTCACCATTGTTATCGTCACCCACAATCTGGGGCAGGCGGCCCGCATCTCCGACAACACCGGGTTCATGTACCTCGGTCGGATGATCGAGTTTGCGCCCACGGGCGACATCTTCACGAATCCCGTAGCCAAGCAGACCCAGGACTATGTCACCGGGCGGTTCGGCTGACGGCGCGCAATTCGAACGGAGACCGCAACGTGACAGAACACACGGTTACCGCCTACGGCCAGGAATTGTCGGCATTGAAAGCCGACATCGTCCGCATGGGCGGACTGGCTGTCGCCCAGGTGAACGCCGCAGTTGCGACCATCACCTCGCAGGATCCGACGCTGATCCAGTCCGTCGTCGATCAGGACGCCCAGCTCGACATTCTGGAGGCGGAGACCGAACAGCTCGCCGTGCGGATGATCGCTTTGCGCCAACCGGTGGCCCAGGACCTGCGACATACCCTGGCGGCGATGAGAATCGCCAACAACCTGGAGCGTTGCGGCGACCTGGCGAAGAACATCGCGCGCCGCGCCGCGCTGATGGGCGGCGCCGAACCGACGAGCATTCTCTCCGGGTCTATGGAGCGCATGGGCCAGCTTGTGATCTCCAGGCTTATGCAGGTCCTGAGCGCCTACGAGGCGCAGGATGACGTCGCCGCGACGGATGTCTGGTCCCGCGACAGGGAGATCGACCAGCAATACGACAGCCTGTTCCGCGAACTTGTGACCTACATGATGGGCGATCCGCGGACGATAGGCGCCTGCGCTCACTTGCTGTTCGTGGCCAAGAACCTCGAACGGATCGGCGACCACGCCACGAACATCGCCGAGTTGATCCACTACGAGATCACCGGCGATCCGCTGCCAGGCACGCATCGCCCGAGGTGGGACGCGCTGCAGAACCGCTCCGGACCGTCGGCTTAGGGGCTGTCCGCTGCTGACGCTCTTTCGACCTTGCTTCCGATTGGCCGGAGGGCACGCAGCGCGAAAAGTGAGGGCCGGCATTTTCGCCTGTGGCCCGTTATTCCGCGCAGGACGTTCTGCATTCCCTCGCGCTTGGGGCATCGGGCCCTATGCAGCGATCGAATGCGCTCCTGCTGCACCGAGCACCTGCTGTAGCTCACTGCTCGGAGCGAGACACATGGTTCCATGACTGTCCAGGAAGCCCAGCCAAATCTCACTTTTCGCCGATGAGCCGATGCAGCCGTGCGCGCAAGAGGCGGCGTCCCAAACATTTTTCGACAATGGATCAGACGATCGTCGGAATTCGGAGGCGACGTTCCCAAACGGCCTGTGGAAGGTCCGCTTGCGGACCTTCGCTTCAGCGGCCTTCAAGCCCGGACCGACGCGAAGGTCTGCTGGTCGGCCGCGTTTTCAATGCGATTGTCAGCACGCCGTCCTAGCGCGGCCGCAGCGCCGGGACGGGCCGCGGAGAGGTTGCCGTCCATGGTCAAGGCTGCCAGTATCGGCGGCGTAGCGGGCTTGTCTCCGCAAATTATCGGCGCCTGTGCGGACGCCTTGCGTTTCGAAATCCATAGCCAACGGGGGCAGCGTCCAGGTCATGCCGAACCTATTCACGCGTCGCGCCTGCGCGATTTCCTTGGCGGCCCTGGCGTCATGCCTGCTGGCGGGGAACGCCCAAGCGGCTTCAGTGGGCGTGCCTCCGTCGAAGACCCCGGTGTCCTTCTTCGCCGTGCAGGGCGGGAACTTCACCCTCTATGCGTACAAGCGCTGGGTGGAGCGCGACAGTCTGGGCGGGGTGCTCGCCACCTATGCCGAGACCACGCGCGGCCCCACCGGCGTCTTCATGGTCAACGACAAGACCAAGGCCACCTCGATGGTGGACGTCAACCGCAAGGTGTTCCAACGCACATTGTCCGAAGCCACCCCACCCGAGACGATCTTCGGGGAGACCTCGGAGGTGAACGTCTCCAATGTGATGCGGGTGGGCTACCAGGGCGGCTACTTCGTCATGTACGGCCCGGGCAAGTGGCGAGAAAGCGGCGGCGGGCGGACCTTCAATTTCACTGAGACGAGCCGCACCACCGCGGTGAGTTTGGTCGACGCGAGCCGGAACCTGTACATCCGGATCGACCTGGAGAAGAACCTGATCTACTGGGGCCGCGGCGTCGACGCGCTGCTGCAGCCTTTGTATGCGATCACCTCGAAGTCGGCGACGGCCTATGCCACCGCCGTGACGCCGCTCTACGACGCGCCGTAGGCGTCGCCGCCTATTTTACATTGCCGAAGCTCGACTCCCCGTAACCGGGCGGAGCTTGGTTGTAGGCGGGCTGCGCGGCCGGCCGGGCGAGACTGGTCTCGCCGTACTGCTCCTGGCCCGCCGGCCTGAGCTGGAGCTGCTGGTATCGCGGGGGGGCGGCGGCGAACTCCTCGCGACGGCCATTCGCCGCCTTGAGCGCCGCCGCGCCCCTGACCGGTGCGCCCGCATACGGGTTCGCTTCCGGCGCAGGATTGGCGTTGGAGTTGGTCGCGGCGTTGCCGGGCCGCCGCATCACGATCTGCCGAAAATCCTGCGGGACATCCGGCAGCTCCGCCGCCGCGGCGCCGCGCTTCTGCTGGAGCCGGTTGAGGTTCGCGACGTTGGTCGCGTCCGGGGGACGCTGCGAGCTTTCGAGCGCCTGGCCCCGAGTGGCGTTGCGGTTTTTCAGCACGGCGTTGAGGCTGGTGTTGCTCGCGTCCAGGGTCGCCTTGGCGCCGTCCACCTCGGCCTGCGCATGCTCATAGTTGGCGTAGGTGGCCTTGACGCGGGTCTTCCTCGCCTGGAAGGCGGATTTGTTGGCTTCCGTGGGAGATTGGTTCGCCTTCGCCTCCGCCAGCTTGAAGTCCTTCCACTCGCTGTTGTGCTGTTCGATGGCGGCGTCGCGCTTGCGGCGCGCGCTCGCGAGGGACTGTATGGCGTCCATCACCTTGCCGCGCTGCGACTGCTCGGCGAATTGCTCGGGGGTGATGTGCTCCTGGCGGGTGAGCTTCCCGCGCGGCCCGGTCTTCGACTTCTCCTGGCCCGCGGACTCCGCAGGTTCGGGCCCCTCCTTGGCCGCCGGGGGGCGGTTCTTGACCGGGGGCGGCGCGTGCGCCGCGAGCGGGAACGAAAGACAGATCGCGCCGAGCAGCGCGGCCGCAATCCACGGGCGTCTCATTGGCTCACCTCCTGGGGAAGCGGCTCCACGGCGGCGGCGCCGTCGTCGGCGGCCACCAGCGGCTCGGGCGAGAGCAGCGCAAAGCTGCGGGTCTGGAACTGGCTGATCCCCACCAGCGACTGGATGTCTGGATGGGCTGCGCCCTGGTCGTCGACCAGGTCCTGCATGGCGTAGGTGCGAAGGTCGTCCGGCGACACCGGGATGTTCCAGATCCGCACGCCGCCGATCGCGCCGACCATCGGCGCGGTGTCGCCGTCGGCGCTGCCGATGAAGAAGCCGCTGGAGGGCAGGTCTGCGAAGGCGATGGCGGGCTGGGCGACCACCACCCCGTCGACCAGCACCGTCGTCTTGTCCGCGTAGCAGATCAGCGCCACGTGATGCAGCTTGCCGTCGGTGAAGTCGAAGGGCGCGAGCGCGGTCTGGTCCCCGGCCCGGATGCCGATCCCGTCACGGTCGCGCAGCAGAACGACCATGTAGGAGGCGCCCTTCTCCCCGGCGTTGGAGAGGATCACCGGGTCGTAGGCCGGGGCCGTCGTCCACTTCGGCGCGACGTAGAACTCGATCGTGCCGCCGGCCGAGAGGTTGAGGCTGTAGTCGGCCGGATAAGCCATGCCGTTCGTGCCGTCGAAGAGGGCGATGTCCGGCCGGTAGGGCGCGGCGGCGGCGGGGGCCGCCAGGCAGAGCGCCAGGAACGGCGCGGCGAGGAATCTCCAGGCTCGTAACATTGCGGGTCTCCGATCCCGGACTGCGCCGGGAAATGAATTGGTCACGCGCGTTACTGCAAACGCTCGAGCGTATAGACGAGCTTGATCATCGGGGCCGAGTTGTTGAGCTTGGGAAATTCGTATTCGCCGGTGATGTGACGCGCCGGTTGCGCAGCTCCCGGCATCGGCATCGGCGCGGTGGGGGCTATGGCGACCGGGTCGTCGCCGACCAGCGGGTCGCCCCGCGTCACATCGCTCATCTGGCCGTCAGCTTCGAAGATCGCGGGGACGAACATGAACTTCGTCGCCGCGATCTGTTCGGGCGTACCCCAAAACGTCGTGCTCGAGCCGGCGATCAGGTCGAGCTGGCCGTTTCTGGCGCCCGGGGTGCAGTCCATCTCCTTGGTCATGTCGCCCTCGGTCTTGAACGGGGTGATCGGGGCGACCGGCTTCATTCCCGGCGGGGTGAAGAAGGTGATCTGCAGGACCCCCTTCAGGTCCTGGGTTCCGAACTCGCGATAGGCCGGGAGGTTGTCGGTGATCCCGGCGAAGGGGGGCCTCGAGCAGACCAGCTTGCTCGCCGTGAACCGCCAGATGGCGGGCATCCTGGACACGGCCGACGGCTTTGGGCGGCTGTCGAGATATCGCTGGATGGCGGCGTGCAGCTTGGGCCGCACGACGTTGACCACCTCGGGCTCGTCGGCGAAATAGATCGGGTTCAACAGCTCTTCGAGCGGTCGCAGGTCCAGCAGGATCGGGAAGCCGGAGTTATCGTGCGCCTGAAAGCCTTCTGCACTCCAGCTGCCCGAGCTGTTGATGGCGATGAACTCGGTCCGCTCAATCCCGTACTGGTTGCTCTCCTTGGCGGAGCTCTCCTCGGAGCGCGAATAGCTTAAGCCAGGCTCCACGCCCTTGATCACCGCCTTGGCCTGGACGTTGATGCTCTTGCCCTCGACGGCCCAGGCGGCGACGGTGTCCTGTCTGAAGGACTGCGCCGCATAGGCCGCCGCCCCGTAGGTGACCGCATAGGGGTAATGGGTGCCGAAGGTGTCGATGATGTACTGGTAGGACTGCGGCGTATCCTCGCGCCGGGCGATCTCGATGGCGGCCAGGAAGCGCGGGTGCAGCCGGATGTACGGATAGTCGACGACCAGGGCGTACTTCTTGGCTCGGGCCATGCCGAAGGCCATCGCGGCGACGTCCTCGTTCTTGCTTCCGATCGCGCTCTTGTTGGCGTAGTCGACGGCGACGGAGGCGCTTCCCTGGAGGTTGCCCGCCTTGTCCTTCTGGCCGTAACCGAGCGACGCGCCATAGGTGTTGGCGACGCTTTTCTGCACCTCGCGCTCGCTGGCCACGGTGGTTCTGGTGAAGATCGTGCCGTTCAACTTTTTCGGGATCATGGTGAAGCCCAGCGGCACGATATAGTGGTTCTCGAAGTAGTAGGCCTTGGGATCGACGTTCTCGAAGACCTCCTGCTTCGGATGGTCGGCGATCTGGATTGGATCCGTCGTCGTGATGTCATAGCCGACGCGGCTCGCCTTGGAATTCTCCACCGTATAGGAGAGCAGGAATGGGTCGGTCTTGTTGGCGCGGTCCTGGTCTGTGACCTCCTTCTGGGTTACGCCGGGGACGGGGCGGTTGAAAACCACGCCGTCGATCGTGAAGTTGATCTGCCCGCCGCGCTCGACGCGCAGCACCGCCGTCTTGCCGCCGCCGAC
>Ga0268265_10001838_pt1 | contig 16935 bp, 20 predicted proteins | sample KBSSwiS52_FD_190355 | JGI IMG/M metagenome (GOLD analysis project Ga0268265, IMG submission 190355) | Switchgrass rhizosphere microbial communities from Kellogg Biological Station, Michigan, USA - KBS Switchgrass S5-2 (SPAdes) (version 2) | ecosystem: Host-associated > Plants > Roots >... | reverse complement strand
GGCCTGGGCAAGGATCACACCTTGTTTGCGCTTACCGACGGCCAAGTCGCGTTCCGCGACGGCAAGCTGGGTCGCAAGTACGTCCACGTCATGCCGATTACGGAAGCGACTTCATAGGAACGGTCAGAAAGGGACCGTTCCCACAAGGGGGCGGCCCGGACGAGATCTAAAAAGTCAGATCGAGACCACAAGGGAGAAGAGGGAAGCCCCCTCTCCTCCCTTTCTTTTTCTTCTCCCGAAACTGTCACCGGCACCCTCTAGGCGGCCGGACGAGGAGAAGAGTGATGTTCGCGAGAACGCCAAGACTGCTGCTGAGGCCGGGCTTCCCCGAGGATGCCCCGGCGCTTGCCGCCGCGATCGCCGACGAAGCGATCGTCCGCAACCTGGCAACGGCACCCTGGCCCTATCGCATGCGCGACGCGGAAGCCTTCCTCGCCTGCCCGCGCGATCCCGTCCTGCCGTCATTGCTGATTGTCGAACGGACCGGCGGCGCGCCGCGCCTCATCGGCTCGTGCGGCCTTGGCCGGCGCCCGTCCGGATCGGTCGAGCTCGGCTACTGGATTGCGACCAGCTTCTGGGGCCGCGGCTTCGCCACCGAGGCCTGCACCGCGCTGGTCGATATCGCCCGGACACTTGGCCTCGCCTGCCTCGAAGGCTCGCACTTCATCGACAATCCGGCGTCGGCGCGGGTGCTCGAGAAGCTCGGCTTCGAGCCGCTTGGGATCATCGCCCCGCGGCTAAGCTGCGCGCGCGGCGCCGAAGTCCCGGCGCGGCTGATGCGGCTGCAGTTGGCGGCGGGCGGCTGCGAGGAAGATGAGGCGCTGGCGGCTTAGGCCGCGCGCCGCACCTTCTTCTTCGGCGGCGGCACATTGGCCGCGCTCGCGTCATAGGCCGCGAGCAGGTAGCGGTCGTCCTCGTTCCACGGGTGGAAGCCCGGGAGGAAATATTTGAGCCACGCCCCGGCGATCTTGCGGAACATGGCCGGGCGGACCCACAGGTACCACAGCAAGGATGACCAGGCGCGCAGGCCGGTCACCCCGTCCTGGCGCATCAGCTCGAGCGAGCCCCAGGTGCGGTCGACCACGAAATTGCGAGTCACGTAGAGCATGATCTTCGCCTTGACCTTCCACCGCTTGTAGCGGGTCCAGTCGCGGGTCGCGAACAACCAGGTGTCATAGGCGACGCCCTTGTGCTCGATCTCCTCGCACGCGTGCCAGCGCCACAAATCAGCGGTCTCCGGTTCGGCACCGGCGAGGTGCCGCGGATTGGCCAGCAACTGGTGGGCGAGAATCGCGGTGAAATGCTCGAGCGCCATGGTCGCGGCGCAGTTGGCGATCGGCCCGCGGGCACGGGCAACAGCCAGCCGCTCCTCGACCCGCGCTTCGAGCTGCGACAAATCATAGCCGGCGTCGGCGGCGCGCTTGTTGAACGCGTCATGCTCGCGGCTGTGGATCGCTTCCTGGGTGGTGAACGCCTTGATTTCTTCGGCGAGCTTGGGCGGTGCGCCTTCGCGGACGGCCCGCACGCTCTCGACGAAATAGGCTTCGCCGATCGGGAAGGTGCTCGACAGCGCGTTATAGATTGCAGTCGCTTCGACTCGTCCGCCGTGCCAAAGACGCGGCGTCGTCGCCTCCCGCCCGAAGCGCCGGTCGCGCGGAGTGATCGTGAGATCGAGCGGCGTCGGAAGCGTTGTTGTGGCCATGAGCGTAAGGTACCTTAACTGACACAGATGTCAATAAGCCGGAAGCGCCTCAACCCGGAGGAAAGCCGTTCCGTCGCGCTGGAAGCGGCGCGCCGGCTGCTGCTCGCCGACGGGCCGCAGGCCGTGACGCTGAAGGCGGTCGCCGCCGAGATCGGCCGGACCCACGCCAATCTCCTCCACCATTTCGGCTCGGCTGCCGGGCTCCAGGCCGAGCTTGCTCGCTCGATCGCCGACCGCGTCACCGGCAGCATCGCCGAAGCCGTCGAGGCCGCCCGCGCCGGCCAGCGCGACGCCCGCGACATCGTCGACATGACCTTCGACGCCTTCGGCCGCGAAGGCGCCGGAGCGCTCGCCGCGTGGATGATCCTGACCGGCAACCGCGACGCCTTGAACCCGGTGCTCGATTCGATCCGCGGCCTCGTCTCCGGCCTGACCGTCGGCCACGAAGAACATCACGTCGCCGACACCACTCTATGGCTGGTGCTTCAGGCGGTCGGCGACGCCTTGCTCGGCCCGGCCTTTGCCGAAGCCCTCGGGCTTGATCTCGACGCGGCACGCCAGACCGCTGCCGAGCGCCTGCGCGCCGTGCTTGAACGGCACCACCACGAGGAGTGAGCCCAATAGGGGCTAGTAGGTCCCGATTTGCTCGAGCGGGCTGACTTCGGGCACCCGCTCCGCCTCGATCTCGATCTCCTGCCACAGCAGGTCGATCAAACCGGCCAGCTCGCGCACGTGCGGCACATCGTGGCGCGCGACATAGCGGTATTTCTCGGCCAGCAGCGACGCCTCGGCGAGGATCAGCCGGACGATCTCGGCATGCTCGTCGAGCGACCCCAGCCCTTCATAGGCTTCGAGCTCCTTGGCCCGGAAGAAGCCGTCGGACGCAATCATCGGAGCACGCCCAGCTGCGCCGCCAGCTTCGCCAGCGCGTCGGGGCCGGCCAGCATCCACGCCGCTCCGGCGGCGGCAGCGAGGAGTGCCAGCACCAGCGCGAACCAGAAGATCGCGCGGTGCGGATGGTTATCCTCGGCCGGGGTGAAATCGAAGTCGTCCCACGATGCCGCCTCGGGCTCGATCGCGACCGGCGCTTCGACCACCGGCGGCGCCGGCTCGCGCCGCACGACCCCCGAAGTTAGCGCCAGTTTCTCGTGATTGAGGATCGCCCGCTCGTCATCGAGCGCCCGGCGAAACAGCAATTGTTCGGCGGCCGCGGGCACGTCCGCGAGATAGTCCTGCAGGCGCCGGTCGAGCGCGACGAGGTCGTCGACCGCTTCGAGCGCCACGCGCCGGTCCTGCCGCTCCATCGCCAGCTGCAGGCGGACGACCTTGAGCGTGCTGGCGCGGACCAGCATCAGCCCCTCGGCCAGCTCCTCGCTGCCGATATGCGGCACTGCCGTTTCGCGTGTTCTTACTGGGCTTTCGATGTTCATTTCCCCGCCCCGACTCGTCCGGACCAGGGAGCGTAAGCCCAAAGCCCGCGGAATCGTTCCGCAAATTGAATGATTTACGCCCGACTGTTGGCGGAGAGCGGCAGGGCGACGGATTCCGCCAAGGCTGGCCAAGCTTCCCCTGCCCGCCTAACCCGCGCCCATGCATTTCCTCGATCAGGCCAAAATCTATGTGAAGTCGGGCGCCGGCGGCCCGGGCGCGGTGTCGTTCCGGCGCGAGAAGTTCGTCGAGTTTGGCGGGCCCGACGGCGGTAACGGCGGCAAGGGCGGCGACGTCGTGTTCGAGGCGGTGCCGGGCCTCAATACGCTGATCGACTTTCGCTACACCCAGCATTTCCGCGCGCCCCGCGGCAAGGGCGGCGCCGGCTCCAACCGCACCGGCGCGGCCGGCAAGGACCTGGTCGTCAAGCTCCCGGTGGGCACGCAGATCCTCGCCGATGACGACGAGCGCACCCTGCTCGCCGACCTCACCGAGATCGGGCAGCAGATCACGTTCCTCCAAGGCGGCATGGGGGGCCGCGGCAACGCCAGCTACAAAAGCTCGACCAACCGCGCCCCGCGCCAGCATCAGACCGGTGAAGACGGCGAGGAAGCGTGGGTGTGGCTGCGCCTCAAGCTGCTCGCCGACGTCGGCCTGCTCGGCCTGCCCAACGCCGGCAAGTCGACCCTGCTCAACTCGGTCACCAACGCCGGCGCCAAGGTCGGCGACTATCCGTTCACAACGCTGCGGCCGCAGCTCGGCGTCGTCCGCCACAAGGGCCGCGAGTTCGTCATCGCCGACATCCCCGGGCTGATCGAAGGCGCGGCAGAAGGCGCCGGTATCGGCGACCGCTTCTTGGGCCATGTCGAGCGCACGCGGCTGCTGCTTCACCTGGTCGACGCCGCGTCCGCAGACCCGGTTGACGCCTGGCGCGTCGTCCGTGGCGAGCTCGACAGCTACGGCGCGGGCCTGACCGAAAAGACCGAGCTGATAGCCCTCACCAAGACCGATTTGCTCGACGACAAGGCGCGGACCAAGGTCGCCAAGGCGCTCGCGAAAGCCAGCGGCGCCCATGTCTTCCCGGTTTCGGCCCCGCTCGGCGAGGGCCTCGAGCCGTTGCTCGATGCGATCATCGAGCGGCTCGGTGACGCGGCGGTCGATGCTTATGAGGCGGCCGAGGACGAACGGAGCTGGTCGCCCCTATGAGAATAGCGGTGACCGGCGGCACCGGCTTCGTCGGATCGCACGTGATCGACGCCGCGCTCGCCGCTGGCCATGAGGTGAAGGCGCTGACCCGCCGCGACCAGCCGCCGCGCGATCGCCTCGAATGGATCGCCGGCGACCTTGCCGACCGCACCGCGGTCCACCAGCTGGTCCAAGATTCAGATGCCGTGATTCACGTTGCCGGGGTAGTCAACGCGCCCGACGCCGCGGGTTTTGAGGCCGGCAATGTCGCCGGCACGCTGGCGATGCTCGCCGCCGCGACCGCCGGCGGGGCGCGCCGCTTCGTCCATGTCTCGTCACTCGCCGCGCGCGAGCCGCAGCTGTCGCTCTACGGCGCATCGAAGGCCCGCGCCGAGGAACTGGTCGAAAGTTCGGGCCTCGACTGGGCGATCGTCCGCCCGCCGGCGGTCTACGGTCCCGGCGACAAGGAGATGCTCGAACTGTTCAAGATGGCGAAGCGCGGCGTCGTCCTGCTTCCGCCCGCGGGCAGGATCTCGCTGATCCACGTCGAGGACCTTGCCCGGCTGCTGCTCTCGCTGACGGCGCGCGGAAGCCCGAAAAAGCTGGTCATCGAACCCGACGACGGCACCCCGGATGGCTGGAGCCACAAGGAGTTCGCCAAGGCTCTCGGGACCGCGGTCGGCCGCCGCAACGTCAGCCTGTCGGCGCCGCGCCCCCTGCTGCGCCTCGCCGCCCGGATCGACCGGCTGGTGCGCCGCGACCGCGCCAAACTGACCCCCGACCGCGCGGCCTATTTCTCCCATCCCGACTGGGTCGTGACCTCGGACCGCTTCCCGCCGCCCGAGCTGTGGCACCCACGGATCGAAACCCACCAGGGCCTCGCCGCAACGGCCAAGTGGTACACCGGCCAAGGTTGGCTCTAGAAGCGCCGCAATCGCGCCCCATTGCGTTGCGAAAGCACCGGCCTGCCATTAACGGAAAACAGCCATGTCCGACCGCCAGCAAACCTACGCCAAGACCCTCGAGATGATCGCGCCGTTCAACAAGAAGGGCGTGGCGATCACCGAGGCGACGCGCTTCGCCCAGGACCTCGAGTGGGACAGCCTCACCGTGCTCGACTTCGTCGCCAACGTCGAAGATGAATTCGACGTCCTCATCTCGATGAACCTGCAGGCCGAGATCGAAACCGTCGGCCAGCTGGTCGACGCGCTCGAACGGCTCAAGGCGTGAGCGACCTCTTTTCCAAGTTTGACGAGCTGATCGAGACCCGCGAGCAGCTCCTCTCGACCGGGCTCACCGACCCGTTCAACCTGGTCATGGAGAAGGTCGAAAGCCCGACCGTCGCGATCTGCAACGGCAAGCGCACGATCCTGCTCGGCACCTACAATTATATGGGGATGACGTTCGATCCCGACGTCATTGCCGCGGGCAAGCAGGCGCTCGACGATTTCGGCTCGGGCACGACCGGCAGCCGCGTCCTCAACGGCACCTATTCGGGCCACCGGGCGTGCGAAGAAGCGCTCAAGGACTTTTACGCGATGGACCACGCGATGGTCTTCTCGACCGGCTACCAGGCCAATCTCGGGATCATTTCGACCATCGCCGGCAAGGACGATTACATCGTCCTCGACATCGACAGCCACGCCTCGATCTACGACGGCTGCGCCCTCGGCAATGCCCAGATCGTGCCGTTCCGCCACAATGACATCGAAGCGCTCGAAAAGCGCCTCAAGCGCATCCCCGAAGGCGCCGGCAAGCTGGTCATCCTCGAGGGCGTCTATTCGATGCTCGGCGACATCGCCCCGCTCAGGGAAATGGTCGCGGTGTCGAAGGCCAATGGCGCGATGGTGCTGGTCGACGAGGCCCATTCGATGGGCTTCATCGGCGAACATGGCCGCGGCGTCGCCGAGGCCCAGGGCATCATCGACGACGTCGATTTCATCATCGGCACCTTCTCCAAGTCGGTCGGGACGGTCGGCGGCTTCTGCGTCTCCAACCACCCCAAGTTCGAAATCCTGCGGCTGGTCTGCCGCCCCTATGTATTCACCGCCTCGCTCCCGCCGTCGGTGGTCGCGACCGCGGCGACCTCGATCCGCAAATTGGCCAATTCGGCGGACAAGCGCGCTCATCTGTGGGAAAATTCCAAGCGCCTCCACGCCGGCCTGCGCCAGCTCGGCTTCACGCTGGGCACCGACGAGCCGCAATCGGCGATCATCGCGGTGATCATGCCCGATCTCGAGACCGGCGCGGCGATGTGGGAGGCACTCCTCAACGAGGGCCTTTACGTCAATCTCGCCCGCCCGCCGGCGACCCCCGCCAACATGACCTTGCTGCGCTGCTCGCTGTGCGCGCTGCACACCGAGGACCAGGTCGGCGAAATTCTCGGCATGTTCGCTGCGGCAGGGCGTGCCACAGGCTGCATAGACTGAGCTAGAACGGCGATTTCGAGGGAACCTTTGGCTTTCGCCAAATGGTTAACAAGGCTAGACTGTCCGGATGATCGGGGACGGGGACGAAGTGCGGTTCGATTGGCGCCGCGGCGGAGCCGCTGCCGCGGGACTGGTCGCTGCGCTGGTCCTGATGACCATGGTCTTCCTCGTCAAATTCGCCAACGACTCGCGCGAGCGAGCGCTTGCCTCCGAGCGCCATGCCTATGAGGTCGCGCTCGTCGTCCGCAACGTCAGCTCGAATGTCTCCCGCGCCGAGGCCGCGCTTTCCCGCTTCGTCCTCGACGAACAGGTCGACCCCAATGGCAGCATCTACGCCAGCGACTGGCAAACCGCCGGCAATCAGATCAGCCGGCTCGAAAAGCTGCTTCGCTCCAACCCGCAACAGCGGGAACGGGTCACGGACCTTCAGCGACTGTACGAAAAACGCGGTGGCGAGCTGGCGCTTGCCGCGCGGGCGGCGCTGTCCGGCGAGGGGCAAAACGGCATCAGCTATTTCTATTCGGCGGCCAAGACCGGCACTGGCACCGACCTCGATAACAAGCTCAACGAGATCACCCGCGCCGAGCGTCAGTCGCTGCGCGAGCGCCAGGCCCAGAGCCAGTTTTTCTCATCCGAAGCCGATCGATTCACCGATTACCTGAGCTGGCTCGGCATCATCGTCGGCCTTGGCGCGGTGTTCCTCGGCGTGGTCGCGTTCCAGGCGCTGCGCCAGAACGCTGTCGCCCGCCGGCAGATCGAGACCGAGGCCGAACGCTCCGAGGTGCTCGAGCAAGCGGTGCGCGACCGTACCCAGGAACTGTGGGAGGCGAACCAGGCGCTCAAGGCCGAGGCGGAGGAACGCCAGGCGGCCGAGGCCCAGCTCCGCCAGGTCCAGAAGATGGAAGCGGTCGGCCAGCTCACCGGCGGCATCGCCCACGACTTCAACAACATGCTGGCGGTGGTCGTCGGTGGGATCGACCTTGCCCAGCGCCGCCTCAACGGCCCGCGCCGCGAAGTGCTGTCGCACCTCCAGAATGCGATGGAGGGTGCGACCCGCGCCGCCGCTTTGACCCGCCGCTTGCTGTCGTTCGCGCGGTCGGAGCCGCTGCTTCCCGAGCGCATCGACAGCAAGGATTTGATCGGCGGCATGTCCGACCTGCTCGATCGCACCATCGGCGAGCGCATCCGCATCGAGGTCAAGCTCGCCCGCGAAACCTGGCCGACCTACGTCGACCCGCACCAGCTCGAAAACGCCATCGTCAACCTCGCGGTCAACGCCCGCGACGCGATGGATGGCCAGGGCGTGATGTGCATCAAGACCGAGAATGTGAAGATCGCGGCCAATGCGGTCGGCGACATTCGGGCCGGCGAATATGTCAGGATCAGCGTCTCGGACACCGGCTGCGGAATGACCCCCGAAGTGCTCGATCGCGCCTTCGAGCCGTTCTTCACGACCAAGCCGGTGGGCAAGGGCACGGGCCTTGGCCTCAGCCAGATCTTCGGCTTCGCCCACCAATCGGGCGGTGAGGTCGGGATCGAAAGCAAGGTCGGCAAGGGCACGACCGTGTCGATCTACTTGCCGCGGACCGAGGCTCCGGCGCCGGTCCGCATTCACCCGGCGGTGCAGCGGACCGACACCGACGTCCGCGTCCCCGGCGCGCGCATCCTGCTGGTTGAAGACGATCCGCGCGTCCGCGCCGCGACCGTGGGGGCGCTCGAGGATCTCGATTACGAACCCGTCGCCTGCTCCAGCGGGGCCGAGGCGATCGACCTGTTCAAGGCCCATGAATTCGACCTGGTCATCAGCGACGTGATCATGCCAGAGATGACCGGCCCCGAACTGATCCGCCACCTGAAGGCGACCGAGAGCCGCGAGTTCGCGGTGCTGTTCGTCACCGGCTATGTCGGCGAGGGCGAAAGCGATGACCTCCGCGGCCACGAATTGCTGCGCAAGCCGTTCACCGTCGGCGCGCTCGCCGGCGCGGTCTCGGCGGCCCTGGCGCGGACCGCTAGCGTACCGCCCCAGACTTCAAAAGCCGCGGCAAAAGGCTGATCGCGGCGAGCAGCGGCCAGCGCCGCTGCCACGGCTTCAATTCGATATTGGTCCCGGCATGGCGGTTGATTTTCCATGCGATGTAATCGGCCCCGCCGGCGAAGGTCGCGCTGGCCTTGGCCAGGCGGACGACCGAGAGCAATTTGCCCTCGACCCGCCGCCGCGCCCAGCCGCCGCTGGCGTTCACCCGCTTGGCAAGTTCCAGCGCGGGTCCGGTGAAACGACGATAGCGCTCGGGGTCGAGATCGACGACCGAGGTCGCCCGGCCTTTGCGCTCGGCCCGCAGCTCGGCCGAATAGGTCAGCGCAAACGCCCGCCGCCACGGGTCGAGCGGGTCTTGGCTCTCGGCTGCACCGGCGGCGGCCAGCAACGTCGGCGCGGCGCGGCTGATCGCATCGATCGCCGCTTGGCGGGCGCGGTCATCGGCGGCCCACGCCAGCCGCGACGGCTGGGCAAAGCGCGCCCAGACCGAGACGCTGCGCGTTTCCGATCCGTTCAACCGATTGAAATCCGCCTCGCTCAGCACGGCATATTTCGCGGCTAGCCCGGCATGCTCGAAATAGAAGACATTAGGCGGGATCAGCCGGTTGGCGGCGGCCAGCCAGCTCTTGCCGTAAGCCGCGCGATAATCCGACACGATCAGATAGAAATCGAGCATCAGCCCGTCGAGCTGCTGCTCGCGCAGGCACGAGCCGTAGAACAGCACCGCCCGGCTGGCCGCACCATGTTTGGCCGCAATCGCCTCGGCTACCGCCGTCACCCGCGGGTCGACGGGCAGGCTCAATTCTTCGGCGACGAGCTCGCGCAGGCCGGACATGGGAACGCTGTTTAGGCCGCCAGCTTGACGAACGACAGCGGCTGCGCGGGCGTCAGATTGATCGGAAAGCCGCGTTCGGCGCGGAAGGTCTCGCCGTCGAGGATCACGTTCGAGCTATCGCCCTCGATGGTGATCTCATTCGCTTCCTCGAAATGCACGCCGCGGACCTTGGTCCGGCCAAGCTTGCCAAGCAGGCTCGCGGCAAATCCGCGGATCAGCGACATCGGCTGTTCCTCGACCGCGAGCAGCTTGAGCACGCCCTCGCGCTTGCCGCCGAGATCGCTCGACAGCAGCAATTTCTCGAGCGTGGTCACGGCGAGCAGCGAGAATTTGCCGGTCAGCATATTGCCCTGTTCGCGCATCGACACGCTGAGCGGCATCGGATCGGGCGGCAGGAAGCCTGCCTTCACCCCCAGGAACATCTTCGCCAGCAAGGCGAGCGCGGTGATCACGTGGGCGATGCTGTTGGGCAGGCCCAGGGGATAAATCTTGTTGCGGCAATAGAGCATGGTGTCGGCCAGCCCCGCCCCGCCGAGGAACATGCCGATCACCGGCCGGTCGCCGTTGTCGCCATGGCGCAACGCGATCAGCTCGCGGGCGACGACAAAGGGCGCGATATCGCCCTGCGCGATGTCGATCAGCCGCGTCAGCGCGGCGATCGGATCGCCCTGAGCGCCGAGGTCGAGTGCGATGAGATTGGTCTTGCCGCTCGGCAGGACCGCGACCGGCGGCGGTGAATCACCGAAGTGCCCGCCGTTATAAAGCTCGGTCAGCGCCGCCTGGACGGTGCCGTCGCCGCCGTTGATGACCAGCACCTTGGGGTGCACGCGGGCGATCGTCTTCAACGCCTCGCCGACCTGGTGGGCGTGCTCGACTTCATAGTGAAAGATATCGGGGTGCTCGGCGCAGAAGGCGCGGATCCGCGGCAGCTGGGCAAGGTTCCCGGTCGACTTGGGGTTCGACAGCAGGGCGATCCTCGGCCGCCCCATCACCACCCCGGCCGGCGTTCGCCGGGCACGTCGAAACAGGCGGCCATCGAGGCCGCCTCATTCGCAATCGTGACCAGGCGCTTTTTCAACATGATTTCACGGACCGCTTCGGTGTAGAGCTTCGGCTGGAGCGGGCGCACCACGGCATGGTGAATCCGTCCTTCGTGCAGTGTCGGCTGCCTTTGCGGCCAAATCATGGTGTCGGGACGACCAAATTTGCGCCAGTTCAGCCTCATCGACCGTTACCTGGCGCGCACCATCGCCATCCCGCTGCTCGGATCGCTGGTGCTGGCGGCGATGCTGCTGGTGCTCGATAAGATGCTGCGGCTGTTCCAATATGTGGTCGATGCCGGCGGCCCGGTGAGCGTCGTCTGGCGCATGCTCGCCAGCCTCCTGCCCGAATATCTTTCGCTCGGCATCCCGATCGGCCTGATGCTCGGCATCCTGCTCGCGTTCCGCAAGCTCGCCCTTTCGTCGGAGCTCGACGTGCTGCGCGGCGTCGGCGCCGGCTTCGGCCGGCTGCTGCGCGTGCCTTATGCCTTCGCCATCCCGCTGATGGCCCTCAACCTGTTCATCGTCGGCTATCTCGAGCCCTGGTCGCACTACCGCTACGAAGGCCTGCGCTTCGACCTGAAGTCGGGTGCGCTCGGCGCCGCGATCAAGGTCGGCGAGTTCAACCAGCTCGGCCATCGCCTGACGTTGCGCATCGACCGGAGCGAACATAACGGCACCCAGCTCCACGGCATTTTCGTGCAGATGGACGACAAGAGCGGAACGTCCGTCGCGGCAACTGCCGAGCGCGGCCGGTTCCTCTCGACCGACGACCCCGACACCATCCTGTTCCGCCTGATCAAGGGCCGGCTGGTCCAGGAATCCCCCAAGTTCGCGACCCCGCGGACGCTGTCGTTCGAAAGCTATGATTTGCCCATCGGGCTACCGGTGATCGACCAGTTCCGCAGCCGCGGCAGCGATTCCGATGAGCTTTACCTGCATGAGCTGTACAAGCGGGGGTATGGCGGCGCTGCCGTCAATGCGCACCAGCGGCGCGAAGCCCAGGCGACGCTCAATTTCCGCCTGGTCGAAGTGGTGATGATGCTGTTCCTGCCGCTGCTCGCGATTGCCCTCGCCATCCCGCCCAAGCGCAGTTCGTCGGCGCTCGGCATCTTCCTCTCGATCGTGATCGTCGTCGCCTATCACAAGGTCAATCAGTACGCCGAACAGATGGCGACCCAGGGCCGGCTCGATCCGATCATCGCCTTGTGGGTGCCGCTGGTCCTGCTCGCGGCGCTGATCGTGTGGATGTATCATATAATTGCGCACAAGCCCGGCGGGCAGCCGATCGGCGCACTCGAATGGTTCGCGGCCAAGGCCGCGCGCCGCGCCCGCTCGCTCATGCCCAAGTCGGCCGACGCATGATCAACCTCAAATTCTTCCCGTCGCGGCGGATCGCTTCATATTCGGTGCGGCTGTTCCTGACGCGCAGCCTGGCCGTGCTGTTCGCCTTGGTGCTGATCCTGATGACGCTCGACCTGCTCGGCGAATCCGGCAAGATCCTCGCCGTGCCCGGCAACGGCGACGGCGATTTGTGGCGCTACGTCGGCCTGCGTATCCCGCTGCTGGTGTCGCGCTTCCTGCCCTTCTCGGTGCTGCTTGGCACTTTGATCGCCTTCGTCGGCCTCAACCAGCACAGCGAGGTGGTGGCGATGAAGGCCGCCGGCATCTCCGCACACCAGATGCTGGCGCCGCTGATCGTCGCCAGCCTGGTCATCGCCGCCGGGCTATTCGCCTTCAACGAGACCGTCGTGGTCAAGTCGGCGCGGGTCGTCACGGCCTGGTCCGACAATGACTACAAGCCGATCCCGCCGGAAAGCGGGGTGCTGTCGAACGTCTGGCTTCTAAGCGGCGAGGATCTGATCCGTGCCGGTCGGGTGGCCGGGCACGGCCCCACCTTCCACGCCGACAATGTCGCGATCTACGACCGCACCGGCGGCATCCTCGAGCGCGTCATCCGCGCCGACTCCGCCGTCCCCCAGCCCGCATCCGGCGACTGGCTGCTCAAGAACGTGCGGATTTACGACGCGACGATGAACCTCGTTCGCAGCCAGCCGCAATTGAGCGGGCTCTCCGGGGTCACGCCCCAGCAACTGACCCTGGCCAAGGTCGACCCGACCCAGCTCGATTATTGGACGCTCAAGCAACGCATCGCCGAGCTTGAAGCGGCCGGCCGCCCGGCGGACGAAGCGCGCGCCGGGCTGGCGCACAAAATCTCCGCGCCTTTGTCGACCCTGCTCATGCCGCTGCTCGCCGCGATCGCCGCATTCGGCCTCGCCCGCTCGGGCCAGGTCCTGCTCCGCGCGACGCTCGGCATGGCGCTCGGCTTCGCTTATTTTGTCGCCGACAATTTCAGCCTCGCGATGGGCAACGCCGGGGCCTACCCGCCGCTCATCGCCGCCTGGGCGCCGTTCCTGTTGTTCCTGCTGATCGGCGAAACTGTGCTCGTGCGAACAGAGGAGTAGCGGGCCCTACTCGGCCATCAATTCGCCCGACCCGCCGAGCTCGGGTGGCCCGTCCTTGAGCTTGGGCAGCCCGTCGCGGATCGGCAGCACATGCTCCTGGTAGTTGAGGTGAACCGCCGGCCGGAAGTCGAACCCGCGCAGCGTCTGGGAATGGACGTCGGTCTTGCCGATGGTCGGATGCTGGATAAGCACCTGGCCGCCGCACTTGCTGCAATGCTGGCGATCGGAAAAGCCGGTCTTGTTATAGCCCTTGAGCAGCTCCCCGCCGCGGGTCACACGCACCGCCGCGGCCGGCCACAAGGCAAATCCACGCAAGGGCGCCCCAGCCATCGTCAGGCACGATTCGCAGTGGCAATAGCCTTGCGCTTCGGCTCCGCCGGTGACTTCGATCCCGACTGAACCGCAAAAGCACTGGCCTTCGTGGACCTCCGCGTCGCTCGCCATGATTTGCCTCCCCGATTGGACCGGCGCCGCTTAGCGCTGCCGCCAGCCGTGCGGCAAATGAACTCGGCCTAGCGCAGCCGGGCGATCTTGAGCCCGTCTTCCTTGGCCCGCTGCTTGACCGACTCCTCGCTCCGGATCAGCGCCTTGGCGATGGCCTTCAGGGCCATGCCTTTCCCCGCCAGCGTGCGCAGCCGGTGAAGCTCGTCGGCGCGCCATGGCTGCCGATGCCGTTCGAACCGTTCGCCCATTCGGTCGTCCCCCTGGCGCGGCTTTAGCACATTAGAAATCTCTTGGGACCAAGGTCGGGGGACTCGTTCGAATGCTGAGGGGCGCGGGGGTGATTCGCTCAATTGGATTGATACTGGCCGTGCTGCTGCTGGGCGGCTGCGACCGTTCGAATCCACGCTCCTCGGTAACTGTCCAACTGCCGCCCGCCCAGGTAGCGCCGGCGCCCGGCTTTTCATCCGCCGCGGCCGCCAATCCGGCGCGCGGCTGAGCCCTAGCCCCCGCTCAGGCGGCGGAAATGATAGCGCCCGCGCACCGGCGCGGCGCGATACTTGTGGCCCGACGTACAAGTGACCGTGAACGACTTGCCGAGGATCTGGGTGGTCGAGGCGACTGATCCGCACGGATAGCCAATTCGCGCAATCGTGCGCGCAATGGTCCCATTGGACAGCGGCATGCTCGCGGCGGTCGCGGCCGGTGCGGCGTCAGCGTCAGGCGCTGCCGGAGTCTCCGCCGGAGCCGGCGCCGGGCTAGCCTCCGCCAGCTGTTGCTCCAGCCCCGCCAGCGGCGATGGGCTTCGCTTCCGCTCAGCGCGCGGCGCGGCGTGGGCGGTCCGCCTGGGCGGCAGCGGGCGCGCTTCGTCGAGTACCGGTTCCGGCGCCGTCGCCGCTGCCGGGTCGCTGACGGTGTAGGTGGTCGGCGGCGGGAGCACGGCTTTGGCGCTGTTCTCGACCGGCTCGGCGCTGCTGACGCTGTCCCATCCGGCCCAACCACCGACGAGCGCCACAACCACAGCCAGCGCGCCCACCACGATCCCGATCGGCTTCCAGGGAACTGCACCGGACTCCGGCGCGTCGGAATCATCGTCGAGGGCCAGCTCCACCCGGCGTTCCGCGACAGGCTTGGGCGCTTCGCTCGGGGGCGGCGCCGGCGGTCTCGCCCGCGCCTCGAGGCGCTCGCGCAGCGGTTCGGGGCTCGCCAGGTCGCGCAGCGCCGCGGCAATCAACGGCCTCTCCTCGACGTGCGGTTCGGGCGGCGCCGGCCGCTCAAGCACCGGCCGCATCACCGGCGTCGCGGTCGCGGTCATGAATTGCCCGCCGACCCGCCACGACATCGGCGCCGGGCGCGGCTCGGGCTTGGCCTCAACCCCGATCTCGGCGTCATAAGCGCGGCGCCGCGCCGGGTCGCTCAGAGTACGGTAGGCGACGGTCGCCTCGGCCACGCCGCCGAAGCGATGCGGCCGGAAAATGCCGATCGCCGCCGCGAACGCCTGCTCGATCTCGCCGCTGCTCGCGCTCGGCTCCAGGCCAAGGACGTCATAATGGGTCCGCCGCGTTTTGACTGTTTCGACCATCTGCTGACCCCGCGGCTTGCCCAAACCTAAGCCGTGGAACCTTTAGGCTTTTTCGCGCGGAATCTAGCTCGACCCGCCGCACGCGGGAGGCCGTTCGCCTTTACCAACACGCCCAAAATCCGGGTGTATCGCGAGTGAATCGAAAAGGGCCGCCCGTTGCCGGGCGACCCTTGTTCCGAAAGCCGGGGGCGGCCGGAGCTTAGCCGGTCGTCCGCTCCGTCCACTTGAAGCGAAAACCATGATCCTCGACCGTCGCGATGTGATTCTCGGTCACAATGGCGACGCTTGTGGTGCTCCCGCGCGACAGGAAGAAATCATAGCGGACTTCAAGCTTCGCGGTGTTGAAGCTGCGGTCAATTTTCTCGCCGACGGGCGCGCCGTCGAACAGCAGCCGCATCATCGCGGTCGAATTGTCACCGCCGTCAGTATGCGTCGTAAACGCGACGACCTGCACGTCGTAGCTTTTCTCATAGGGGCCCAATTGCGCCGCATAAGTGTCGCGCAAAATCTCGGGCGGCTTGTGGGCAATGGTCGGGTTATTGTCGGTCAGTGTCGGCATGGTCTTCTCCCCCCTTCAGGTGAGTTGCCTGACCCAACGACCGCCAGGCGGGTCGTTGCATAGCCGAAATCACGTCCGCGCAGCGGGCGACCGCATCCGTTTCCGTGCGAACGGAAAAGGGCCGCCCGTTTCCGAGCGGCCCTTCCTTGTACGCAACTCAATCGAAGCCGGAGCTTCGAAACTGTTAGCCGAGCATTTCCTGCTCGAGCTTCTTGGCCATTTCCTCGATGTTCTCGGGCGGCCAGCCGGGGATGTCCATCCCGAGCCGCAGGCCCATCGAGGCCAGCACTTCCTTGATCTCGTTCAAGGACTTGCGGCCGAAGTTCGGCGTCCGCAGCATCTCGGCTTCGGTCTTCTGGACGAGGTCGCCGATGTAGATGATGTTGTCGTTCTTGAGGCAGTTGGCGCTGCGCACCGACAGCTCCAGCTCGTCGACCTTCTTGAGCAGGTAACGGTTGAGCTGGTTGGTGTCGGCCTGGGTCTCGACCGGCATCGCCGCGGACGGCTGGCCGATCATCGGCGAGGCTGCCATGCGTACCTGGCTATCGTCGAAGTGGACGAACAATTGCAGCTGGTCCTGGAGGATCCGCGCGGCATAGCCGAGCGCATCTTCCGGGGCGACGGTGCCGTCGGTCTCGATGGTCAGCGTCAGCTTGTCGTAATCCAATTCCTGCCCGACGCGGGTGTTCTCGACCTTGTACGCGACCTGGCGCACCGGCGAGTACAAAGCATCGACCGGGATCAGGCCGATCGGCGCGTCGGCCGGGCGGTTGGCGACGGCCGGCACATAGCCCTTACCGATGTCGGCGGTGAGCTCCATGTTGAGCGTCGCGCCTTCATCGAGGTGGCAGATGAGGAGGTCGGGGTTGGTGACCTCGATGTCGCCGGCGGTGGCGATCATCCCCGCGGTGACGTCGGCCGGGCCAGTCGCCGACAGGTGCAGGCGCTTGGGGCCCTCGCCTTCCATGCGCAGCGCGATCTGCTTCACGTTGAGGACGATGTCGGTGACGTCCTCGCGGACGCCGGTCAGCGAGCTGAACTCATGCAGCACGCCGTCGATCTTGATCGAGGTGATGGCGGCGCCTTGGAGCGACGACAGCAGCACGCGGCGCAGCGAGTTGCCGAGAGTCATGCCGAAACCGCGCTCGAGCGGCTCGGCGACGAACGCGGCGCGGCGGCGCTGGTCGCCCCCGGACTGCTTCTTCTCGAGGCTGTTGGGCTTCTTCAGTTCCTG
>Ga0268265_10001836_pt1 | contig 16950 bp, 17 predicted proteins | sample KBSSwiS52_FD_190355 | JGI IMG/M metagenome (GOLD analysis project Ga0268265, IMG submission 190355) | Switchgrass rhizosphere microbial communities from Kellogg Biological Station, Michigan, USA - KBS Switchgrass S5-2 (SPAdes) (version 2) | ecosystem: Host-associated > Plants > Roots >... | reverse complement strand
AGCAGGAGGTGTGGCTGGGTGCGCATGTCGAAATCGCGGGTGATCGAGAACAGGCTTTCGAGCATCCGCCCGACCGAGATTTCCTTGACCGGAAGGCCGCGGATTGGCTCGCCGGCGGCGCGCAGCGCAGTCGCGAATTCTTCGACACTATGGTGGCCGGGGACGTATTGCGCCTCGAAATGAATCTCGGCGACTCGGCGATAATTGCCGGTGATCAGGCCGTAGAGAATTTCCGCAAGCCACACTCGCGCACGGCGGTCGATCCGGCCCATGATCCCGAAGTCGATCGCGGCGATCCGCCCGTCCTTGAGCGCGAACAGATTGCCGTGGTGGAGGTCGGCGTGAAAAAAGCCATCGACCACCGCCTGGCGGAGGAAGCTGCGGACGAGGATCGCCGCCAGCGCGTTGCAGTCGTGACCCGCCGCGATCAGCGCTTGATGGTCGTTGAGCTTGATTCCGTCGAGCCACTCCATGGTGAGCACCCGGCGCGCCGTTCGTCGCCAGTCGATCTCGGGAATATAATAGCCAGGCTCGGCGACCATATTTTCCTTGAGCTCGGAGGCCGAAGCCGCCTCGCGCTGGAGGTCGAGCTCGCGCGCCGTCCATTGCTTGAACTGGGCGACGACCAGGCGCGGGCGGAGGCGCTCCGCCTCGCCGCCATAGGCCTCGACATGTGCCGCGGCCCATTCGTAGGTCTCGATCGCCTTGGTTAGTTCCTCCTCGATGCCTGGGCGGAGCACCTTGACTGCGACCTCGCGGCCCTCGGTCGTAATCGCGCGGTGGACCTGGGCAATCGACGCCGCGCCGACCGGAACCTCGTCGAATTCGGCATAAAGCGTTTCGAGGGGTGCCCCGAACGATGCTTCGATGGTCTGCTTGATCGCCGCGAACGGTGCGGGCGGCAGATTGTCCTGCAGCTGCGACAGGTTTTCGACCGCGCGCTCGCCGACAAGGTCGGGTCGGGTCGACAGCGCCTGGCCGAGCTTGATCGCCGCCGGGCCGATCGCGACCATCGCCGCGGCGTAATCGGGTTCGCTTGGAACGCGGGCGCCGAGGCGCGCGATGCGGGCCAGCCGGCGCACCGGCGGCGGAGTCATCGGGTCCTGCTCGATGCCGGTGAGCGCGCCGTGCCGCGCCAGCGTCCGGCCCCACTTCAACAGACGCCACAGGTGAGTGATCGACGTGGTCAACCGAAGAGGCTCCGAGCGGAGCCGATGAACTCGATGCGGAGCATCAAATTTTCCAGCCGCTGTGAATTGTGACCAGGCCGCCAAGCATCGGCTCAGCGGCGGCGCGGGCGAAGCCGGCATCGGCAACCATGGCTTTGAAGGCGTTTGGCTTGGGGAAGCGGCGGATGCTCTCGACGAGGTAGCGGTAGCTGTCCTCATCGTCAGCGATCGCCTTGCCGATCTTCGGAATGACGTTCGACGCCCAGGCGTCGTAGAGGTTCGAAAAGCCGGGCCAGTCGCTCGACGAGAACTCCATGCAGAAGAAGCGGCCGCCGCGCTTCAGTACGCGGTGCGCCTCGCGAAGTGCGGCCGGAATGTCGGTGACGTTCCGGATGCCGAAGACGATCGTGTAGCCATCGAAGATATTGTCGGCAAAGCTCAGCTTCTCGGCATTCTCGACCTGCCATTTGAGGTCGAGTTTCCCTGCTTCCGGGCGTGTCTTGCCGGCCTCGAGCATGTCGGCGTTGATGTCAGCGACGGTGACCATTGCACCGCGCCTGGCCATGCGGAACGCGACGTCGCCGGTCCCCCCGGCCATGTCGAGGATGCGCTCGCCCTGCCGTGGCTTCACCCGGGCAACGAAGCGATCCTTCCACCGCCGGTGCAGGCCGCCCGACATCAGGTCGTTCATCACGTCGTAGCGCCGGGCCACGGAACTGAAGACCTGGCCGACGCGGCGCGTCTTTTCCTCTGGGCTGACCAACTGGTCGCCGAAATTCACTTGGTTCGTCATGGGCCTTGGCCTCTAGCGGGCTTGGCAGCGCTCCGCCATATCGCGGCGATGCCGGAGCTTCCCGAAGTCGAAACCACCGTGCGCGGGCTCGCCAAGGTCTTGCAGGGCCGGACGTTGCGCAGCGTCGAGGCGCGCCGGGCCGACCTGCGCCGCGCGCTGCCGGTCGACCTTGGCCAGCGACTGACCGGCGCGCGGGTGACGGGCCTTGGCCGCCGCGCCAAATATGGGCTGATCGAAACCGATCGTGGGGACACGCTCGTCTTCCACCTCGGCATGTCAGGGCATTGGCGGGTCGATCCGGCAGAGGTGGCCAAGCACGATCACTTCATCCTGACGACCGACGATGATCGCCGCGTGGCGCTGAATGACGCACGGCGGTTCGGTTCACTCGACCTGGTGCGCACCGACGAACTGGCGGCGTGGCCGGCGATCAAGGCGCTCGGCCCAGAGCCGTTCGACCTGACCGCGGAAGAATTGAAGCGGCGCCTTGCGGGGCGCAGCGCGGCGATCAAGCTGTTGCTGCTCGACCAGCGGATCGTCGCCGGGCTCGGCAATATCTATGTCTGCGAGGCGCTCTATCGCGCCGGCGTTCATCCGCGACGGGCGGGTGGTTCGGTGTCGCTCGAGCGCCTGCAAAAGCTCGTGCCGGCAATCCACGCCGTGCTTGCCGAAGCGATCGAGGCGGGCGGCTCCAGCCTCAAGGATTTCGCCAGTCCGGACGGCGAGCTGGGCTATTTCTCCAAGTCCTTCGCCGTCTATGATCGCGAAGGTAAGCCATGCGCTTGTGGCGGTACCGTCCGACGCATCGTCCAGGGCGGGCGTTCGACCTTCTACTGCCCCCGCTGCCAGCATTGACCTAAAGAGGGGTTGCGGTTAGGGGAGCGCCACGCTGGCGCAGCCCCAAGGCTTTGCGCCGCTTTTCTTTTTGAGACGACGAGGACATCGAGAGAATGGCGAATACGCCGCAAGCCAAGAAGCGCATCCGTCGCAACGACAAGCGCGCGACGATCAACCACTCGCGAATCAGCCGGATCCGGACCTTCATTAAGGCCGTCGAGACGGCGATTGCGGCGGGCAAGAAGGCCGATGCCGCCGAAGCTCTCAAAATGGCACAACCGGAGATGTCGCGCGGAGTCGCCCGCGGAGTCCTCCACAAGAACACGGCCGCTCGGAAGATTTCCCGCCTGTCCAAGCGGGTTGCGTCACTCGGCTAAAATCACGGCTTAACGCGGAAGCAGAACGGGCTGCCGGGCGACCGGTGGCCCGTTTGTTTTTGGGCCGTCAAAAAAATGCAGCAATTCCCGCGATTCGCGACCAAGTTAACGCGGAAATAATTCCATTTTTGGCTGTTTTCTGCTGTTTTTACGCAGTTTCCCCGCGTTTCCTTTGTCAAGGGCCTTTATTTCACTTCGATGAAAAAACGGCACTTGAAAGGTGACCCGGACAGTTTCAGAACGGTCTTTCCGGTCGCGAATCCGCGCTGGGGGCAAGAGAGAAAAGGAACCTCGGACGCCGCGACTCGCAGTCCGGCGCGATAGGATCCTTTTGTCTCGCGGGGGCTTGAGAAGAGAGGGAGGCGCAAGCCAGTGCAAGGCGGAGGATCGTCTGTGGAACTAGCAGAGGCGCCGGTTAAGGCGCCGCTAGACGCTGCTTGGGAATCGATCCGTTCCGGACTTCGCCGCGACCTTGGCACGCGCACCTTCGACGGCTGGTTGAAGCCGGCCGAACTTGGCCAGTTCGAACCTGACAGCGGCGCGCTCGACCTCGTCATGCCGAGCCAGTTCATGGCCGACTGGGTGCGCTCGCACTTCGGCGAACGGCTGACGCTGGCGTGGAAGACGGTCCTTCCGATCGTCCGCGAAGTTCGCGTCATCGCTGCCGCCGACGCACCGCGTCCGGCGCCGCTGCTGATCCTCGAAGAAACGCCGGCGCCGCTCGAGCGCGATCCGAGCGCTCCGAATTTCGACCCGCGTTACCGCTTCGAGACGTTCGTCGTCGGCAAGGCCAACGAAGTCGCGGCGACTGCTGCCCGGACTTTGGCCACGTCGGCTGCCGTCAACTTCAATCCGCTGTTCATTCATGGCGGTACCGGCCGCGGCAAGACCCACCTGCTGCACGCCATCGGCCATGCCTTCACCACGCTCAACCGCGGCGCTCGCGTCGTGTCGATGTCGGCCGAGAAGTTCATGGTCGAGTTCATCCGCGCGCTGAAGGAAAACGACACGATCGGCTTCAAGCAGCGCCTGCGGAGCGCGGACCTGCTGCTGATCGACGACGTCCAGTTCATCGCTGGCAAGGATTCGACCCAGGAAGAATTCTTCCACACGATGAACGAGATCATCACCGCCGGGCGGCGTCTGGTGATCACCTCCGACCGCGCGCCGCAGGACCTCGACGGGATCGCGCCACGCATCCTGTCGCGCCTGTCATGGGGCCTCGTCGCCGACATCAACCAGGCCGATTACGAGCTTCGGTTCAACATCATCATTGCGAAGCTCGAGGCGCTTCCGGGCGTCGACATGCCGCGCCCGGTGATCGACTTCCTCGCCCGCCGCGTGACCTCGTCGGTGCGCGAACTCGAAGGCGCGCTCAACCGCATCGGCGCTTATGCGATGATGACCGGGCGCGAAATCGATGTCGCGTTCGTCGAGGAAGTCCTCGCCAATGTCCTGCGCGCCAACCAGCGGCGGATTTCGATCGACGAAATCCAGACCCAAGTCGCCGAGCATTACCGCATCCGCAAGGCCGAGATGACCTCGGCCCGCCGCGCCCGCGAAGTCGCGCGCCCGCGCCAGGTCGCGATGTATCTGTCGAAGCAGCTGACGCCCAAGTCGCTGCCCGACATCGGCCGCCGCTTCGGCGGGCGCGATCACACGACCGTGATCCACGCCGTGCGCCAGATCGAGAAGCTCCGCGCCGCTGATGCCGAACTCGACGCCGACATCCGCCTACTGATGCGGCAGCTCGAGGGCTAATCCAGGGTCGTCCGATACTGCTTCACGGCGATGCTCGCGACGATCAGGGTGAACAGGGCCAGTGCGCCGAGACTAGGCAGCGCTTCCGAGATCCCCACGCCCTTCAGCATTGACCCGCGAATGACTCGCAGCATGTGGGTCACCGGCACCGCCGTCCCGATCCACTGCGCCCATTGCGGCATCCCGCGGAACGGGAACAGGAACCCCGACAACAGGATCGACGGCAGGAAATAGAAGAAGCCCATCTGCATCGCCTGGAGCTGGTTGCGCGCAAGGGTCGAGACGAGGAAGCCGAGGCTGAGGCTGCCGATGATGAACAGGAACAGGCCGAGGATCAGCGCCAGCCAGCCCCCCGCCATCGGCACCCCGAACAGCAGGCGCGCCATCGAGATGATGATCGTCGCCTGGATCAGCCCGACCATAACGTAGGGCGTCAACTTGCCGATCATCACCTCGAGCGGGCGCAGCGGCGTCGACAACAACGTTTCCATCGTCCCGCGTTCGATCTCACGCGTCATGCCGAGCGCGGTCATGATCACCAGCGTCAGCGACAGGATCGTTGCCACCAGCCCGGGGACGATATTGTAGGCGGTGATGCTCTCGGGATTGTAGCGGCGCTGGACGACGACCTCGAACGGCTTTGTCACCGGTGACGGAGCGGCGGAGGCGAGCGGCCCCTTGAGATCGTGCATCAACGCATATTGCGGCAGCTGGGCGAGCGCGGCGGCCGCGCCGCTGGTCGCCGCCGGGTCCGAGGCATCGGCCTCGACCAGGATCTGCGGATTGTCCTGGCGCACGACGCGGCGGGTGAAATCGCCGGGGATGGTGATCGCGAACTGGACGGCGCCGCGCTCGATCAATTCGTGCATCTCGGCCGGCGACCGAGCGGCATATTTGAGGTCGAAATAGTCGCTGTTCTTGAGCGCCCCCAGGATCGAGCGGGCGAACTGCCCATTATCCTGGACATAGACCGCGGTCGGCAGATGCTTCGGGTCGGAGTTGATCGCATAGCCAAAGAGGAGAAGCTGGATAATCGGGATGCCGATGATCATCGCATAGGTCAGCCGGTCGCGGACAAGCTGGGTGAACTCCTTCGACAGGATCGCGAGGATGCGCGACATGGACAGGCCCATCATGCGGCTTGGCTCGCCTGGGCCGGGGCGTGCGTGCGCATCAGGTGGATGAATACGTCCTCGAGCGTCGGCTCGACTTCCTGCCACACGAACGGCGGATGGCGGTGCGGCGCGATCGCCTTCTCCAGCGCGGCGCGGTTGGTCCCGCTGACGTGCAGGGCGGTGCCGAACGGCGCGACCATGTCGATCCCGGGCACGCCCGTCAGCTCCCGCGACAGCCGATCGGCGCGCGGACCTTCGGCCTCGAACGTCACCAGCCCCGATTGTTCGATCAATTCGTCGTTGGTGCCTCGCGCGATCAGGTCGCCATTGAAGATGTAGGCGATGTCGTGGCAGCGCGCGGCCTCGTCCATGTAGTGGGTCGAAACGAGCACGGTCATGCCCTCGTCCGACAGGCGGTGGATCTCATCCCAGAAGTCGCGCCGCGCCTGCGGATCGACGCCCGCGGTCGGCTCGTCGAGCAGCAGCAGCTTCGGTTCGTGCATCACCGCGGCGGCGAGGGCGAGGCGCTGCTTCCAGCCGCCCGACAGCTGCCCGGCGAGCTGTTTGCGGCGGTGGGTCAGGCCAAGTTTGTCGAGCGTATCATCGACGCGCTTGGCGACATGGTCGAGGCTGTAGACCCGGGCGATGAAGATGAGATTCTCCTCGATCGTCAAATCTTCGTAGAGCGAGAAGCGCTGGGTCATGTAGCCGACCTGGCGCTTGATCGCCTCGGCCTCGCGCGGGAAGTCGAAGCCGAGCACCTGGCCGCTCCCGCTGTCGGGCGTCAGCAGCCCGCACAGCATGCGCAAGCTGGTCGTCTTGCCCGAGCCGTTGGGGCCGAGGAAGCCGGTGATGTGGCCCTGCTCGACCTGGATTGCGATGTTTTTGACCGCACGCATCGCGCCGAAGCTCTTGCTCAAGTCGTGAACGTCGATCGCGAGAGTCACGGCAGTGGCACCACGTCGACCGGCAGGCCGGGTTGGAGGCCCGCCGGGTTCTTTGGATAGGCCTCGACCATGAACACCAGCCGATCCCGGCTGTCGCGGCTGAAGATAATCGGTGGTGTGAACTCCGGACGCGGGCTGACGTAGCGGATGACGGCCGTCATGCCCGCCGCGCAGGCGTCGCAGCTGAAGTGGACGCTCGTCCCCGGGCGATAGCGGGACACTTCCTTTTCGGGCACGTAGAAGCGCACCTTCACCTTCGCGTCGGGGAGCAGTGACACGACCGGCTGATTGGCGGTCACCCATTCGCCCGTCTGGAAAAACACCTCCTCGATCCTGCCAGCGGTGGGAGCTGCGGGGGACAGTTGACTGACCCTAATGCCGACCTCGCGACTGCTGCCGAGCGCCTCGGCCGCTTGCGCCTGCGCCGCAGCGACCTGCGCCCGGCGGGCGTCGGCGGTCTTCTGGGCCGCGCCCACGCGAGCGTTCGCGTTCTTGAGTGCGGCGCGGGCGGCATCGATATCCTTGCCGGCAACCGCAGCGGAATCGTCGCGGCGAACGGCTTCGAGCCGGGCGAGGTCGCGCCGCGCTTTCTCTGCGTCGGCCGAAGCGGCGGCGACGTCGGCTTCGGCCTGCTGCACCTGCGCCGCGGCGGACGTGATTTGCGTCTTGGCGGCGGCGACCCCGGCCTGCGCTTGCTCGCCCTGCGCGGCGAGCGTCGCGGGATCGATCGTGAACAAGGCCTGCCCGGCCGCGGCACGTTGGCCTTCGACGGCCGTAAGGGTTCCAACGGTGCCGGACACGGGCGAGGAGAGATACAAATTCTCGCCCTCGATGTAGCCTGAGAGCAGGCGCTCACGTGGGGTTCGTCCGAACAGCCACCAGGCAGCGACGGCTGCCGCAGCGAGCAACGCAACGACGATCACGACCCGCGCTCGATTCATGATTGTGCTCCGTCTTTCAGCTCGGGCCAGCCGCCGCCGAGCGCCTTGAAGAGCCCGGCCGTGTCGCGCGCGAGCGCCCCCTTGGTTTCAATCACCTGATTCTCCAGCGACAGCCGGCGCCCCTGCGCGACCAGCACATCCGAGAGCGTGACCAGGCCGCCCTTGTAGCGGGTGCGCGCCAAATCCTCGGCGCGCCGGGCGGACTGCGCCGCGCCCTCGAGCCTGGCCAGCTGATCGCGGTCGCCCTGCGTGTGGCTGAGCGAATCTTCGACGTCTTGGAGCGCGGTGAGCACCGCCTTGCGATAGGCGATCAGGGCCTGCTCCTGCCGGGCATTGGCGACGGCGATGTTGGCCTTGGTCCGCCCGCCGTTGAAGATCGGCCAATTGAAGGCGGCGCCGATGCTGAAGCTGCGGCTGCCCCATTCGAGCAGGCTGGCGAGCGCGGTGCTGACCAACGCCGGCGCGGCGGTCAGCGAAAAGCGTGGATAAAGGTCGGCGACGGCGACGCCGATGTCAGCATTGGACGCGGCCAGCTCGCGCTCGGCAGCGCGGATATCGGGCCGGCGGCGGAGCAAGTCGGAGGGGAGCCCGGCCGGGACCTGGGGAGGGGCAGGGGGCAGCGCCCCGGTCGGGCCCAGGTCGGCGATAAGCGATTCGGGGAAATCACCGGTGAGAACGCCGATCTTGTGGATTTGGACTTCCGCCTGGGCGCGGAGCGGGGGGATCGCGGCTTTTGCCGTGTCGAGTTCGGAGCGTTGCTGGGCGAGGTCCTGCCCGGTGACGAGCCCACCGCGGACGCGGGCATCCACGAGCTCCAGCGCCCGCTGCTGCCGCGCCACCTCCAGCTCCGCCGTCGCCATGCGTTGCTGCAGCGTGCGGAGCGTCAAATAGGCGTCGGCGACCTCCGCGGTGATGCTGACCTGCACATCGCGTCGGTTCCAGACTGCGGATCCCGTTCGCGCCCTCGCCGCTTCGACCGAGCGGTGCGTGCGACCGAACAGGTCGAGTTCCCAACTCGCATCGAAGCCGGCGCGCCAACTCGTGAACTCCTGGCCGGGCAGGCCGAATCCGGTGCCGCCGGAGCCGCCGCCCGATCCGGGCGGAACTGGGATCGCATTCTCGCTGATCCGTTGGCGTGTGACGGAGCCTTGAGCGTCTACCTGGGGCAGGGCCGCGGCGCCGGCGATGCCTTCGCGTGCCCGCGCTTCGCGGATGCGTGCTGCCGCGAGTTCGACATCGAGATTCTGGGCCAGCGCGCGATTAACGAGTTCGTTTAGGCGCGGGTCGCCGAACGCATTCCACCAGCCGGCCAGGTCGGCGTCGGTTGCGCCGCCGGCGTCGGCGGTGTCGGCGTAATGCTCCGGCGTCGAAATGGCGGGGCGGCTATAGTTCGGTCCAACCGTGCAGCCGGTGACGAGAAGGGTGGCAAAAAGCAGACCCCGCTTCATGCCAACATCCCATCGAGAACCGTCTCGGCGTGCTGAACGGCCAGCGCTTCGAGGTCGAGCGGGGCGCCTCCCGCCGGCTGAAGAGTCTCGCGCCACAGCAGGCCCATGACCATTGGGCCCATCAATGTGAACGTGAGCAGCCGGGGATCACCGGCACGAACTTCGCCTTTGGCCTGGCCGCGCTCGATCAGCCCGCCGATCAGACCGAGGGCCTTCGATACGACCTCATCGTGCCAGACCTTGGCGAGCTCAGGGAAATTGCGCGACTCGCCGATGACCATCTTGGCGACGGCGCCGACGCGGGCTTGGCTGGTCAGTGCGGCGAAGCGCGGCAGGAACATGCGGATCACGTCGGGGAAGGGCAGGTCGGCGCCCTCGATCATGGTTCGAACGAGATCGATATTTGGCGCGACCGTATCGCGAACGACCGCGCGGAACAGGTCGGCCTTGTCCTTGAAATAGAGGTAGAGCGTGCCCTTCGAGACCCCGGCGCGCTGGGCGATCTCGTCCAGCCGTGCCGCGGCGAACCCCTTTTCCGCGAACACGTCGAGCGCTGCCGCACAAATTTCGCGGGGACGGTCCTGGGCTCGCCTTTGTCGTTTGGGTATCGTCACGACTCTTCCTGACTGACCGGTCAGTCAGTTAGACACGTCGTTTCGTTGAGGCAACCGTTAATTCAGTTCGCGTCGTGGAAGATGATTCCGAGCGTGTGGCGGTGACCGGAGCGCAACTCGCTGATGCCGTGGCGATGCTGGACGCTGTACACACCGCGGGTTCCGGAAACGGGGCGATCGCGGACTGGAAAGACGACGGCGTCGCCTTGTCCGAGCGGCACCACAGTGGCCCGCGATTGGCGTCTCGGCCGTTGCTCAGTGAGGATGAATTCGCCGCCTTCGAAACCGGCAGGGTCCGACAGCAGGATCGCGACCTGGAGCGGAAACAGATGCTCGCCGTACACATCCTGGTGCAGGCAATTGTAGTCGCCGGGACCGTAGCGGAGGATCAACGGCGTCGGGCGCGTCTGCCCTGCCGCGTGGCATTGGTTGAGATAGTCGGCGTGGTGCGTCGGATAGCGGTCGGCCGAGCCAAGCGCTTCCCGCCAGCCGTTGGCGATCGGGGCCAGGCGTTCGTAGAGGTCGGCGCGAAGCTCCGAGATGCGCGGCGGGAGCGGGTAGCGGTAATATTTATACTCGCCGCTGCCGAAGCCATGTCGGGCCATGACGACGGTGCTGCGGAACTGGTCCCAAGCATAGCCTTCGACCAACTCCGCGCATTCATCCGGTCCGAGCAGGCCTGGCACGATGGCGAAGCCGCGACCGGCAAGCCCGGCGCCGAGCGCCTCCCAACGATCAGGCGAAGAGGTCATTCGCCCGGCCCTCGCTGTCGAGCAGGCTGATTTTACGCTCGATGCCCCAACGATAGCCGCCGAGCGATCCATTCGCCCGAATCACGCGATGGCAGGGGATCAGGATCGCAACCGGGTTGGAAGCGCAGGCCTTCGCGACGGCGCGGGCGCCGAGCGGGTCGGGGGTGGACATGATGAGGCTCCTTCGATTGAGCCTTCATCATGTGCCGGTCCGCACGGACTTGCGTCCGGCGGGTTGCGCCCAAACTAGGACCGCTTGCGGTCCGTCGGGATCGTGATCTTCACCGTCTCGCCGTTCTGGCCGGGGAAATTGGTGAACATTGCCTCGACCAGGCTCGGGACAACGACATCGAGACGGTTCGTCACCGACCGGGCCTGAGCGCGGCCGTCGAACAATGGCGCGTTGGAGCCCTGGGCGCGGATGTGGAGGTCGATCTGGCTATGATATTCGACATAGCTGTCGACCCCGCCGCCATACCAGAACGGATCGTTCCACCCGTAGAGGAAGCGCGAGCGGAAGCCGAACCGCGGGTAGAAGGACGGCCCGTAGAACGGGTCATAATAATGGCTGCGGTAGAACGGGTCCTCGGTGTAGCGGACCTGCCCCTTGTCGACGCCATAGCCGAGCTGGACGACCATCGAGGCGCTGCCCGGGTTGGTTGCCGGCGCATAACCGCGCGCCTGGAGCTGCTGCGCGACCAGGCCGGCGTAGCGCTGGAATTCCAGCCCGCCGTTATTGGCCATGCCGCCGCCGGGGACGACGAAGAAGGTCTGGCCCTGCGGCGCAGGCATTGCCTGGTAGCGGGAAACCGTCGTGTTGATCGACTCTGCGCACGCGGTCAGGCAGAGCGCGGCGACACCGAGCAAGGCGGCTGTGGCAAACTTCTTGAGACGCATAAGGACACTCCCTCGACTCGGGAAAAGGGGTTCGAAATCAGTAGCCTCATACCACTAAAAACCGTGAACCGTCGATGAAGCGTGAGTTCAGTGCGACAGTCCGACCGCTCGGTATGCGGCTGCCAGTGTAGGTGCCGCCATCGCGCTTGCGCGTTCAGCGCCATCGGCAAGAATTCGGTCTAGCTCGGCAGTGTCGGTGCGCAGCTCCTCGAGCCGGGTGCGTAGCGGCCGCAGCAAATCGACCAGCGCATCGGCCAGCGCCGGCTTGAACGCACCGAAGCCCTGACCCGCGAAGCGTGCCAGCACCTGCTCCACGCTCTCGCCGGTCACCGCGCCATAAATGCCGACGAGGTTTTTCGCTTCAGGGCGGCCGTCCAGCCCGGCCGGGTCGTCGGGCAGCGGCTCGGGATCGGTCTTCGCCTTGCGGATCTTCTGGGCGATCGTGTCGTCGCCGTCGGTGAGGTGGATGCGGCTCATGTCCGACGGGTCGGACTTCGACATCTTGGCGGTGCCGTCGCGCAGGCTCATGACCCGTGCCGCGGTACCGCCGCCGACGAACGGCTCGGGCGGGACGAACAGCTCGACATCGAAATCGTTGTTGAACTTGATCGCGATGTCGCGGGTCAACTCGACGTGCTGCTTCTGGTCCTCGCCGACTGGAACGTGGGTCGCCTGGTAAAGCAGGATGTCGGCGGCCTGGAGCACGGGATAAGCGAACAGACCGAGCGACGCGCTCTCGCGATTCTTGCCCGCTTTGTCTTTCCACTGGGTCATGCGGTTGAGCCAGCCCATGCGGGCGGTGCAGCCGAGAATCCAGGCCAGCTCGGGATGAGCGGGAACGGCACTGTGGGCGAACAGAACCGAGCGCTTCGGGTCGATCCCGCTGGCGATCAGCGCGGCGGCCATTTCACGGACGTTGGAGCGAAGTTCGCTGGGATCGACGTCGACGGTCAGTGCATGGAGGTCGGCGAGGAAGAACAGGCACTCTGCCTCATCCTGCATCCGCACCCAGCGGAGGATCGCGCCGAGCAAATTGCCAAGATGGAGATCGCCGGTCGGCTGGATGCCGGAGACGACACGCATGTTAGCCGGCATCGGTGTACGGCCTCCTGCGCCTCAGCAGCGCCTTCAATTCCTCGCGGTCGGTGCCGCCGAGGATCCAGACGAGCGGGAAATAGACCGCCATGCCGCCGCCGACGAGCGCCATTACGCCGGCCAGGCGATGGCCGAGCGAGCCGGTGAACCACGAACCAAGGAGCATTTTCAAGGCGAACAACGCCGCGACCATTGCGCCCGCCGCCAACAACTGGCGGGCGAGCCTCGAGGCTAGCCAGGCCTCAATCCGGAAATGCCCGCGGCGATGGAGGAGGACGTAGAGGATCACGCAGTTGATCCACGAGCTCAGTGCAACCGCCGCCGCCAGTCCGCCAATGCCCCAACCGAGGCCCCAAATCAGCACGAAGTTCAGGATGACGTTCACCACCAGCACGACGATCGCGACCTTGACCGGAGTCGCTGTGTCGCGGCGCGCGTAGAAGCCGGGGGTCAGCACCTTGACCAGCACGTAAGCAGGCAGGCCCAGCGCGATCAGTGACAGCGTCAGCGCCGTATTCTGCGCGTCGTTGGCGGTGAACTTGCCGGCTTCGAAGATGGCCGACACGAGCGGCAACGCGCTCACCGCCAGCGCCAGTGCCGCGGGGAGACACAACAGCATCGCGAGCTCCGCTGCCTGACCCTGGACCTTCGCCGCCTTGTCGGCCTCACCGATGTCAACGTGGCGGCTGACCTGGGGGAGGATGGCAGTGCCGATCGCGGCGCCGATCACGCCGAGCGGAAGCTGGTTGAGGCGGTCGGCGTAATTGAACCAGCTGACCGCGCCGGTGCCGATGCGGGCGAGGAAGAAGGTGTCGATGAACACGCTGACTTGGTAGACGCCGGCGCCGAGCGTCGCCGGCAGGACGACGCGAATGAACTGGCGCACGCCGGGCGTCAGCCGCGGCTTGCGCACCTTGAGGACGATCCCCGCCCGCTTGCAGGCGAAAAGGAGCAGCGCGAGCTGGAGTACGCCCCCGACGGTGACCGCAATAGCGACCGCAGTCGCCGAGATCTCGCCGCCGTTGCGGACCAGGAGAAGGGCCACGAGCATCGACAGGTTGAGCAGGGCGGGAGCGAACGCTGCCGCCGTGAACCGAGCAATGCTGTTGAGGATACCCGAGAACAGCGAGACGAGACTGATCAGCAACAAGTAGGGGAAGGTGATCCGCGTCAGCAGGGTCGCGAAAGCCTGTTCGTGCCCGTGCCACCCGGTAATCGCCAGGATGAACACTGGCATGATCAGTTCGAACACGATGGTGAACAGGACGAGCGTCGGCAGGAAGACAGCGAGGACCTCTTCCGAGAACTTCTTCGCCTCGCCCTCGCCGCCCGATTGGAGGCGCTGGCTGTAGAGTGGGACGAAACCCGCCGAAAACGCCCCTTCGCCGAACAGCCGCCGGAAGGTGTTGGGCAGCCGGAAGGCGACATAGAACGCGTCGGTGTAAATGCCTGCGCCGAGGATGCGCGACATCAGCATTTCGCGCGCGAAGCCGGCGACGCGGCTGACCATCGTCAGCCCGCCGATCGTGCCGGTCGCCTTGAGGAGGTTCATCTCTCTGCCTGCGCCGCTTTAGCGATGACGCTTAATTGTCGCCCGACGTCTCGGGCTCCGCCTCGGCCGGCGAAGCGTCGGCGTTACCGTCCTCGCTCAACTGCTGCTGCTGCGCTGCCTGGAGCTGTGAGACGTAGGCCGCGCCGAAGTCGATCGGATCGAGCAGCAGTGGCGGGAAACCGGTGTTGGTGACGGCCTCGGCGACGATCTGCCGCGCGAACGGGAACAGCATCCGCGGCGCTTCGACCAGCAACACTGGGCCGAGCGCCTCTTCGGGAAGGTTCTGAAGGCCGAACAGCCCCGCATAGGTCAGGTCGACGATGAAGTGCACGCCATTCTCCGACCGGGCGCTGACTTCGATCTTGATCGACACTTCGTGGACGTCGTCGGCGACCTTCTCGGCGTTGAGGTGAAACTGGACGTCGAGGCTCGGCTGGACCTGCCACTGGAAAACCTGCGGCGAGTTCGGATTCTCGACCGATAAATCCTTGATATATTGGGCGAGTGTCGCAACCTGCGCTTCGGTCGGGTCTTGCCCCGCACCATTGCTCTGGTTCGCTGAATCCTGATCGGCCATTCTGTGTCCTTGCAAGCGTAATGAGAGTGCCGAAAGCCCGCTTGATGAGCGGCGCTTCGCCAAGGCTCGCGACTAGCAGTCGCATTTATGGGGCGCAATGCCACGTTCGTGCGTTGCCGGTGTTGGAATCTTTACCCGTAGCGCACTATGTTACGTACAAGACTTTGAAGCATTGGATCTGGACGCTTGACCGTAATTGTCATCCTCGCCCTGGTTGCTCTCTTCATCGGCCTGCGCCTGTACAGCGTGCTGGGCGAGCGGACCGGGCATGAACAGCAGCCGATCGTTCGGCCCGCCGAAACCGACGCCCGAGTCGAGCAACGCCCCACGCAATCGGCTCCGGTTCCGCCCGCTGGGGCCGATGCCGGCGATATGGCCTTCTTGCCGCTGGCCGGCCCAGGCGTTCGCGCAATCCTTGCCGCCGACTCGACTTTCGACGTCGCCCGCTTCCTCGAGGGCGCGAAGGCGGCTTACCGCCTGGTCCTCGAATCTTTCTGGAAGGGCGACCTCGACACGGTTCGCAGCCATGTCGACGATCACGTCTATTCGACTTTTTCCGGCGCCATCGAGCAGCGCACGAAGGATGAGCTCACGCTCGACAACCGGCTGGTCGCAATCGACCAGGCCGTCATCGCCGAAGCGGAGCTTGAGCACGGCGTAGCGATCGTTACCGTCCGCTTCGAAGCCGACATCGCCGCCGTCACGCGCAACGCGAAGGGCGAAGTCGTCGCCGGGTCGCTGAGCGACGCGGTGCAGACCCGTGACCTGTGGACGTTCCGCCGCGATACCACGACGCGCGATCCCAACTGGCTGCTGATCGAAACCGACGAGGAAGAGTGAGCGCCGCGCTCCGGGCGATCGCGCTCGCAAGCTTCGCTTTCCTTGCCGCCTGCGCCACCCGGCCAGTCCAAACGCCGCCGACCCAACCGCCGCCGACGGTCACCCGGCCGCCGCCCGTCGTCGTGCCGCCGCCACCACCCGTGCTCCCGCCCCCGCCACCCAATGCGCGCGCGGCCGGCGTTTCGATCGCAACGCCGCCGACGGCGCTCGATCCCGCATCGACGAGCCGGGCGCTGGACGCGTTTATCCGCAGCTGCCCGAGCCTGCAGCGGCGTGGCGATTCGTCCCAGCTGACGGTGGGCGCCGACTGGGCCCAGGTTTGCGCCCTTGCGCCGGCCGCAAGGGGCAATGCAGCGGCCTTCTTCCTCGCCAATTTCGATTGGGTCCAGGTCGGCGACGGCAAGGCCTTCGCGACCGGCTACTACATTCCGGAAATCCAGGGATCGCGCACACCCGCGCCGGGCTATGCGGTGCCCGTCTATCGCACGCCGCCGGACCTCATCCGCTGCACCAAGGCCGATGGAACCGCGGGCCGCGGCCGCATCGACGAGACCGGCACGTGCGTGCTTTATTTCACCAGGCCCGAAATCGATGATGGGGCGCTTAACGGCAAAGGCCTCGAAATCGCCTACGCGGCCGACCCGATCGAATTGTTCTTCATCGAGATTCAGGGCTCGGGCGAGCTTCGCCAGCCCGACGGCAGCGTGATGCGGATCGGCTACGACAATCAGAACGGCCGCGACTATGTCGCCATCGGCCGACTGCTGCGCGAGCGCGGCATCCTGCCGCCGGGCGGCGCCAACATGCAGGCGATCAAGGACTGGATGCACGCCAATCCCGACCAGGGACGGGAACTGATGCGCGAGAATCTCTCCTACATCTTCTTCAAGGAACTGACCGGGCCGCCGCTCGGCTCGCTCGGACTGCCGATCACGCCCCGGGCGACGGTCGCTGCCGACCCCAAGTTCATTCCGCTTGGCGCGCCGGTCTTCCTGCAGATGGACCGCCCCGAGGCGAGTGGCCTGTGGGTGGCGCAGGACGTCGGCGGCGCGATCAAGGGAGCGAACCGGGTCGACACCTTCTGGGGCGGCGGGCCCGACGCGACGGTGACCGCCGGCGGCATGGCGGCCAAGGGCCAGGCACTGCTCCTGCTGCCGAAAGGCGTTGCCGCCCGTGCGCTCGCTCAACCCTGACGAAGCAGCACTGTGGGCCAAGGTCGCGGCGACCATCCGGCC
>Ga0268265_10001827_pt1 | contig 16981 bp, 13 predicted proteins | sample KBSSwiS52_FD_190355 | JGI IMG/M metagenome (GOLD analysis project Ga0268265, IMG submission 190355) | Switchgrass rhizosphere microbial communities from Kellogg Biological Station, Michigan, USA - KBS Switchgrass S5-2 (SPAdes) (version 2) | ecosystem: Host-associated > Plants > Roots >... | reverse complement strand
TGGTGGCGCCGCGGCGAGAACAACGCCGCGATCCGCACCTATGAAGAGCTCGGCATCCCGATCTACGACATGGTGACTGCCGGCACCTTCGAGGGCGGCGACTTCAACGTGATCGAGGAAGGCGTGGTGCTGATCGGCTGCGGCGGCGCCCGCACGCAAGAGGAAGGCGCCCGCCAGGTCGAAAGCTGGTTCAGACGCGAAGGCTGGGAAACCCGCCTCGCCTTCTTCGACGAATATTATGTGCACATCGACTTGATGGTGGTGCCGATCGCGCCGAAGCTGACTGCCGTCTGCCTCGCCTGCATCGAGCCCGGCATCGTCCAATGGCTGAAGGACAAGGGCCACGAGATCATCGACGTGCCGTTCCAGGACACGATGAACCTCGGGTGCAACTTCATGTCGCTCGGCCGCGACCGGGTGATCGCGCCGAAGATCAGCCGGACCCTGATCCAGCAGCTCAAAGCCCGCGGCTTCGAAGTGGCCGAGGTCGATATGAGCGAAATCTCCAAGACCGGCGGCGGCATCCACTGCATGGCGCAGTCGCTGAAGCGGGTCGCTGCATAGATTAAAGCCCCAGCACCTCGCCCAGCGCATCGCCGAACACCTTCGCCCATTTGACCGCGCCGGGCTCGGTGGCGATCAGGTCCTGGCGGAACTCGACCTGCAGGTGCCGGAGGCCGCGCCGCATGGCGTGGTGCGGCACGGTGTAATCTTCGGCCGGATCGAGGGCGTAGGGCTGGTTGTCGCCGACCAGCATTCCGATCCGCTTGCGCAGGGCCGCGAGCATCGGGTTCGAGAGCCGCTTGTCCTCGTGTGACGAGAGCGAGATCGGCCAGGTCCGGAGCTCGCCGTTGAGCTCCGGCGTCATCGAATGTACCGAAAGCACGACCGGATCCTTCACCGTCGCCAGCGCCGTCGTCATCATCGCGTCGATCGCGCTGTGATAGGGCTGGAACCAGCGCGACATCCGCTCCGCCCGGTCCCAGATCTTGAGCTTCGCATTGCCGGGGATCGGCGTCCGGTCGACCATGGTCGGAATCGAGGCCGGATCGGCCGGGTCCCGGTTGCAGTCGATGACCAGGCGGGACACGCCGCCGAAGATCGCCGGCAGCTTGAACCGCGCCGCCAGGAAGATCGCAACTTCCGCTGCGCCGATATCCCAGGCGATGTGGCGCTCCAAATCCGCCGCGGAGAGGCCGAGACCATTGAGTTCGGGCGGGATCGTCTTGCTGGCATGGTCGCAGACTACAACCACGCCGCGGCTGTAGTCGCCGTTGAGGCTGGCGAAGGGCGGAAACGGCGCCGGGGCAGCGGCGGGATGCGGGGCGGCAGGGTGAGACATGGTGCGCTTGGGACCTTTTGGTACGCGGGTGTTGGTACTGCACTTGGTTCCGGGCAGCTTACAGGATTCTGCTTTGATTGAATCCCCCGTTCGGCAATCATGCCGCCGGAAGAATTGGGGACCGCCGGGGGAAGCATGGGTGAAGGCGAGGTCGTCTATCTGGCCTGGAACGACTATGTCGGCGTGACGCGTTGCCGGGGCGTCCCCGCGACCGACATCGCCAAGCGCATGGAATACGGCCTCGGCTGGGCGGTCGCCGGCCAGGCGCTGACCCCCTTCGATGATATCGCCCCCAACCCCTGGGGCCCGATGCTGGAGGTGCGCCAGACCCCGGTCAAGGAGACCGAGACGCGGATCGACATCTGGGACGACGCACCCGCCTTCCACTTCTTCCTCTGCGATTCGAAGCTGCCCGACGGCAGCAACTGGGATTGCTGCACCCGCGGCTTCATGCTGAAGGCGCTCAGCGATTTCGAGCGCGAGACCGGCTTCCGCTTCATCGCTTCGTTCGAGCACGAGTTCCTGCTGAGTGGATCGGGTCTCCCGGAGATGACGCCCTTCTCGCTCGAAGCCGTGCGCATGGTGGCGCCCTTCGTGAAAGAACTGACCCAGGCGCTGCAGCAGGCCGATAGCGGCGTGGAAACGGTCGAGCCGGAATACGGCTCGCGCCAGTTCGAAGTCTCCTGTGCGCCGGGGATCGGCGCGCAAGCCGGCGATCGCGCTATCATCACCCGCGAGGTGATCCGCGAGGCGGCCCGCCGCCGCGGCTATCGCGCCAGCTTCACGCCGAAGCCGGCGCCCAATGCGGTCGGCAACGGCGCGCATGTGCATTTCAGCTTTCTCGACAGCAAGAACGACAACGCCGCCTACGATCCGAACGGCATTGGCGGCGCTTCGCGGGCAGCGCAGTATTTCATCGCCGGCGTGGTGAAACATCTGCCGGCGCTCTGCGCCCTGGTGGCGCCGAGCCCGGTCTCCTATTACCGGCTGGGGCCTCATCATTGGAGCTGCGGCTATGCCAGCTTCGGCATCCAGAACCGCGAGGCCGCGGTCCGCATCTGTCCTTCTCCCGAACGGGATCCGAAGAAAAAGGGCCGCGCCTTCAACATGGAGCTGCGGGCGCCCGACGGCACTGCCAGTCCTTATATGGTCATCGGCGCCCTGGTCCGGGCCGGGCTCGAAGGCATTCGGGCCAAACTGCCGCTGCCGACGGCCTTGGACAAGGATCCTGCGGAGCTCAGCGCTGCGGAGCGCGAGGCGCTCGGTGTCGTGCCGCTGCCGTCGAGCCTCGGGGAGGCTCTGGATGCGCTTGCGGCGGATCCGATCGCCAAGGCCTGGCTGCCGCCGGTGATGTACGAGTCCTACACGCTGGTAAAGCGCAAGGAGATCGAGATGTTCACGGGCACCGATCCAGCAGAAATTTGCAGGCGCTATCATGACGCATACTGATGCCCTCGCCTCGGACGCATTGGCCGGCAGCATCGCGACGCCGCTGATCGACCACCACTGCCATGGCGTCTCGCCGGCGGATCTCGACTTCACGCGCTTCCAGGCGCTGTTCTCGGAAAGCTATCGCCCGCCGGCGCCGGGCACGACCGAGTTCCAGAAACCGCTCGGCCTGGCCATCCGCCGCTTCTGCGCGCCGGTGCTGGATCTCGAACCTTCCTGCCCGGCCGAAGACTATGTCGCGCGCCGCCAGGCCCTCGGTGCGGCCGAAGTCAACCGACGCTTCCTGCGCGCGAGCGGTTTGGAGTCGCTGCTGGTCGATACCGGCCTGCGCAGCAGCGAGATCCTGGACGTCGCGGGGATGGCGGAGTCCGCAGGGCGCCCGGCGCACGAAGTGGTGCGGATCGAGGCCGTCGCCGAAGAGGTCGCGCGCGGCTGCTCGTCGTCCGCCGAATTTGCCCAAGCCTTCGCCGATCGCCTCGCCGAGCGCGCGCAGACGGCGGTGGGGTTGAAGACCATCGTGGCCTATCGCTGCACCTTCAAGATCGACCAGACCGCGCCGAACGCCGTCGATGTCGCCGACGCCGCCGATCGCTGGTTCCAGCAGGCGGCGGGGATCGGAAAGTTCCGGCTCGAAGACCCGACCATCGTGCGGCACGGTTTGTATCTGGGCGGCGAGCTCTGCCGGCAGCGCAAATTTCCGATGCAGGTCCATGTCGGCTTCGGCGATCCCGACGTCTATATGCATGCCTGCGATCCGACCCATTTCACCGACTTCATCGCCGCGATGGAGAAATGGGAGGTGGCGATCACGCTGCTCCACAATTACCCGTTCCAGCGGGAAGCGGCCTGGCTCTCCGAGGTCTTCCAGAACGTCTATTACGATGTCGGCGTGATCCTGAACTACGCAGCCCCCATGTCGCGCGACATTCTGGGTGAAGCCCTGGAGATGGGAAAGTTCTCGAAGTTCCTTTACAGCAGCGACGCTTTCGGCCTGAGCGAGCTCTATTACCTGGGTGCGTTGCTGTTCCGCCGCGGGTTGAAGCAGGTGCTGGACCGCTGGCTGCGCGAGGACTTCTGCTCGCTGAAGGATGCGGAGGAACTCATCCGGCTGGCGGCGTATGAGAACGCGCGCAGGATTTATCCGTTGGGCAAGTGAGCATGAGCATGACCGAAACCCTCTCCCGCGAAGTTCCGATCGTCGCCAAAGATGCGGCGCTCCTCTTCATCGACGTGCAGAACTTCGCCGCCAAGCGCAACGGCGCCGAGTTCAAGGAGATGTCGAAGGAGGAGTTCGAGAAGAAATGCGGCTGGTACTTCCAGCAGCTCGAAGCCCGCGTGGTCCCGAACATGCAACGCCTGCAGAAAGCCGCCCGCAAGGCCAAGGTCGAGGTCATGTACACCACGATCGAGAGCCTGACCGCGGACGGTCGCGACCGGAGTCTGGACTACAAGATCACCGGCTTCCATGTGCCGAAGGGCTCCTGGGACGGCAAGGTGATCGACGAACTGGCGCCGCAGGGCGACGAGATCTGGCTGCCGAAGACTTCGAGTAGCGTCTTCGTCTCCACCCATATCGACTACATCCTGCGGAACTTGGGGGTGAAGCAGTTGATCCTCTCCGGCATCGTCACCGACCAATGCGTCGAGAGCGCGATCCGCGATGCCTGCGACCTCGGCTATCTGGTGACACAAGTGACCGATGCCTGCGCCACCTACACCCAGGAGCGCCACGACTTCTCGCTCCGTGCGATCAAGGGCTATTGCCGCCAGCGCACCACCGATCAGGTGATTGCGGAGCTGCAATAAAGACGGCCCGCGGACCCAGCGGACGAATGTCCGCATTCGCGGACGGGTCCGCGGGCCTCCCAAACCGGCCGACGCTAGGGTTCGTCAGGCCACCTTGGACTCTTCCTGTTCCGCCGGCGCCGAGGTGCGGATCAGGTGATCGAACGCAGCGAGCCCCGCTGTCGAACCCTGGCCCATGGCGATGACGATCTGCTTGTAGGGCACCGTGGTGCAGTCGCCGGCGGCGAACACGCCCGGGACCGAGGTCTGGCCGCGATCGTCCACGATGATCTCGCCGCGCGGTGAAAGATCCACCGTGCCCTTCAGCCATTCGGTGTTGGGCAGCAGGCCGATCTGCACGAAGATGCCTTCCAGCGCGATGCGGTGCACCTCGCCGCCGGCGCGGTCCTCGTAGGTAAGGCCCGTCACCTTCTGGCCGTCGCCCAGCACTTCCGTGGTCTTGGCGGAGGTGATGACGGTGACATTCGGCAGGCTGCGGAGCTTGCGCTGCAGCACATCGTCGGCGCGGAGCTTCACGTCGAACTCGATCAGGGTGACATGCGCAACGATGCCGGCGAGGTCGATCGCCGCCTCGACGCCGGAATTGCCGCCGCCGATCACCGCGACGCGCTTGCCCTTGAACAGCGGGCCGTCGCAATGCGGGCAATAGGCGACGCCCTTGTTGCGGTAGGTATCCTCGCCCGGGACACCCATCTGCCGCCAGCGGGCACCCGTGGACAGGATCACGGTCTTTGAGCGAAGCGAGGCACCGTTGGCCAGTTGCACCTCGACGAGGTCACCCGGGACGAGCTTCACGGCGCGCTGGAGATTCAGGATCTCCACGTCGTAGCTCTTCACATGCTGCTCGAGCGCGGTCGCCAGCTTCGGGCCTTCGGTGTAGGGGACGGAGATGAAGTTCTCGATGCCCATCGTGTCCAGCACCTGGCCGCCGAAACGTTCGGCGGCGACACCGGTGCGGATGCCTTTGCGCGCGGCATAGATCGCCGCCGCGGCGCCGGCCGGACCACCGCCGACCACCAGCACGTCGAAGGCGTCCATGGTCTTGATGCGCTCGGCCGCGCGGTCATTGGCGCCGGTGTCGAGCTTGGCGACGATCTGCTCAGCATCCATGCGGCCCTGGCCGAAGACTTCACCGTTGAGATAAACGGTCGGCACCGACATGACCTGGCGCTGCTCGACTTCGCCCTGGAACAGCGCGCCGTCGACCGCGACATGGCGGATCTTCGGATTGAGCACCGCCATCAGGTTCAGCGCCTGCACGACGTCCGGGCAGTTCTGGCAGGACTGGGAGAAATAGGTCTCGAAGGTGAAGTCGCCGTCCAGCGATTTGATCTGCTCGATCAGCGCCTGCTCGACCTTCGGCGGATAGCCGCCGACCTGAAGCAGCGCCAGGACCAGCGAGGTGAACTCATGGCCCATCGGCAGGCCGGCGAAGGTCAGGTGGATGTCTTGGCCGGGGCTCGAGAGCGAGAAGGAGGGCGCGCGCTCGTTGTCGGCGGCGCGGTGCTCGGTCAAGGTGATCTGGTCGGAGAGCGGGACGATGTCATTGAGGAGCGCCAGCATCTCGCGCGCATTCTCGCTGCCATCGATGCGCGCGGTGATCTCAATCGGGCGCACCACGCGCTCCAGATAGCCCTTCAGCTGCGTCTTCATCGTATCGTCGAGCATGGTCATCCTCCGGCGAGCAAATTACGACCCGGTCGCCATGCGGCCGGGCTGTGTTCGTGGTAAGTATTGGCTGGGGTACGCGGCCTTCCCCGAATGGGGAAGGCCGGTTCCTTGGCTGGGATGGCTTAGATCTTGCCGACGAGCTCGAGCGACGGCGCGAGGGTCTTGGCGCCTTCCTTCCACTTCGCGGGGCAGACCTCGCCCGGATGCGCCGCCACATACTGCGCGGCCTTGATCTTCCGGAGCAGGTCGCTGGCGTCGCGGCCGATGCCTTCGGCGGTCACTTCCACCGACTGGATCACGCCCTGCGGATCGACGATGAAGGTGCCACGGTCGGCCAAGCCCTGGCCCGGACGCAGCACTTCGAAGTTGGTGCTGATCTCGTGGGTCGGGTCACCGATCATGAAGTACTGGACCTTGGCAATCGTGTCGGAGGCGTCGTGCCAGGCCTTGTGGGTGAAATGGGTGTCGGTCGAGACCGAGTAGACCTCGACGCCGAGCTTCTGCAGCTCCGCATAGTGATCGGCCACGTCGCCGAGCTCGGTCGGGCAAACGAAGGTGAAGTCGGCCGGATAGAAGAAGAACACGGCCCACTTGCCCGCGATGCTGGCTTCGGTGACCTCGACGAACTTGCCGGCCTTGAAAGCCTGCGCCTTGAACGGCTTAACCTTGGTGTTCACAAGAGACATTTGGCAATTTCCCTAGGGCTTGAAATGAAATAGGCAGGTCGCGACGGCAAAGCGTCGTCGCTCCATGCAAATTAGAATTATTTCATGATTAGTAAAATGGATAAAAGTGGCTGATGTGATCGATAAAATCGATTATAGAAGTTTCCCGTCACCCGCGGGCTTGACCCGCGGGTCTTGCACCGACGCACCTCGGCACCAGATGCGCGGGTCACGCCCGCGCATGACGGATGACACGACAGGCGGCCCGGGTCGTCCCCGGGCCGGCCGTCGTTCAGCCCTTCACGCAGACCACCTGGCGAAGCGTCGAGACGATCTCGACCAGATCGCTCTGCGCCGCCATGACGGCGTCGATGTCCTTGTAGGCGCCCGGCGTCTCGTCGATGACGCCGGTGTCCTTGCGGCACTCGACATGCGCGGTGGCCTGGGCGTGGTCCTCCAGGGAGAAGTGCTCCTTGGCGGCACCGCGCGACATCTTCCGCCCCGCCCCGTGCGAGCAGGAGCAGAAGCTCTCCGGGTTGCCCTTGCCGCGGACGATGAAGCTCTTCGCCCCCATCGAGCCCGGGATAATCCCGAGCTCGCCGGCCTGCGCCGAGACCGCACCCTTCCGCGTCACCCAGACCTTGTCGCCGAAATGGACCTCCTGGCTGATGTAGTTGTGATGGCAGTTCACCGCGTGATCGCGGGTGGCGAAGTCCTTGAACGATGCCTTCAGCACGTCCAGGACCCGCTCCAGCATGACCGCACGGTTCTGGCGCGCATAGTCCTGCGCCCAGGAAACCGCATCGACATAGTCATCGAACAGGACCGACCCCTCCTTCAGATAGGCGAGGTCGCGGTCGGCCAGGCTCACACCCAACCGCTCCATCTCTTCCTTGGCCTCGGCGATGAAGTGCTGGCCGATCCGGTTGCCCACGCCGCGGGAACCGGAATGCAGCATCACCCAGACCGCGTCGTCCTGGTCCAGGCAGACTTCGATGAAGTGGTTGCCGCCGCCGAGCGTGCCGAGCTGGCGCGCCGGGCTGTTCTTGGTGGCAACCGCCGGGTACTTCTGCTGGAGGACGTCGTAGCGCTCCTTCAGCCGCTGGTACCAGGCCTTCTCCGCACCCTTCGGCACATGATCGCCGTAGTCGCCGAAACCGACCGGGACCGCCTTCTCGATGGCACTCCGCAGCGGCTTTAACGTCTCCGGCAGGTCATGGCTGGTGAGACTGGTCTTCACCGCGCACATGCCGCAGCCGATATCCACCCCGACGGCGGCCGGGATGATGGCACCCTTGGTCGGGATCACGCTGCCGACCGTGGCGCCGCGCCCGAAATGGACGTCGGGCATGACCGCGACATGGCCATGGATGAACGGCAGCCGCGCGACATTCTCGACCTGGCGACGCGCCGCCTCTTCGATCGGCACGCCTTGAACCCAAGCCTTCACCGGCGCGGCGCCGGTCTCCAGAACCTGATACTTCGTCTCCAACTGGTCCTCCATAGGACCCTCCCTTTCTTCACTCTAGCATCCTGGTCGGGGTGCGAGGATTTGAACCCCCGCGGTCCACCCTGGCCTCTCGGATCCGAACCGAGCGCTCTGGTCTGGCTGAGCTACACCCCGGCATTCCCACGTCCCCGCCCGGCTCGTCCTGAGGGTGACGAGCCGGGCGCGGTTCCGCGCGTGGCGGTGCGAAGGCCGCGCGCTTCCTTTCGCAGCCGCACTATCCGCGGTTGCGTTCCCAGCCAAAGAAAAACCCCGCCGAACTTTCGCTCGCGGGGCTTGGGCAGGGGTCCGATTGGACCTTCAGCGTGGACGCAAGGGCGTCACATCGCTCCCTCCAAACCAGCAGCGGCGGGCAGATTCGGCCGCGGCGCGCGCATAATGCGAGCGTCGGCGGTCGCGGCTTTCGCCGGCGCCATCCTTGGCTCTGCATATGTCTGCACGTTTCGCATTCTCGAACTCTTTCCCATCTCGAACCCCGGCCCGCAACCCCTGCGGGAGGGCGCCCGATTACGCCTGTTCGCCTGCGACGTCAAGTCTCATCACAACCAAGCGCTCACCGCGTGCTGAAACCGATCCGCCGGTTGCTCGGGTTCTTCGCCGCGACTTCGCGGTCCAGCAGTTCGATCAGCCGTGTGTCATCCGGAACGCCGGCATCGAACAGCCGGCACTGCTTCAGCACGGCGGAGAAATCGCTCGGCGTCAGGCCGGCGACCTCCGCGAGCGCCGGCGGGGCCGGACGCCGGAAGAAATGCGCGTAGGCGGACTCCGCCTGTTGCGGCGTCAGGAAATCGAACTTCACCTTGCACGTGAATCGGCGCAACGCGGCTGAGTCGACCGCATCCTGCAGATTGGTGGTGCAGGCCAGCGGCAGCGTGTGATTCTCCATCTGCACCAGGAACTCGTCCACCATCGAGACCTCCCAGCTGCGGCTGGCGCTCGAGCGGTTCCAGAGGAAGGGCTCCGCCTCGTCGATGATCAGGAAGCGGCGATCCTCGCGTGCCTCGGCGAAGGCTTCGGCCAGGCGCTGCTCGGTTTCGCCGATCCACTTCGAGAGCAGGTCGGAGGCGCGGCGGAACAGCGGCTCGAGATCGACCGCTTCGGCCAGATGCCGCGTGAAGGCGCTCTTGCCCGTGCCCGGCGGGCCGAACAGGACCAGCGAGAAATCGCGCATCGCGTCCGGCCGAGTCACCACCCGCTCGAGTGCGGCGAGATCGTGATCCGCATTGGCGAGGCCGGCGACGAAGAGGGCCGGCTGGAGCGGACGCGCAGCGGGATGCCCCTCGACCGAGCGCGCCAGCGCCGTCGCCACGAACTCGAGATCCGCGACGCCGCCGCCCGCGGTGGCCGCGGCTTCGACCGCCGTGCTCATCAGCCCGGGTGCGACGCGATACTTGCGCGCCAGCGTTCCGGCACGCTCCAGATCGAGCGCGATGCCGTTGCGCGCGGCGGCGGTCGTCAGCATAGCGGTGCGCGCAGTGAGAGGCAGCGCCTTCATCTCCAGCACATAATCCATCCGCCGGATGAAGGCCGGGTCGAACACCTCGATGCCGTTGCTGCACCAGAGGATAGGGACCCGGTTCTGCTCCAGAAGCCGGTTCATGTAGATCTTCGAGCCGGTGTTGCGGCGGCGGCGCGCACCGTCACTTGAGTCCACGCGCAGAAGATCCTCCATCTCGTCGAACAGGAGCATGGTGCGGCCGCGGCGCGCCGCAAGGCAGTCGGCGAGGCGCAACGCCTCGAGCCGCTCGTCGCGCGACGGCTCGCCGCCCCAGTCGTCGGCCTCGCCGACGCTGAACAAAGCACAGCCGAGCTCCGCGGCGAGGGTCCGGCAGAACTCGGTCTTGCCGGTGCCCGGGTTGCCGTGCAGCAGGATATTGATGCCGGAGAGGCCGCGCGCGGTGGCGTTGCCCAGCAGGCGGCGCATAAAGTCGTGCTCGGCCTGCAGATGCGCGAAGGCATCGGGGCCAAGCTGTGGCGACAGCGGCGTGCCGATCAGGCTGCGCTCGACATCGGCAAGACCGTCGTTCGGCGGCATCAGCGCGTTCACGATGCGCTGCTCGACATAGCAGCCGAAGCCGTTGTTGGTGTTCGCCGCGAACTTGACGAGCTGCAGGCCGCGGAGCGCGCGGCCGCAGAGCCGCGACCAGACCGTGGTCGGATCGCTGCCGACACCGACCGCGATCAACCCGAGCGTCTCGATGGCGCGGGTGCCGAGCAGCATGCTGCAGAGCCACTCGAAGGCCTTGTCATGATCGGTCTCGAAGACAAAGCGAAACACCGCCGCTTCCTCCGCGTCGAGTCCCAGCGCCTCGGCAAGCGCGCAGAAATTGCGCGCGACCGGATCGGAGTCGCTGGTCGCCGAAGCCGCGATCCGGGCCAGCAGGTCGGAGAGATCGGCCCAGACCGCATGCGGAACGGCCTGGCCGTCCGGCAGGCGAATGCGCTGTCCGTTCGAAGGCGCCGGAAGCCGGAGCACGGTCTCGAAGTCGAGGCCGAGCGCCCGGTTGTTGAGACGCAGCCAATCCGCGAGCCTTCGTCCCGGGATCGAATCCGGCGTGAAGGCACGCGTCATAGCGTGCAGATAGGCGGCCACCGCCGCCCTGGATGAGATAACCATGGCAGTCGCTTTCTCGCATTGCACAGCACCGCGCAGACGCAATTCGAGCGCCGCGTTTGATGCTTTTGATGTTCAGCCCGCCGGCGGTCAGGACCGCCGGCCCGCTGCTAATGCAAGGGGAGAGCGATCAGGAAGGCCGGCAACGTTAGGAAACGCATGTTTCTCTCCGTGCCGTGCTCGACGTCGTGGGATCTCCGCGACGAAGGGCCGCGTGAATAACAGAAGCCGTGCTGGAAATCAACCGGCGATCGCAGAGTGCCTGTCAGAGCCCTTTGATGCGGCCGCGCCAGCGTTCGACGATGGCGCCGGCGCCGCTGTCGTTGTTGTCGAGATTGGCGCTCTTGTAGACATCGACCGCCACACCAAGTGCTGTGAGCTGTTCCACCGCGCCCGCCACCACGACGTTCATGATGAAGGCACCGGCGATGGTCGAAATTGGGCCCATGCGCAGATCGGTGCCGGCGATTTCCAGGCTGGCATCGCCTTGCGCCACCGCGTTGTCGATCACCAGGTCGGCGATGTCATGCAGGCTTCGCCCGCTGCTGTGGCGCGAGGCAACCTTGCCGGCATGGTCCATCGAGGTGATCGCCACGGTCCGGGTGCCGCGCGCCTTCGCATGCAGCGCCGCTTCGACCGGGAAGGCATTACGGCCGGAGTTGGAGACGATGAAGAGAATGTCCTTCGGCCCCAGCGGATAGGCCGCAAGCACGCTGGCCGCATAGCCTTCGATCCGTTCCAGCTGGGTCGAGCGCTGCGCGCCTTCATGCAGCATCAGCGGCGGATCGAAGATCGCCTGCAAGGGCGCGATGCCGCCGGCGCGGTAGAAGACTTCCGCCGCGATCAGATGCGAATGGCCGCTGCCCGTCGCATAGACCAGGCCGTCGGCGCGGAGGGTCTCGGCGACCCAAGCCTGTGCGGTCTCGAGCGCGCCGCGCTGCTCGACCACCAGCCGGTCGAGCACGTCCACGACCTTGTCGCGATAGATCTGGATCAGACTCATCCCCCGGTCATCCCCAAGGTCATCCATTGATCTCCGCGACGTAGTCGTAGCGATCACCGCGATACCAGGAAATCGCATCCTCGACCGCGACGCCGTGCGATCCATAGCCGATGCGGCGGATCATCAGCACCGCGGTGCTCGGCTTCACCTTGAGATGATCGGCGATCTCCGCCCCGGCCTCGACCGCGCGCATGCTTTGCAGGATCCGCTTCGGCCTTCCGCCATGCTGGTCCATCCGGCCGTAGAGCGAGCCCGTGCCGTCGTAATCCTCGCCAACCGAGGTCACCGGCACGATCGAGCGCTCATAGGCCAGGATCTCCTCGCCCGCGAGCCGCAGCCGCACCAGCACGAAGACCGGCGTGCCCAGCGGCAAGGCGGTGCGGAAGGCGGTGTCCGGCGGGACCGGCATGACGGTCTTCTCGAGGATTTTCGAAACCGGTCGGATGCCGCGGCTCACCATGTCGTCGGTGAAGCCGGTCAGCCGCGTGACCGGTTTGAGAATCCGCCGCGCCACGAAATGCCCGGCGCCAGGCCGGGTTTCGATCAGGCCGCCCTCGGCCAGTTGCTCGAGGCATTGCCGCAAGGTGGAACGCGAGACACCGAGATTCTCGGCCAGCTCCCGTTCCGGCGGCAGCGCCTCGCCGGCCGCGATCACATCGTCCTCGATTGCCGAAGTGAGCGCGTTGGTCAGCCTGAGGCCAAGGGGCCCACGCTGGCGATTGAGGCGCTGGCGCAATTCGGCGACCAAAGTCATGCGATTCGTCGAAACTCCTGACAGGCCGCCGAGCATAGGATGCGGTCTGATCTGGCGCAACCCTGGTATGATTTCGGTCATGTGTGAAATAGCCGCATTTTTAGCGGCTGGACGGAGTTATAAAACTCCAATAGCATACCCAAAACATACCAATTAAGACACCGGTTGGCGAGGAGGCTAGGCCATGGTTTTGCGGACAGGACTGCTGAGCGGCCTCATCGGGGCCGTGGCTTTCGCTTCCGCCGCACTCCCATCTGCCGCGCTTGGTGAGCCGGTCGAGATCCGCATCACCCATTCGATCACCGGCGGCAGCCAGAAAGAGGTGCTGGACGGAATCATTGCCGACTTCGAGAAAGCCAATCCGGAGATCACGGTGAAGCAGGTCGTCTTCGACGACGACCAGTATTCCGACACCGGCCTGATCACCCAGCTCAAAAGCTCGACGCCGCCCGACATCTATTTCCAATGGGCCGGCTTCCCGATGCAGCGCGACGCCAAGGAAGGCTTCGCCAAGGATATCACCGCCGAGATGAACGAGGGCGGCTGGAAGGACACGTTCCTGCCGTCGGTCTGGTCGCCGTCGATGGGCACGCTCTATGACGGTAAGGCCTATCTGGTACCGATGACCCTCGATGTCACCAATGTCATCTGGTTCAACAAGAAGATCTTCGCCGAGGACGGGGTGAAGGCGCCTGCGACCTGGGACGAGTTCATGGCCGTCATCAAGACCCTCGCCGAGAAGGGCCAGACGCCGATCGTGGTCGGCAACCAAGAGCTCTGGCCGCTCGGCAACTGGGCCTCGCATATCGCCTCGCGCGTGGTCGAGCCGGCGCATTACGCCGCCGCCTTCGAGCTCAAAGAACCGTTCAACCAGCCTGGCTTCGAGAAGGCACTGACCCTGATCGACGACTTGCGCAAGGCCGGCGCCTTCAACAAGGACATAGCCGGGCTCGGCGCGGATCCCGCCATGAGCACCTTCTTCCAGGAAGCCGCCGCCATGCATCCGATCGGCTCCTGGCTCGTTCCATCGGCGAATGAGATGGCGGAGAAGGATTTCGACTACGGCGCCTTCAACACCCCGCTGATCGATCCCGCCAACCCGACCAAGGACAGCGTCATCGGCACGGCGACCGGCTTCGCTGTCCATGCCAAGAGCGCGCATCCCAAGGAGGCGATCGCCTTCCTGAAATTCTTCACCCAGCTCGACAACCAAGTGAAATGGGCCGAGGCCGGCAGCTTCAGCCCGGTCAAGGGCGCGATGGAACAAGCGAAACTCGACGACAAGACCAAGCAGATGGCGGACATGCTTTCGAGCGCCGGTTCTCTGGTGCCGCCGCCGGACACCACCTATCCGGTCGCCGTGGCGGAATCCTATTACCAGGCGGCCGCCTATGTGGCCGGCGGCGAGAAGTCGCCCAAGGACGCGCTGGTCTGGCTCGACGAGCATGTGAAGGCGATGAAGTAGTCGTGCCCTCTGGGAACCAAAGGGGGACTGCCGCGCAGAAGAACGGACTCGGTGGGGGAAGACCGGGGGAGGGCGCCGGGATCACGAATCTCTTGTTCGTGATCCCGGCGCTCACGCTTTATGCGATCTTCGTGCTGCTGCCGCTGGCCTCGTCGCTCTACTACGCGCTGACCGATTGGGACGGAATTGGAAGCCCGCGCTGGGTGGGGCTCGCCAACTTCTCGCGCGCTTTCAGCGACGACATCCACCTCGCTTCTTATGTTCATGTGACGCTCTACATCATCGGCACACTGATCTTCGAGGTGAGTTTCGGGCTCATCATGGCGGTGCTGCTCAACAGCGACCGGCCGGGCTTCGCGCTGTTGCGCGGTCTGTTCTTCTCCCCAGTCGTGCTGTCGATGTCGGCGGCGGGTGTGCTCTGGACTTTCGTCTTCGACTACCGCACCGGCCTCATCAACGGAATGCTGAAGGGCATGGGCTTGAGCGACTGGGCGCAGCCCTGGCTGTCGCAGCCGGCCACCGCGCTCCTCTGCGTCATGCTGGTCTCGGGCTGGAAGTTCGCCGGCTTCTACATGATCCTGTTCTTCGCAGCGCTCCGCCGCATTCCACGCAGCCTCTATGAGGCTGCGACCCTGGAAGGCGCCGGGCCGATCCGCCAGTTCTTCAGCATCACCCTGCCGCTGTTGAAGCAGAATGTCCTCATTTGCGGGCTGCTCGCCGTGACCGGCGGCTTTGCCGGATTCGATCTTTTCTTCACCATGACCAACGGCCAACCCTACAACTCGACCGAGGTGCCGGTCACCTGGATCGTGAAGATGGGCTTCGACAGCGACCAGCTCGGCTATGGCATTGCCTTGACCGTGATCCTGACCGTGGTGGTCTCGCTGGTCTCCCTCCTCTATTTGCGTTTTGCCGAGCGGAGCCATGCGGTCGAGTATTGATACGCCACGCGCGCCGCGCGAATGGCTGCAATTCGGGATCGGCGCCGCTGTGGTCGCCGGGATGTGCTTCCCCGCGATTTGGATGAGCTATTCCGCGCTGAAGACCAACCGCGAGATCTTCCGCAAGCCCTACGCCCTGCCCGAGACGTGGCAGTGGGAGAACCTCTCGAAGGCCTGGCAGGACGGCGGCCTTGGCGGCCTTTATCTCAACAGCATTATCGTGACCGCGGCCGCGGTCACGCTCTGCGCCTTTGCGGCCACCCTCGCCGCCTATGCCTTCGCGCGGCTGGAGTTTCCGGGACGCCGCGCGCTCTACCGCGTGTTCCTGATCGGGCTGCTGCTGCCGCCCCCGGCGGTGGCCATCGCCCTGTTCACCCAGCTGCGCGATATGGGCCTGTTGAACACGCTCTGGGCATTGATCTTCGCCAATGCCGCCTGGACGCTCTCGATCACGCTCTATCTGATGACCGGCTATTTCCGGACCGTGAAGCGCGAGATGGAAGAAGCGGCGCGATTGGAGGGTGCCAATACCTTCCAGGTGTTCTGGTCCGTGGTCCTGCCGATGGTGAAGCCGGCGGTGATCACCACAGCCATCCTCAACACCATCAACATCTGGAACGAGCTGATGTTTGCGTTGCTGTTCATCAGCGACGATGCCAGCCGCACCCTGCCCGCCGGGATCGTGCGCTTCAGCGGCTTCCATTCCACCAACTACGCCCTCGTCTTCGCCGCCCTTACCCTCACCACGGTTCCGATCATGACCTTCTACTTCGTCAGCCAGCGTCACGTGATCCGCGGCCTCACCGCCGCCCGGGCTGAATGAAATGTTGATCAGCGGCGTCATCGAAGGCTTCTACGGCCGCCCCTGGACCGAGACTCAGCGCATCGAGATGATGGACTGGATCGCGGCGGCGGGGATGAATCTCTATGTCTACGCGCCGAAAGACGACGTGAAGCTGCGGGCCCGCTGGCGCGAGCCTTATACCGAGGCCGAGATGGCGGCACTCGCCCGGTTGGTCGCGGCGGCAAAGGCGCGCGGCCTCACCATGATGGCGGCACTCGCCCCCTGCCTCGACATCACCTACAGCGATCCTAACGAGCTCTCGCATCTGCTGCGCCGTCTCGACCAGTTCATCGCGCTCGGCCTCACCCATTTCGCGCTGCTCTACGACGACATCCCGAGCCAGTTGAAGCGCGAGGACGCGGCGCAGTTTTCCTCCTTCGCCGCCGCGCAATGCCATATCGCCAACGCCGCCTGGGCTTATCTCTGCGCCAAGAACGGCACGCGGCTGTTCTTCTGCCCGACCGAGTATTGCGGCCGTATGGCCGACGGCGATCCCGAGCAGTCACCCTATCTCCAGACCTTGGGCGCCGAGCTCTGCGACAAGATCGACATCTGCTGGACCGGGCCGGAGATCATCTCGCCGGAGATCAGCGTGGAATCACTGCGCAGCCTTGCGAGGGTGCTGCGCCGCAAGCCGGTGATCTGGGAGAACTTCCACGCCAACGATTACGACATCCGCCGCGCCCATACGGGACCGCTGGGCGGACGCGAATCCGCGATCCGCGATGAGATCGCCGGCTTCATCACCAACCCGAACAACGAGTTCGAGGCGAACTTCGTCCCGGTGCACAGCACCGGGGCTTTCCTGAAAGCGCCGCGCTACGAGGAGGGCCCCGCGGCGGAGGCCGCCGCCCGCGCCTGGCAGGATCGCTTTCGCCTCGCCTACAGCGCCGGCGGCGAAACCCTGAATCTGGAGGAAG